>Ga0126376_10000945_pt1 | contig 15101 bp, 18 predicted proteins | sample PanSoiMetPlot_15_FD_92760 | JGI IMG/M metagenome (GOLD analysis project Ga0126376, IMG submission 92760) | Tropical forest soil microbial communities from Panama - MetaG Plot_15 | ecosystem: Environmental > Terrestrial > Soil > Tropical forest > Bulk soil | place: Panama | collected 2016-02-17
AGTTCCTGCGTACGGCCGACAGCAAACGCGGGAATCAACACCGGGGCATTGCGTTGCGCGGCATCGTTGAGAATGCGCGCCAGCGCCACTTTCGGATCTTCCGGATCGTGCAAGCGATCGCCGTAAGTAGATTCAACGAGGAGATAGTCGCAAGGCGGCGGCGGCTCAGGATCGCGAATAATCGGTTGATCGTAATGGCCCAAATCGCCGGAAAAGAGTACGCGCCGTCCCTGGCCATCAGCCAAGGCGTGATCGATCTCGAGTAAGACAAGACTCGAACCGAGTATGTGACCCGCGATTCTGAAGCTCGCACGAATTCCGGGCGCAACCTGGACTGCTTCTCCCGTGTTCGGCACCGGTTCGACAAACTCGAGAGCCGCGTACGCATCCTTTTCGGTGTAAAGCGGGAGAGCCGGCGTGTGCTTGGTGAGGTTGTGACGATTGCGATAGTCGGCTTCTTCTTCCTGTAACCTTCCGGCGTCCGGTAAGAGTATCTTCAGCAGATCCGCAGTGCCGCGCGAGCAGTAAATTGGACCATGAAATCCCTGCTTGACCAGGCGCGGCAGATAACCCGTGTGATCGATGTGCGCGTGAGTAATGAGAACCGCGTTGATCGATCGCGGATCGAATGGCGGATCCTGCCAGTTGCGTTCGCGCAGCTCCTTCAGACCTTGAAACATGCCGCAGTCAACCAGCACTCGCGCTTTGTTTGTTTGGACCAGGTACTTCGATCCGGTGACTGTGCCGACACCGCCCCAGAATTCAATGCTCGCCAATGATTAACTCCTTCCGCGTTGTGCGATAACCAAACCAGACAAGCAACACCGGAATCAGCAGCGCGAGATTTCTGAGCGCCGTCTTGACTCCGAGTTGACTGGCGATGATGCCGCCGAAACAACCACACTCGAGCGGCTCACCATGAAGCGCGTAAACGTAATAAAGAGCGTAAGACGCAAACCCAACCAGCAACACCGCAGCGCATATCGCCCCAACTCGCACCGTGCGCGGCACGAGCAACAACGCCGCCGTCACGATCTCCGCCGCGATGACAACGATCGTCGCGCGCCAGGACCAGCGCTGATAATCGAATCCGGACGAGCGCAGTAGCTCACCCATATTCTCTGCGAACGCTTTGACGATCGCGAGCTTCGCAATCGCGGTGAACAGAAACAGCGCCGCCAGTCCAAAACGGCTTATGCGCGCGATCCATTTCATCCCACTTTATCCGTATTAGATGCCACGGGCTTGTCCCGTGGAGTCTCACGGTCGTTGCTAAGCGGCTAATCCCACTACTTTCTCCGCCGCATCCTTCATTCCATTCGCAACCGTGAAGTTCAAGCCCGACTCACGAATGACGCGTTGACCTTCTTCAACGTTTGTTCCTTCGAGTCGCACGACAACCGGAACCTGGACGCCGAGATTGCGTGCCGCCTCAACCACACCACGCGCCACCATGTCGCAACGCACGATGCCGCCGAAGATATTGATCAGCACCGCCCTCACATTCTCGTCTGCAAGCAGGATTCGAAACGCAGCTTCAACTCTTTCCTGCGACGCGCCGCCGCCAACGTCGAGAAAGTTCGCAGGCTCGCCACCGGCGAGTTTAATGATGTCCATCGTTGCCATCGCGAGCCCGGCGCCGTTCACCATGCAGGCGATGTTGCCGTCGAGCTTGATGTAGTTGAGATCAAACTTCGACGCTTCGATCTCGAGTGGCTCTTCCTCGTTGAGATCGCGCAGGTCGAGAAACTCCTTGTGACGAAAGAGCGCGTTGTCGTCGAAGTTGATCTTCGCGTCGAGCGCGATGAGGCGACTGTCTTTGGTTAACAGAAACGGATTGATCTCAACGAGCGATGCGTCCATCTGCTCGTACGCGGTGTAAAGCGATTGCATGAACTTCACTGCCTGGCCCACCAGCGGTCCGGGCAAGCCCAGGCCGAAAGCGAGCTTGCGCGCCTGGAACGATTGAAAACCGACTGCCGGATCGATCGTTTCTTTCAGAATTTTTTCCGGTGCGGTAGCGGCGACTTCTTCGATGTCCATTCCACCTGCCGAAGAAGCCATGAAGACCTGCTGTCCACTGGCGCGATCGAGCACGATGCCGAGATAGAACTCTTTATCGATCGGCAAACCTTCTTCGATCAACAACACGCGCACTTCTCGTCCTTCAGGACCGGTTTGATGGGTGACGAGTTTCATGCCCAGCATCTGGCGCGCAATCTCACGTGCTTCGTCGGCACTACGTGCCAACTTGACCCCGCCACCTTTACCACGACCGCCCGCGTGTATCTGCGCTTTCACCACAACAACGTCGCCGCCGAGCTCTTTGGCGGCCTGATAAGCCTCTTCGGGCGAGCGCGCCACGATGCCGCGCGGCACCGGAACACCGTACTTTCTCAGCAGTTCTTTTCCCTGATACTCATGAATCTTCATGCAACAGCCTCAGACAAGTTGAATCTTTGGAACGCGCGAGTGTAGCCGCGCAGTTGAGTTCCCCGCAAGCTGGCGTCTGTATAATCGATGCATCTTTTGAAGAACGGAGCATGCACATGAGCGAGGTCGTTGTCACTTCTCAAACAAACCTGCGCAATGAGGTGCGCTACGGCGCCGGTCACACATTCATTACTGACGAACCCGTGGCGGCGGGCGGCGAAGACGCGGGTCCCGATCCTTACACGTTACTGCTCGCGGCGCTCGGCAGTTGCATGTCCATGACTGTGACGCTTTACGCGCGGCGCAAGCAGTGGCCGCTGGAGCGCGTTACCGTGCGTCTGCGACAGAATCGCATTCACGTTAAAGACTGTCAGGAGTGCGTGCAGGACAAGGACGGTTTCATTCACCGCATCGAGCGCAGCGTGTCTTTCACCGGTCCTCTCTCCGACGAACAACGCGCCCGCCTCGAGGAGATCGCGTACAAGTGCCCGATTCACAAAACACTTCAGTCGGAGATCGTGATCACTGATTTGAAATGATTTTTCGATCCGGGGGTCTGAGATACCACGAGACCACAGTCAGGACCAGGAGTAGCGACGAGGGAAATATTTCTTTCAAAGGATCGCCTACTGCGATGTGTGAAAATATCGCTCCCGACATGATAAAGAAAAAGCCTGCATAGGCCCATTCCTTCAGTAAAGGAAATCTAGGGACGAGCAACGCCAGAACTCCCAGGATTTTCCAGATACCAAGTATTGTTAGAAAGTAGACCGGGTAACCCAAATGCGTAATGCCCTCCACGCCGGGCGGAGCGACGGCTCCCTCCGCTTTCATTCTCAATAACTGTAATGCGCCAGTTGCGAGCATTCCTGATGCAAGCCAGAGGGTGGCAATCCAATAGATAATTTTGATTCGCTTTGTCATGATATTTTTCCTCTCAGTACCATGACGAATGTCATCGATAAATTGTGACTGGACCAGTCGTTATTGTAGGGCGGCACTCCGTGGCCGCCCCCAAACCGGCCGAATGCGTGCGATGGGGGCGGCCACGAGTGCCGCCCCTACAATACGCCTAGACCCGCTCCGAAAATGGACCAATTGCAATTACCTGTGCGTCCAGTCCCATATCAATCGAATCTATTGATACTCTTCCGACCACGGTCTGCCTCGACGTAATGTCGAATGATGAATTACCCAGTACAACCCAGCCACGAAGAAACCGCCCAGGAGTGTCGCGAAGACCCAAACCATCGGGCTTACCAGTACTGTGGTTGATCCGTCTCGTTGCAATCTGCCCGCATCACGAGACACGCCTGCGGCAAACAACACATGCAGAAGAATGGTTATTCCCCAGAACAGCACGGTGAGGACAAACCAAAACTGTGTGAGTTGATGAAGAGTTTCTGCATCCATAATTCTCTCCTTGGGGAAATGAGATAGAAATTTCACATGCCACTTAGTAGATAAAACACTTCGGTCTCGAGCTTGGCAGGATCTTCGTTCCAATCTCCGTAGACTTCCCAAAATGTCTCTGCCCGAGGGCGGTTATGCTCCTTGCACCACTGAGACAAGGCATCATACGCGCCGCGCAACTCCGAGTACGGTCCGACATGGAGCGTGGATGCCACCTCCCCGAAGGGTGTGCTGGAATACACCACGTCATCCATAGACTCGAATGGGCCTGACACCTCGACGCCCACTTCTACCAAAACGCTGTCTTTGGTGGCATCTCTGTACACAAACACATTGTGACCACTTTGCGCGATCTTGCCCGCGCGGACCTGAACGTACACGCGGTCGAGGAGTGGGATGAGATTTTTACCAAGTTCGTTCCATTTTAGCCGCCGTCGGACCACGGCGAGATGTCGCAGAGGCACAGAGTGAATTCTGACATGATACGGCAACACTATTGATCTCAGCGATTGTTTTTAACAGTTTGTGGCTGCCGCAACTGGAAGTAATGCCAAGAGTAAAACAAGAACAACTCGATTCATAAAGAAACGGTTCAACTATCCTCCCACAAATCCACTAAGCCCTTCTGAAAAGGATAAATATGTGAATGGTGATGTTTCCAAACGCTCTTTGAGCAGAGGACTGACAAATACATACTGATAGTCCATTACCAAAAACCGCTCGCCGTCGAGTTCGAGATCCCGCGCGACATCCGGATAGGAGTTCCGATCAACCCGGCGAAGCGTGTCCGAGGAAAAGTGCCGATCGATGACGAGCTGTCGGTGCGTGTAGATCTCCTGTTTCTCCCAGGGTTCGTAGATGATTGCGTCGATAATCTCGACGCCATCTAAGTAAAGATCGTCCAGGTACTGAGCAAAGTCTTTTTCGACTAAAACATATCCAAACCCGAACATTAGAGGAGCAAGCTCGCCCTCCTCTACGATCTGAAATCTACCGTCTGCGAGTTGATGGAGCCGAGCGTGCTGGTGAACCGATGACATTTGGTATAGAAGTTTCATTCTTTTCTTTCGGTTGCGCCTCAAGAACAGCGTTCTGCTATCGCTTTAGCTCTCATCACGATATTCGGCCACGACTTCAATCCGACCGACGATGTTCTTGTTCAACTCTGCCAACTGCTCCGCCGGTATCCAATACTCCTGATGCATGGAACCACCAACTGTTTGGATTTCGTAGTCACGGAGAAACTCACTGCGCACCGCGAATCGTGTTACATACCCGACTCTCGGCTCATTTCTTTTTGCATTCCAATCTCGCGCAATCTGCCTCGCATACTCTTCGTTCAACACCGGGTAGAAGATAGGTTGTTCAGGTAGACGAGGTGGAAACGCAGCGAAGTCGCGCTCACGAATTAGATCCAGCTCTTTCTGTCCAACTGGTCGAAATAATACTGTCGTCTGGTCCATCAAAGTCACGAGTCATCTGACGTCTGCGTTTGCGTGTTTGACCATGAGCCCGAATTTCGAACTAAGCGCCGACCCTGGTAGCCAATGCGCGGAGGAGTTTTATTTGCTCAGCAGACAAATCAAATTCCGTGTTTCCTAATTTCACTGTGACTTTTCTTCCATTGGCAAGACGAAGAAACTCCGGCGTCTTTATCGATACCTCAAACGTTTGACGCCAATAATTAACATCTTTCAGCGGCATATTCGTGTCAATGCTTTGGTCTGCCACATGGAGCTTCCCAACGCTTAATGATTGACTATCTACCCGCACCACAACCTCGTCGGTATTCTTGTATTTTGCTTCGTCCTGAACAACAGCTAAGAAAGCCAACATCACATCCGCCGGCCTGACGAAAGTTCTGCCGGGATAACTAAAATATGCCGCCATTTGTAGCGTTTCTGAAGGCAGCTTTCGAGTTCCATGAGGAGTCTGCACTTCGATTGTTCCGGGTACCTCCATAACGGTCCTCAGCGGAATTGATTCTGTAGTTTCGTTGTTCGCTTTATCGTAGGTGACCTTCAGTTGCGATGATTTCTGACTGATCGGTTCGGACTTTGCGAAGCCTGGAAGCTGAGGCACCATGATCAGATAACAAGTAACTAAGCCGAAAATGATCAACGTAAGACGTTTCACGTTTGACATGTAAATCACAGAACCCTGCGCTTAAGCTCCGGTTTCTTTCGACGGACTCTGGGTGAACGAATCATATGTCCACCCAATCAGAAGGCCCACTGATATCGCTCTTAAGTAACAAAAAAGAGGGGCATTGAAAACAAAGGACTTACCGAGTTGTTACTTGTCTGCAATGACCTGCCCCGCAGGTGCCCACGCTAAAAAGAAATCAGCAATGAGCCCAATCCAAAGAATGCGTCTGATGGTAACAAAGCCGCCTTCTTGCCAGATTGGGAGTGGAAAACCAAACGAGATGGAGCAATCATCACAGAATCCCGAGCCGTCCATCCTGATAAAACTGTAATAGTTCATTAGCGCAAAGAGACTAAGCGCATTCAAAACTGAAAACAGATAAACCTTTAATCGCCCAGATGTCATGATTGTCAGTCGAGACGACAGGATTCGATCGAAGTTAGTGATGAACTTCGCCCCAGTTGTAACAACGCCAAAAGATTTTCTTCACAGGGTATCGTGTGCTGCTCTTGATGCGCACCTTAGTATAGGTAATGTCCTGGGGTAAATTCTTGAAAACCAAACTGCGTGACGTTACCTTCAAGTCACCGCTCAAAGTCTCGGATAGCCCAGGAGCCGAACGATACGTGATTCCGTTAGAGCCAATTAATTCAGCCTCAATATCAGCATCGTGCCCGTCTTCAGGTTTAGGAAACGGCTGGTCCGGTAGGAGCAGGAGTTCCTGAGTGTCCCGTGTAGCTTGAAGCGGTTTAATCGGATCCAGTTCCAACCCTTCCGACTTGAGCGTTATTGGGCCAGACAATTGCTGATCGACGAAGAGATTTTTGGGAAGCACATGTTTCCGATGCCTGGACGTTTGAGCAGAAGATGTTTGAGTCAGCAAGAAAAGACAGGTGACGAGAATATAAGGGATTGATTTCATGACACCATGATCAACATGCAAGAACGGCTGCCAGAGGTGGCAGCCGTTAATCGTTGATAGAAATGGTCGGGACGACTGGATTCGAACCAGCGACCTCACGCACCCCAAGCGTGCGCGCTACCAGGCTGCGCCACGTCCCGTGTCCCTGACTTAGTATCCTGCCAAAGAACAAATGTCAAACGTCTACTTCGCGCGTCCCTTCGTTTCCTGCTCGAGCAGTGACAGCAGTTCGCGCAATTCAGACGCGAGTTGTTTCAATCCTTGTCGCTCTTCCGCGGTGCGTGGACCAACGCTTCGCGTATAACTCGGCGGCGCTACGGGCTGAAAAAGTTCGCCTTCACTAAACTCAGCCTGCTGTGTCTCTGGTTGTCCATCATCCTCGCTACCGACGACCTTCAGCTTCCCACCGCCGCGAAGTTCGTTATTGAGCCGCTTCTTCGCTCCGGCGATCGTGTACTGGTCTTCGTAAAGCAATTCCTTGATACGCAGCGCCATCTCGACGTCGCGTTTGCGATAGACACGCTGGCCCGCACGATTCTTCTGCGGCGCGAGCATCGGAAACTCCGATTCCCAGTAGCGCAACACGTGCGCCTGCACTCCCGCCAGCTCGCAAACCTCACCGATTTTGAAGAACAACTTTTCGGGTATGACTACCGCGGGACGACTCATTCGACTTATGGCCTCGATTGGATTAAACGGAGCTGGCTTCCTTTATCGGGCTTTTTCGGACTTGCGAAAGTTTGGAAAGTCCTTGGCGAGTTTGCCAACTTCGTGCGAACGCCGAACATGTTACTCGTGCCGATTTAACGTGTCAACACTTACACTTAGCCCGCCTGACTTAAAACTTTTTCTTAAAAGTATCGCCTGAGCATCAGCCACTGACTGTGGTGATTCTGCGTTCTGTGTAGACACCTGTTATAATCCGCCTTCCCACGTACAAAAGTCGGAAGGAAACGAATCAACACAGTGACAACCTCGCCAACGGTTCTTCGCCTCGCTTCGCGACTCGAACAGGTCGGATTCTCGGACATCGTCAAACTTAGAAATCGGATAATGGAGCTGCGCGCCGAGGGCGCTACCGTTTACCAGTTTGAAGGTGGCGAACCTTTCATGCCCACACCTGAGCCGATCAAAGACGCAATGAAACGCGCGCTGGACGAGAATAAAACTCGTTACGCGCCGTCGTCGGGCATCGCCGAACTTCGCGACGCAGTCGCCGACAAGTTGCGCACGAGAAACAATATTCCCGCGCAGGCAAAAGACGTGATTGTCGTAAACGGTGGTATGCAGGGTTTGTTTGGCGCTTTTCAGTCAATTGTCAATCCGGGCGACGAGGTGCTTCTCTTTTCGCCTTACTGGACACCGATCAAGGATCTGATTTCACACTGCCAGGGACGCAGCGTGCTGGTGCCCACCAATGAAGCTCGCACCTTAGGTTTCGAGCAGACACTCGCGCGTTACTCAACGGAGCGAACGCGCGCGATCTATTACAACACCCCACAGAATCCGGGTGGCGTAGTCTTCACGCCGGACGAAGCAAAAGTTGTCGCTGCGTTCGCACAGGAGCGCGACATCGTAGTCGTCGCTGACGAAGCTTATGAAGATCTCGTTTACGACGGTCAACACTTCTCGATCGCTTCGCTCGAGGGAATGTTTGAACGCACGATCACGTGCTTCACTTTTTCCAAGTCGTACGCGATGACAGGCTGGCGCCTGGGTTACGCAGTCGCAACTGAGCCGTGGATGACGGGACTAAAAAAGGCGACGCTTTATTCGTCCAATGGAGTATCGACGCCGACGCAGTGGGCCGGTGTCGCAGCGTTGAGTATCGATCCAAAAGTTCTCGCCGCGACCAGGGGCCAGTATCAACTGCGTCGCGACATACTTTTCAAAGGTTTAAATGATATCGGCTTGCACTGCGAGCGACCCGCGGGCGCGTTTTATGCATTTCCCGACGTGAGTCGCATTCACAGAGACAGCCGCGAGGCCGCGGACGTGTTGCTGAATCGCGCGCAGGTCGCAATCGTTCCCGGCATCGTCTTCGGCGCGCAGGGTGAAGGTCACGTACGGTTTTCGTTTTCAACTTCGATCGAAACAATCGAAGCAGGGCTTGATTCGCTTCGTCGTAATCTTTAAGGATGAAAGACGAGCACGAACAACCCGCCCCACCGCACGCCAAAAGTAGTTCCACCAAAAGCGAATTCGATTTCATCGCTTTGTTGCGGCAACGAGTAACAACGTCTGCACCGAAGAATGAGTCGTTGTTTGCAGGCATCGGCGACGACGCCGCGGTGTTTCGCAGTAGCGCCGGCAAAGAAACAGTGCTCACCGCCGACCTGCTCGTTGAAGACATAGACTTTCGACGCACCACCACACCGCCATTTCTGCTGGGTCATAAAGCGCTCGCAGTTTCGCTTTCCGATATCGCTGCAATGGGAGCACGACCGCTGTGGTCGTTGATCTCGATCGGTGTGCCGGAAGACGTTTGGCAAACGGAGTTTGTGAATCACTTTTACGACGGACTGCTAGAGCTCGCGAATCACTACGGCGTGCAGTTGATCGGTGGCGATACTTCACGAACGAACGAACACATAGTCATCGATTCGATTGTCGCCGGAGAATGCGCAACTGCGTCGGCCGTCATGCGCTCAGGTGCTTCGGCCCGCGATCAGATCTTCGTCACCGGTTCGCTGGGCGCAGCGGCGGCGGGCCTGCGGCTGATCGAACGCGGCGCACACTTAGCCGAACAGAATCTTGCCGACGAGGATTCGCAAAAACTCGATCACGTATTGATCCGGCAGCTTCGTCCGGAGCCACGCGTTGGCTGGGGCATCGTGCTCGGTGAAGAACGTCTCGCGACGGCGATGATCGATCTGAGCGATGGTTTGTCGTCCGATCTCAATCGACTGTGCGAAGCGAGCGGCGTGGGTGCGTTGATCGATTCGTCACTGTTGCCGATTGACAATCGGGTGGTGGAGCTCTGCGGGCGTCGCGCGCTAGATCCACTTCAACTCGCGTTGCATGGCGGCGAAGATTTCGAGTTGCTGTTTACAATCAAGCCCGCAGACGTGGCGCGACTGCCTCGACGCGTCGATGGCGTCGAGATCAAACGCATCGGCGAGATCACAAACGCCGTCGAAGGCGTCAAGATTTCAGAAGGACCGCGCATCTGGGATTTGAAACCTAGCGGATGGAAACATTTTTAGCCACAGATTTGCGCGGATTTGCGCGGATGATTATCCTCGTTAGCCCATGCTTAGATTTCGCAACACGTTAACCGGTCGCGTCGAAGAATTTCGCCCCATGCGGGAGGGCGAGGTCGGTTTCTACTACTGCGGCCCAACCGTCTGGAATTACGGTCACATCGGCAACTTTCGCAGCGCTGTCGCTGCCGACATTCTGCGTCGCTATCTGAAATTCAAAGGCTTTAAAGTCACGCACGTGATGAACATCACGGACGTCGAAGACCGCATCATCGCCGAGTCGCAAAAGGCCGGCCTGAGTATCGACGACTACACCGCAATCTACATCAAGGCGCTCTGGGAAGACTTCGATGCGCTCGGCTGTGAACGTCCCGACTTAGTTCCGCGCGCCACGCGTCATATTCCCGAGATGGTGACGTTAATAGAAAGACTTCTCGAAACCGGTCATGCATATCGCTCCGACGAGTCGATCTACTACCGCATCAGTTCATTTCCGGAGTACGGGAAACTCTCGAAGATCAATTTCGCCGGCAACATCGCGGGCGCTAGTGAACGAGTCGACACAGATCGTTACGACAAAGAAGACGCGCGCGACTTCGCACTCTGGAAAGAACCCGCAAAAGAGACTGAACCTGCCTGGGACGTATCGATTGGTCGCGGCCGCCCGGGCTGGCACATCGAGTGTTCGGCGATGTCGATGAAGTATCTCGGCGAGACATTCGACATCCACGCCGGTGGCATCGATCTCGTCTTTCCGCATCACGAAAACGAGATTGCGCAGAGTGAAGGCGCAACCGGAAAACAGTTTGTGCGCTACTGGATTCACTTCGAACATCTGAAGGTCGATGGTGAAACGATGTCGAAGTCGAAGGGCAACTACTACACGTTTCGCGACGTTACCGCGAAGGGTTTCTCAGCAGCCGCCATTCGCTACTTCCTGTTGAGCGTGCCTTACAACAAACAGCTCAACTTCACTTTCGATGCGCTTGCCGGAGCCGAGCGTACGGTCGCAAGCTTGCGCGACTTTCGTGCGCGTCTGAGCGAAGCGAAAACCGAACCGGGCAAAAACGAGGCGCTTTCCGAAGCTGCGGCGCGAGCGCTGCAGGAGTTTGAAGCCGGCATGGACGACGATCTCAACACGTCGATTGCGCTTGCTGTGATTCACAATCTGTCACGCGAAGTGAATACGGCGCTGGCTCGCAAAAAAGTGCGGGCCGAGGATCAGCGCGAGTTACTGGAGGCAATCGATCGCTTCGATACGGTGCTGAATATTTTCGGCAAGCAGGAACGTGAGATGCTCGATAGCGAGGTTCAATCGCTGATCGACGAACGCCAGGAAGCTCGCCGTCGTCGAGACTTCGGACGCGCGGACGAGATTCGCGACGAACTCTCGAGTCGCGGCATCATCCTCGAAGACACCAAAGACGGCGTTCGCTGGAAACGAAAATAGGTCCTATAAGACTTATAGGACCTATTTTGCGCGAAACTAACTCTGAGCTAGTCAATCGATAGTCGTTGCCGTGACAGAATATCCACAGCGTCAGAACCGTCTAGGAAAGAGCCTCCAAAAATGTGGATCTTGAAAAACGGAATCCTTGAATTTCCTGATATGATGCGGGAAATGTCTACAACTTCTCGTCAGCCCGAAACGCACGTCGCACCGGTTGAGGAAATTCGAAAACACTTCCCCGCTCTCGAGCGCGTTCACAACGGTTATCCGGTTGCTTATTTCGATGGACCCGGCGGCACGCAGGTGCCGCGCTACGTCGTCGAGCAGATGAGCGACTATCTTTATCATCACAACGCCAACACTCACTGGGCTTATCCGACGAGCGCCGAAACGGATGCTGCGATCGAGTACGCTCGCGAGGTTTGTGCTGAGTTCTTAAACGCGTCGCCGGCCGAGATTGCCTTCGGCGCGAACATGACGACGCTGACGTATCATCTCTCGCGCGCGCTCAGTCTGAACTACGAAGCAGGCGATGAGATCGTCGTCACTGAGTTGGACCATCACGCGAACATCGATCCCTGGCGCCGTCTCGCGGTCGAGCGAGGCGTAACGATTCGCACCGTGCGACTCAACACCGGCACCGGCCAATTGAATTGGAACGATCTTGAGCGGTTCGTTGGTCCAAAAACAAAACTGGTAGCGATCGGCGCTGCGTCGAATGCCCTGGGCACGATCAACAACCTAGCCGGAGCCATCGAGCTGGCGCACAACGCCGGCGCGCTGGCGTTTGTGGACGCGGTTCATTACGCGCCACACGCTTTGATCGACGTGCAGAAACTCGATTGCGACTTTCTCGGCATGTCCGCATACAAGTTTTATGGACCACACATTGGCGTGATGTTCGCGAAGCGCGCGCTACTCGAGCAGATCAACTTTCCCAGACTCGTGCCGGCGCCGGATTACGCGCCTGAGAATGCTGAGACTGGCACGCAGAATCAGGAAGGCATGGTCGGCGCTGCGGCAGCGGTGGATTTTCTGGCATCGCTCGGCTCCGGGTCGAATCGACGTGAGAAGCTTCGCCATGTGTTCGAGGAAACGCACGCGCGCAACATGCAGTTGTTTGCTCGTTTATGGAACGCGCTGAGCTCGATGCCGCGGGTAAAACTTTACGGTCCGCCACCCGATGCCGCGCGCACCCCGACACTCGCCTTCACGATCGACGGCTGCACTTCAACTGACGCCGCCCGCCGGCTTGCTGAAAAAGGACTCTTCCTCTCGCATGGAGACTTCTACGCCGCAACCGTGATTGAACGTCTCGGACTCGAACCCGAGGGATTAATTCGCGCCGGCTGCGCCTGCTACACAACCGAAGAAGAGATCGATCGCCTGATCGATGCTGTAAAAGAAATCTGACTTGGATAACAAAATCTGACTTGGATGACTGTAGGGGCGGCCCCTACAGTCATTCGCGAATGGCATTCACGAAATCTGCGAGTAGGCCATAGGCTGTGCTTTGCAGGTTCGGGCGATGCGAGACGATCGTCAATCCCGGAATCGTATCGAGTTCGAAATGAATCGCAAGCGAAGTGCCGCGCACGCCGCCGAGCGGATCAGTCAAAGCGATCTGTTCGGGTCGTACCGAAGCCGTCACCGAACCATCCGCATTGACAGCCGCGCGTGAGATCAGTTTGTAAGGCCTGCCTTCAGATCGCGCGGCCTGGAGCGTCGCCGGATCCAATCCTCGTATTCCTTCGCGTCTCACGTCCGGCGGCAGCAATGGCGCGCGCAAAATAACACGCGCAATCGCGCAGATTTTCATGATTGAGTCCCAACCTTCGATGTCGTGAGTGGGATCAGTTTCTGCAACGCCTAGTTCCTGAGCCGTCTTCACGCCTTCCGCAAAGCTGCGACCGGCCTCCATCGTTTCGAGAATCACATTCGTTGTCGAGTTGAAAGCGCCGCTGAAGCCGCGCACTTTAGCCGCCGGCAGAGTTTCGCGAAAGAGTGAGAAGACCGGCGCGCTGTCGAGCACAGTCGCCTCAAACATGAATCGTCTGCCTTTTGCAAGCGCGAGCGCGTTGAGCTCGTTGTAAGCGTAGACGATCGGCGCCTTGTTCGCCGTGATCGTGTGCGCGCCGGCTTGCAATGACGCCGTTAAATATTGAATCGCTGGTTGACCTGTTTCCGGATTGAGTGAAGTTGTTTCGAAAACAACGTCCGGTTTGGCGCGCGCGAGCCACTCTTTGAGACCGGCTTCGCCTGGTGTTTCATCATTGCCCGCAAGCAGTGAAGCAACATCAATCGCGTCATCACTCGCGCGCCAACCCATGCGACGCGTCGCAACACCAGTGATCTCCCACGCGATGCCATAATTGTCGCGCAGTTCCGCGGACTTCGAGACAAACAGTCGCGCGAGCGCGCGGCCTACGTTGCCAAAACCAAGAAAGCAAAGTCTGTATCGTTTCATGTATGATGTGACCGGATTATTTTTCTACCAGTATGAAACAGTATCACGAATTGCTGCGATCGATCCTCGATCACGGCACCGAGCATCGCGATCGCACCGGCATAGGCACGATCTCGCATTTCGGTTTTCACACCAGATTCGATCTGCGACAGGGTTTCCCGATTGTCACCACCAAACGCGTTCCCTTTCGCTGGGTTGCGGAAGAGTTGTTCTGGTTCCTCGCGGGCGATACGAGCGAGACAAACCTGCGCGCGCGCGGCGTGGACATCTGGGCCGAGTGGGCCGACGAAGAGCACACCGCAAAGTTCGGCCGGCCGGCCGGAGATCTTGGACCAGTTTATGGTTATCTGTGGCGCTCGTTTGGCGGAGATTATCCGGAGAAGAACGGCGTCGACCAGATTGCGAATCTTCTGAAGCAGATTCGCACGAATCCTGATTCACGTCGCTTGATTGTTACCGGTTGGGATCCGCGTCAGGCCAACAACGTCGATCTTCCTCCGTGTCACACACTCTTTCAATTCAAAGTCGAGAACGGCCGCGTGCTTCATTGCCAGCTCTACCAGCGCTCCGCCGATGCGTTTCTCGGCGTGCCCTTCAACATCAGTTCTTACGCACTGCTGACGCATTTGATCGCACACGTTACAGATCTCGAAGCCGGCGAATTTGTTTACACGCTTGGCGACTATCATATTTACAAGAACCATCTCGAACAGGTGAACCAACTATTGTCGCGCGAGCCGCTGCCGCTACCGCAGTTGGAGATCAACGATCCGAAACATGAGTTGCGCGGGCTTGAAGGTTTGCTCGCCGTGAAGTACGAACACTTGAACCTGATCGGCTATCAGTCACACGGAAAGATTGCGGCCCCGGTCGCGGTATGAGAGAACGATGATCATCGGCATCGCAGCAGTCGATCGCAAGGACGCCATCGGCAAAGGCGGGAAACTTCCGTGGCACTACTCAGCCGACATGAAGTTTTTTCGCGAGACAACTACCGGACATGCGGTGGTGATGGGACGCAAGACGTGGCTCACCATCGGCAAGCCACTGAAGAACAGACTGAAC
>Ga0126376_10000946_pt1 | contig 15099 bp, 9 predicted proteins | sample PanSoiMetPlot_15_FD_92760 | JGI IMG/M metagenome (GOLD analysis project Ga0126376, IMG submission 92760) | Tropical forest soil microbial communities from Panama - MetaG Plot_15 | ecosystem: Environmental > Terrestrial > Soil > Tropical forest > Bulk soil | place: Panama | collected 2016-02-17
CGGATGAGAAGCGCGCCTTCGACCTGTCGCGATGCGTGGAGGACGCGACGCTGTTGTTCCGCGCGCAGATCAAGAGCTGCCCGCGGGTGACGATGGAGGTCAAGCTCGCCTCAGGCCTTCCGCCTGTCTACGGCGACCCGGGGCAGCTGGTGCAGGTCGTGCTGAACCTGCTTCAAAACGGGCTGCAGTCGCTTCCCAACGCGGAAGGCACGCTGACGGTGGAGACCGGTCACGACGGCGAGCGAGGCTTCTTGCGAGTGTCGGACACCGGCTCCGGGATCCAACCGGCGCACCTGACGCACATCTTCGAGCCTTCCTTCACCACCAAACCCCCAGGAGAGGGGACCGGTCTAGGCTTGGCCATCGCCTACCGCATCGTCGAGGACCACGGAGGCAGGTTCGAGGTCGACACCGCAGTCGGCAGCGGCTCCCGGTTCACCGTTTCTCTTCCCGTTCTTCCAGCGGACAACTCGTGAAAGGCAACGCCATGTCAAAAAACCGCCCCGTCAAAGTCCTCGTCGTGGATGACGATCGAATCGTCCTTCGCGCAGTAAGCGAAATCCTCCAGCGCGAGGGGTATCAAGTGGTCGCGATCGATGACGCGGTGGAGGGCCTCGCGGCCTCCAAGGATCCCGCCATCGACGTGGCGGTGCTGGACATCAAGATGCCCAACCTGTCCGGATTGGATCTGCTCAAAGCGGTCAAGCAGTTCCGGCCGGACGTGGAGGTGATCATGATGACCGCCTTCGGCACCGTCGAGACCGCGGTCGCCGCGGTAAAAGCGGGTGCCTACGACTACCTGACCAAGCCTTTCGAGAACATCGATGACTTGAGCCTTACCGTCGGCAAGGCAGCGGAGCGAAAGGCGCTGAAGGACCGGACGCGGGTTTTGGAGGAGCAGCTCACCGCGCGCGACCAGTTCGAAGAGCTGATCGGCCAGTCGCCCCAGATGCGCGCGATCTTCAAGATGGTGGAAACGGTGAGCTACTCCAGCGCGACGATTCTTATTCAGGGCGAGAGCGGGACCGGAAAGGAGCTGGTGGCGCGCGCGATCCATTATCGCAGCCCGCGCAAAGATCGCCCCTTCGTGGCGGTCAATTGCTCCGCGCTGACGGACACGCTGCTGGAGAGCGAGTTGTTCGGCCACGTCAAGGGCGCGTTCACCGGCGCGGTCGGAAACAAAAAGGGGCTGTTCGAAGCAGCGGATGGCGGGACGATTTTCCTCGACGAAATCGGGGACGTGCCGCCGGCGACCCAGGTGCGCCTGCTGCGCGTTCTGCAAGAGGGCGAGGTCAAGCGCGTCGGCGCCAATGAATCGATCAAAGTGGACGTTCGGGTGATCGCCGCGTCGAACATCGACCTTTCCAAGGCAAAGGATCAGGGCAAGTTCCGCGAGGACCTGTTCTACCGGCTGAACGTGATCGCGGTTCACCTACCGCCGCTGCGCGATCGGCCGGAGGACATTCCGCTGCTCGCCCACCACTTCCTCAAAATGTACGCGACCAAGGTGGGCAAGAAAGTGAACGGCATCACGCAGGCGGCAATGGAGGCGCTCGCCTGCAACCGATGGGTCGGCAATGTGCGCGAGCTGGAGAATGTGATTGAGCGAGCGGTCGTTCTCACTTCAAAGGAAGTGATGGACGTGGACGACCTGCCGCCCGGATTCCGCGATGCGCCGAAGGGCGGCGGCGAGGTGGAGGTGTTCAGCCTCGCACACCTGCCCTACGCACAGGCGAAGCGCTTGGCGATGCGGGCCTTCGAGCGGCGCTACCTTTCCGCCCTGCTCGAAAAGAGCGGGAACAACGTGTCATCGGCGGCGCGCGCCGCGGGCGTGGACCGTTCGAACTTCCGCCGATTGCTCAAGCAGTACGAGGTCGGCGGCCGGTCCAACGCAAAGCCCAACGGAACCAACACCAGCGAGGGCCAGGACGGCGGGTTCGAAAGCTTCGGGACTTAAGTCGGCTTCCGCCGACCTACGCTCGGGGTGGACGGGTGCGCCTCGCTGTCTTTGCTCGACGCCGACTGTACCTGCTGGCGCAGCTTCATCACGCGCTCGCTCAGCTCGCGTTCGAATCCAGTCTGGGACGGGTCGTAAAAGCGCGACCCTCGCAGCGCGTCCGGCAGGTAATCCTCGGGGACGTAGCTGCCCTCGAAGTTGTGGGGATACTGATAGCCGGCGCCGTAGCCGAGCGACTTCATCAAAGGAGTCGGCGCCTGGCGTAGGTGCATCGGTACCGGGAGCGGCCCGTTCTCCACTACCGCCGCCCGCGCCGACGTATAGGACGTGAGCACGGTGTTGGACTTGGGGGCCATCGCCAAATAGGTCACCGCCTGGGTCATTGGCAGCGTCCCTTCCGGAAGACCGACCAGCTCGAACGCGTTCAGCGCGTCGACCGCGACGCCCAGCGCCCTCGGGTCCGCGTTGCCGATGTCCTCGGAGGCGAAGATCACCATTCGCCGAAGAATGAAGAGGGGATCTTCTCCCGCCTCCAGCATCCGCACCATCCAATACAGCGCGGCATCGGGATCGGATCCGCGCATCGACTTGATGAACGCGGAGATGACGTTGTAGTGCTCTTCGCCCGACTTGTCGTAGAGCAATGTCCGCTGCTGCACGGCCTCTTCGGCGGCGGACTTGGTGACCCGGCCCCCCTGCTGCGCCGCGACCTCAAGTGCGGTCAACGCCTTTCGCGCGTCGCCGCCCGCCGAATGAGCGAGGAACTCCAGGGCGTCCGGGTCGGCCTGAACCGCGCCGCCAAGCCCCCGGCGGTCGGCGAGCGCCCGCTCGAGCACCTTGACCAGCTCGTCTTCCTCCAGGGCGCGCAGCGTCAGAACCCGGGTCCGCGAAAGGAGCGCCGAGTTCACCTCGAAGGAGGGATTTTCCGTGGTGGCGCCGATCAAGGTCACCGTTCCGCGCTCGACGTGAGGCAGCAGCGCGTCCTGCTGCGCTTTGTTGAACCGGTGGATCTCGTCGATGAAGAGAATGCTGCGTTGTCGGTGAAGGTTCCAGCGCTCCTGAGCGGCGGCGATGATCTCGCGGATGTCCTTGACCCCCACCATCACCGCCGAGACCGAGGTGAAGTGCGCGCCGGTGGCGTTGGCGATGATCTTCGCCAGCGTCGTCTTTCCGGTGCCGGGTGGACCCCAGAGAATGAGCGAGGGGACCTGGTCCGCCTCGATTGCTCGGCGCAGAAATCGTCCGGGTCCGGTCAGATGCTCTTGCCCGACGAATTCCTGGAGGGACTGAGGACGCATCCGCTCGGCCAATGGAGAGCGACTCTGCGAATCCTTGGTCCCAGCCTGTTCGAACAGGTCCATTCCGACTCAAGAAGCTAACTCAGGGCTGACAGCCGAGCCACGGCGGCTTAAAACCGCCCTGTGCAAACGCTGATGCTGGTGGCGAAGCGCGGCAAGCCGGAGGCGGTGGCCCTCGCCAAGAAGATCCGCGACCACTATCCGGATCGCACCTTCCTCGCCGAGCACCACCTTGCCGAGGCGTTGGGATGGGATCCTGCGGAGCCCGAGCACCAGCTGGCTGCGCGGGCGGACCTGGTGATTGTCCTCGGCGGCGACGGCACGTTCATCCACGCGGCGCGCCTGGCGGCTGGGCGCCCGGTGCCCATTCTGGGCATCAACCTGGGCAGCCTGGGTTTCATGACCGAGATTTCAAGCCGCGAGACGTTCGTGGCACTGGACGAGGTGCTCGCCGGTCGCTTTACGAGCGAATCGCGAATGAAGCTCGCGTGCAGGCTGGTGCGCGCCGACCAGGTGATTTTTCAGGACGAGGTACTCAACGACGTGGTGATCAACAAGGGAGCGCTGGCCCGAATCGGCGACCACGAGATGCTGGTCGGCGGTCAGTACGTCACCACCTTCAAGGCGGATGGGGTGATCGTCGCCACGCCCACCGGCTCGACGGCATACTCGCTTTCCGCCGGCGGGCCGATCGTGCACCCCACGGTTGACGCCATCATCCTCACGCCCATTTGCCCCCATGCGCTCACTCAGCGGCCGATCGTGGTGCCGGGTAGCCAGTCGGTCAGCGTGGTGCTCAAGGGAGATGCGGAGGAGTTTTACCTCACGCTCGATGGGCAGGCGGGACTGGCGCTCCAGTCGGGGGACCGGCTCGAAGTAAAGCGCTCCGAGAACCGGGTAGTTCTGGTCCGCAACCCGCGCTTGGATTACTTTGGAATGCTTCGACAAAAGCTGCGGTGGGGTGAAAGGTAACAGCGCCCGAGGGGTCCGGCGTTGACCCCCCTCGCTCGCTCGCTATATTCGAAAGCGTGCTGGGTCGTCCGCAAAAGATCCTCATTTCCCTCGACCTGAACGGCCAGCGCTACGAGCTCGCCGTCGAACCGCGGAGCACGCTGCTGGAGGCGATCCGCTACGCCGCCGGCCTCACTGGATCCAAGCAAGGGTGCGACAAGGGTGATTGCGGGGCCTGTACGGTGCTCTCGAATGGCGCGCCGATTCTCTCCTGCATCTCGCTCGCCGTGGAGCATCAGGGCGATCGCATCACGACCATCGAGGGCCTGGCGCACGGTGGCAAGGTCCATCCCGTCCAGGATGCCTTCGACCTTTGCGGCGCGCTGCAGTGCGGCTTTTGCCAATCCGGAATGATGATCAGCGCCGCCGCTCTCCTCGAGCGAAATCCGAAGCCAACGCGCGAACAGATCAAAGAAGCTCTTTCCGGCAATCTCTGCCGCTGCACCGGGTACACGAAAATCCTCGAGGCAGTCGAAGTCGCCTCGGGGCAGCGCCAGCTTGCGGAGCTGGATCCGCGCCCCACCACGGGGAGCCCTGCGTGAGCTTCGGAAAAAAGCTGAACGTCGTCGGCAGGCGGCTGCGCAAGGTAGACGGCCTGCAAAAGGCCACCGGAGCCGCAGTCTACGCAGACGACATCAAGCTGCCTCGGATGCTCCACTGCAAGATCCTCCGCAGCCCGCACGCCCACGCGAGGATCAAGCGCATCGACTTCTCGCGTTGCTTGGAGCATCCCGGAGTGGTCGCCGTTCTCGAGGGCAAGGAGATTCCCACCCGCTACGGGGTCATTCCCTGGACGCCGGATGAGCAGGCGCTTGCCGCAGACAAAGCGCGCTTCGTCGGCGACGAGGTCGCCGCGGTTGCCGCCGAGGACGAGCTGGCCGCGGAGGAGGCGCTCGAGCTGATCGACGTCGAGTACGAGGTCTTGCCTCCGCTCATCGATCCCGCGGAGGCGCTGCGCGAGCAACGGATCAAGATTCACGAGGATTCTAAGCAGGGAAACATCTCCAAACACGTCGAGCTTTCGTTTGGCGATGTCGCCGCGGGATTCGATCGCTGCGCTGCGATCGCCGACGAGACGTTTTACTACGAGGGATCCACGCACACGCCGATCGAGCCGCACTGCGCGATCGGAAACTATGACGCGGACGGAAACCTCACCGTCTGGTCATCGACGCAGATTCCCCACTACGTGCACCGCGAGTTGTCGCGAGTCCTTGAGCTGCCCGAAGCGCGAGTCCGCGTCATCCAACCGTTTCTCGGCGGCGCGTTCGGCGGAAAGTCGGACCCTTTCAGCCTCGAGTTCGCCGTTGCGAAGCTGTCGATGAAGACGGGCCGGCCGGTGAAGTGCCTCTTCACGCGCGAGGAGGTCTTCTGGGCACATCGGGGCCGGCACCCGATGAAGATGCGATTCAAGGTTGGGCTTTCAGAAACGGGCCGCATCGAGTCGGTCGACTCGAAGATCTTGATCGACGGAGGCGCGTACAGCTCCTTCGGCCTGGTAACCGCGTACTACGCCGGCCAGTTGCTCACCGGCCCCTATCAGTTTGGCGCCTACCACTTCGACTCTACCCGCGTCTTCACCAACAAACCGCCGTGCGGACCCAAACGCGGGCACGGCAGCGTTCAACCGCGGTTTGCTTTCGAAGTGGCGCTCGACATGGCCGCCGAAAAGCTTGGACTCGATCCGATCGAGGTGCGGCGGCGCAACTTCATCGGCGAGAACGTGAAGACGATCAACGGGCAGCTCATTACCTCCAATGGGTTTCTGCGTTGCCTGGATCTGGTGGAGAAGGCGAGCGGCTGGAAGGAGCGGAAGGGAAAGCTTGGATTCGGCCGCGGGCTGGGAGTCGCGGGGTCGATGTACATCAGCGGGACGGCCTATCCGGTCTACCCGAACGAGATGCCCCAGGCCGGAATCCAGGTGAAACTGGACCGGTCCGGCAAGGTGACGATCTTTTCAGGTGCCTCGGACATTGGGCAGGGCTCGAACTCCGTTCCGGCGTACCTCATCGCCGAGGAAATCGGCTGCGACCCGCGGGACTGCCTGGTAGTCGTCTCGGATACCGACCTGACGCCGGTGGACCTCGGCGCTTATTCCAGCCGGGTCACCTTTATGCTCGGGATCGCCTGCGTCGAGGCGGGGCGAAAGCTTTGGGCCCAGATCTCGGCCGCGGTTGCCGAAAAGTGGGGCGTCGAAGCCGCCCGCATCGAGGGCAGCCTGGGGACGATCTTCGTGCCCGAGACTGCGCTGAGCATGTCGTTCAAGGAAGCGGTTCGGCTGGCGGAGGCGAAGTTCGGCACTTTGGGAGCGACCGGCAGCTATCGGACCGAGAAGCTCGGGGGAGACTACCGGGGCGGAACGATCGGCGCATCGCCCGCGTACAGCTTCACCGCCCACGCGGTTGAGGTTCAGGTCGATCCGGAGACGGGCATCTGGACGGTGGAGCGCGTCTGGGCGGCGCACGACTGCGGCAAAGCGCTGAATCCCACGCTGGTGGAAGGACAAATCGAGGGCTCGGTGTACATGGGCTACGCCGAAGCTGCGATGGAGGAGATGACCTATTTGCCCTCGGGTCTCCACCGCGGTCCATCGCTCCTCGATTACCGGATTCCGACCAGTCTCGACACGCCGGAGCTCACCGCGATGATCGTCGAGTCCGGAGATCCAAAGGGGCCGTACGGCGCCAAGGAGGCGGGCGAAGGTCCGCTTCATCCCGTCATCCCGGCGATCTCGAACGCGATCCACGACGCAGTGGGGATTTGGCTCACCGAGCTCCCCTTCCATCCGGGCAAGCTGCTCCGCCTGCTGCGCGAAAAGGGCAAGCCGCGCGCACCCGTTCCGCCGGTCGAAGAGCGGATCAGCGCAGCGGGCGAGTCCAGAGCGTAGCTTCATGCTCACGCTTCCTCCCTTCGAGTATCACTCGCCAACCACGGTCGAGGAGGCCGTTGCGCTTCTGCGCCAGCATCGAGGGCAGGTGAAGGTGATTGCGGGCGGGACGGATCTCGTTCCCAACATGAAGCATCGCCTCTTCACGCCCGCGCACGTGGTGGGTTTGAAAGCGATTGCCGGGTTGGACCGCGTCGCGGAAGAAGGTCCGGACATCCGATTGGGAGCGATGTGCACGATCGCCCAACTGGCGCGCGACCCGCTCGTTCAAAAGACGCTGCCCAGCCTTGCCGCGGCCGCTTCCCAGATCGCCGGGCCGCAGCTGCGAGAAATGGGGACGCTGGGAGGCAACATCTGCCTCGACACTCGATGCGTCTACTACAACCAGACCTATTTCTGGCGCAAAGCGCTGGGCTTCTGCCTGAAGAAGGACGGAACCGTCTGCCACGTAGTGCAGGGAGGGCAGCGCTGCGTCGCCGCTGCGTCCAACGACACGGTGCCGGTGCTGATGACGCTGAACGCGCGGGTCCGCGCAGTAGGGACGAACGGCTTGCGCGAGATTCCCATCGCCGAGCTCTACGTTCCCGACGGCATCGTGAATACGGTCCTCGCCCCCGAGGAGCTGGTGGTCGAAGTGCGCGTGCCCAGGCCCGAAGGTCGTTTGATCGCCGGCTACCAAAAGTTGCGGGTGCGCGCGTCGATCGACTATCCGGCGCTGACCATCGCAGTGGCGGCGAAGATCGATCCCGCAGATCGCGCCGAGTGGATTCGAGTGGTGGTCTCGGCGCTCGGCGCGCGGCCGCACCTGGTGGGCGGGTTGGAGCGCTTCCGCGGCCGCCGTTTTGACCAAGGGCTGGCGGCAGAGGTATCCCAGGTTGCTTACCGGCAGTGTCATCCGCTGACGAACATCAACGTCGATCCAGCCTGGCGGCGCGAGATGGTGCCGGTTTTCGTGCGGCGCGCCTTTGCGCGGGCGCAGCTCAGCGGCTCGGGCTACTTCGAAAAAGAAGGCGCCCAAAGAACGAGCGATTCCCCGCCACCACCCAATACCCCAACTCAACAAACCAGATGAGCGGAGGGATGCGCAGCACTTGGGCGAGCCGCCGGTAGCCGAGCTGCTCGAGAATGAAGAGCGTTGCCCGCCCAGACCTGAGGATTTTTCCCGAGCTCGTCACCACGTGAAGCGCGCGCCTGCATGCCTCGCGTAGGGCAGGCGTCATCGGCGGCGCGGGCGCCTCCTGAAAAGGAATCACCTCGAGCTTCCCGGCGGCATCTCTCCGCCTGACCCAGGCGGCGAACCGGCGTCAAAACCCTCACTCGCCGTCCCAGAATACCCAGTGCTTCGGCATGCTCGAGGCCTAGTGAGGCGCCTGGCCGATGGCTTTGGCGACGGCGGCGACGATTTCTTGCTCGTCTGGGAAGCCCCAGAATTTCCGCGCGGCAACGACTTGCCCGTCGACCTTCACTTCGAAGGTTCCGCCCGGACCTTTGCTCAGCGTTGGCTCGATTCCCAGCTTTTCCTTGACCGCGGCCGCCGCACGGGTGGCCCGGGGCAGATAGCCTCAAGAATCACAGTAGATGATGGCGACTGTACGCATTCGTCGTTATCCGTTGCTCCTATCGATGTCGATCGACCGGCCGAATTGCAACACTTTGCGCTTTGCCCGCTCGATGCGACCTGAAGTTTCTATGTTAATCTAGCCGGTTCGCCGCGCGCGAATTCGCTTCCGTGCTCAAGCCTCATTCCGACATCGCAATCCCGGAGCAAGCCCGGTGGCTCGAGGTGCTGTGGACCCGCGTACCGCCCACTACCCTCAAAAAGGGCCGCGAGTACGCCGACAGCCGCCGCGTGTCGGAGCTTGCTGCCGGCGAAAACCTGATCGAAGGCCGAGTGCTCGGAGCGTCCGGCGAGGAGTACCGGGTGGACATTCGGCGCACCGATGGCGCCGTCGATTCGACCTGCAGCTGCCCCGCCTGGGGCAAGTATGGCCCTCATTGCAAGCACGTGGTCGCCGTCGCGCTGGCATACCTTCAGCGCCTCAGGATGCCAGACGAACGGCGCCCTGGCTCAAAGTCGGCCGACGTGGTGGCGCTGCCTGCGCTCGCCAAGCTGGAGAGTTGGCTCGGCCTGTCCGCGCTGCCCGAGTACGAGTTCGTCTATCGACTCACCCAAGCGAACAGCGGGATGGCGCATCGGCATTGGATCATCGACGTGCGTCGGCAGGAGGCGCCGGGCAAAGGCCCGGTGCAGATCAAGCGCGTTCTCGCCAGCGGCACGCGGATCTCTCCGGCGGACGAGCGCGTGCTTTCGGAGCTCGCGCGCCACGAGATTCGCTACGACGCTCGCGTCGTGCTCGGCGACGAGGACCTTTGCCAGCTCATCGATCTGCTTCGCGGTCGTCGAGTGATTTACCGTGGAACTCTGCTTTCGTTCTCAACCGAGGCGGCGCGCCCACAGATTCGACTCGAGTCCGCCGCCGGCGGCGCGGTTGCTCACATCGAGTTTTCGCTTCCGAGTGGCCGCGCGTTTGGATTCAAGGACGCGATACTGCTCGCGGGAAAACAGACCTACCTGATTGCAGGCCAATCTCTCCATCCCGTCGAGCCGGGATTGCCGCCGCGGCTGCTGCGAAAGTGGCGCCTCGAGCCCTCGATGGCATTTCCGGCATCGCAGGTGAATCGCGTGCTGACTTTTTTTGCCGCGCACCTGCCTCGCTTTCAAATGGGGCTCAGGGCGGACGGCATCGATGTGGAGGACGCCGTCGAGCCGAAGTTCATCCTCACCGTGGAGGGCACTCCGGAGAAGGTGAGAGCGCAGCTCGCCGCGCGCTACGGGCAGACCACCGTCGCGGTTTCGCCCACCGCGTCGAGCTTGGGTTATGCCAGCGCTCTGGACGCGTCTGGACAGCCGGGGCTTTTGTACCGCCGGCGCGAAGAGGCGGAACGCCGAGCGGGAAAGCTGCTCCTGGAAAAGGGCTTTCGCTTCGATGCCCACAACTCGAGCTATGAGCTGTCGGGCGACGCGGCGATCGACTTCTGGGCGGGCGCCCACAAGAGCCTGCCCGAGGAATGGGAGCAGTACGCAGCGGTACGGCCGCTGGTTCGCGTTCGCTCCAGGCTCAAGCCGCGAATTCGAGTGAGCACCGCGGCGACGAACTGGTTTGAGCTCGAGGCCGACTTCGCCACCGAGGACCAATCGGTCGATCTGGGCGCGGTCCGCATGTGGCTCAACTCCGGTCGGCGCTACGTTCCGCTGAAGGACGGCACGTTCGCGGAAGCCGATCCAACCGAGCTGTCCAAAGCGGCAGACCTGCTCGAAGAAGCCGGCGCGATGCCGGGGAAGAAGCAATCGCGGCTGCCGCTGTACCAGGCGCCTTCGCTCGAGATGCTCACCTCTTTGGACAGCGCGCAAGTGGAGGCAGATGCGCGCAGGGCTATCCGCGAGCTGCAGCAATTGAGCAGCATCCCCCCGGTGACGCAGCCTGCCGGTCTGCTCGCCACGCTCCGCCATTACCAAGGCGATGGACTCGCCTGGCTGTGGTTTCTGCACCGGCACCGACTGTCGGGGATCCTCGCCGACGACATGGGTCTGGGCAAGACGGTTCAGGCGCTCGCGCTTCTTCAAAAGGTCAAAGACGAGGAAGGGCGCAAACCCTCGTTGGTGGTCGCGCCCACCAGCGTGCTTGCCAACTGGGAACGCGAGGTGGAGAAGTTCGCGCCGAACCTGGCCACCGTCGTGTGGCACGGTCAGGAGCGGCGGGAAAAGGCCGAACGACTCAAGGACGTCGACCTCGCGTTGACATCGTACGCGCTTGTCCGGCGGGACGCCGTCGAGCTTTCCAAAATCGATTGGCGGTACCTGATTCTAGACGAGGCGCAGTTCATCAAGAATGCCGACTCGGTGACCGCGCAGGCCTGCAAGTCGCTCCCGTCCGACGCGCGCCTGGCGCTCACCGGAACGCCGCTGGAAAACCGCCTCAGCGAGCTTTGGAGCCTCTTCGATTTCGCGATGCCCGGTTTCCTCGGAACCGCGGAGCATTTCGCGGACCGCTACGAGCAGCCGATCCAGGTTCAAGGCAACGCCGAAATCCGCGAGCGCCTGCGAGCGAAGATCCGCCCTTTCATCATGCGCCGGCTCAAGGCCGAGGTTGCGCGCGACCTACCCCCGAAGACCAAGAGCATTGCCTACTGCGAGTTCGAGGATGGCCAGGCGGCGCTCTACCGGGAGGTGCTCGAGCAGAGTCGGCGGAAGATCTACGAGTCCATCGATAAAGTCGGCTTCGCGCGCAGCCGCGTGTCCATTCTCGCCGCATTGATGAGGCTGCGTCAGGTGTGCTGCGACCCGCGCCTGCTCAAGCTGCCTCCTGGAGCCGCGCTGCCTCCTTCCGCCAAGCTCCAGCGCTTCGGCGAGCTTGCGCAGGAGATCGCCGCCGAAGGCCACCGCGCGCTGGTGTTTAGCCAGTTCACCCAAATGCTCGAGCTTCTCACCCGGCACGCCGAGGAGCGCGAGCTCAAATACGGCTACCTCGACGGGAGGACTCGAGACCGCATGGCGCGCGTCGATGCCTTCAACAGTCCGGACGGGCCGCCGCTGTTCTTCATCAGCCTCAAGGCCGGCGGCACGGGCCTAAATCTCACCGCCGCGGATTACGTCATCCACTATGATCCGTGGTGGAACCCGGCAGTCGAGGAGCAAGCGACGGACAGGACTCATCGCATCGGCCAGACAAAGGCGATCATCAGCTACAAGCTGATCGCTCGCGGAACGCTCGAGGAGAAGATCCTCGCTCTGCAGAGGAGAAAGAAAGACCTGGCGGAGAGCGTCCTCGGTTCGGATGCGGGCTTTGGTAAGGCTCTCACCGAGAAGGACGTCGAGGAGTTGCTCTCGACCGACGAGCCCTACTAACGGCTTAACACCCCGCGCCAATCCACTGGAAGACATATGCGCCGGAAGACTTGGAGGACTCAGATGCTCTGCGTAAGAGACGTAAATCCCTGCCTTGCCCTGAGTCGGTCGCTCACATAGCATTCCAACCGTGTCGATCACCGCAGGCAAAAGCGCTTCGCCTGTCTTCAAGGTCCATTCGGCCGGCATCACCGACGTCGGTCGAAAGCGAAACCACAATGAGGACAGCTACCTGATCGACGACGAGCTGCAGCTGTACGTCGTGGCGGACGGAATGGGAGGGCACGCCGGGGGTGGGACGGCATCGCGGATCGCCGTGGAAACGATCGACCGCGAGCTGAGATCGGCGAGGGACGGAGGCGAAAGTCCGTTTCGGCTCGACGTGCCGCTCCAGGATTCGCCGCTCCCCGAGGCGATCCGCAACGCCGTTGAATCGGCCTGCCTCGCCATCTTCAGCGCCGCGCAGGATGACCCGCGCCTGGCGGGGATGGGTACCACGGTGATCGCCCTGCTGGTAAAGGGGGACCAGGCATTCTTTGCGCACGTCGGCGACAGCCGCGCGTACCTCATTCGTGGCGATCTCATTCAGCAGATCAGCGAGGACCACTCGCTGGTCAACGAGCAGATCAAAGCCGGGATGATTACTCCGGAGGAAGCGAAGCATTCTCGATACAAGAACATCATTACCCGCTCGGTGGGCTTCGAAGAAGAGGTCCAGGTGGACGTCATGGGGTTGACCCTCGAACCGGGAGATACGTTCGTGCTCTGTTCCGACGGCCTGGCGAACATGGTGGACGACGAAGAGCTTCGACAAATGGTGGATCGAACGCCTCTCGAGGGCGCGCCACAAAAGCTGGTGGAGCTGGCCAATGAGCGCGGCGGGGACGACAACATTACGGTAATCGTCGTTCGCGCTGAAGCCTAATCTGTTCACCTTGACACCCTTTAAACCCGGGTGCTAGCAGCGGCGAGGGCCGAGCTGTCCACGGCTCGAAAGGCGACTTAACTTCCAGCGCCGGGATTTAGTGGCCGAGCGCGATAGGGAGCCCGGGTGCCGAGGAAGAAGACCTACACGCTGATCGTCGTTCCGGATGACGATTCGCCGGTGAACCGCTACCGGGTTCCCCGAAGGGTTCTGGTGCAAGTCGGTGCGGTTTCCGTCTTTGCGTTAGGCCTGGTAGTGGCCGCCTGCGCCCACTACCTCCAGGTTGCCCGCGATGCCGCCGAAAACCGTATCCTGCGCGACGAGAACCTGAGCTTGCGAGGCCAGCTGAAGATGGTCCGACAGCGGGTCGACCACATCGGCACGACACTGGACAGAGTCGAGCGCTTCGACCAGAAGCTGCGCGCGCTCACCCTGGGTCCCGACACGGAGCGCGGGTTGGCGATCGGCCCTACTTCTCCACCGCCGGAGGTCCCGAGCGGCGCGACCCCGCCGGTTGCTCGCGCTTCGTCGTCCGACAATCCGCGCGTGCTCAGCTCGCGACTGGACAAGCTCTCGGTCGCGGCCAACCGGCAGGAGCAGAGCCTGCAGGAGCTCACCGAGTACTTCCAGGATCAGAAGTCCCTGCTTGCCTCGGTCCCGTCGGTCTGGCCCGCCCGGGGTTGGGTTACCTCCGACTTCGGCCAGCGACTGGATCCCTACACCGCGGACCGGATGATGCACGCCGGAATGGACATCGCGGCGGAGCCGGGTAAGCCGATCTATGCTCCTTCCAATGGCACCGTGACGTTTGCCGGGCCCGAGGGCAACTATGGAAACGTCATCGTCCTGGACCACGGCTATGGCATCAAGACCCGCTTTGGGCACCTCGCGGAAATGCTGGTCAAGCCCGGGGACCGGGTCAAACGCGGCGAGCAGGTGGGTTCGGTCGGAAATACCGGGCGGTCCACCGGCCCGCACGTGCACTACGAAGTGCGGGTCAACGGAATTCCGCAGAATCCACGCAAGTTCCTTCTCGACGAATGAACCGGCGGCCAGCGCGGGCCCCGCCTCGCGTCCGCAGTGGCGCCCGGCTGGCTATCGGCGGCGCCCGAGGTTACAAAAGCTGGTCGACCCATGATCCAGTGGACGCTCAGAAAGCTGATCGGCACCAAGAATGAGCGTGAGCTCAAGAAGGCCTGGCCCAAGATCGCGCGCGTGAACGAGCTCGAAGCGCAAATGCGCGCGCTCAAGGATGAAGAGTTCCCGCTCCGGACGCAGCAGCTCAAGCAGCAAGTGCAGAACGGGCGGCCGCTGGACGAAGCCCTCTTCGAGTCTTTCGCGCTGGTGCGCGAGGGTGCCCGCCGAACGATCGGGCAGCGGCACTTCGACGTTCAGCTGATCGGCGGGATGTTCCTCCACCAGGGCTGCATCGCCGAGATGAAGACCGGCGAGGGAAAGACGCTGACCGCGACGCTGCCGTCCTATCTGAACGCCCTCAGCGGCCGCGGCGTTCACATCGTGACCGTGAACGACTACCTCGCCCGGCGCGACGCGGAGTGGATGGGGCGGATCCATCGCTTCCTGGGAATGAGCGTCGGCTGCATCGTTCATGATTTGAGCGATGCGCAGCGCCAGGAAGCGTATCGAGCGGACATCACCTACGGGCAAAACAACGAGTTTGGCTTCGACTACCTGCGCGACAACATGAAGTTCAGGCTCCAGGACTACGTCCAGCGCGAGCTGAACTTCGCCATCGTCGACGAGGTGGACTCGATCCTGATCGACGAGGCGCGGACTCCGCTGATCATCTCCGGGCCGACGGAGGATACGACCGACAAGTACTACCGCGTGGACCAGGTGATCCCCGGGCTGCTTCCGGATCAGGACTACACCCTCGACGAAAAGACCAAATCGGTGAGCCTCACCGACCCGGGCGTGGAGAAGATTCAAAAGCGCTTGAGCGTCGCCAACCTCTACGATCCCTCGGAGATCGAAACGCTTCACCACGTCGAGCAGGCTCTGCGCGCGCACACGCTCTACAAGCGCGACCGGGACTACGTGGTGAAGGACGGCGAGGTGATCATCGTCGACGAGTTCACCGGCCGCCTGATGCCG
>Ga0126376_10000947_pt1 | contig 15098 bp, 15 predicted proteins | sample PanSoiMetPlot_15_FD_92760 | JGI IMG/M metagenome (GOLD analysis project Ga0126376, IMG submission 92760) | Tropical forest soil microbial communities from Panama - MetaG Plot_15 | ecosystem: Environmental > Terrestrial > Soil > Tropical forest > Bulk soil | place: Panama | collected 2016-02-17
AAGACCACCCTACCCTGGGGGAGATAGGTAGTGTGTGCACGGCAGCGTATGGCGGCGCGTGGCGGCTGTCAAGACAGCATGTAAATCCCGGCCAGCGTAGGCACGGGCCGTGACGCGTCCCCGGGTCCTGGTCGCTGACGAACTCGCCGAAGACGGCCTCACCCGCCTGCGCGCCGCGGCCGACGTGGACGTGCGCACGAAGCTGCCCGAGGCCGAGCTGGTGGCAACGGCGGCCAGATACGACGCGCTGGTGGTCCGCAGCGAGACCCAGGTGACCGCCGCCGTCCTGGACGCCGCCCCCGGCCTGAAGGTCGTGGGTCGTGCCGGCGTCGGCGTGGACAACATCGACGTGGCCGCGGCGACCCGCCGGGGAATCCTCGTCGTGAACGCTCCTCGCGGCAACATCGTCGCCGCTGCCGAGCACACGATCGCCCTGCTCTTCGCGCTGGCGCGCAACATCCCGCAGGCGGATGCCGCCGTTAAGCGTGGCGAGTGGCAGCGCTCCCGCTATACCGGCGTCGAGGTCCGCGGCAAGACCCTCGGCATCGTCGGCCTGGGCAACATCGGCTCCGAGGTCGCAAGGCGTGCCCAGGGACTGGATATGAGCGTCATCGCCTGCGACCCGGCTGTCTCGAGCGAGCGGGCTGAGCAGTTTCACGTTGAGCTGGTCAGCCTGGACGAGCTGTTCCAGCGCGCCGACTTCATCACCGTGCACGCGCCGCTTGTGGAGGCGACTCGCAATCTGATCGATGCGCGGATCCTGGCGCTGGCCAAACGCACGGCGCGCTTGATCAACGCAGCCCGCGGCGGCATCGTCGACGAGGCTGCGCTCTATCGCGCCCTGGCTGAGGGCCGGCTGGCCGGCGCCGCGTCGGACGTCTTCCTGAACGAGCCGGTGGGCGAGAATCCGCTCCTGGGCCTTCCGAACTTCGTGGCTACGCCGCACATCGCCGCCTCCACCATCGAGGCACAGACTTCGGTCGCCTTCGACGTCGCAGAGGAAGTGGTCGCCGTGCTTCGGGGTGAGCTGCCCCGATGGGCGGTAAACGCGCCCTCCCTTCCACCCGAAGAGCTCGCATTCCTGCGGCCGTTCGCGCTCCTGGCCGAGCGCCTGGCCTCGCTCCACGTGCAGCTGGTCGACGCCCGGGTTGCCCAGCTGGAGATCGACTATCGAGGGGAGCTGGCCGAACGCGACGTGGCGCTGGTCACAGCCGCGGCGATCAAGGGCGTCTTCCAGCCCTTCACCGAGGAGCGCATCAACCCGGTGAATGCCCGCCTGGTGGCGCGAAACCGGGGCCTGCGGCTGGTCGAGCGCCGCATCCCCGCCGACTGCGGCGGCTACGCGAACCGCCTCACGCTGCGCACCGACGGGCACGAGGTCGAGGGAGTGGTTCTGGCCGGAGAGCCGCGGTTGATCCGCGTCGGGCCCTTCGGCATGGATCTCGTGATGGAGGGCCGCTTCCTGGTCTCCCACCACGACGACCGGCCGGGGGTGATCGGCCGGATCGGCACGATCCTGGGCGAGCACGACATAAACATCGCCTCGATGCACGTCGGGCGCGACGCCCCCAGAGGGCGGGCGATGATGATGCTGACCGTGGATGAACCGGTGGGCGACCCGGTGTTGAACAGGCTGAGGGGCGTCTACGGTATGTCGGATCTGCGCTACGTGGAGCTCGGGGACATCTGAGCGGTGGCCGACGTGCGCCCATTCCGCGCGCTGCGCTATGCGCAGGCTCTGGGACCAGTCGTGGCACCGCCCTACGACGTCCTCAGCGAGGAGGAGGTGGCCGCCTACCGCTTGCAGTCGCCTTACAACGTCGTGCGCTTGACCCGGCCGGGGACGGACTACGCGTCCGCGGCGCAGCTGCTCCAGGACTGGATGGCAGCGGGTGTCCTTGTCGAGGACGGCGAGCCAGCGATGTACCTGCACGGCACCGAGTGGGAGGGCCGACCCCGCCTGGACGTGATCGCGGCCCTTCGCCTTGTTCCCTACGAGCAGCGAGTCGTTCTCCCACACGAGCAGACACACCGTGGCCCGAAGGAAGACCGCCTGGCTCTGCTGCGGGCGACCAGGACGTGCCTCGAGCCGCTCTGGTTCGTCGCTGAGGGTCTCCGCCCTCTGCTCGAGACCGCCCCACACGGTGAGGAGACGGCCTTCGGGTATGACGGCCAGCGCCACACGCTACGTCGCGTCACCGAACTCGGATGGGTCGGACGCGTCAGCCGGCACCTGGCGACGCAGCCGGTACTGATCGCGGACGGCCACCACAGGTACGAGACGACACTGGCCTACTCCCAGGAGGCGGATGGCGACCCCGACGCCGCGTCCCGGTTCACGCTGGCGCTGCTCACTGACCTGTCGGACCCTGGCCTGGTCGTGCTGCCGACCCATCGACTGCTTAAGGCTGGGGTTGCGGTGACGGGCGGTGAGCCAGTCGGCTCACTGGAAGAGGCGCTTGCCGCGATCAGAGGCAAGGTCGCAGCGGGCACCTACCGCGGTGGCCGCTTCCAGGTTCTTCCGCTGGAAGGAGAAGTGGCTGTCATGGAGTTGCACAGACAGGTGATCGACAACATTCTGGGCAAGAGGATCCCGGAGGAGTACCTGACCTATACGCGGGACCCCGAAGAGGCCGTTCGATGGGTAGACTCTGGTGCGGGAGTGGCGGCATTCTTTCTGGACGCCCCGGATGTGGCCGCGGTTTTGAGGGTCGCGCGCGAGGGTAAGACCATGCCGCAGAAGACCACCTACTTCTTTCCCAAACCGCCGTCGGGCATGGTGTTTCACCGCCTGGATCGCGGACGAAATCTATAGAGACCGAGGATAGAGATGCCAATCTACGGATACCGCTGCACACAGTGCGGCCACGAGCTGGAGGTGTTCCAGAGCATGTCCGACCAGCCGCTGCGGGTTTGCCCAGAGTGCAGCGGTGCACTGAGGAAGCTCCTCTATCCGGTGGGCGTCCACTTCAAGGGCAGCGGGTTCTACACCACCGACTACAAGAGCGGCGCCGGCTCGGCGTCGAAGAACGGCCCCGCCGCTTCCGGCGAATCTGGCAGCGGCGAGGGCTCTACCGATAAGAAGAGCGAAAGCTCCTCGGAGAAGACCGCAGCGAGCGCAGCCCCGAGCACGGAGTGAAACGTCGAATGGCAAGTTCACTGCCTGCAGTCACGGACGCGGACTTTGAGACCCAGGTCCTCAACGCGGACGGTGTGGTTCTGGTCGACTTCTGGGCGAACTGGTGTGCCCCCTGCCGCATGATCGCGCCTGTTGTGGAGGACCTCGCGACCGAACTGGGCGACCGCATGAAGTTCGTCAAGATGGACATCGACGCCAACCCCGACGTGCCGAGCCGGCTTGGGATCATGTCCATCCCGACCCTGATCATCTTCAAGGATGGCAAGGCCGCAGAGCGCGCGGTCGGCTACCGATCGAACCTCAAGAGCGACCTCAAGACGAAGCTCGAAGCCCTGCTCTGATCGACCGACCCCGGTGGACACCCCGGCTGGTGGCCGTTGTGGGCTGCTTAGCGCAGCCCGACGGCGTGGCGCACGGCTCGGAGCAACGGCGCAGCCCGCTCTCGCGCCCGCGCCGCCCCATCGGTCAGAATCGCCTCCAGCAGCGCGTGATCACGCCGCACCTCTCCGTAACGCCGCCGGGGCTCGCTCAGTGTCGCCTCCAGCGCCTCGATCAGCAGCTCCTTGGCCTCGGCGTATCCAACACCGCCCGCCCTGTACCGCCCGTGCAGTCCGCCGACTGCGTCCGCGCCGGCCAGGTGCCGGTACAGTGAAAACACAGGGTCGGTGTCCGGATCTTTCGGTTCGGCCGGGGTGCGCGAGTCGGTCCTGATTCGCATCACGAGCCTGCGCAGCTCGGCCGGGTCGGCGAAGATCGGGATCACGTTGCCATATGACTTGCTCATCTTCCGGCCGTCGAGGCCCGGGATCGTCGCCACTCGAGCATCAATCACCGCCTGCGGCAGAGTCAGGAGCCTGCCATGCCGGCGGTTGAAGGCGGCAGCGACGTCGCGGAGGATCTCGAGGTGCTGCTGCTGGTCCTGCCCGACCGGTACCGAATTCGCCCTCAGGATCAGGACATCAGCAGCCATCAGCACCGGGTAGTTGAACAGCCCGGCGTTGACGCCGAGGTCGGCGTCACGGCCCGAGGCCAGGTTGGCGTCCCTGGCGGCCTTGTAGGCGTGGGCACGGTTGAGCAGTCCCTTTGGCGTGACGCAGGCGAGGATCCAGGCCAGCTCGCACACTTCCGGCAGGTCCGACTGGCGATACATCACCGCCCGAGTCGGGTCGAGGCCGAGGGCCAGCGACGTGGCCGCCACCTGGTGGCTCAGCTCGCGGCGCACCTCGGGCGGCGCGTCAACAGTCAAGGCGTGATAGTCCGCGATGAAGTAGAACGCCAGGTGGTGGTGAGCAAGCTCGAGCGCCGGCCGGAACATGCCCAGGTAGTTGCCAAGGTGCGGGATGCCCGTCGGCTTGATGCCGGTGACCGCGGTCTTCATGCCGTCCTCCTTCGGGTGGCCGGAGACGCCTCAGGAAGGACGGACACAGAACGCCGCCTCGCACTGAGGCGGCTCCCGGTCAGTTGAGTGTTGACGCGCAGACGCCGCCTACTGCGGCTGTCGCCAGGCTCCGGCCGAGGTGACGTACCTGCGCATGGGGGACATTATCAGTCAGAACGGCTGTGCGCAGCGCGAATCCGCCCGGGTCAGACGGGGCGCGCGACGAGCCTGACGTCCGGTCCGAGCCGGGTTACCTCGTCGAGCCGCAATCGCGGGGCCGCAGCGATGGTCGGCGCGCCTGGCCCGGTCAGCGCCGTCGCTCCGCCGCCGCCGATCAGCACGGGCGCAAGATAGCCGACGACCCGGTCTATCAAGCCCGCTGAAAGAAATGAGCCGGACAGCGTCGGACCACCCTCGACCAGGGCGGAGCGCACGTCTCGCTCATACAGCACCCTCAGCAGCGCGTTGAGCTCGAGGCCCTCGGCCGCCCGCGGCAGCCTGACCACCTCGGCACGCCCGTCCAGGTGGCTGGAGTCGGCGTCGAGCGCAACGGCGATCAGCGTCGGCGCCGCTCCGTCGAGAACGCGCGCCGTCACCGGCGTCTGCGCATTTGTGTCCACGACGACCCGGAGCGGCTGACGGCAAACCGGGGCGTCGCGGACGGTGAGGTGAGGATCGTCGATTCGCATCGTGCCCGAGCCGACGATCACGGCATCGCACTCGGCCCGAAGGCGGTGGCCATCAGCTCGGGACTCGGCGCTGGTGACCCAGCGGCTGGAGCCGTCACTTGCGGCCACTCGGCCGTCCAGGGAGGCGGCGAACTTCCAGGTGACGAAGGGCCGGCCAAGACGCACCGCTGTGAGCCAGGCCTCGTTGCCGCGCGCCGCCTCCGGCTCGAGCAGGCCGGCCTCCACGTCGATTCCGGCGGCGCGCATGGTCGCGGCGCCGCCGCCGTGGCCGGGCACGGGGTCGTCCAGCGCATACACGACCCTGGCCACACCAGCCTCTATCAATGCTCTGCTGCAGGGCGGCGTCCGGCCGTAGTGATCGCAGGGCTCCAGTGTGGTGACCGCGGTGCCGCCACGCGCTCGCTGGCCGGCCGCACGGAGTGCGACGACCTCGGCGTGCGGCCCTCCGGGGGGTGCTGTGAAGCCTTCGCCCGCGACGTCGCCTGCAACGTCGAGCACGACGCAGCCCACCGGAGGATTGGGGCTGACGCAGCCCAGGGCGCGAGCCGCAAGTTCAATCGCCCGCCGCATCGCCGCTACCTCGATCGGGCGTGACATCAGCTGTGACCCACGCTGCCCCTCTGTTCGCCGTCCAGCTCGCGCCCGCGCTCCACGATCTGGGAGGCGACAAGGCCCGTCCAGCCCGGAGCCTGTATGTGTGGAACGTCAAGCAGGCGACTGCGCTCTGCGCTCATCTGGAATTAGTTTGCGGATTGTTTTCGTGTGGAGGGTGGGCCCCGGCCTCGACGCAACGGGGAGGGACCGCTGCGGCCGCAGGGTCGGCATATTCTGGTCTCATGCCCCCCTCGAATTCCAGGTGATCATCTTCGGCCGACAGGACTTGGCCGACCTCGACGCCGCCGCCCAGCGGGAATGGCTGGTGGCAGACGGCCTCGGCGGCTATGCGATGGGTACCATTCCCGGCCTGCGCACCCGGCGGTACCACGGCCTGCTGGTGGTGGCAACCGGGCCGTCAGCTGGAGCACGCAAGCTGGGTCTGGCCGCCCTGGACCCCACGCTGGTCCTGGGCGAGCGACGGATTCAGCTCGCGGTCCACGAGTGGGCGAACTCGGTCGTAAATCCCACAGGCCACCTCCTGCTCGAGTCGTTCCGCCTGGATGACGGGGTGCCGACCTGGCGCTGGTCGCTGGGCGACGTGGTGGTGGAGAGACAGGTGGCGATGGTGCACGGCCGCCCGGCGGTCGCGGTCGTCCACCGGCTCGTGCGATCGTCCTCGCCAGTGCGTCTGGAGCTGTCCGTGATCAGTACCTGGCGCGATGTTCACGGTGAGCGACTGGCGGGCCCCAGCCCGGCGGTGGACCCGACTGCCGACGGCTGCATCTTCGAGCACGCCTACCGCGTGGCCGGCGCAGCCTTCACCGCGGCTGGGGGCTGGTACCGCGGCGCTCGGTATCGAGTCGAGGCGGAGCGCGGTCTGACCGACCACGAGGACTTGTGGCACGCCGGCGACTTCGCGGTCGACCTGGCGCCTGGCCAGGCCCACGAGGTTGTGGCCTGGGCGGGCGATCTCGAAAGCCGGCCACCGCCAGCCGGCCAGGTGGTGGATTCAGCGCGGGCGCGCGCTCGGGGGGTGGCGTCAGGCGCACGGGCCGGCGAGGACACTGACCGGCTGCTCGCCCAGGCGGCTGATCTGCACGTCGTGGCGGGACCTTGCGTGGTCGCCGGCTATCCCTGGTTCGGTGAGTGGTCGCGCGACACGATGACGTCTTACGAGGGCCTGATGCTGGAGACCGGCCGCGCAGAAGAGGGCCGGGCGCTGCTGCTGCGTTCAGCGGAGACCCTCTCCGAAGGCATGCTGGCCAACACCGCCAACACCGGCGCGACCGAGTACAACACCGCTGACGCAACCCTCTGGTTCCTGCACGCGGTCGGTCGCCACGTCGACCGGACAGGCGACCGCGACCTGGCCGCCCGCTTGCTGCCGGTACTTGGGGAGGTGATCGATCGACACCTCCAGGGCACTCGGTTTGGCATCCGCGTCGACGACGACGGGCTGATCACCCAGGGCGCGGAGGGGGTGGCCTTGACCTGGATGGACGCAAGGGTGGATGGGCGGCCCATGACGCAGCGGGCTGGCAAGGCCGTCGAGATCAACGCGCTCTGGATCAATGGGTTAACGGTTGTGGCCACACTGGCGGGCCTGGTCGGTGCGGACGCCGGTCGTTACGGCCCGCTGCTCGAGCATGCCACCGGGTCCTTCCGGCGGCGCTTCCTGCGGAATGGGTACTGCCTCGACGTCATCGACGGGCCCACCGGGGACGACCCGCGGCTGCGACCGAACCAGCTGCTGGCGGTTTCCCTGCCCCACGCACCCCTGGCGGACCGGAGTGTGGTCGAGTCCTGCGCGCCGCTGCTGACCTCGCTCGGCCTGCGCTCGCTGGCGCCCTCGGCTCCCGGGTACATTGGCTTGCACCGTGGCACCCCCGCGCAGCGAGACGCGGCGTATCACCAGGGAACAGTCTGGCCGTGGCTGATCGGGCCGTACCTGGAGGCGGCGCACAGGTGTGGGTTGCCGGTCGCCGGCCTGCTGGACGGGCTCGAAGTGCACCTTCGGGAGTGGGGCCTGGGCTCGGTGTCCGAGACCGCCGACGGAGATCCACCTCATGGTGCGACCGGCTGCCCGTTCCAGGCCTGGTCAGTTGCAGAGGTGCTTCGGGCGCGCCGAATACATCACAGCCTCACTTGACGAGGCCCTGCGGGAACGCTTAACCCACCAGCGTGGGCACGGCCCACTCCTCGAACTCGGCGGGTACAGGATCGAGGTCGATCACGGCGCATGCACGGCGGGCCAGCGCCGGCAGCACCTGCGCCGCCAGGCCGAAGATGTCAAGCAGGTCGCGCCGGCTGACGACGTCTGCGCGGTCGTAGGCGATCTCGCGGCGGGCCTGCCGCAGCGGTCGCTCATTCTCACGAAGCAGCGTTGCCGCCTGCGGGTCGACCGGGAAGAGGCCGGCCGCCGCCAGCTGAAACGTGCGCTGGTGGGCGCGATCTCCACCAGGTCGCCAGCCGTGTGCGCAAAGCAAGGCGTCGGCCGCGTCCTGGAAGGCCTGGTACATGCTCGCGAAGGCGAAGTCAGGATCGTCTTCGAACTCCGCGATGGTGGCGATGGTGGCGGCGCGGTTCGTCCAGCGGCGCGCCAGCTGCAGCTTCTGTACTGTCACCTCTGCCCTGGCGCCCACTTGCTTGAGCCCCTGGTCGCTTCGCGCCACCTCCCTCAGCTGGCTCGCGAACTCGAGTGCGTCTCGGTCCACGCCGCTAGTCTCCAACAACGGACGCGGCCGGTAGGTCGGTGTCCTCGCCCAGCAGCATCAGCTTGGGACCGCCGAAGACCTCACGCAGAAAGCCGTCTCCATCAGCCAGCCTCCTCTCGACGTCTCTGCGCGGATACGCCACCGCGTTGACTTCGCGGCCCAGCTCGCGCTCAGCCTCCGCGAGCCGACGGGCCAGGGCGAAGCGCGAGATCTCGCCGATGACGAAAACATCCAGGTCGCTTGCGAGGTTGTCCTGAGCGCGAGCGGCGGAGCCGAAGAGGAAGGCCGCCTCCACCTCAGGCCGACCCTCACCGGCCAGAGCTCGGTGCAAGGCGTCCGCGGGCCCGAACAGCTTCGAGAGCAAAGTCTTGATCTCGCCGAAGATCGGCGAACCAGATTCGATCTGATAGACGTGCTGCTTGCCGATGCGCTCACGGCTGACCAGGCCCGCGGCCACGCCGCGCTGAAGTGCGCGATAGAGGCTGTCGTGGCTGGCGCCGACGACGGACTCCAGCTCGGCGGACGTGAAAACCCGATCCGGCGCTGCGCAGAGCTGTGCCAGGAGCCGCGGAAAAGTCGTGGAACCGAATAGCGCCGATGCCACCGCACGTGCCACGCCGCTCAGTGTAGAGCTGTTTAGTCGGCTCTGCCGACAACCTCGTCGGGATATCCGACTGACGCACGCCCTCAAAGAGTTAGCGCGGGACCGGCGTGCCGCACGCCGGCCCCGCTGAGAGGGGGAGGATTGCGCTTTACGAGACCGGCAGGCTTGAGCCGGGGCCCACTGGTGTCGCTTACCTCCGGTGGTTGGCTGCGTGTTCGACGTTACCGGCCCGTCGGTCGGGATGCCGTGGGATGCGGCCGGCAAGCTAGACAAGTTCTGAACAGCCAGCAGCAGGTGCGGCCGAGAAAGGCGCCCGTGGTGGCGTGGGCACTTGATTAAGCGCGCGGAGCCGTCACATCCTTTGGGCGTGTCCACGTCTAAGGAACCGCCCAAGCTGGTCCGACGGTGGGAGTCGCTTAGCACCGGGGTGCAGGCGGCGATCGTATTCCCGCTGCTGGCGGTCGTATTCTTCCTTCTCAACCTGCTGGGCTTCAACCAGCCTGTCTGGCGCTCGGTCCTGTACGGGTTGATCGAGTCGGCGCCGTTCACCGCCCTGGTCCTGGTGGCCACCGCCAACGAGCGGCGCAAGCGCACCGGCCGCTGAGAGCCAGCTTTTGAAAGTCGGTTAGCCCGACTGACCAGTCGGCTTTGCCGACGGCAACTGTGACAGCCGGGCGCAGCTTCTCGCGACCTGATCGCTCGACCTCTACGCGGACGCACCCGAGTAGCGGCGGAGCCCGAGCCGCCAGAACCAGCGGCTGAAGGCGAACAGCACGACCGCGAACAACGCGGCCGTGAGCACCGTACCCAACTGCAACCGCGACGTGATGGCTTCAGCGGGAACCGTGATCGCGAACGCGATTGGGACGAGGAATGTCAGGGAATACCGCAGCCAGTCCGGGTAGATGCCAATCGGCCAGCGGCCGGTCTGGTACACGCCCTCGAAAAGCTCGACCAGGTGCCACATCCGCACGACCCAGAAGGCGCCCGTCGCCAGGACGAGCCAGAAGCAGTAGATCATCACGGCACCGAGGAGAAGCAGCGCAGTGAACTCGAGCCAACCGCCAATCCCCACCACCGACTGCAGGCGCACGACCCCCACGCTCAGCACGACCGCGCCTGCGACGATCTCCACAGCCTGCCAGATGCGCATCTCTCGGACGCTTACGAGCAGCTGGGCGTCCTCCGGCTTGGTGAGGGGGTAGTCGAGCTTCCCGTCGCGCACCTCGTCCACGAGCCGTTCCATGTTGGGCTGGATCGCAGCATGAATGACACCGCCCATCAGGATCTGGATCCCGAGGACGCAGAGAAGCTCGGATTCGGACCAGCCGTTGAGCTCGGTCGTGTGGGAGTAGACGAGCTTCAGCACCACCAGGGCGACGCCGAGCGATAGCAGCGACTGGAACAGCGCGACGATGAAGTTTGCCCTGTATTGGAGCTCGTTCATCGCGCCGAGGCGGAAGTAAAGCCAGCCGATCCGAAGGGGACGAAGCATCAGTTCCCGACCGCGGAATAGCGCTTGACGGACGCGCGCCAGAAAAGCCAGACGAAGCAGCCTCCGATCGCTATCCACAGAATCTGCATCCCGAGTCCGCCGAGCAAGGACGTCACCGAAAGATGGCCCACGAGCGCCTCGATCGGGAAGAAGAAAGTCCACTTGAACGGCAGCCAGCTGGCGGCTTCCTGCACCCAGTCCGGCATCAGCTGCAGCGGGACGAGCCGGCCGGACAGCAGGAGCTCGGCCATCATGTACGTCTGAAAGATCGCGCCACCGCGCGTCGTCCAGAAGGTCACCATCCCCAGCAGCCAGAGATTCATGGTGCGGATCAGATACGCACCCCAGATCGCGACGAAAAACACGACGACGTCGAGAGGCGTCACGTCGAGCGTCGGCTTGAAGATGAATGTCAGGCCCGCAGCGATGGGGAGGTAGAGCAGGACCCAGATCACCTTGCCGCCGGCGAAGTCAGCGATGTCGTAGTGGATCGGGTGGAGCGGCCGCAGGAGCTGCGCTGACAGCTGCCCCTCGCGGATCCGCCACTCCCAGCCGTACGGCGTGAAGACAATGTTCATGTTGCGAACGAGCGTCCAGACGATGTAGTAGGCAGCAAACTCGCCGGGCGTAATCCCTGCCACCTGGCCGCCATGTGAGCGAGCGATGGTCGTCCAGACCACGAGATAGATCACGGGCTCGGCCACCATCCCGACGAGGTACATGTAGGTCGCGGCCCGATACTGGAGCTGCGACTGGATCGCCGTCCGCATCATCGTGAGGTAGAAGTCCGCCATCGCTCGCAGCCGCGACTCCCTCGGCATAGGCGGAGCGAGGACGGTCACTCCGCGGCCTTCTGCGCGAAGACGAGCTCGATGACGTCCTCGATCGGCGGCTCCTCGATCGTGAGGTCGGCGACCTGCAGCTCCCCGAGAAGCCGGGCCGCGATCGGCGCCGCCTCCGCCTTGGGAACGCGCAGCTTGACGCGATCGCCGTCTCGCTGGAGGACCTCTCCGTACGAGTCGAGCGGCCTGGTGCCGTCCGCGAGCGCCACATCGATCGTCTTGTATGCGGCGAAGCGGTCCGAAAGCGCCGCCAGGTCGCCGTCGAACAGCACCCGGCCGTGGTGAATGACGATGACCCGGCGGCAGAGCGCGACGACGTCCGCCATGTAGTGGCTGGTAAGCAGAACCGTGGCGGCGTGGCGCCGGTTGTACTCGGCGATAAACGAGCGGATCCGCTTCTGCATCGTAACGTCGAGCCCTATCGTCGGCTCATCAAGAAAGAGCACCCGTGGGCGGTGCAGCAGTGACCCCACGATCTCCACCTTCATGCGCTCGCCGAGGGACAGGTTGCGAACTGGTTTGCGCACGAGGTCATCGATCTCGAGCAGCTCGATCAGCTCGTCCCGCATGGCGACGAAGTCGTTGCGGCGGACACGGTAGATCGCCCGGTTCAGCTCGAACGAGTCGAGGGCGGGCAGGTCCCACTGGAGCTGGTTCCGGTTGCCCATGACGAGCGTGATCCCGCGTAGGAAGTCCTTCTCCCGTCGGGAGGGAAGAAAACCGAGGACTCTCGCCTGGCCGCTCGTCGGGTAGAGCAGGCCGGAGAGCATCTTCAGCGTAGTTGTCTTTCCGGCTCCGTTCGGACCGAGAAACCCGACCACTTCGCCGCGCCCGATCTCAAACGAGATCGCGTCGACGGCGCGCACTGCGCGCATCTTCCTGTGGAAGAGGCTTCGCACAGCCGCGCGCAATCCGGCCTCCCGCTCGGGTACCGAAAAAGTCTTAGAGAGTTCGGTGACGCGGACGTCCGCCGGTGACTCCGGCTCCACTGATGGAAGGTTAGCCCTGCGCGCTCCAGATCACGGCCGCCCGGAGGGCGAGCACACCAACGAGCACTATCGCGGCGGACACGTTCGCCGAGACGCCAATCCTGGTCAGTGCGGCGGTGCCGGCCGGGCTCACGGTCAGGCCCCCGCTGAAGCGACCAGCCAGCGGCGGCAACAGGCTGAGAAGTGCCACGATCCAGAGCACGAACCAGGGCGCGCCGATTGCCCGCAGCAGCTGGCCGGCAAAGCCGACCGTGATGAACAGCACCGCGATGAACGCCAGCTCCAGCAGCACGAAGTAGCTGTCGGCTTCCGCCAGGGCCTCGTGACTGGCCTCCGCAGCCGGTCGCCAGCGCGTGCACAGAGTCACCAGCGCCGCCGACCCACTCAGGCCGGAAGCGAGGAAGAGTCCACCCAGCGCGTACGAGTCGCTCCAGACCGGCTGGTTGGAGACGCTGAGCAGCACGCCCGTGTATGCGGCGATGAACAGCGCGAACACGGTGCCGACGACGTTGACCAGACGGCCCAGCGGGCCGGCCAGGACCCGAGCGACGAGCGTGCTGAGGGGGTAGCTGTAGCGTCGGTCGAGCGCAACCACCTCGAGGAAGGAGATCGTCGCAAAAAGACCGAACACCATCAGCCCCCACACACCGAGCGACATCGGGGACCAGGACCGGAAGTTGAGGGCGGGGCCACCTGCGCCGGTGTCGTACATCATGTGCCAGAAGCGCAGAGGGTGCCCCAGGTCGATGGTCAGCAGGATGGGGCAGAGCACGACCAGCGGGAAGGCGAGAAGGAAGCACAATCTGGCCGCCTGCTCGTCCGAGGGCCGGCCCCACAGGCGCAGCATCGTACCCAACACGTAGGCGCCGCCGGACAGACCGGCAAGGAAGAAGTAGCCGAGGATGTACCAGCGCCACTCCGGCGGCTGCGTGAAGTGCACTGCCAGCAGCATCAGCGGTCGTCTCCTCCGCCGGCCTGAACGGCGACCGGCGACGTTTCGCGCTCCGCTTCTGGGCGCTCGCGCCGCCGCCGGATGGCGATCATGCCCCCGATCAGGGCCAGCACTGCCGCGATCGCGCCGCCCAGGTAGCCGCCGACGTTGTTCCGGCTCGGCAGACCCGCGCTCTCGCCGGTAGGCAGCCCGTAGACCTCTGGCTTGTCCATCAGGAGGAAGAACGCGTTGAGCCCGCCGTAGACTAACGCGTCCCGGCCGTACAGCTGAGCGTTCGAGTAGCCGACCTGGCGGAGCTGGGCCAGCCGCTTGTCGGCCGTGGCCTGCAGGTCCGTGAGGTTGCCGAACTGGATCGACTGGGTGGGACATGCCTTGGCGCAGGCCGGCGTCATGTCGTTCTGAAGCCGGTCGTAGCAGAGGGTGCACTTGTGGACGGTACCGGTCTTCTCGCTGAAGCCGATCACTCCGTAGGGGCAGGCCGAGATGCAGTTGCGGCAGCCGTTGCACGTTTCCTGCTGGATGAAGACGGTGTCGAACTCGGTCCGGACGATGGCGTTGGTGGGGCAAACCTCCAGACAGGAAGCGTGCTGGCAGTGCTTGCACACGTCCGACATCATCAGCCAGGCCTGCCCGTCGCCGACCGTCGTGGCGGCGGTCAGCGAGCTTGGCTCGATGAACTTGACATGGCGCCAGTTTTCGGCGTCCAGCTTGCCGGTGTTGTCGAAGCTGTCGGCGAGGAACTTCGGCGGGTTGCCCTTGAGCTGGTTCCACTCCTTGCACGCCACCTCGCAGGCCTTGCAGCCGATGCAAACGCTTGTGTCGGTGAAGAAGCCCTTGGCTTGAGCCATCAGTTACACCCCACGCTGCGGGTAGGCCCGGCTCTGCCGGGCCGAGTGAGTTGTGTCCAGTGCCGCCCAGACGTTGCCCCCAGAGGAGGGGGTTCGGAGGGGGGACCCTGGTTCCCCCTGCTGATGCTGGTGTCGGTGAAGAAGCCCTTGGCTTGAGCCATCGCCTTACATCCCCATCAGGTTGGGCACGACCTTGCTGAGGCCGCGCTCCTTGGCATAGAGGTCGAGCGGCAGAGCGGCCAGTTCGTCCACGACCGGCACTGCTGCCGCGTCACGCCTGAGGTCGACGCCGATCAGGTAACGCTTGCAGGTGTCGCAGCCCTCGATCCGAAGATGCGGCAGCTGCTCGGCCTCCGAATAGACCGGCAGGCGGCCCGACGTCTCCTCACCGCAGGCGGCGCAGACCATGCGCGGATGGATCCACTCGGCGGCGCAGCGAGCGCAGACCAGCCGCCTGGGGCCGGTTACGAGGGCGTCGCCCGAGGCCGCTGAGTAGGAGAGCTGGGGCAGGCCGCCGCACTGGGGGCAGCTCCTTCCTTCGCCTCCCGTCGGGATCGTGGCCCCAGCGGGCATCGCCTCCAGCACCGGTGCGCACGAAGCACGGGCGAGGTAGCGGTCGACGACCGCCTGCTCGCCTCCGCGCAGCCAGCGGCCTACGAGGTCGTCAACGTCGGCGCTGTGGAACCGAGCGACGACAGCCTCCGCCAGGGCGGCCGGGCCGGCCGCCACCGTCGCCTCGACAACGCGGGGCAGCAGCTCGCGGGCGAGCCGGCTCCGCGTGGCGTCGTCGCCGGCCTCGGGCGGTCGGGCCGCGGCGGCTTCGAAGGCCGGCTCCTGTACGTCCAGAAGGG
>Ga0126376_10000949_pt1 | contig 15080 bp, 15 predicted proteins | sample PanSoiMetPlot_15_FD_92760 | JGI IMG/M metagenome (GOLD analysis project Ga0126376, IMG submission 92760) | Tropical forest soil microbial communities from Panama - MetaG Plot_15 | ecosystem: Environmental > Terrestrial > Soil > Tropical forest > Bulk soil | place: Panama | collected 2016-02-17
AGCTACGCTTTCCGGCGGCGAAGCGCAGCGCATTCGCCTCGCCACGCAAATCGGCTCGCGCCTCCGCGGAGTTCTCTACGTTCTCGATGAGCCCAGCATCGGTCTGCACGCCCGCGACAATGAACGGCTTCTTGGTTCGCTCGAGCACCTCCGCAACCTCGGCAACACCGTCCTCGTCGTCGAGCACGATGAAGACACCATCCGTCGCGCCGATTTTGTCGTTGACCTCGGCCCGGGAGCGGGCAACGCCGGCGGCTATCTCGTCGCGCAGGGCAAGCCCGATCAAATCGCCGCCAGTGCTGAATCCCTCACCGGACAATATCTTTCCGGATCGCGCAAAATTCCCGTTCCGAATTCGCGCCGCTCCGCCAACGGAAAATCGATTCAAGTCCTCGGCGCCACTGCCAACAACCTCAAAGATGTCGACGTTACCTTTCCCCTCGGCTTGCTCACCGTTGTCACTGGTGTTTCCGGCTCCGGCAAGTCCACACTCGTCAACGACATTCTCTATCGCACGCTCGCGCAAAAACTCTATCGCTCCAGCGAGCCCTTCGGCGCGCATCGCGAAATCACTGGAATCGAATTCATCGACAAGGTAATCGAAATCGATCAGGCCCCCATCGGCCGCACACCGCGTTCGAATCCTGCAACCTACACCGGCGTCTTTGGCCCCATTCGCGAGCTCTTTGCCATGCTTCCGGAGTCGCGCGAGCGCGGCTATCGCCCCGGCCGTTTCAGCTTCAACGTCAAAGGCGGCCGTTGCGAAGCTTGCCAGGGCGACGGCCTCCGCCGCATCGAAATGAATTTTCTGCCCGATGTCTACGTAACCTGCGAAGTCTGCCGCGGCCGCCGTTACAATTCGGAAACTCTGGCCGTCCGTTACAAGGGTCATTCCGTCAACGATATTCTGAATCTGCCGATTTCCGAAGCGTTGAAACTGCTCGAAAATATTCCGCAAATTCAGCAGAAACTCTCCACGCTCGTCGAAGTTGGCCTCGGCTATGTCCAGCTCGGTCAATCCGCCACGACGCTCTCCGGCGGCGAAGCCCAGCGCATCAAGCTCGCGCGTGAACTTTCCAAGCGGCAGACCGGCCGCACGCTTTACATTCTCGATGAGCCGACCACCGGCCTGCACTTTGACGACGTTCGCAAACTCCTCGACGTTCTCCAGCGCCTGGTCTCGCTCGGCAACACTGTCCTCATCATCGAGCACCATCTCGACGTCATCAAACAAGCCGATTGGATTATCGACCTCGGACCCGAAGGCGGCGAAGGCGGCGGCCGCGTCGTCGCGCAGGGCCCTCCAGAACAAGTCGCCCGCTCCAAAAAGTCCTATACTGGCCAGGCCCTCGCCCGCTTATTGTCTATCCCGCAAGGAAACGGCTCCGGCAAATAGCATCCCTACGATGGAGAGAGAAGTCCGGTGGAAATGGACACGCTGGGAAGCCTGCTCTACATCGTCGTAAAGTTACTCGCATACTGCATTTGGTGCTACGTCGGCTTGCGCTTGTTTCAGCCCGCTGCGAGACTCTTGCCTGCTAAGGCGCTTGGCTTCGGGGTTTTACGTCTATTCATGGGTTTCTTCTTCGGCATCACTATCTATTTCCTCTGCTCTGTTTCGCTCAGCATCCTTGGTTTGGGGCAGCAGCAGAACATCGTCACCTACCTACTTGTCTACGTTCCCGTTCGCTGGATCGAATGGAGCATCATGTCCGCGATTTTGCGCCGTCAGACGGGCAATCTCCCTTGGCTTTTCGGTGAAAATCCCCGCGACCGTTACTGGCGCCTTGGTGGTATCGTCATTTCGTGCCTCGCCGATATTCCGCTCATCTATTCGCTAGGCGGCGTTATTCCCACGGGCCGCTTCATGTGCTGACTTTAGCCACTCACTTGGATTTATTCCTTGGAGCACGCTAAAGTTATCCGTCCACACATGACCATCTATCCAATCCTTCCGCTCCAGCTTGGCGGCATTGCCACTTACCCGCTCGCCTCCCGCAGAAGCAAAGTCACCGTCAGCGATTTCGCGAAAGCTCGAACGCAAAATTCATCTCTCAAAAGCTTTCTTGATTCTCTCCCTACGATCCTCGCCGCAAACGACTTGCGTGATCTTCTCGCTGCCATTCATTCCGCCAAGCGCGCCCGTAGAGCGATCCTCTGGGGCATAGGCGGTCATGTCATTAAAACCGGCCTCGGCCCTGTGCTGAACGACCTTATCCACCGAGGTTTTGTCTCCGGCATGGCCATGAACGGCGCCGCCCTCATCCACGATTTCGAAATCGCCCTTTGTGGCAACACGTCCGAGGACGTCGAAGCTGGCCTCGGCGCCGGCGCTTTCGGCATGGCGCGTGAAACCGGCGCGTACCTCAACAAAATCGCCAGCACCGCCGCCTACACCGGCATCGGCTACGGCGAAGCCGCGGGCAAATTCCTCGCTTCCCGCAAACTAAACCCTAAGCATGCCGCTGCAAGCGTCCTCGTCGCGGCCTACCGGCACAAAATTCCCATTACGATTCATCTCGCCATCGGCACAGACATTCCCCACATGCACCCCGCCGCGGACGGCCCGGCCCTTGGCGCGGCCACGCATCATGATTTCCGCCTCTTCTGTGCGCTTGTGAAAGAAATGCATCCCAGCGGCGTATATCTCAATTGGGGCTCCGCAGTGCTCTTACCGGAGGTTTTTCTAAAAGCCGTTTCCGTCGTCCGCAATCTCGGTGTGCCCTTGCGGCCCATTACCACTGCGAACTTCGATTTCATTCAACACTATCGCCCGTTGCAGAATGTAGTGAAGCGTCCAACAGCTTCTGCCGGCATCAAATCCAGCAAAAGCTCGCGCGGCTTTGCGATTACCGGCCATCACGAGTTGCTTCTTCCGCTCTTTGCCGCGGCGCTGGTGAATGGCTGGCCCGCAAAATCGGCCGCGCCTCGCACTACCAAGCAAGGCAAAGGCAAACGATGACTTTCTTCGACGACAATCCAGACAAGCTTTCCAGCTCCGTGCCTTCTGACGTCTCCGCCTCGCATGCTCCGCTTGCACCTTCCGCTCCAGCATCTCTCGAAGAGCCGCCCGGCGATCCTTTCTCCTACGGTGCGCAGCATCCTCAGCCCTACTATTTCGCTCCACCCGATTCCGGCGATCTGCAAATCCCGTGGTCTTGGGGCCACTTCATTTGCACCGTCATTTTCGGTGTCATCTCGCTCTTGCTCGTGCAGAGCGGTTTCGCCGTCTATTACATCGCCGCAAAAAAGATTCCTGCGCGTCTGTCCAAGGATCAATTCGAGCGTTTCGTTCTCTCTCACCCCGTCTTTGCTATTGGCAGCATGGTCGTTTGGTATGCAGTCCTGCTGCTATATCTGTCGGGCACATTCAAAGCCCTTTACAGCCGTCGTCTTTGGCCGGCGCTTCGTTGGCGCAAACTCGATCCGTACAACAAAAAGGCCCCCACGCGAGCCTGGCAATATTTTCTTTTTGGATTGGTCCTTTCGTTTCTCGTGATCATTGCTACGGCAAAATCCAAGACGCCGGAGCACGCCCCAATTCAGGAAATCATGAAGAATCCACAGATGGCCTTCGCCTTCATGGGTATGGCCGTTTTGATCGCCCCGTTCATTGAGGAGACCATCTTTCGTGGCTATCTCTATCCTCTCTTTGCGAAGTCCTTCGGCGTCTGGACCTCCATCATTCTTACAGGGACATTGTTCGGTATCATGCACGGCTCACAACTTGGCTGGGCTTGGCCCAACGTAGTTGCTCTCACTTGCGTTGGCATCATCCTTACCTTCGTGCGCTCGCGAGCCGAAACCGTACTCGCCAGCTATCTGATGCACCTTGGTTACAACTCCACGCTCGCGATTATCTTCACCATCGCTTTCATCCTTTCGAAGTACACCAAACTCCCCGTCCCCCATTCCTGAGCGCGGCCGGTCGGGCCGGCATATTTCCTTCCGCCGCGCTTCGTTCGCTACAATAGAGCTTTGCGAGGATAGCCCGAATGTACGTAGCACAGCCCATTCTATGGACCGACCGCGGCGTCGTCATGCTTGACCAGCGATTTCTCCCCGGCGAAGAAATTTCTCACACTTACACAAACTATCAGGACGTCGCCAAAGCCATCCGCGAGATGGTCATCCGCGGAGCGCCCGCGATTGGCGTAGCCGCCGCTATGGGCGTCGCCATCGGCGTGCAGAAGTCCGGCGCCAAATCGCTTTCCGAACTGAAAGCCGAGTTTCCCATCATTCTGGATACACTTGCGAAGACCCGCCCCACTGCTGTGGACCTCTTCTGGGCCCTCGACCGCATGAAACTTCGCTTCAACGAAATCACCTCGCGTACTTCCGATCTCGCGCAAATCTCCGCCACGATGGTCGAGGAAGCGAAAGCCGTCCACTCCGAAAAGCGCACGACCGATGAAGCCATTGGCCGCTTCGGCGCGGAACTAATGCCACGTGAAGGCTACGTCATGACACAGTGTAACGCCGGCGCCCTGGCCACGGCCGGCATCGGCTCCGCGCTCGGCGTCATTCAAGTCGCTGTCGAGCAGGGGAAAAAGCTCCACGTTTACGTTCCAGAAACGCGTCCTTATCTTCAGGGTGCGCGCCTCACTGCATGGGAACTCCACCGCAGCAACATTCCGCTTACGCTCATCACGGACAACATGGTCGGTCACTTTCTGAAGTCGGGCAAAGTCGGCGCCATCGTCACCGGAGCCGACCGCATCGCCGCCAACGGCGACACGGCCAACAAGATCGGTACCTATCAAATTGCCGTTCTTGCCAAGGAAAACAACGTCCCGTTCTACATCGCAGCGCCAGTCTCCACCTTCGACCTTTCTATTCCCAGCGGCGATCATATTCCCATCGAAGAACGCTCCTCCGACGAAGTCACCCAGATCAAAGGTATTCGCATCGCCCCTGACGTTCCTGCCGCGCATCCGGCCTTTGACGTCACCCCCAACAGATACATAGCCGCTATCTTCACCGAACGCGGCGTCGCCCGCGCCCCTTATGCCGAGTCCCTGCACGCCCTAGCCGTGTCCGCCGCCTCGGCAACCGCAAAGTAGGGACGCGAAGGTTATTGCGCCGCCCATTTCGATTCGCGTCGCGGTTTTCCTCGTAAGCGTTGTGGCGATTTGTCCGGCGTTAAGTGCCGAGTCGCCGGCACCTTCCGATATGCGGGACAGTTCCTCGCACTCCCACAGCCACTCTTGCCTGCCCCGGACGGCGTTGCGGGGGCCGTATCGCCGTAAATATTGGTTTTGTGCCGGGGCAAGCCCTGTCCGGAATTGCTACCTCCCAAACATCGAATAAGAGACTGGATGTTTTTCCTCCCCTGGCGTCGGGGGAAGCGTCACATTCGAGAGCTTTCTTTCTTCCATCGTCCTTCGCGCCGCCGCTTCGCCCGCCAGTTGTTCGACGGCCGTTGCAATTCGTCCCAGCTGAATCGCAATTTCATCCGTCACCACGGATCGCTGCAGCGCAATTCTTTTCCGACGTGCCACTGCCAGTAAAATCGCAAAGCCGAGCAACACCCCGCCCGCAATCAAAAGTCTGAATGTTGTTATGGTGTATCCGGCGAGAGTGATTCCTGCGTCCGAGAGCATCATTTCCTCCCGGCTGGGTCTTCGTAGGGTATGGCTGGATGCCTCTCGATTATATGCCCATTCGTGGCGCTGGGTTGTCTAAAACGATTCCGCGAATTTGCTGTAGTGGGTCAGTTTGAACTTCTTCTTTCTCCGAGCGTTGTTCGCGAGGAGAATTTCCTCCTGTGTGGTGACACAGCTGGGGTTCGGGGTTTGTAAGTACAAACCCTGAAATGAAAATGTCAGAAATTCAAACTGATCCACTACAATTTGCTTGCTGCTCGAACCAATCGAAGGTTTCCCCTAAACTAGCTCCGAGTAATTCCATGCCTAACCTGATCTGGCCGCTTCGTTCCGTTACTCTGAAAGCTCTCGATCTCCCCGCTCAAATCGCGTTCTATCGTCAATTCGGATTCCAGCTAGATAAAGAATCGTCCACTATTGCAACTCTCACTGCCGGCAGTTTCGAACTCGCGCTTTCTGCATTGCAGAACGGCCGCCCGCGCCCCGCTCACACTGCAGGGCTCTTCCATTTCGCAATTCTTCTGCCTCATCGCGAATCCCTCGGCTCTTTCCTCCGTTACGCTTCTCATCATTCTTGGGACTTTGTCGGTGCCGCCGATCATCTCGTCAGCGAAGCTCTCTACTACTCTGATCCCGAAGGCAACGGCATCGAAGTCTATGCAGACCTCCCGAGCGAGCTCTGGACATGGAAGAACGACAAAGTTGTCATGGATACGCTCCCGCTCGACCTCGATGCTCTCGCCGAAATTTCCTCCGAGGATTGGCTCGGCTTTCCCCTAGCCACGCGCCTCGGCCACATGCATCTCACCGTCCGTGATCTAGATACTTCCCAATCTTTTTACGAATCCCTCGGCCTCCGCCTCACCGCAAACTGGGGTCGGTTCCGTTTTCTCTCCTGGGACAACTACCATCATCACGTTGCCGTCAACCTTCTCGCTGGCCCCAATGCAGCCCCCACGGCGCCAGACATCTCCGGCCTAGCCAGCTTCTCGATTCGTCGTGCGAATCTGCCGAGAGACCAGATGGACCCATCCGGCATTGCGCTCAAACCGTTTTCATTGTGATTTCGGTCTACAAAATTGCGCAGGAAGGTGAACGTGCCAAGACTATTTCTACTTTCAATATTTCTCGCTGGCTCGATTGCAACTACTGCTCAGGCGCCGGCAACGTCGGCGGGTGAGAATCAGGAAGTTCGTGCCGCCCTCGAAAAATTCCTTGCCGCGTTTTCCAATCTGGACTGGCCCGCCTTCCGTGCGTGCTTTGACGACTCCGCTACCGTCTTCCATCCCTCCCAAGCGCACATGCGTCGCACTGACTCACCCTCCGCCGCTCCCGTGCTCCTTACATGGATCTGAAACCCGCGGACCTCGATGTCCGTATTCTCTCGACAGATGTCGCCCTGATTACCTTCCACTTGTCGGATAGCGCGCTATTCGGACGGCGGACCGTCGTCTTCAAGAAGTCACCCATCGGCTGGAAGATCGTCCACATCCACGCTTCGAACTTCCCGCTTCCGGCCGACTCTAGCCGTTGACCGCTCAGAGGAGCGCAGCGACGAAGGGCCCCCGCGCTTACATCTTCGGGAAGTTCGGGTCCGCCTTAACTTCCAGGATTTGCAGCGTGTGTCGCCGCGTATGCCCGCTCATGAATAGCACCCACTGGTACGCATCGAGCGGACCAATCGGACCCGGCCCGTCGTACATGTGGTCCCGCAGATCTTCCTGCGTTGTCTTGATGAAGTCCTCCGACTTCGCGCGGCTTTCGAGGAACAGCTTGACCGATTCTTCTGGCTTCATCGGCTTCTTGGTTGGATCGATCGGCTCCGGCGCCGTCGCTTTGTGCGACCGGTCCTGCAGCATTTTCACGATCATGTCGTCTTTGCCCGCCGTAGCGGTCCGCTTTTCCGGCGTCAGGGGCGCTTTCAGAATTCCGTTCGTAATGTTGCCGAAGATGTAGCCTTCCGCGAGCGCGATGTGCTCCGCGCACTCCGCAATGGACCACCGGTCCGGCGCCGCCTTAAAATTCCACTGCGCCTCCGAAAGCCCCTTGGTGGAATCGAGAAACATTTTCTTCGAACCTTCCAGCTCCGCGATTCCCTTTTCCCGTTCCGCCTGGGTCAGTGTTTCCGTCGCCGGAACTGCCAGCAGGAACGTAGCCGCCAAAATCATGCTTTTGAACACGGGTCTGCCCTCCTCGAACCTAGTACGGACTGAGCCTCGGAATTGTATCGCGTTATTCGATCTATTTTGCGTTGGTATCGGCTTCCATCACGCCGAACAGGTTTCCGTCGGGATCGAGGCAATAGGCGAAATATCCGACGCCGGGAATCGGAGTCTTGGGCATAATTGGCGTCCCGCCGGCCTTCGTCACCGATGCGAGCGAAGCGTCGAGCGATTCCACTCCGACCGTGTTCGTTGTGCCTTTCACGTCGCCGCGCTTCAGGATCGCGCCATTGATGCCGGGCGCTTTTTCATCGCCCGTGTTCACCAGCCAGTAGTCCATCGGGCCTGGCCATTTTTCGATCTTCCACCCGAACGCGCTCTTGTAGAAGGCAATCGCGCGGTCGGGATTGTCCACGGGAATTTCAAAATGAATGACTCGAGCCATGACACTTCTCCTTTTGGATTTGAGAATCCACTCACCGAAGAGCTTGTTTGGAACTTATGCCTGCTTCGGCTGCGGCAATGCTCCGTACCTTTGCGTTGCGAAACCCACGATCAGACCAACGATGCTTCCCGGGATGATGATCTCTTTGTAGTAGTGCTTTCCGGTAATGGCATCGGGCATGAGAGCGATTCCGAGAGCAAGCAAAGCGCCGATGAACAACCCGAACAGAATTCCCAGCGGTACGGATTTCACCTTGCGCGCAAACCAGCCGATCAAGATTCCGCCGACCAGCCCTTTGAACGCCGAACCCAGAATAATCGTCATCATTTCGGGCCGCACTTCCGGCGTGAACCAAGCCGACGCTCCGTCCACCGCACCCAAGACGGTACCCAACAACAATCCCAGCAAAATCTTGTTCATTGCTAGAGCCTCCGTAGGGGCCAGATTCTCTCCCGCTCTGCCGCTCTTTACAACAGGAGCAAGATTTCCTTTAAGGCTAGCGGTGAAAAAAGTAGAGAACCAGAAATCGCATCACTAAGTAAGCTGTTATCAGCAGGATAGCGACCTGGTGGCGCAGGTAAAACCGCCACATCTTTTCCAAGAAGTTCTCGGAATAGGCGGAAACGGGTAACCCGTCCAGAAATCGCGAAACGTCCGCGGCCAATTCCGAGACTAAAGCGTAGCGGTTTTCGGGAAGAGGCGCCGAAGCCTTCTCGCAAATTGCGTTCAATGCCCGTGGCAATTTTTCGTTGTTCTTCGCGGATTGCCTTCGCGCGACGAATTTCAACAAAGCGCCGAGCGCGAATACGTCGCTGCGCGCATCGATCGCTTCCGTTTCGCCGCGCTCCTGTTCCGGGGACATATATCCCGGAGTGCCGAGCACCGTTCCGTGGCCGGTCACCGCGCTGGCCTCTGTTTCTTCTTCCTTATCGCGGACTTGCTTTTCTGCCGTCGCAAAAACGGTTTCGCGGGATTCTGGACTTTCTTTCAGAACCTTTGCCAGGCCCCAATCCATTACCAGAACTTCGCCAAAAGAACCAACCATCACATTTGCTGGTTTCAAATCGCGATGCAGCACGCCACGGGCATGTGCAAAGGCTACTGCGTCGCAGATTCGCAAAAACAGCCGCAAGCGTTGGGGAAGGGAATCGAGTTGTTTCACCTGCTGATCTAGCCGCAGACCTTCTACAAATTTCATCGTGTAAAAGACACGTCCATCGGGCAGCGTTCCGACGTCGTGCACGGGAACGATTCCCGGATGCTCCAACCGCGCAAGTATTTTTGCCTCGCGCAAGAGACGCTGAGCAAATTCCGGAGCCGCGGTTCCCGCGTCCAAAACTTTTAATGCCACACGGCGATTCAGCTTTTCGTCTTCCGCTATGTAGACCACGCCCATGCCGCCGCGTGCGACCAATTCACGCAATTCGTAGCGGGTGCCGGAAAGGTCGGGCACAGCCGAACCGCGCAACCGCTCGAGCGCTTTGTCGCCCAGAAATTTCATTTTGCCGAACTGCCGAAGAGCGCTTTCGATTCACGAATGAATTCTTCTTCGCTGCCGCAAAGGGCGTGCAGTTGCTCTGTCGCAATTCTGCGGAATTCGCGCCGCGCCCACGCGATTTGATTGTTCACGTCCGTTAGCGGGAGGCCGTGCCGTTCGGCCAAATCGGCGTAAGAAGCATTCTCCTGGCCATCGAGGTCGTACGTTTCAAACATAGCGAAAGCCTTTTGCTTGTCACGTGTTTCACAAAGCTTTTGCAGTTCGGCGACGGCAGATGAAAAGAGGCTGCGGATCCATTCTTTCTCGAAAAAATCTTCCAGCGACTCCGGCGAGGGAATAGCCGAAGGATCGACGGTTTGCGTGCGCAGCTCATCTTCGGCGGCTGTGAAATCGAGTGCGACGTGCGTAAATTCCGATCCACGCTTCTTTCGGGAAGCGGCTTTGATTTCGTTCAGTGCAAAGCTGTCGGCACACAAGCGCAAATAGGTGCGCAAGCGGCTTTTTGCGGGATCGAATCGCGCGAGCAAATCGCGCTCCAGTAATTCCGCGAAGAATCCCTGCGTCAAGTCCTGCGCGTCCGGCGGCGCTTGCGAATACTTAAGGCGGAGATATTTGTAGAGCGGCTTCCAGTACGCGGCGAAAAGCAGGTCCAGGGCGCGCGACCGTTCATTCGCATCGCCGCTGCGGGCGGCAGCGATGACGGAAAGACGTGTCAGCGGAAACGATTCGCCGGGCGCGTTCATGGCACGGGAAAGTCTATCGCAGGAGCTGTGCTCATTCGTAGCGGAGGGCTTCGACGGGGTCGAGGCGAGCGGCTTTCCACGCGGGATAGATGCCGAAGCCAATGCCGATCATCGCGCAGAGGACGAGCGCCGTGACGACCCAAAAAACAGAAAGCTGCGCGGACATGTGCGCGCCGTATTTCATGAGCAGAGAAAGCCCCGCGCCAAAAATGACGCCAAGGACGCCGCCGACGGCACTAAGCGTGACGGCTTCGATCAAGAACTGCAAAAGAATATTGCTGCGTTTGGCGCCGATGGCTTTGCGTACGCCGATTTCACGCGTTCGTTCGGTGACGCTGACGAGCATGATGTTCATTACGCCGATCCCGCCGACGAGCAAACCGATCGCGGAGATGCAGAACATCAACAAGAAGATTAGAAAGCTGATCTTGTTCCACAGATCGAGGAAATAGTCGGACGTGAAGATGGCAAAATCGTCCGGTTTGTCGTTGGTGAGCCGGCGCTTGCGGCGCAGCAGGTCACGGATTTCCTCGACGGCTTGCGAAACCTGCGATGGATCGCTGGCCTTGGCGAACAGCACGTAGTCTTTTTGGTTTGGATAGAGTTTGCGCAACGTCGAGACCGGCATGAACGCAATGTTATCCTCGGGATTCGAACCGCCGGAAATTCCCTGGCGGCGCTTTTCCATAGTGCCGATGACGGTAAAGAGCTGACCGTCGATTGTGACTTCTTTGCCGAGCGCCGATTCTTCGCCTTCGGGAAACAAGGTATGAACGGTGTCAAAGCCGAGACAGACGACGGGCGCGCGGTGTTCGGCGTCGGTCTCATTGAACATGCGGCCTTTGCTGAGCTTGATGTCGAAAATCTGGCCGATCGAAGGCTGATTGCCCTGCAAAATCACGTTTTTCGCGCGATAAGCGCCGCGACGCACGTCAGCTGTACCGGAACCGAACTGCGGCTGAAAGATTCGCATGGAGGGTGACGCGGCTTTGACGTGCGGCAACTTTGCCATGTCGTCGGCCCATTCGGGCTGAAGTTCTTTGCGCGTAAACCATTCGCTCGGCGGGCGAGAAAGTGAAGCCCAGGGGAAACGGTAAGCGATGACCGTGTCCGAGCCGAGATCGCGAATGCCGCCAAGAACATTTTCGTTGAGGCCGTTGATGAGGGAGCTGACGGCGATAACGGTGGTGATGCCGATGACTATGCCAAGAACGGTAAGCGCGGAACGCAGAGGGTTTTTGCGAAGCGTATCGAGAGCAAGAGCAATCTGCTCTTTCACTTCAAGCGTGCGAGCGGGTTTTACGAGGCCGCGCAGGCGGTCGGTGCGGCGTTGCGGAAGAGTTTGCACGATGGTGGACATATCAGTTCGCTTCAATCAAAGAAAGATTTCTCCGCACGAAAGCCGTGGGAAGTTCTTAGACCGCGGACTCTGCTCGAATTGACAGGTCTGATGCTGCTCATTCTGATCGCAAAGCCTCCACTGGATCGAGACGAGAAGCTTTAGAGGCCGGATACGTTCCGAAAAAGAGGCCGACGCTGAGAGCGACGAGCAAGCCGCTAAGTACGGACCAGAATTGTACGGCGGCAGGAAGCGGCGTTGCGAGCGAAACTAATTTTGCGGCGGCGATTCCCGCGAGAACGCCGATGGCGCCGCCAATGACGGCGATGGTCGAAGACTCGATGAGGAATTGCAGCAAGATATCGTGACGGCGCGCGCCGAGCGCTTTGCGAACGCCGATTTCGCGCGTACGTTCCGTGACGCTGACGAGCATGATGTTCATGATGACGATGCCGCCGACGACGAGGGAAATCGAAGCGATGCCGACCATGACGACGAAAAAGCCGGAGCTGATGTCTTTCCACAGAGAAAGAAAAGAGTCGCTGGTTTCGATGGCGAAATCATCTTTCGCGCCATAACCGATGTGATGGCGGCCGCGCATAATTTGGCGAACCTCATCCACTGAATCCTGGATACGCTCGGCGCTTCCGGCGCGCGCGGTGATGCGCAACGAATCGTTTTGCGAGCCAAATTCCTTGCGGTAGCTCGTGAGTGGAAGAATGATCCAATTGTCCAGCGAAGTGCCGAGCGACGTGCCTTGTTTTTTGCCGACGCCGATCACCTGGCAGGGAACGTTGTTCCAGCGAATTTCCTTTCCAACAGGATCGACACCCGGCATGAGATTTTCGACGAGGTCCATGCCAATGGTACAAACGGAAGCGGCGCTGGAGACGTCGGCATCGGTGATGTGGCGGCCTTCGACGAGATCGACGTCGTAAAGTTCCGCCATCTGCGATGTCCAGGCGCGCAGATTTGTGTCTTTCAGTGAGTTGAGTCCGCTGCGGACTTCGACGCGGCCGCCGAGGGAGGCGCCGACTGCCTTGCAGGATTTACACTCGGTCTTGATGGCGTCGTAATCGTCCCAATGTAACTTCTTGCGCTTCTGAAATTCGATCCAGTCGTCCACGTTGGTGATGATCGAGGGCTGCTTGGAGACGCCGAAAACGTCTGCGCCTAGATTGAAGACTTTTGTGGCGACGTATTGATTGGCGCCGTTGATTAGGCTGACGACAGCGATGACGGCCGCGACGCCGATGACCACTCCGATGAGCGTGAGCACGCTGCGAAGCTTGTGCGACCAGAGGCTGGAAGTAGCAATAGCTACCGCCTCGGAGAGGTTCATTGTGGTCGGCCTGGCCATGCGCTAGGGAAGGGACAAAAACGGCCCTCATCCTAACATACGCAGGAAAGCGGGCGAGAATTACATTGCCGAGAGAGCCAGAACGTCGTGCGGAAGTGGGCGTAAGTTAAAGGAGAGACAGGAGATAAAAGAAAGAGGCGGGGAGCATCGCTCCCCGCCTCTTTGTGGCCTGCGCAAACGCAGGGAATGGATTAGAAGGTGAGCTTGACGCCGAACTGCCACTGGCGGGGCACGCCGTACCAGTTCACGCCGGAAGCGGAACCAGGAGCCACAAGGTTCGTGCGACCGGTGCAGAGCTCCGGAGCGGAGTTGCAACCAACCTGATTGTGACGCGTTGTACCGTTCGCAGTGCCCGGCGTTCCGCTGAGAGCGCCGCTCAAGGTATTTCCTCCTGGATCGAAGTTCTGGAAGTTGAACACATTGAACAGCGCCACCTGCGGCTCGACCGTGACGCGTTCCGGGAGGCCGTGGAACACTTTGCTTGGATGGAGCAGCCAGCTCAAGTAGGTATCAAACGTGAAGCGCGGCGACAATCCTACCTGCCCGCCCGCTCCGGTCGGTGCGAGCGGCACAGTCGGAACCACCGCCCCCAGAGAGGTGAGCTGAGCATTCGTAAACAAGCCCGCGCTAACAAGAGCCTGTCCCGCGGGTGTCAGAGTGCCAGCGACGGAACTGTTGTAATTGGTGAGCACATTGTTGACGGACCCAGGCGATATGCTGCGTCCGAAAGATCCGATATTTGTACCCGGAAGAACGTCGCCAGTCGTGCCGTCACCGGTGAAATCGGTGCGGAAGATTTCTCCCGGCGCTCCCGATTCCGGAACGGTCAGCGTGAGCGGTCCTCCCGTTGACCAGTGGGTTGTGACTCCCCAGCGCGTGGTCAGCGGGAGATCCATGACTGCACCCGCACCTAGGATGTGCGTACGATCCAGAGCGGACGGTCCGTAGAATCTTGCCGGATTGTCAAAATCAATCCCGTTGTTAATGAAGGACTGATCGTTGACCTGGCTTTTGAACCGCGAGAGCGCGTAGGAAGTCTGCAGGAAGATTCTTTTCATACCTGGAATTGGATTAGTGAACTGGGATTTCAATGAAACTTGTAGAGCCTGGTACATCGAGCGCCCGGCCGGGAAGAGCATCTGGTTTTGGCCTAAGTTCTCATTCAATCCAGGAAACGCAGCTGCTCCTGGGCACGGAAACCCGCCACACAATACTCTGGATGAGTCCAAACCATTGCCCGCGTAGTCTGTGATGCTGGCACCGGCGGTAATGGCGCAATCAATCGATGCAGATGCCGTGTCCGCCGGACAACCGAAGCTGCTGTTAGTCGCAGCGATGGCTGCCTGAGCGTTCGCAACATTCAAGGTGCGAGCGGCGCCGATGAAGTTCACGTCATGGCCCAGCAGGTAGTGCAAGCCGACGTTACGGACGTAATCCACAGTGAGTATGGTTCCGCGGCCGAATTGATGCTGGATACCACCGTTCATCTGAATGGAGAACGGCGAACGGTAACTCGGGGCAAGGAGCTGATCGCCTGTGGAATCCGCGCCTTCTGCTAAAGTCGTGCCGACGAAGCTGCCGTTAGATTGCGGACCTGCGGCGGCGACAGCAGCTTGATACTGCTGCGAAAAGTTGCTGATGTCAGTCACGACGTTTCCGACGGGCTCTCCACAGAAAGTTGGGTTCAGATTGCTGCCGTCTGGCAGGGGTACGGGAACAGCGCCGCCAAAGATGCAGGCCAAGCCCGTACCGAAGAAAAGGCCCTTTTGCAGACGACCGGGACGATCAAACAAAACGTTGTTGAAGATGGCGTTTTCGTAGTAGATGCCACCGCCCACCCGGATCACCGTCCTGCCGTCGCTCTTCGGATCCCACGCGATGCCGATATGGGGAGAGAAGTTCTTGTTCGGTTGCCGAACTTTGGCGC
>Ga0126376_10000950_pt1 | contig 15074 bp, 10 predicted proteins | sample PanSoiMetPlot_15_FD_92760 | JGI IMG/M metagenome (GOLD analysis project Ga0126376, IMG submission 92760) | Tropical forest soil microbial communities from Panama - MetaG Plot_15 | ecosystem: Environmental > Terrestrial > Soil > Tropical forest > Bulk soil | place: Panama | collected 2016-02-17
AGATTGAGAGCAAGCACTGGCAAAACAAAGAAATGGAACGGCGGCACTAACTTCGTATGATTGGAAAAATTCTGTTCAGCCATCGAGATTCCCCCTTGTAGCTTGTGAAACGCATAGATGTGTGGATGGATTCTAATTCGTTATGGACCATTTTGCCTGAACGCGAACACATTTCTCCAGAGTGTTTCGCATTGATTTAGACTGTTGCCAGGAGCAAGCGAATGCCGAAAGCCTATTGGTCGGGAAAATTAATAGCCGAAAGCGACATCTGCGTCGTAGTCGAAGGAAATCAGTATTTTCCGCTCGAGTCCGTCAAAAAAGAATTCCTGCGCCCAAGTTCCCATACGACCGTCTGCCCGTGGAAGGGCACTGCGCACTACTACAACATTGAAGTCGACGGCCTCAAGAATGAAAATGCTGCTTGGCATTATCCCGAACCCAAAGAAGCCGCAAGACAAATCCGCGGCCACATCGCATTTTGGAAAGGCGTTCGCGTCGAAGCTTAGAGCTCCGTCATGCAGTGATTGGTGGGGGTCGGAGCTCTAGCTCCGACATTCAAAGTCTGGAAACCAAGGGCTTTAGCCCTGAGGAATTGGTTTTCCTTGCCCCGTTGTGGATCTACTTTGCGCTTACTTCGTTCTTAAACACCGCGCCATCGTGCATCACGAACTTTACTTTCTTCAATTCATTGATGTCCTTCAGTGGATCTCCACTCACCGCAACGATATCCGCATAAGCGCCAGCTGTCAGAACTCCGATTTCCCCTTTCATGTCAAGCATTTCCGCAGCACGCGACGTAGCGGACTGGATTGTCGCCATCGGCGTGTATCCAAATTTCACCATGTATCCAAATTCGACGCCCATTGGCTCGGTCCACGGAATTCCGCCAATGTCCGTGCCAAAAGCGGTTTTCACTCCTGCCTTCGCCGCTTTTTGAACGGAAATCTCGTGATCCGACGCGCGCTTCCGATCTCGCCGCCCGCCGGGCGTATTTTCCTCCCCCCAATCGCCGTAGTACGGCGCGATCGTAGGGCAATACCACGTTCCCTGCTTGATCATCTGTGCGATGATTGCATCGGTCAGCGTCAGCCCGTGTTCGATCGAATCGCATCCGCCATCGAGCGCCCGCTGCAATCCGATTCCGCTGTACGCGTGGCACGCCACCTTCTTGCCCCATCCATGGGCTTCGTCCACGATCGCCTTCAATTCTTCAACTGTCAGCGTTGGCTGCGAAACCAGCTCGCCATTTTTTCCGACCCACGACCGATGTGTCATATACACCTTGATCCAGTCCGCTCCATGATCCAGCTGCTCCCGAGCCGCTTTTCTCGCCTCGACCGGTCCGTCAATAATCTGCACGCCTTTTGGCATTACCAACTCGGGCGCGTACCCTTCCAGGTTGTAGCCGCCTGTCGAAGAGATTCCTCGAGTCGACGCAAAAATCCGCGGCCCAGGAATCGTTCCTTCCTCAATCGCTTGTTTGATCCCCACGTCGCCGTAGCCCGCGCCTTCCGTTTCCAAGTCGCGAATAGTCGTAAAGCCCTGCTCTAGCGCTCGCCTGCACGCATAGGTCGCTCGCGCCGCACGCAATGCAATTCCCGCCTTCAAAATATTCGCGTCGTAGCCGCCCTTGTTCGGGTCTTCTCCCCAGAGAAAAATGTGTGTATGTGAATCGATCAGTCCCGGCAGAACCGTCGCGTTCGATAGGTCAATGACTTGTGCACCCGGAGGAATCGCTTCACCCGCCGCCGTCACTTTTTCAATCTTGTTCCCGCGTACAAAAATGAGTTGGTTCTTCCGCGCCGCGTCGCTAGTCCCGTCGATCAAGGTTCCTGCGTGAATCACGGTCAGTGGATTCGTTCCTTTGGGCACGTCCTGGGGATTTGCAAACACGCACACGAATAACGCCACGAAACATGCCAGACTCAGCTTCCGCATCTTTACCTCCTAATTTTCGTCGGGTAGCTTGCCGCAAACCGCTCATAGTTGGCAACTGCTGCCTGCGGCGTCGTGATATGTGGTACATCTAGCTTATGCGTCGCACTTTATCCATCGCAATCGAGGGCCGATGCGAAATACGCAAGCGCAGCCACCTGTAGATGAAAAGCATCCCGATGTGGCTTCCCCGCCGAAAGCCGCCGGTGGAATCGAGTCTATTACTACGGCTTTGCAATACGCACTCGGCGCCCCTGGAGTCGTTCGGGGCGTTTCCGCGCTCTCCCGCCTGAATCAATTTGACGGTTTTGACTGCCCTGGCTGCGCTTGGCCTGACCCGGATACTGAACGCAGCGCGAACGAATATTGCGAAAATGGCGCAAAAGCGATTGCGGACGAAGCAACGTCAAAGTGTGCTTCGCCCGATTTTTTCCTGAAATTAACCGTCGAAAAACTTTCGCAACAATCCGATCATTGGCTCGGCCACCAGGGGCGCCTCACGCATCCGATGCTTCTTCAAGAAGGCGACAATACCTATCGGCCGGTTGAGTGGAAAAATGCGTTACAATTAGTCGCAGACGAATTGAACTCCCTGGCGTCTCCTGACGAAGCAATCTTTTACACCTCAGGCCGCACCAGTAACGAAGCCGCCTTTTTGTATCAGTTGTTCGCCCGCGAGTTTGGAACCAACAATCTCCCAGACTGCTCCAATCTTTGCCACGAATCTTCCGGAGTTGCGCTCAAGCAATCCATTGGTGTCGGCAAAGGAACGGTCAAGCTCTCCGACTTTGATTTAGCAGACACGATTTTCGTCATCGGCCAGAATCCTGGCACGAACCATCCGCGCATGCTCACAACTCTTCAGCGTGCTGCTCGCCACGGCGCAACCATAATTAGCGTGAACCCCCTGTCCGAGGTTGGTCTGAGCCGCTTCAAACATCCTCAAGAAGTCTTGCGGCTCTTCGGCAGCGGAACCAAAATTGCCACGCATTTCGTGCGGGTTCGTCTCAGCGGCGATCACGCTTTCTTTCGCGGTCTCTGCAAAGCGCTCCTCGAAATGGAATCACGTGATGGCGGGGGCCTTATTGATCACAATTTTCTACGCGATAAGACAACCGGGCTCACAGAATTTTCGGAACTGGTCCAGTCGACCCCTTGGAACCAAATCGTCGAACAGAGCGGAATTCCCCTCGAACAAATCGTTCAGATCGCTCAAATCGTGCAGCGTTCTAAGGCAATGATTTCTTGCTGGGCAATGGGGCTCACACAACAACTAGACGCGGTTGCCACCATCCAGGAAGTTACTCACATGCATCTCTTGCGCGGACAGGTCGGCCGCCCTGGCGCGGGGTTATGCCCCGTGCGCGGCCATTCGAACGTCCAGGGCGATCGCACCATGGGCATCTCCGAAAAAATGCCGGATAGTTTTCTGGACTCTCTGCAATACACGTTCGGCTTTGCGCCTCCCCGGACGCATGGCTACGACGTTGTTTCCTCCATTCGTGCCATGGAGCAAGGCAAAGCAAGAGTGTTTTTTGCCCTCGGCGGAAATTTTCTTTCTGCTTCACCAGACACGGAACTTACAGCAGCCGCATTGCGAAATTGTCGGCTGACCGTCCACGTATCGACCAAACTCAATCGCTCGCATCTCGTCACCGGAAAAACGGCGCTGATTCTTCCATGCCTTGGCCGCACGGACCGCGACGTACAAAAAAGCGGCGATCAATTCGTGACTGTCGAAAATTCCATGGGCATCGTCCACACCTCACGGGGAAGACTGCATCCGCCATCAACTGAACTTCTAAGCGAACCCGCAATCGTTGCGCTCCTTGCTCACGCTACACTAGGGCATCGCTCCAAGGTGAATTGGCTTCATCTTGTGGAAGATTACGATCGCATTCGTGAATTCATCGCACGCGTTGTTCCTGGCTGCGAAGATATGAATCGCAAAGTTCGTCACGGTTTTTATCTTCCAAATCCAGCCCGTGAAGGCAAGTTCGACACGCCGACCGGAAAGGCTCAGTTCATTTCCAATCCTCTGGGGAATTGGGAATTGAAAGCGAACCAGTTTCTCCTTACCACGGTTCGCAGCCACGACCAATTCAACACAACAATCTACGGCCTCGATGACCGCTACCGTGGCATTCATGGTGGCCGCCGCGTGGTGTTCTTAAATGAAGACGACATGCGCAAGAACGGATGGAAACGTGGAGAAAAACTGGACATCACGAGTCACTTTTTTGGAGCCAACGGAGAAGAATTGCGCACAGCCAAGGGTTTTCTTGCTGTGCCCTACGATATTCCGAGGAAATGCGCTGCCGCGTATTTTCCGGAAACAAATGTACTTGTCCCGCTGGCTAGCGTCGCCAAACTCAGCAACACGCCGACTTCGAAAGCCATCGTCGTCACTTTTTCCCGAGGTTCAACACCGGGCCGCTCATAACTACGCCGCCGCGCTTGAGGCGGATGGACTATCCGTATCGGAGAGCGCGTCTTTTGCCGTCGCTTGATAACGCACCAGCAGCAGCGTCAAATCGTCCGCCTGCCGTGCCCCGCGCACAAAATTCTCCACGGATTCCAGAACGCACTTTTGCAAATGATCCAGCGGAACGTCGTGCTTCTCGTTGAGCACTTCACCAAGCCGCGACATGCCGAACATCTGATCGTCCGGATCCATTGCTTCCGTCACACCGTCGCTGAACAGAACCATGGTGTCGCCAGGTTCGAGCTTCAGACAGGCGGCCGTATACTCCGCTTCAGGAACCAAGCCAACGGGATAGCAACCTTCGGTGAACGGTGTCTCCGCTTTTCCGCCTCGAATCAAGAACGGAGAAGGATGCCCTGCATTGATGAACTCGAGATGCCCTTCCCCATCCATCACGCCGAAAAACATCGTGGCGTATCGGCCGACTTCCGCGTGATTGCAAAGATAGCGATTGATGTGGTTGAACACGCGCGCCGGTTCCGCTCCAAGCGTCATCCCGGAAAGTGCGCCCTGCAGCATTGTCGTCAGCATCGCCGCGCCCAATCCTTTTCCGGAAACGTCAGCAATCAAAAACGCCGTGCGCCCGTCGCTGATTGGGAACACGTCAAAATAGTCTCCTCCGACCGAAAGGCAGGGGAAATTGCACCCGGTCACGTCCAGATGCGGATACTCTTTGAAGCTGCGCGGCAAAAGCGCCTGCTGAATATCCCTCGCAATATTGATCTCTTGCTCCAGCCGTTGCCGTTCCCGTTCGCGCTCCACTAGCCGAGCGTTGTCCAGCGTGCCCGCCGCGTCCGCCGCGAGCGCATCAAGAATTTGGCGATCAAGTTTGGAAAAGGCCGCAGGCCGCCGCGAATCCAGGTACAAGACCCCAAGAAACTGGCCGCGGCTCACGTTCATTAATGATTCATCCGAATTCGCGCGAGTCACGGAGTACAGTGGAATCACTACGACTGCGCGCAAACCTTGTGCCACGACGCTCTGCGCTGCCTGCAAATCCATTCCCGCTTGTGCCAAGTCTTCCGTAATTACGGCCGACTGCTGCTTCAGCGCCATTTGAATTGCAGTCTGGCTAGGCAATAGTGTTTCCGGCGGTAAGCGCATTCCGCCATTCTTTCGGGCCAGCCGCACGTGCAGTTGGCCGGATGGATTTGCTTCCATCAACATGCCTCTGTCCGCGTTGGTCACGGAAATCGCATGGTCCAGCATTTTGCCCAGCACGGAATCGAGCGGAAGCTGCGAATGCAAAAGCGTTGTTGCTTCCAGAAGTAAATTCAGTTTGCTGAGTCCGCCCGAAGATTTTTCCGCACTCGTGATGTGCTCAATGCGCGTGAGAAACATAGGAAGGGAAGAATCAGGCGCAGCCTCCTCCGATGAGCGATAAATAATTTCGTAAGAATCCTCCAAACCAAAACTGATGACGTCGCCATCTTGCAGCTCGCGGCTCTCTGCCTTTTCTCCGTTTACAAATAGCCCGCGTCTTTGTCCTCGGTCTTCAATGTAGAATCTGCTCGCTTCGCTGACGATCGCCGCGCAGTTCCGCGAAATGCGCCTGTCGTTGAGTTGCAGGTGATTGCCGGTTTCCGCACCGCGACCAATCAGAAAAGGGGTTTGCGTAATGCGCACGTAGCGTTTCGAGCCGTCGTTCGAAATCACCTCAAGAACTGCTTCGTTCGTGGAAATGGCTTCCGGCATGGCGTTCCGGCGAGATTGTAGCACGCGCCCCGCAAAGCTGCAGTCTTTGCCTTGCCTGTTTGGCGAAAACACACTCCGAGCCGCTTGCCGTGAGTTGCGCGCGTAGCCAAAATGCTTAGGAGAATTTAGCGAGGCCCAAACTTGAAAGTTGAACTATGCTCGAAGGTCCTATTGTTCGCACTTTTTGCGCTGGCAGTTTTTTCGTCGATCGCCGCCGCCCAGCAATGCTCAATTGTCCCTAAGGCTGCAAACCTCGGCGACACTCTGCGCATCACCTGTGGCACTGACGTTGCCACTGCGAAGTGGAACGACCGCGTCATCCGTCTTTTCCCTCAACCCGACGGAAATAATCTCGGATTGATGCCTGTCTCCGTGAAGGATCCGCCTGGGCCTGCCGAGATCGAATTTCTTTCTAAAGATGGATCGGCTCTCACTTCGGAAAAATTTGTCGTCCGCGCTACTCGCTTTCCTTCCGAAAATGTTCGTCTCAGTCCGGATATCGAAGCGCTTCACTCCACTCCTGAAGAAATTCAACTGCTCACGAGTTTTCGCAATGAAATTTCCGACTCTCGTTTTTGGCAAGATCCGTTCGCTCCTCCCGTCGATGGTTGCGTTACTTCTCCTTTCGGAGTGAAGCGCCTTCACAATGGCAAACCCACCGGCGAATTTCACGGCGGCGTGGATCAACGCACTCCTGCCGGTGAAGAGATTCGCGCCATCGCCGACGGTAAAATTATTTTTGCCAAACAGTTCAACGTTCTTGGCAATGCGGTCGGCATCGATCACGGCCAGGGGCTCGGTTCGATGTATTTGCACATGACCAAACTGGCCGTGGCAGAAGGCGCCCTAGTGAAGAAGGGCGATGTTTTCGGTTATGCCGGTTCTACGGGCCGCTCGACGGGGCCGCATTTGCATTGGGTTCTTTACGCCAATGGCGTCAATGTGAATCCCGCGCAGTGGGTGAAACTTTCCCCGTGTCCTCGGCCGCAAAAAAAGGAATAATTTTTCTAGCGCGTGGCGGAAGCGAGGCGGCGGCTAATGTATTCCGCAATGTAGAGGTCGAAGAGTTCGTCGAGCCGACGCGTGATGGGGCCCGGCGCGGCGGGAATTTTCTGGCCCGCAATTTCGCCAACGCCGATTAGATTGCGGTTGGTGGATGTGATGAAGACTTCGTCTGCGTTCACGAAATCTTCCGGCTTCAGCGTTTGCTCAACCACGGAGACGCCGGCTTCAGGAGCAATCTCCATCAAAACGCCGCGAGTAACGCCTTCGAGGCATCCGGAGGCGAGCGGCGGCGTCACAACTTTTTCGCCCCTCACGACAAAGATGTTTGCGGCAGTGCATTCGGCGACTTCACCGCGTTCGTTCAACAGGACCACTTCGTCATAGCCTTCTTTTTGTGCCTCAGCGACAGCCCAAACGTTGGAGAGCCAGGAGATCGACTTCACACCGGAGAGAGCCGAAGCGGCGTGACGGCCGTGTTCACGAATGGCGAGACGCAGCGGTTCACGGAACGCAGGAAGATCTGCGGTGTAAATGATCAGATCAACTTGGGGCATTTCCTCCGAGCTGCGCCAAATGCCGACCTGGTTGTAGATCAAATAGATGCGCGCGCAGCCGTCCACTACTTTGTTGGCGCGAATTACTTCCTGCAGATGGACGCGCACTTTTGGCCCGCTGTAGGGCATCGGCAACCGAATGATGGCGGCGTCTTTCTCAAGGCGGCGCCAATGGCGCTCGTAGCCAAACGCTTCGCCCTGCACTATGCGAATCGTGGTGAAAAGCCCCCAGCCGCAGATGACACCAGCCTGCCCCGGTGAGAGGCGGCTCTTCTCGATAGGGAGAAGCTTTTCGTTATGAAAGATGTGGTGATGGATCAAGATTGTGCCTCAAAGTTAGCTCTCCAAGATTGTATACCGTCTGCAAAGCCGCGAGGGGAGGCTGTTGGCGAGTTGCAAAGAGGGGGTACACCCCCATGTTTTCTGCAAAGAGTGCACAAACGATTGAAAACAAGGGTGATGGCTTGTACAGAAGTGCAAAAGAGCGGAAAAGAGTGCGAAAGTTGCTGATTCCAGAAGGGATATGAACTTTGCCCTGAGGAATCCCACGGCGAAAAAAATCTCAAACATAAACGTCGTCGTAGCATGACAGTTCATCGCTCGTTGGGCGGCCAATGATAAGGTGGTTTTCGATTCGAAGGTACTGGTCGAGGTAAGGGATTTGAGCGCAGCTGTACAAGATTTCGTTATGGCTGCGACTTTTTTAGCGAGAGGGCTGTCCGCATTATGTGGATTTTCGCCCCAAGCCAGGCTGTAGGCAGCGCGCCGACGATGAGCGCAATGGAGTACCAATGCGGGCCGAGGGGAGGAACGTGGTTCCATGTTGCAATCGCGCCGGCAGTTGCTAGCAAGGTGCCGATGGCACCGCCGATTAGCGCGTGCATCATCGGGCGATTGGGCGCAAGGCGCGCAGTGATGTAACTTCCGAAAACGCCGTAGATCGTTCGATAGATTGTGGCCCAAACCAGAACGGAGCCGGACGTGTATTCCCCAAGTGGCGGGTAGAAATGTATTTTGTGCAAGATGACGTCGGTGATGAGCGTGATGGCGATCACGACAACGAAGCCAACGAAGATACAAAAGATGCTGCGGCCGAGGCTGCCCTGCGGTTGTGTTTCACCCATTTGGATGCTCCGTCGTTGCTCGAATTTGGCTGGAAGCTATCACAAAATGAGGTCGAGTGAGGGAGAAAGTCTGACAACAAGGAAGAATGCATGACCCTGATTTCAGAAGTACAATCCTTCCGAATCAAGGAGGCTACATGCATCGCATTTACATGCTGCTGCTTCTCGCGCTGATGAGCGCATCCGATGCTCTCGCGCAAATGATGCCGAAGGAATCGTTGCTGGTGCTGTCGAAGCATGACCATACGTTAGCGATTATTGACCCGGCGACGCTAAAGGTCGTGGCGAAGATGCCGGTTGGAGATGATCCCCACGAAGTGATTGCGACGGCGGATGGAAAGTTTGCTTACGTTTCGAATTATGGAGGCGGAGGCGCAGGGGCGTTGCACACATTGGCTGTAATGGACTTGGTGAACCATCTAGCGCTGGCACCGATTGATTTGGGAGCGCTGAAGGGGCCGCACGGACTCGACTTTGCTGGCGGAAAGGTTTGGTTCACAGCAGAGGCCGCGAAAGTGTTTGGAAGCGTTGATCCGGCGACGGGGAAAGTGGATTTCGTTTTGGGAAGCGGGCAGAACCGGACGCACATGATTTACGTGACGCAGGATTTGAGCAGAATTTTTACTTCGAACATTCAATCGGGAACAGTGAGCATTTGGGAGAAAGTGCGTCCGAGTTTGCCGTCTGGACCGCCTCCTGCTTCGGGCGCGCCGCCGCCCGGACCCTTTCCGGCAGAGTGGAGCCAGGTCTTGGTGGAAGTGGGAGCGGGAAGCGAAGGATTTGATGTATCGCCGGACGGGAAGGAGTTGTGGGCGGCGAATGCGCAACAGGGAACGATTGCGGTTGTGAATATCGCTGAGAGAAAAGTAGCACAGACGATTGAAGGGAATGTGAAGGGCGCAAATCGTTTGAAATTTACCCGCGATGGGAAGTTGGCGTTTGTTTCGAGCCTAGGCGGTGCTGATGTAGCTGTGTTCGACGTAGCTGCGCGGAAGGAGTTGAAACGCATTCCTGTTGGTCACGGCGCGGCCGGAATTCAGATGCAGCCTGATGGCGCGCGAGTGTTTGTGGCCTGCACACCGGACAATTACGTCGCGGTGATTGATTTGAAAACGCTCGCAGTGACTGGGCACATTGATGCTGGCGGAAATCCTGATGGCATGGCGTGGGCGATCCAACAATAAGTTTGAATCTTTCAAGTTGACCGAAATTCCCTAAGAAGACTGCGCGTAATAGTTAACGAGTGGCGAGTAATCGTAGCCGGAGGTGTTCTTGCGCGCCAAATCCGTAGCCAAATACAGCCTCATTCTTGCGGCGTTTTGTTTGAGCGTGGCCGCAATGGCGTATGCCCAAGGCAAGACGAACAAACCGACTGAAGATGCGTTGGCGGGAAAGATGGAAGCCGCGCGAGTGACGCGGGATGAAACGCAGTTGAATCTGCTGAAAGCGGAATTTGAGAAGCGCATTGCCGGGAGCAGTTGCGATGGACGGTGCTATTACGAGTTTGGCCGCATGCAACTTTATTTGGCGGACGCTTATGAACTTAGGAAAGAGAAAAAAGCCGCGTCCGCGGCAGCAGATCGTGGCATTGAAATGACGCAGCATTCCCTTCAACTCGACGAGAAATCGGCGGACGCCCACGCGCTACTGGGCGACCTGTATGCGCACAAAATCACTTACGGGGTTGCGATGTTCACAGGTCCGAAATACGGTCCGAAGATAAACGATGAGATTACAAAGGGCATGGCGCTGGATGACAAGAATCCACTCGTTTGGGCAACGCAGGGGCGGAAGCTTTTGATGGCGCCGAAGATGTTCGGCGGAGACCTATCGAAGTCCATTGAAAGCTTCAAGAAGTCGCTGGAGCTGGACGGATCGCAAGCTGAAACATGGAGCTGGCTCGCGAGGGCCTACAAGAAGCAAGGCGACAGCACAAAGGCGAATGAGGCGATGCAAAGAGCTCTGCAACTGGAGTCGCAAAATCCCATCGTTAAGACGGCTGCGAACGAAATCGGCCACTAACTTTTTGAAAAAGAAAGAAAAAAACGGGCGAAGGAAAGAGTCCTTCGCCCGTTGTCTTGCACTTCGAGTTAAAACTGCAGCTTTAAGCCAAACTGAACCTGGCGTGCAGAGCCTTGATCACCATTGGGGAACCGAGTGGCCTGGATCTTGCCGAAAGCGCTGCTGGTCACAGTTAAAGTGGGATTCCCAAAGTTGGGATGATTAAAAATGTCGAAGAATTCGGTCCGGAATTGCAAATTGAACCGCTCGGTAATCTTGGTGTCCTTGATGACCGAGAAATCGGTGTTGACGAAGTCGGGGCCAGTGATGGCGTTGCGGCCCAAGTCGCCGGGATGGCATGTCGGAAACGTCGCCGGTGGCACTGCTGGAGCGCAGGGCGACACAAAGACGGCCTTGTTGGCAAACCACTGAAAGGGATTTCCAGTGGTTTGGACCGGCCCGGTGATATCCGGACGAACCGTCAGCGAAATACCACGGCCGGGGCCGATGGCAAGAGTCGGATTCAGCGGGTTGCCGGTTTGCGCCTGGGTGACCACGGCGACTTGCCAGCCATTGACGAGGCGGTTGCCCTTGAACGGCAATTGGTAGAAGCCGCTGACTACCACACGATGTCGAGCGTCGAATTCGGATGGTCCGTAGTCGCCGCGCAGGTTGTAGGCGTTCTGGATGATGTAAGTTTCGCCGGTTGAAAGGGAGTTGTAGTCCAGTGACTTTGAGTAAGTGTACGAACCCAAGAGCTGGAGCCCGTGCGAAAGGTGCTTGTTCACGGTCAGCCAAAGCGCATTGTAATTAGAATTGCCGTTGCTATTGACCTGATTGATGTTGTTGAGGGCGCAGGGCGGATTGGGTGCTAAACACTGCGCGGGAATGATGGCGCTGGTCAGCGGCAGTGTCGGGAAGGGCTTGACGCCACCGTAGAAGCCATTGGTGACAAAGGGCTGGTTGATGTTTTGGTTGACCTGCAAATGAGTTGCTTTCAGCCCGACATAGGCCAGCTCCACGCCGAGACTGGAAGTCAGTTGCCGCTGCACGGTCAAATTCCAGTCTTGGGCGTAGAAGTTGTGGAAGCTGGGGTTAATCGCTGCAGGACCGAGGCTGGTAGCCGCCACGGCGGCGGATGGATTTTCAGCGGTTATCGCGTTCGTCGCCGAGCTCGCCGAAATTGGCAGAGCGAATAGTGGGTTACCGCTCAAGCCATTAACTGTGTTGGTCGTCGGCGCTTGGGTCAGAATCGCATACGAACCGCGAACGGAGGTCTTACCATTGCGGAATGGATCCCATGCGAAGCCGACGCGCGGCTGGAAGTTCTTGTTGGATTGTTGATAAGGCTCGGAGCTTGCGATTAGGGTCCCTGTAGTGGGGTCGAAGTTCGTGAAACGGCCACGGGCTTCGGACGGCGTGGCGTTCCATGTGTACCGCACGCCGACGTTGACCGTGAGATTCGGTTTCCACTTGAAGCTATCCTGAACAAAGAAGTCATAGGATGGCTGCACGATACGGTCGTTTCCGGACCCCAGTTGAGTCGTGAACGCATTGGCAGAGTCCGCCAGGAAATTCGTCAGAGAGCTGTATGTTAGGCTGCCGACGTTGAGCGCGATGTTGTCGTTGTACGCGCGTCGCAGCTCGCCTCCAAACACAAAAGTGTGGCGTCCGCGCAGCCAGCTCACAGCATCGTTCAGCACGACCGTTGTATCGCCCCGCCCTTGGGGCTCTCCGGTAGGTCCGCCAAAACCCAGTCCGCCTCCCGCGTTGATGAACGGGAGTCCACTGCCTGCTGGCGCACCTGCTGGCAAGGTAATGTTGAAGGCTGCAGGATCCAGCAGTTGGTTGGGCAAAAAGGTTATGTGGAGACGGTTAAAGCCCAATCGCACCGTGTTGGTCAGAGAGGAACTGAAGATGTGGTCCTCACTTACCGTCATCAGTTGCCGCATGCCCTCACGGGTGTCGCCAAATCCAGGCAAGTTCGCGCCAATCGCGCCGCCTGCCAAGGGCTCCTGCCGCAGGTCTCGTTGAATAACGTAGTATCCATGGACACGGTCCGAGGCGCGCAATTCCAAATCGATGTCGCCTGATCCCTGGTTGAGAGACACGTTGGCCAGCGTTCCTCCGCTGAAGAGGTTAAAAGTGGCAGGTGCACCCGCAGTACCAGTTCCCACTTGGTTCGCAGTCGGAATCAGCGCCAGAAGCTTCTGGATCGCCGGCGCCGTGACCCCTGCGCGCTGCGCCGTTGTCGGTACTGTGGTGTTCAGCGTAATTGATTGATGCTGCCGGATTCCCTCATACGCTAAAAAGAAGAATGCCTTGTTCTTGACGATCGGCCCGCCAAAGTCGGCGCCGAAATCGTTTCGTTTGAAAGGCGACTGGGGCACGCCGACTGTGTTGAAGAAGTTGCGCGCATCCAGAGCATTGTTGCGAAAGAACTCGAGACCCTCGCCGTGATACTGGTTGGTGCCGGAGCGCGTTGCCAGGTTCACAATCGCTCCCGCGTTGCGCCCGTATTCAGCAGGGAAGGAGGAGTTGTCGATCTTGTATTCTGCGAGAGTATCGATTGGCGGCTGGAAGGTCAGCTGGTTCTGCACGTTGTCGTTCAAATTGATGCCGTTCACCAGCCAGTTCGTCGTGTCTTCGCGCTGACCCGCAGTGTTAATGCCGAACGAACCCTGGCCGCGAAGAGGAGCGGAGAGAAAGCCGTTGGCCGGAGGTGTCATGGTGCCCGGCGTCAGGAGGCTCAAATCTGTAAAGTGCCGGCCATTGAGGGGAATTTCCTGGACGGTCTTGTCGTTGATGACTTGACCCATGCTGTTCGTGGTAGTGTCGACAACCGCGGCGTCTGCAATGATTTCGATGGTTTGGGCGGCTTGGCCGATTGTTAGTTGAACGTCGCGGACTTGCGAAGAGGCGACTTGCAACTTGATGTCAGTGAGCACGGCCGTCTGAAAATTGTTGGCTTTTACCTCGAGGCGGTATGTACCGATCGGCAAAGATGGAAACAGATACGCCCCCGAGTTATCAGTTGTCGTGCCTGATTCAATGCCTGTTGCTTGATTCCTTGCCACTACCGCAGCGCCCGGAACGACAGCCCCAGTGCTGTCAGTAACCGTGCCGCTGAGTGATGCGGTCGACTGCGCGAGAATTGAACTTGAGCTTGCGATGAAAAGGACGAACAGTGCGACGAGAGGAAACACGTTCCCGCGCAGTCTAGCTCTTACCAGTGCAACTTCCATTTTGTTTGAATCCTCCGATTAAAATGCCGAGCAATTTGTCACTCGCTTAGGGGTCGCAGGCGGAACTTGTTTGCTGACACCAAGTTCCTCGAGCCCGCATCCTGCCGCTTAACCTGACCACTCCGATTCAGGCCGAACAGCGACTCGTCCACCACAAAGGCATTACTCTTCCGTCGTTAAGGTGCTACTTTGGCAATTGGGAGGCCAAAACGAGAGTTGATTAAACAAAGGTTAAGATGCCTAGAGTCAAATACTTAACCCAATGTAACAAGCTACACGGCACAGGTCTAATTTCGGGGCATCCATAAACCTATAAGCTATTTATTGAAATTCGTAGGACTCTACTTCCGGATAGTCTTGGAGAGACAATTTGGTTTACAGGATCTGCGGTAGCAGCGGTGGCTGCACAACCAAAGGCCGGAGCATCTTTTAAAGTCCTGCAGTCCAATTTGATTCTGATAAACTTTTTTCGATTGAAAGTTGACAAAAATTTCGAGGACTGACTTTGGCCACAGGAAGATTAAGAGATGGTCGAAGGCAAGTGCCGATACCGCCGTTGTTAGTGGTTCGTCTTGGTCGGAGCGATGGAAGAACGCCTAATTGGAGGAAGCAGAGCGGGCGGGTCTTTCGCGTTGGGTACTACAGCCCTCAGGACTGGTTGGACTGCATTTGGCTTGTGAATGATGAAGGCATATACGAGCAAACCACTGATCACGAATTCCTTTACAAGTATTTTGATGTGATTCATTTAGCAGAGCACGCAAATTGGTATGGCCGTAGGCGACCGCAGATTCCTCCAATTCGGCGCGCTGACGGGGCATCAAAAAAGCAGAGTTAACTCCTGCGTTGACTTATCGCAAGTGAGCCACTAAAATTAACGTTTGTTTCTACAGGGAAAGGTGTGACCGATTGCGATGAGGACGTACGTAGCCAAGGGAGCAGAAGCCGAAGCGCTTAAGGTGGGTGCGAATTGGTTTGTTGTGGATGCCACGAACCAGGTGCTGGGACGCCTGGCAACGAAAGTGGCGCG
>Ga0126376_10000951_pt1 | contig 15058 bp, 10 predicted proteins | sample PanSoiMetPlot_15_FD_92760 | JGI IMG/M metagenome (GOLD analysis project Ga0126376, IMG submission 92760) | Tropical forest soil microbial communities from Panama - MetaG Plot_15 | ecosystem: Environmental > Terrestrial > Soil > Tropical forest > Bulk soil | place: Panama | collected 2016-02-17
CCGATGTAGTTGAGGTCGTGGCCCGCGCGATCGCGGTAGGGCCCGGTCTGCCCGTAGCCCGAGATGCTGCATACGATGATGCCGGGATGCTGGGCCGCCAGCACCTCGAAGCCAATGCCCAGCTTGTCGATGACGCCGGGCCGAAACGACTCCACCACCACGTCGGCCTGCGCGGCCAGCCGCCCGAACGCCGCCACCGCCGACGGCTGCTTCAGATCGATGGCAATCGATCTCTTGTCACGGTTGATGGCGGCAAAGCGGCCACCCAGGTGCGTCCCCGGCACGAAGGGAGGGAAGGCACGCAGGTAGTCGCCGGCACCGGTGTCCTCGACCTTGACCACGTCGGCGCCGAGGTCCGACAGGATGAGGGTCGCGAACGGGCCCGGCAGCAGGCGCGACAGATCCAGTACGCGCACGCCGTCGAGCGGCCGCGCCATGACGAGCCTACTGACCGATGGTGAAGAGCTTCTGCAGGCGCGTCGCCAGCATCGGATCGCCGGTCACGCGCAGCTTGCCCTGGAAGTAAAGCTGCATGCCGAGCTGCGGATTGCCGAGCATCTGCTCGAAGTCGGTGTCGGCGACGTCGATGGTGCACTGCGGGGTCGCGCCCTCGCCGGGCTTGCAGGTCGGAGGATTGCTGACCAGGTCGACCGTCCAGGTGCCGCCGTTGGGGCCGGTGATCTTGAAGCAGTACACGGCTGCGATCTCGCGCGCTTTGTCAGGGTACTTGCTCAGCGCCTGGGGTACCGTAGTGTCGAAGAGGTCCTTTGCGGTCGGCATGTTAGGCTTCCTCCCTGTCAATGAGTGACCGCTCGGTCACCAGCGCTTGGTAACACTCTGCGTTAAGGCTTGTCAAGCCGGTTTCCGTGGCGCTTGCGCGCGACAGGCGTGTTCAGTAACGTAGCTTCGGGAAGGGTCGCCGGGCCCCCCAAAAAAATGGGAGATCCCCATGCAGCCCGCGCGCCCGTCCCGCTTGCTCATCGTGGTCGCGCTCCTTGCGGCTCCCGCGTGCGGCGGCAGCGAGGGGTTGACGGGCGGCGTCGATGCGAGAGGCGGGCAATCCGACGGGCAGGCGGACGCCTCGGCTGGCGACGGGCCCTGCTCGCTTTCGCCGCAGGCCGGCTGCCCGGCCGGGCAGGCGTGCGATCTCGACAACCGGCTCAGCGACGGCGGGACCTCGTGCCGAAGCGCGGGCCCGGGCACCGAGACCAGCACCTGTACGAGCGGCAGCCAATGCGCGGCCGGATACGGCTGCATTGGGACCGTGCCCAACGCCGAGTGCCTGCGCTATTGCACGGCCGACAGCGGCTGTATGGCGCCCGGGGGTCTGTGCGCGACCACCGTCACCAACACGCCCGGCGTCAAGGTGTGCACGGCCAACTGCGATCCGCCGACGTCGCAAGGTTGTCCCACCAGCTGGGGCTGTCAGGTCTTTCGCTCGATGGGCACGATCGGCGGCACCTATTGCGCGCCCTCGGGCGCTGGCGGTCAGGGCGGCGCGTGCACCGATCCCGGTCAGTGCCTGCCTGGCTACACCTGCGTTGATCAGGGCGGCACCAAGGTGTGCCAGAAGAACTGCGTGGTGGGGCAAGCGGGTTGTCCAGCCGGGACCGCCTGCGTGTCGTACTCGCCGCCAATCGGGATAGGAGGAGTGCAGTTTGGAGTGTGTCGACAGATGTGAGACGTTACATGGTGGGCGGGAGCGCGCTTGCGTACGCGCACGCCGATTCCGTGCCCTCCGTCGGCACCACCGCCGGATTGGCAGTGAAGTAGACCCGCTGGAAGCTCTGATTCCAGCATTCGCTGACCGTCAGACCGCTCCCGGCATCGCCGCCCGAGACGCGCGCATCGGCGCGGCCGGCGCCGCTGGCGTCCCAACGCGATCGGATGATGCCGTCCTCGAGCGCGGCTGCAGTGCCCACCATGTTGGCGTGGGCGTCGAACTGGAAGTCGCCCGAGCCGTCGTCGAAGCGGTCATACAGGTAGTCGGCCGTGACTGGCTGCCCGCTGTCGTCCGAAACATTGGCGAAGTGCACGCTGATCGACTTGGGGTTGCCCGAAAAGTCGTAGCTGACCGCGACCGAGCCGGTGCCACGCGTGCCCACCGGATCCATCTGGTGGCCCAGGGTCAGGTTGACCGAGAAGCTGCCGGCACCGCGGCCGGGCGGAGTGGACGGGGTCGCGCTGCCCGAGATGAGGGCCTGAAAGTCGGCTTCCGAGGTCGACGCTTTGGGCCGGCCGTCCAGGTGGTAGCTGTACTGTCCGGGCGCGACGCGCGTGACCACGAGCCGGTAGTTGACCGGCGACAGCGTGGGCGTGAAGGGACCCCAGGTGGCCGAGTTGCCCGAGATGCTGGCCGGCGGCGTGTGCACGATTGCCCACAGCACGGCCAGCACGAAGCCCACGTCGCCGTTGACGCGTTCGCTGGTCAGGCGCGTGATTGCGTAGAAGTCGGCGGTCTGGCCCAGAAGGTTCGCGGTGTGCTCGCCGGTCGTGCCGGCGGCGCCGCCAGGGACGTTGATCTGGATCGAGTTCTCGGGTGGAATGGCGGCCCGATACTCGCCGGCGCCGTCGTCCGGATTGGCCACGCAGCCGGCGCCCACGAGCGCAAGGGTCAGGATGAGTCGTCCGCGGTTTTGAAGCATGGTCTCCTCCGTGATGTTGCCAGAACGAAGGAGCAAGTCTGGCGCCAAGCGCAAGTGGCTGGATCGGTTTGGATTGGGTGTAGGATTCCCCAACTCTGTGGGAATTCCCAACGTGGGAGGTGAGCCCTCATGCGCGCACCAACATGGATTGGGATTGTGAGCGTGATCGGGATCGCGATGGCGGCCGGATGCGGTCCCGTTACCATGAGCATGGCCCCAGATAGCGGCGGCCCCGACACGAACGGCTTGATCGACAGCGGGCCCGAGCCGGCTTTCAGCGCGGTCTATGCGCACAGCGACACCACGCTGTTCAAGGTCGATCCCGACACGCTGACCGTGACCGAGGTGGCCTCGTTCGGCTGGCCCAACCTGAACGCGGTCGATCAGATGACCGACATCGCGCTCGACCGCAACTCCAACATGGTCGGCATCTCGTTTACCAAGGTGTATTCGATCGACAAAGAGACGGCAGCGTGCCGCTATCTGTCCACCCTCGATGCGTCGCTCGCGCGCCAGTTCAATGGGCTCTCGTTCGTCCCGCCGAGCGAGGTCGACCCGAACGGTCCCGAGATCCTGGTTGCAACCGCATACGACGGGACCGTGTGGCGGCTCGATCCCGCAACCGGCGTCGGCACCATGCTCGGCAGCTACGGCAACGGCATGCAATCGAGCGGCGATGTGGTGTCGGTCAGCGGCTTCGGCACGGTAGCGACCGTCAAGATGCCGGGCCACGCGACCGACTGGCTGGTCCGGGTGAACGTCAAAACCGGCGCGGCCACGCCCATCGGCGACACCGGGTTCACCGACATCTGGGGCGTCGGCTTCTGGAAGAACAAGATCTACGGCTTCACGTCGATTGGCTCTTACGGTACCGGCCGCGCGCGCTTCATCCTGATCAACCCACAGACCGGAGTGGGCACGATGCGTGAGATGTCGAACGTGTCGTGGTGGGGCGCGGGCGTGACCACGTCGGCGCCGATTACGCCGTGAGCGGGCCCGGGAGCCAGCGAGCCGGTCACCGCACCAGGAAGCAGCTCGCGCCCGGATCCTTCGGGTCGAAAAGGACTGCGACCCGGTCGCCGACCACGAGCACGCCCAGCCACCTGGGTGGGTAGGTTATCGCCGCGCGGTAGAGCACACCCTCGACCTCGTACTCGTAGGCGAAGGCGGCAAAGCCGTTCTGCCGGTTGTAGCGGGCCGAAACGATGCGGCCGGTGGTGAGCAAGCCGTTCCGGAACAGGGGCTCGTACTGCCGGCGCCGATTGAGATTCATCGCGTGAAAGATGAGCGGCACGATGCCGCCGGTGATGAGCCCGAGCCCAACCCAGCCGCTCACCGCCAGCGCCTTCACTCCCTTCGACTTGACTCGAGAGAACCCGATGATGTCGACCAGGTTGCCGTACACGGCCGCGAAGGCCCCCCGTGGATCGCGTGGCGGCGGCCCCACGTCGACGAGCGGTGACGCTCCTCGGGGGACGACGGCGGAACCGGGCCGGACCGCGAGCGCAGTCGTTTCCGATCGCAAGAGGATCTCGCGCGACGCCCGCGCCGACGAGGGCCGGTTGCGCGGCGCCGGCTCCAGCAGCGCCGAGATCAGCTCGCGCAGCGCCGGCCGCACCGGCAGATCGGCCGGCACCTCGATGCGCCCCGAGTCGAACGGGAAGTCGCCGGGCGCACGGCCCGTGATCACGTGCAGAAGCGTGGCCCCGAGCGCATACAGATCGCTGGTCGGGCTCACCTGGCCGACCAGTTGCTCGGGCGGCATGTAGCCGTAGGTGCCGACGATGGTCGAGCCGGCTTCGGAGGGCGGGCGCCAGCCAAAGCACACTCCGCCGAAGTCGACCAGCACCGGCACACCGGTCGGCCGCACCACGATGTTGGACGGCTTGACGTCGCGGTGATAGACCGGCGGGGTGCGGCCGTGCAGGTATTCCAGGACGTCGAGCACACCGAGCGTGATCTGGACCAGCTCGATCTCGCCGGGCAACGGACCCTTTTCGATCCGTTGCTTGAGCGAGCTCCCGTCCACGAACTCCTGGACTAGAAACAGCGAGGGCTCACCCGCCTCGGCGGCCTCGAAGAACTCATACACCTCGGGCACGCCGTGGTGGCGCAGCGACGCCAGCACGCGCGCTTCGCGCTCGAACAGCTCGATGGCCTTCCAGTCGCCTTTGACGTGCCGCACGCGCAGTTGCTTGACCGCCACCTGCCGCCGCTGCTGGCGGTCATTACACAAAAGCGTCCGCGCGAACGCGCCCTCGCCGAGCACGCGCGCGATCTCGTAGCGGTCGCGAATCAGGCCCGGGCGGGCAGCGGTGGACACGGCGCGGCTCCTACTTGCGCTTGCCCTGCTTGCGCGTGGCGTAGCCTTCGATGTTCTTTTGCGGTGCGCGCGAGATTGCGAGCGCACGCGGCGGCACCGGGCGGGTCACGGTCGTGCCGGCTCCGATGTAGGCGCCCGCGCCCACGGTCACCGGCGCCACCAGCTGGGTATCGGAGCCGATGAAGACGCCGTCCTCGATCACGGTCTTTTGCTTGGCCACCCCGTCGTAGTTGCAGGTGATGGTGCCCGCGCCCACGTTGACGCCCGCCCCCAGCTCGGCGTCGCCGAGGTAGGTCAGGTGATTGGCCTTGCTGCCCTTGCCCAGGCGCGCCTTCTTGGTCTCGACGAAGTTGCCGATGTGAACGCCCTCGGCCAGCTCGGTGCCCGGACGCAAGTGCGCGAACGGGCCTACCACGGCACCCGGCCCGACCGTGCACTGGGCGAGCACGCAGTAGGGCCGGATGTGCACGCCGTCGCCGACCGTGGCGGCGCTGAGGATGGAGCCGGCTTCGATCCGGCAACCGCTGCCGATCCGGGTCCCGCCCCGCAGCTCCACGCCCGGGCCGATCTCGGTGTCGGCGCCCACGGTCACACCGAGGTCGATCCGGACTCGCGCCGGATCGCGAATCGTGACCCCGCCGGTCATGAGCGCGCGCGCAAGCTGCCCGTGCAGGCGCGCCTCGCAGGCCGCGAGCTGCGCGCGGTCGTTGATGCCGGCCACCTCGTCGGCATCGGCCTCGACCACCTCCACGCGCCCGCGCTGGGCCGCCATCTCGGCCAGATCGGTCAGGTAGAACTCGCGCTGCGCATTTTTGCGCCCCACCCGCTCGAGCGCCTCTCGCAAAAGAGCCGCGTCCACGCAGTAGATGCCGGCGTTGATCTCGGCAATGCGCCGCTCGGCGGGGGTGGCGTCTTTTTCCTCGACGATGCGCGCGACCAGGCCGTCGGGTGTGCGCACGATGCGCCCGTAACCATGGGGATCGGTCGGCCGCGCCGTGACCAAAGCCAGTCCGCCCGGCCGCCACCCCGCGCACAGCCGACGCAGCGTGTCCGCGGTCAGAAGCGGCACGTCGGCGTAGATGATCAAAATCGGGCCACGCGCGCCGCCCAGCTTGGGCGCGGCCTGTGCGACCGCGTGCGCGGTCCCCAGCTGCTCGAGCTGCAGCGCCACCTCAACCGCGTCCGCGCCGAATCGCTGCTCGATGACCGCGGTCACCTCGGCATGCTGATGGCCCAGCACGACCACGATGCGAGCGGCCCCGAGCTCGCGCGCGCGCTCGATCGGAAAGCACACCAGCGGCTGCCCGCCCAGCGTGTGCAGCACTTTGGCGCGGCTCGACTTCATGCGAGTGCCCTGGCCGGCGGCGAGGATCACGACCGATAGATCTGCGTGCATGGAGGCATTATGCTGCAACTGTGGCTCTGCGTGCGCGTTTTGCAGAGGCTGGCGGCGTGGCCCGCACCGACGACGAGCGGGCCCTGCTGGAGCTTCTGCTGGCGGGCTCGCCCTACCTTACGGAGCTTCTCATCCGGGCGCCCGAGCGGCTGGCGCAAGTGGCCGCCGACCCGTACCTGCACCGCGAGAAGCCGATCGAGATCCTGCGCGCCCAGCTGGCCGCCGAGATCACCGCGACCGCGGCGCCCGCACAGGCCCCGGGCCGGGCCTTGCGACGGCTGCGCGACCGCGAGTACGTGCGCCTGGGCGCGCGCGAGCTGGGCGGCTACGGCACGTTCGAGGAGGTCGGCCGCGAGCTGGCGCACCTGGCCGACGCTTGCTTCGAGGTCGCGATCGGGCAGCCGGCGGCCCCGTTCTGCGTGTTCGCGCTCGGCAAGCAGGGCGGCGAGGAGCTCAATTTCTCGTCGGACGTCGATGTGCTCTACGTGTACGGCTCCGACGCCGGCGAGGCTCCGGGCCGCCTCACCATGCACGAGTATTTTGCCAAGCTGGCCGACCGCGCCACCCGCCTGATCGCGGAGCCGACCGAGCACGGCGCCTGCTTTCGGGTCGATCTGCGCCTGCGGCCCGAGGGCGCGCGGGGCCCGCTCGTGAACTCTCTGGCCGCGCTGGAGCGCTACTACGAAACCTGGGGCCGGCCCTGGGAGCGTCAGGCCTGGATCAAGGCGCGCCTGGCGGCGGGCGACCCCGCGCTGGCTGCCGAGACGCTGGCTCTGCTGGCGCCGTTCGTCTATCCGCGCGCGGCCGGCCCCACCTTGCTCGACGATGTGCGCATCGTGCTGTCGCGGGCGCAACGCGAGCGAAGCCGGCCCGGCGACGTCAAGCTGGGCCCGGGCGGCATCCGCGAGGTCGAATTCTTCGTGCAGGCGCTGCAGCTCCTGCACGGGGGCAAGAATCCGCCGCTGCGCGAGCGCAACACGCTGCGCGCGCTCGACAAGCTCCTGTTCGCCGGGCTCATCAGCGCGCGCGAGCAGAAAGCCCTGTCGGAGGCGTACGTGTTTCTGCGCCGGGTCGAAAATCGACTGCAGCTCGAGAGCGGCGCCCAGACCCACGAGCTTCCGCTCGAGCCCGAGCGTCAGGCCGCCCTCGCGGTCGCCATGGGCTTTCGCGCGCCGGCTCCGTTCCAGGAGGCCCTGGCGGCCCACCGGCACGCGGTGCGCGAGATCTGGCAGACCCTGGGCGTCATCGAGCCGACCAAGGTCACGGTCGACTTCGGCGCGGTGCCGTTTCGCGATCCGGAAGCGGCCGCCGACGAGATCGAGCTGCTCGCGCGCAAGCCCGACTCGCCGTTCGCGCCCACCGCCAGCGGCCCCGCCGCCGCCATCGCGCCCACATTGATCGAGGAGCTGGCCGAGTGCCCGGATCCCGACCAGGCGTTGCGCCACCTGGTCGACTTCGTGGGCCGCCGCGGCTCCTGGTCGGGCGTGTGGCGCCTTCTTTCCGAGCATCGGCCGCTGGCGAGCCTCCTGGTCTCGCTGTTCGGCACCAGCGAGTTTCTGGCCCGCCGCCTGGTCGAGCATCCGGATCTGATCGATCAACTGATCCAGCTTGGCAGCGCCGCGCCCCGCCGCACGCCCGAGCAGCTAGGCGCCCAGCTGCGCGAGCGCCTGGCCCCGCACGCCTCCGACTACGAGGCCGCCCTGCGGGCCCTGCGCCGATTCAAGCAGGAAACCGAGCTCGCGATCGGCCTTCACGACATCGCGGGCTCGCTCGAGCTGGACGAGGTGTTCGAGCAGCTGTCGGCGCTGGCCGAAGCCATCGTGCAGGCTGCGCTCGAGCTGATCGCGCCCGCACCGCCGGTTCCGCTGGTCGTGGTCGCGCTCGGCAAGCTGGGCGCCCGCGAGATCGACTTCGGCTCCGATCTCGATCTCCTGTTCGTCCATGGCGGCACCGAGGTCGAAGATCACGAACGCACGGCGCGCATCGCACAGCGGCTGCTGCACGCGCTGGGCACCTATCTGGAGGAGGGCCGCCTGTACGAGATCGACACCCGCCTGCGCCCGTCGGGGCGACAGGGGCTGCTGGTGACCACGCTGCCTGCGCTGCGCGCCTACCACGACCACGATGCGCAGCTGTGGGAGCGCCAGGCCTGGATCAAGGCACGCCCGCTGGCGGGCGACCCCGCGCTGTGCGCGGCGCTCGAGGCCGCGCGCGTCGAGATCGTGTTTCTGCGCCCGCTGCCGGCCGATGCGGCTGCACAGATCGCGCATCTGCGCGCGCGCATGGAGCACGAGCTGGCCGGTGAAGCGGCCGGCCTGTACAATCCGAAGCTGGGCCTGGGGGGGCTTACTGATATCGAATTCATTGTACAATTTCAGCAACTTATGCATGGGGGCAATCATTCGGCCGTGCGCGAGCGCGGCTCTCGGCAAGCGCTCGACGCGCTGCTAGCCAAAGGGCTCCTCGACCCGGCCGCGCACGAGACCCTGGCCTCGGCGTATCGCTTTCTGCGCAGGCTTTCGAATCGGCTGCGGATCGTGCATGATCGGCCGGCCAGCGAGCTGCGTACGGAGTCACCTTCCGAGCTGGACAAGCTGGCGCGGCGCATGGGATACCGCGGCCGAGATGGAGAGATCGGTGTGCGGTTGCTCGAGGACTACGTGACCACGACTCGCAAAGTCCGCGTGCTTTTCGAACGCACCTTCAGGGCGCCATGCCCCGCACGATCCTGATTGTCGACGACGACCGCGAGGTCCAGCGCTACCTGACCGACCTGTTCGAGGCCGAAGGTTGGCGGGTGATTGCCGAGAAGGACGGCGACTGGGCGCTCAAGGCGTTCGAGCAGCGGCCGGTCGACGCGATCGTGCTCGACATCCTCATCCCGGTCGTCAATGGCTTTCAGGTGGCCGAGCAGGTGCGCGCGCATCCGCGCGGACGCGACGTCCCCATCGTGATGCTGACCGGAATCTACCGCGGCGCCGCCCACCGCGCCGAGGCAGTGCGGCGCTACGCGCTGTTCGACTACCTGGACAAGCCGGTGGAGGGCCAGCGCCTGGTCGGGCGCTTCAAGGAGCTGTTCAAGCTGCGGCCCGAGGCGGAGGCGGAGGCGGCGCGGCTGACGCAATCCCGCATGGGCAACCCCCGGGCCCGGTCCGCCGAAGGTGGCTTTGGCGAGTCGCCTGCCGACACCCTGGTCGACGAGGCGCAGCGGCGCGAGGGGCACGAGGTCGAGCATGTGTCCCGGCTGTTCACCGACGAGACGGGTGCGGTCCTGCGCGGCAATCTGCGACGCCTGCCCTTCCCGCGCCTGCTCCACCGGCTCTACCTCAAGCGCGCCACGGGCGCCCTGTTCCTGCTCAAGGACAAGGTCAAGAAGATCGTCTATCTCAAGGCCGGACACCCCAGCTACATCAAGTCCAACGTGCTGTCCGAGTGCCTGGGTCGCGTGCTGGTGCGCGAGCGGCTGATCACCGAAGGCGAGTGCGAGGAATCGCTCGCGCGCATGAAGGCGGAGAACCGGCAGCAGGGCGCCATTCTGATCGGAATGGGCGTGATCTCGCCGCACAACCTGAAGTACGGCCTCGAGCTGCAGCTCCAGGTCAAGCTGTTCGACATCTTCTCGTGGCCGGAGGCCGAATACCAGTTCCGCGAGGACGTCAAGATGCCCAACGACGTGATCACGCTCGACATGCCGAACGGGCAGATCATTGCCGAGGGGATCCGGCGCAGCCACGATCGTGCGCGTCTGGAGGCGCAGCTCGCTCCCTCGATGAGCGCGTACGTGCGGCCGGCTCATGATCGGTCCGTGCGCTACCAGGAGATGGGGCTCGATGACGACGAGAAGGCGTTTCTGGCCTCTGTCGACGGCACGCGCACGCTGCGCGAATGTCTGGCCAATGCGCCCATGCCCGAGCTGCGGGCTCTTGTGTGCGCGTACGCGATGCTGTGCGGGGGCATTCTGGAAACCGAGGAGGCGCCCGCGCCGGCGCCCTCTCCCGCGCCAGCTCCGCCGACGGCCGCGCCCGACCAGCCCGGCGAGCCCGGCGCAGCGCCCGCGGCCGAGGTCCCGGACCTGCCGGCGCGCGAGGGCGCGCTACCCGGCTCCGCCGACGGCCAGTCGCGCGAGCGTCTGGCGGCCAACCTTTTGACCCTGCGCGGGCAGGACCATTTCGCGGCGTTGGGCGTGGGCTTTGCCGCCACCTCCGCGCAAGTCGAGCGCGCCTACGAGCGGCTGGCGCGCGAGTTCCACCCTGACCGCTTTCGCGACCGCGGCAACGACACGCGCAAAATCGCAGCCGAGATCTTCGAGCGGGTGACCGAAGCGCACCGGGTGCTGACCGATCCCGGGGCGCGCGAGAAGTATAGCGAGGAGCTGCGCTCGAGCGGCGCGCCGGCGGCGGGCGATCCGGCCGGGCGCGCGCTGGCGTCCGATCGCTACTTCCGCGCGGGCGAGGAGCTACTCAGGCAGCGCCGGTTTGCCGATGCGTCGGAGGCGTTCCGGCGCGCGGCCGAGCTGTCGCCCGAAAGCGCCGAGTACCGGGCCTACCTGGGCTGGTCGCTGTTCCAGCAGGATCCGCAATCCGAGCAGCGCGCGCTCGAGGAGCTGGAGGAAGCGACCCGGCTCAATCCCAAGCTCGACCGCGCCTATCTGTTTCTGGGCTACATCCACCGCGATGCCGGCCGCGACCCGGACGCGGAGGCGCAGTTCGAAAAAGCCATCCAGTGCAATCCCGACTGCTCGGAAGCGCTGCGCGAGCTGCGCCTGTTGCAGGCCAGACATTCTTGAGGTACGCCCAAGGCATGGCCGACCACAGCATCGCGATGAAACCGGCCGAGCGCATCTGGATCGACGGCCACTTCGTCGACTGGAGCGCCGCGCACATTCATGTGCTGACCCACACCCTGCATTACGGGTTGGGCGCCTTCGAAGGCATCCGGTCCTACCGGCGCGGCGACGGGCGGGTGGCGGTGTTTCGACTGCGCGAGCACATCGATCGACTGTTCGACTCGTGCCAGGTCTGTGGGATCGCGGTGCCGTACAACAAGGAGCAGATCCGGGACGTGTGCCTGCAGACGCTGCGTGAAAACAAGCTCGAGAACGCGTATCTGCGGCCGCTCATCGTGCTGGGCGATCCGCACATGGGTCTGGGCTCGCTCGAGAATCCGGTGCGGGTCGTGATCGCAGTGTTCGACTGGGGGGCCTACCTGGGCGAAGAGGGGCTGCGGCGCGGGATCCGGGCCAAGGTGAGCTCGTTCGCGCGCGGCGCGGTCAATTCCATGATGTCCAAGGCCAAGATCTGCGGCCAGTACGTGGGCAGCGTGTTGGCCAAGCGCGAGGCGGTGGCGGTCGGCTACGACGAGGCCATCATGCTGGACGCCCAGGGTCTGGTGGCCGAGGCGTCGGGCGAGAACCTGTTTCTGATCAAGGCCGGCGTGGTCATGACCGCGCCCCTGTCGTCGTCGATTCTGGCCGGCATCACGCGCGACACGATCCTGCGCCTGGCGCGTGACGCGGGCCTGGAGGCGCGCGAGCAGACCTTCACGCGCGATCAGCTGTACTGCGCCGACGAGGTCTTTCTGACCGGCACCGCCGCCGAGGTGACTCCGGTGCGCGAGGTCGACAACCGCAAGATCGGCGCCGGCGAGCCCGGGCCCCTCACGCGCAAGCTGCAGGCGGCCTACTTCGAAGCGGTCAAGGGCGAGCGCGTGCCCTACCCCGACTGGCTCACGTACGTCTGAGGCCGGGGTTCTCTCGGGAAGCTTCTTCAGATTCTCGGCCCCGTGACGGGGCCGTTGTGGCGCGGGTTGCCGCCGAACATGTGCCAGCCGTCGAGCGAGCTGTCGGCCACGTTGAGCGCGATGACCTGACCGTCGGTGGTGCTGGCATAGACCCAGCCTCGGGCCACGATGGGCTCGGCCGCGATCGCGTGGCCAAGGTCGTAGGCCCACAGCGTGTAGCCGGTGTCGACATCGAGCCCGAAGATCTGCCCGCTGCGGGTCGCGATCACGATTTGCGAGCCCGCCACCGCGACCGTGCCCAGAGCACGCGAGTTGCCCGCGTGCGCCGCCCGCCGCACCCACAGCCGCTCGCCGGTCCTGGGGTCGGACGCTTCGACCTCGCCGCCCATGGCCACATAGCGCACGCCGCCCACCACGGCCGGCCGCGAGCCCTCGAACGCCCACACCTGCTTCCAGTTGCCGAGGCTCGACGGGACGTCCGCGATGTATTTGGCAGGGGTCGCGCCGTGACGGCGCAGCACGGCGCCGGTGGCTGCCGACACCACCACCTGCTCCTCGCGATCGCCAGCGCGGCGGCTCAAGTAGAGCTCGGCGCCCACGATCCAGGGCGCCGTGGTCGCGCCCAGCGCCTGCGACCACATCTGCTTGCCGCTCGCGCGCAGGAAACGGAACGTGCGGCCCTGGATGGTCGAGACATAGACCGAATCACCGTCGATGATGGGCGCGGCCAGAAGCTCGCCCCCGACCGTGCGCGTCCACACCTCGGTGCCGCTGCGCAGCTTGTAGGCCGAGAACTCGGGCCCGGTCTGTCCGGGATGAGCCGCAAACACCAACCCATCCGCGACCGCGGGTTGCGCCAGCGTCGGGTCGCCCAGGTACTTGAACCACAGCTTCTTGCCGGTCTTGGCGTCGACCACGAACAGCGTGCAGCTCTCGGTGTTGAAGATGACGTCGCCGTTGTCATAAACCGGCGCGGTGGGGCCGTTGTCCTCGAGCCCGTGTTGCGACCACACGATGTGCCCGTCGCCGGCGTCGAGCGCGTAGAAGCTGACCGACTCGAACCCGCCCGACACATAGACGCGGCCGTCGCCGTAGGCGACCGCGGGCAGCTGCTGCGACTCCGGGATGCGGACCACCCAGCCGCGCCGATCGTCGCCGAAGCTGAAGCCGGCCGCACCGCCGCGCGGCGGCACCGGGACCGCGATCGGAACCGCGGGACGATCGGCGCCGAGATCGAGCGGCTGCGCAGTCCGGCCGCGCGGGTGCCGTTCGGGTTTCCGGGGCAGGGGCGGTGGACCGTCCAGGTCGGCGCCGGGCGCCGGGCGCGTTACAGGCGCAGCCGCCGCCAGCCGGTGGGGCGCGGACCGGGCCGGCTGGCAGGCGCTGGCGAGGCCGAGGACGACGATGCTGAGCAGAGCTTTTTGGGGCATGGCAAACCTCACTGCGGCGCCTTGAACACGAACGGCAAGCGCACCGTGATCTCGCTGGCCGACGCGGGGAACTTCCACTTTTTCGCGGCCGCCAGCACGCGGGTGACAAACCCGTCATCCTTGGGGAACGTGGACTCGACGATGCGCGCGGCCGTGACCGCGCCGGCGGGCGCGATCACAAGCTCGAGGACCAGCCGTCCCTCGAAGCCCGGATGCGACTTGAGCGCGTCGTTGTAGACCGCCTTGATGTCGTCCTTGTGAACCAGGGTCGCAATGCGATCCCGATCGAGCGCGCCGGTGATCACGATCTTGTGCTCGGCCACCTTCACGGGCGGGGCCGGCTGCGGGCTGGCTGCGGAGTACGCCGGGCGGTCAAGGCTGCCCTCGAGCGCCTCATCCGCCCCTCCCAACACGTGAGCCCCGCCGCCGCCCGCGCCCTTGCCCGAAAGACCCAGCACGCCGCCGACCTCGCCGCCGGCCAAGCCGCCCAGCACGCCGCTGGCGTCGGCAGGCCGCATGGCATAGCGCCGCACGCCCTCGGGCACCTCGACCGGCACGGCCACGGTTTCGGCCGGGCCACCCTTGGTCACGCGCGAAGCATCCACCACCACGAACGCCGTGTAGGCGCTCATGAGGTGATGGGCCAGCGCGAGCTCGGTGATTTCCTCGGTGCGCTCGGGCCGCTCGCCGCGCACTTGCAGCCCCATCAGATCGGCGATGCGTGCGCGCGCCCACACCGACGCCAGCGCCGGCTGTGCCGGCTCGAGGGCCGGCAGCGTAACCGGCACCTGGAAGGCCACCTCGCGGCCGCCCTGGCGACCCCGCACCGTGATGGTGGCACGACCGGGCGCCTTGTAGTGGCCCACGAGCACGATGGGCTGGCCCACGAACAGATCCGGCGGCGCGGTCGGCGAAAGGTCCGCGACCTGAAGCCCGTTCCAATCGATGGCGAGGTCGGTCAGGAGCGGGCGCGCAATGCGCCGATGAAACCGCTCCACCGCCGCCTGCGTGTCCTCGTCGGGCCGCACCACCTGCACCGCGCCCCGACCGATCCGCGCCATCTCCTCGAGCAGGTACCGGTTGACCGCGGTTCCAACCCCGAATGAGAACAGCCGCGCATCGCCCAGCTGCCGCCCGACCGCGGCCAGAATCTCGTCCTCGTTGCCGATGTAGCCGTCGGTCAGGAACACCATGATGCGCAGGCGCGCCGGATCGTGCGGCACCCCGAGCGCCGTCTCGAGGCCGCTCAGCATCTCGGTGCCGCCGCCCGCCTCGAGCGCGTCCAGCCACTGGAGGGCATAGCGCAGGTTGCGCGGCTTGTTCGCAATCGGGCGCGAGCCCAGGGCGCTGGCCGCGTCGTCGAAGCGAATCATCTGGAATGTGTCATCGGGCCCGAGCGCCGACAGCGTGCGACGCACGAGCTGCTTGGCCTTGTCGAGCGGCAGGCCCGCCATCGAGGACGAGGTGTCCAGAACGAAAATGATCTCGCGCGGCGCCACCTGGGCCGCCGGCGCCTGGGCGGGCG
>Ga0126376_10000952_pt1 | contig 15055 bp, 15 predicted proteins | sample PanSoiMetPlot_15_FD_92760 | JGI IMG/M metagenome (GOLD analysis project Ga0126376, IMG submission 92760) | Tropical forest soil microbial communities from Panama - MetaG Plot_15 | ecosystem: Environmental > Terrestrial > Soil > Tropical forest > Bulk soil | place: Panama | collected 2016-02-17
TCTTCAATCGCCAGGAAAGAGCATCGAGAGCCGATGGGCGATATTCAGCTGCATAATACCCTATCCGGAAGAGTCGAACCCTTCGTCCCGCAAAAACCAGCCGAAGTGCGGATGTACACCTGCGGCCCAACGGTCTACGACTATGCCCATATCGGCAACTACCGCACATTCGGCTTCCAGGACATTCTTCGCCGCTTCCTCAGATTGCGCGGCTACAAGCTGAACCACGTCATGAATTTGACCGACGTGGATGACCGCATTATCGTCAACGCCGCGACCGCGGGAAAAAAGATCCGCGAATACACCGAAAAATTCGTGCAAGCCTTCTTCGACGATTGCAAAACGCTCAGCATCGAGGCGCCGGAGCACTGGATTCGCGCCACAGACCATATCGGAGATATGGTTCAACTGATTCAGCGCCTCCAGGAGAAAACCTTCACTTACCCGGGTGAAGGTTCGATTTATTACCGCATCGCGAAATTTCCGGCGTATGGCAAGCTCTCTAAAATTGATCTGACAGGAATTCAAGCGGGCGCGCGGGTGGACAACGACCGCTACGAAAAAGAAAGCGCGCGCGATTTTGCGCTCTGGAAGGCGCCAAAGCCCGGCGAGCATTTCTGGGAAACGGCCATCGGCCCGGGCCGCCCAGGCTGGCATATCGAATGCTCGGCCATGGCCATGAAATATCTCGGCGAAACGCTCGACATTCACACGGGCGGCGTCGACCTTGCGTTTCCGCATCATGAAAACGAGATTGCGCAGAGCGAGGCCGCCACGGGCAAGACGTTTGCACGCTACTGGCTGCACGCCGAGCATTTGCTGGTGGAAGGCGAAAAGATGTCTAAGTCGCTCGGCAACTTCTTCACGCTTCGCGATCTTTTCGCCAAAGGCTACAAACCTTCTGCGCTGCGCCTGTGCCTCGCCAGCACGCCCTATCGCCGACAGCTCAATTTCACCTTCAATGGCCTCCAGCAGGCCACCAATACCATCGAGCGCTTGCGTAATTTCGCCGACCGTTTGAAGCAAGGCAAATTTCCCGCGGGCGAGCAAGAAGGCATGGCTGCGCGCATTGCCAGAGCCGCCGAAGAATTCGACGCCAGCCTCTCCGACGACCTCAACACCGCGCGCTCTCTGGCGGCAGTGTTTGATCTTGTTCGTGATGCAAATATCGCCATGGACAAAGGCGAATTTCGCCAGGGAGACGTCGCCGAGACGCAACAGTTCCTCGCTACGTTTGACAAAGTTTTTGCTGTTCTCGAAGACAACGATGCGCAGAAGCTTCAGACACTCGGGTTCACCAGCGCGCAAGCCGGTTTGCGCAATGAAGACATCGAGAAACTGATCGCCGACCGCACTGCCGCGAAGAAGAAGCGCGATTTCGCCACTGCGGACCGCATCCGCAAAGAACTTGCAGACCGTGGTATAATTTTAGAAGACGCCAAAGATGGCAGCGTCCGCTGGAAACGCAAGTGACCCTCAATTTCAAAACTCGGCCTCCGTACCTCCCGGTTTTCTTCCCGCCGGCCGCCCTGCGGCCAAACCTCTACGGCGTTGACTTAACTTAGTTCTTTTGCAGGCCGGTTCCGGATACGTCCGAAACCAAAATTTGTTTTTTCGCCTGCTTCTCCACCTCGTAGTTTTTGATTCACTCCAACCTGATTTTCTTCTTGGAGGAAGAAATGCCAACGACTTTGGAAGGAAAAATACCCCGCGTTGTCACGGCGCTGCCAGGGCCCAAAGCGCTGCAAGTCATCGCCGCCGACGCGAAGTACATGTCGCCGTCGCTCACGCGCGAATACGAATTGGTGGCAAAGAAAGGCCATGGCGCGATCGTCGAAGACGTCGATGGGAATTCGTTCCTGGATTTCGCTGCCGGCATCGCGGTTTGCTCGACCGGTCACTGCCATCCAAAAGTGGTGGGAGCGATCCAAAAACAGGCAGCGGAACTAATTCACATTTCTGGAACGGATTTCTACCACCATCATTTGCCGCAACTCGCTGAGAAGCTTGTGGCTACGATGCCAGGAAAAGAAGCCAAGAAAGTGTTCTTTGGAAATTCCGGGACAGAGGCGGTCGAAGGAGCGATCAAACTTGCGCGCTACGCCACCAAGCGAGACAAGCTGATTGCCTTTTACGGCTGCTTCCATGGGCGCACGCTTGGATCGCTTTCGCTGACCGCGTCGAAAAACACGCAACGCCAGGGCTTCGGCGCGCTACTCGGCGGTGTGGAGCACATTCCATTCCCGTACGCGTATCGCTGCCCGCATGGACACACTGCGGAAACGTGTGGCACGGAAACTTTGGAGCTGCTCGAGCAGCAGATGTTCAAGCGTTTGTTCGCGCCGGAAGAAATCGCGGCAATCGTCGTCGAACCGATCCAAGGAGAGGGCGGTTTCATTCCTGCACCGGCGTTTTTCCTGCAGGAACTACAGCGCATCTGCAATCGCCACGGGATCATGCTGATTGTGGACGAAGTGCAGTCCGGCGTTGGGCGCACCGGTAAGTGGTGGGCTTATGAACACGCCGGAATCGAGCCGGACATCGTTTGCATCGCGAAAGGCATCGCCAGCGGAATGCCGCTGAGCGCGTTTGTCGCCAAAGAAGGCGTGATGACCTGGAAAAAGGGGGCGCATGGCACGACCTACGGCGGCAATCCCGTGTGTATCGCTTCAGCGATGGCCACGCTCGATTTGATTGAAAACGGCTATATGGAAAACGCGCGGAGGATGGGCGAATTCATTTTTGGCAGAGTTAACGACTGGCCGAGACGCTTCAAGATCGTCGGCGATGTGCGCGGCAAAGGGTTGATGATTGGCATCGAAATCGTGCGCGATCAGAAAACCAAGGAAAAAGCGGCGGACTTGCGGGACGAGGTCATAAGCAAAGCGTTTCACAAGGGGCTGCTGACGCTCAGCTCGGGCGAGAATTCGATTCGCATGTCGCCACCGCTACTGATTGACGAGGAGCAGGCAGACTTCGCGGTCCGGACCATGGAAGAGTGCTTCCGCGAGACGGAAAAAGCCGTTTAACACACAGACCACAGACAACGCAGAGTTCACAAAGAAACGGCAAAGATCCCGCGGAAGCCAGAAGATGGCAGCCGCGGGATTTCTTATTTCGGTTGGCTTGAATTTGCTGTTAATCATCCTGGGAAGCCTCCGGTCCCGCGCGTCCACCAGGAGGCCTTCGCCCCAAGGCGCGATAGACCGTACCGAAAAACTCATCGTTGCCTAGCGCTGCATCACAGCAGCGGCAACCATGAAGTCGAAACCAGAGCTGAAGCGTCTAAACGCGGCAGAGGAAGTGTGTTCCCGAAGAAGGGATTGGCACACGGAGGAGCGTCGAATGGAGAGAGCCGGGGCACGAATCGTGTTGTGCATTCTGTTTTGCTTTGGCGCGTCGGGAGCAGCAAAAGGGCAGGGAACTACCAACGCGCGAAATGGCCACGGGCGGGAATTCTGGAGGTCCATCGCGAAAAACCACTACGCGCTTCCAGACGGGCAAGAGGCGTTTCCATTGGCGCGAGAACTGAGCGGCTACTTGGGCTCACCCGATCCGGAGCTGCGAGATGACTTGGCGTATTCCATCCTTGCAGTTTGGATTACCCGACAAAAGAAGTTTTCCCTAGGAGAGCTTGCGACGCTAGTCGAGGAATGGCAGTCAAATCTGAAAGCAGGAATTGGAGAGACGGGCACGGACAGCATTTTCAAACGGTCGTTCTCAGCGCTCTGTCTTTCAGCACTGGCGGAGCGGGACTCGAAAGATCCCTTTCTAGGAGAGGCGCGCTTCCGCACTCTCCTCAATGCGGCCCTCACGTATCTCGGCGACGAGCGTGACTTGCGAGGCTTCGACGCAAAGAAAGGTTGGATCCACGCGACAGCACACACGGCGGATTTGATTGCAGCGCTGGCCGAAAACAAATTGTTCACCAAGCAGGACCAGGAGCGAGTCCTGAAAGCAGTTACCCACCGGCTGGCGACGGCCAAGGAGATCTTGAGCTACGGGGAACAGGACCGTCTGGCCAACATAGCGGCCACGATTGCTTCGCGTGACGATTTCGACAGCGCCGGGTGGAGTTCGTGGGTCGCGCAGATGGACAAGGAAGACCGCGTGGTGTGGAATGACAGTCCGCCCAAGATGCAGGCCCTCGCCCGCTTCGAAAACGATTCTTACTTCTTGAGCGCGACAGTGGCTCAGATTTCCCTGAGGCGCGCTACCAGCCCGTCCGCAGAGGCACAGAAATCTGTGCTGGCGCTGTTGCGTCATCGATAGCTTGCGCGGACCGTGGTGCGCTGGTTTTTGTCTCTCCCGCCACTAGAATTCCTTGCCAATTCGGAGTGAGGTTATAAAATGCTCGGCGAAATCCGTTCCGGAATGTCGGAGGAGGGTGTGTCCTCATGTTTATGAACAAATTGCGCGTTCGCATCGCTCTGTTTGCTGTTGCGCTAATGCTGTGCGGGGTTGCGGTACGAGGGCAGGACGCGGAAATAGCGAAGAAGCTCCAGGGATTCGATGCGTACATGGAGCAGACACTGAAGGATTGGAACACGCCGGGAGTGGGCGTGGGGATCGTCGCCGGAGACAAGCTGGTTTTCGTGAAAGGCTACGGCTACCGGGATTACGAGAAAAAGGTGCCTTTCACCGCGAAGACGATGCAGCCGATTGCCTCGAACTCGAAACTGTTCACTGCCGTGGCGGCGGGAATGCTGGTGGAGGAAGGGAAGCTGACCTGGGACAAGCCGATAAAACAGGCGGTGCCCGAGATTGAGTTCTACAACGACCAGCTGAACAGCAATGTGACCCTGCGCGACATGCTGTCGCACCGCACGGGAGTGACTCGCCACGACTTGATCTGGTTCAAGTCGCCATTCACGCGTAAGGAACTGTTCGACCGGCTGAAATACCTCGAGCCGCAGGAGCCTATGCGGGAGACGTTTCTCTACAACAACCTGATGTTTGCGGCTGTCGGCCAGATCATCGAAATGAAGTCTGGGAAAAAATGGGAAGATTTTGTTCGAGAGAGGATTTTCACTCCTCTGAGCATGGGCACGACTTGCTACACCATCGCCGACATGTTGAAGCAGCCGGACTACGGCGTGCCCTTCCGCGAGAAGCGTGATTCTTTCGAACTTTACAAGATTCCCTATTACCAGGACACGGAAGGCGTGGCTCCCGCCGGCGCGATCATTTCGAACATTGACGAGCTGTCGCACTGGCTGATTGCGCTCATGAACGAAGGGAAATACAACGGGAAGCAAGTGTTGCTGGCGAGTGTACTGAAAGCCACGCTGCAGCCGGCGATTGCATTGCCGAACGCGGCCGGTGAAGCCTTGGGATATTGGGAAATTCTCAATTCCGCGTACGGCATGGGACGACAGACGGCTTCTTATCGCGGGAAACTGCTGACGTTTCACGGTGGGGATTTGCCGGGATTCCACTCGCAAATTTCGTTCATGCCCAACGACAAAATTGGGGTGATTGTGCTGGTCATCAGCGATCATAGCGCGCCGCTCTACAACATCATCAGCTACAACGTGTACGAACGATTGCTGGGGATGGAGCAAACCCCGTGGAGCCAGCGGCAGCTGCAGCAACGGCTTGCCAACAAAAAGGCCGCGACGGAATCGCGAACGAAAGCGGGCGCAGACCGTGTGCCGAACACCAAACCATCGCATGTGCTGGGAGATTATGTCGCTGAGTACGAGAACCCGGCCTACGGCACTCTGAAAATCGGGTTGCAGGGAGACCAATTGCAATTTGGGTTTCACGATTTCCATTTTCCGATGAGCCCCTTTCACTACGACCGGTTCGACACGCCGGATGACGAGCAGTATGGAAAATTCTCGGTAAATTTCCGAACAAACCCTCAAGGAGACGTCGATCAGGCAGTCATTTCACTCGATCAGGCAGAAGTGGTTTTCACATGCAAGCCGGAGACGCTTGATCCGAAGCTGTTGGAGAAGCTGGCGGGAACCTACCAAACGCCAAGCAAAGTGAAATTTGAAGTGCAGTATCAGCCGGGCACTGGACTTGCGCTCGTTTTTCCGGGCGGGCCCCCACAAAAGTTGATTCCGGTGAAAGGCTTGCAATTCCGCACGGCGCAATTTGCCGACGTCATTTTTGAGTTCGTCGTGGAAAACGGCCAAGTGAAAGGCTTGAAACGGAGAGATCCCTCCGGTGAGTTCACGTACCCGCGCCAATAAGATTAAGATACTTCGATAGCTTGTGCGAGAAAACGCTCTGGCATGAGATGATGATCCAGATCGACAGGGTGCGCTTTCCACGGAGCGGATGAGAGTGTTTCGAACAGTCACCTCCAGGGACAACCCAGAATCAGATCAGGGAGGAGTGAGAGTTGCCGGAATTACGCAAAGACCCGATCACGGGTCGTTGGGTGATTATTTCAACGGAGCGCGGAAAGCGGCCGAACGATTTTCTGCGCGAGAGCGTCATCGCGCGCGAACCGAAGAATTGTCCCTTCTGCGTGGGCAATGAGGCCAAAACACCGCCGGAAGTGTTGGTGTACGGGCGAAACGGCGGAGGCGCCAATACGCCCGGGTGGAAGCTGCGCGTGGTACCCAACCGTTTTCCTGCTCTGGGGATCGAAGGCGAGCTGGACCGCGAAGGCGAAGGTCTGTTCGACAAGATGAACGGAATCGGCGCACACGAAGTAGTTATTGAATCGCCGGATCATGCGTCCACGCTGGCGACCCTCCCGGAGCGCGCGGTCGAAGATGTGCTCTGGGGATACCGCGACCGCATGCTGGACCTGAAGAACGACAAGCGCTTCCGCTACATTCTGATTTTCAAGAACCACGGCGAAGCAGCGGGAGCGACGGTGGAACATCCCCACTCGCAGCTTATTGCGCTACCCATCGTGCCGCGGCGGGTGCGGGAGGAAGTCGACAACTGCTGGCACTATTACGACGAAAAAGAGCGCTGCATTTTCTGCGATATCATCCGGCAGGAGCGGGACACGGGTGAACGCGCCATTGGCGAGAACGAGCAGTTCATCACACTAGCACCGTATGCACCTCGCTTTCCTTTTGAGATGTGGCTGCTGCCGAAGATCCACAGTTCGTCGTATGAAAACAATCAAAGCTCGATTTACGCCAGCCTGGCCCGCATGCTGAAGGACACCCTGATGCGGCTGGATGAAGTGCTGGACCGGCCGGCTTACAACTTCATGATCCACACCTCGCCGATCGGGGAAGAGATCAACGATCACTATCACTGGCACATCGAGATTATCCCCAAGCTGACGAAAGTGGCGGGATTCGAGTGGGGTACGGGCTTTTACATCAATCCAACGCCGCCCGAAGAATCGGCGAGATTCTTGCGCGAAGCGAAGGTCCCTTCGCTTACGGAGAAGAAATAGGGCTCTTGCCGGTAGGTGTAAGCCCTAAGTTGCGGTGCTGAGCAAACTTCGCTTAGGATTTGCGCCCGTGGCGCCCTGTCTCTTCTCTCTTCGGCGTCATGAATAACCGTCTGCTTATCAATGGCTTAAATCGCCAGGGCCGATAGTGCACCACTAACTATTTCCCTTTTGACAACAACAAAAAGCCTGCAAACGTGTTTATAGGAACATGGGGTGGGACTAGTACTAAGCCCCTCTCTTGCAACTTTGCGATAGGAGGAGTTTTTGCTCCATCGGGCGCCCATTAAGGTCCTATTCTCGCTGGCACTTACCTTGGTGCTCGCCTGCCTGACTTGTCCCCGCGCGCGGGGCGACGTAGGCATCGTGCTGAATGAGTCGCTAGGCGTCAGTGTGGACAGGATTTCCGGCACGGGACATAGCGCCGTGTATTTCTCGCGAATCTGCCCGGAATCGCCCGTGAAGCTAAGACTGTGTCGTCCCGACGAGAATGGCTCCGTGATGAGCAATTACATCAACATGGGCGAGCCGCAGGGATTCGAGTGGAACATTGTGCCGCTCAACATTTACCTCTATGGAGTGGAGGACCCTCGGTTTCGCCCTCTTTTTGGATCCTCCTCGGTCAAGAATCTCCTGGAAGAGAGATACAGAACGAAATATCTGCAGGGGTATTGTGACGGCCCGCCGTGCTCGACAAGTTACAAAGCAGAGTGGCGTGAGATGGTCGCGGCGACGCTGATTCGTGGTGTGTACGTTTTTGTGATTGATACCACGGTCGAGCAAGACAAAGCGCTGGTTGCGCAATTCAACTTGGCGCCCAATGAGAATCATTTTAATGGCATCACCCGGAATTGCGCGGATTTCACGAAGCGGGTCATCAATACGTATTTTCCTCATGCGACCAGTACGGACTACCTCAACGATTTTGGGATGACCAGCCCGAAGGCCATTGCGCGATCGTTTGTTCGCTACGCAGCCAAGAACCCAAAACTGAACCTTCACGTGCTGCATTTTGCGCAAGTTCCCGGCACGATTAAACGAAGTAGCGAAGTCCGTTCGGGAACCGAGCAATTGTACCGTTCCAAGAAGCTCCTGATTCCAATGCTTATTTTTGCGGACTACGGCGTGCCGGCCGTAGCCGCGTCCTACCTTCTGACCGGCCGGTTCAACCCTGAGCGCGAGTTCGAAAAGCATCCCGGTCAAGCGGAAAACAGCGGTTACGAGGCGCGATCAGCTAGTGCTCGTGAAGAAATGCAAGCTCAGATTGTCGGCACTTCTGTGGAATGGAAAAGATACCGACTGAAGTTAGACTCTTTATTGAGAGAGAGGGGCCACGCGGGAGCGAGTGGTCCCCCCGCGGATCCACATCACTTTTTCAAGTATTTGACCAAAGTGGGTAAGCCTCGCTTGGACGCTAATGGCGCGGTGTGGATGGAGGTGGCGGACAAAGGCCAGGCTTTCCAGGTGGGACTTAGCGCGAACAACATTCTTGCTCGGGATTCGGATACGCAATCGGCGTATTCGTTGCTGCTTTGGCGCGCCGATGGTGTCTTGAGAAGCGCGAAGCACAGGCGCGAGACGATGCCCGAGTTTGAGAACGATTGGGAACTTCTGCAGCAAGCGCGTTTGCGAAACGCCGTGGTGACCGCGAAGGATCGCGTACCGGACAGAGTTGCCAAGGGCGGAGTGAGTCCGGAAGGCGGCAATGATGACTAACAGAAACAGGAAACGCCGCGCTTGGCGAACACTTGTTTTTTCCTTCCAACTTCTTTCGAGAACCCATTGTCGGCTGAAAAGACTCTTTATTTAGCCGAAACGCTTCCAGAGGATGCGGGCAGTTTTGCGCGAATTAACGATTCGACTTGGTTCCACACGCGCGGATCACATTCGATTTCGACGTGTGATTTCATGAAGATGCGGTCGAACCAGGGGTAGAGCGGGCAGCTGACAGGAACCTTATAGTCAAAACGAAAATTCCCGATAATTTGCGTGCGCGCCGCATCGGCTGGCCGAATTTCGGGCCGCCCACGAAGAATGCCATGGGTTTGATAGAAATTGGCGGCTTGGGAGACGTTCGCGGGAATCATCATATCGTTTTCGTTGGATTTCGAGATGCTGTCCACCTGGATGGTGAGGAGCACCGGGATTCCGTCTTTTTCGAGCTCGCGCGCCAGAGCCACAGTTTCGGAAGCGCCCCAGCTGTGTCCATAAATGATGATGCGAGCCTGCTGTTTTTCGTCAGCCGATAAGCTCCCATCCTTGTCCATGTCAAGAGCTCTCAGGATCTGCTCGTGGGCCTTTTCCCGCCGATGATTTTCGAAGACTTCCACCTGCACGCCGGAGGGGTAATCCTGGCGCAGCCGCGCAGCAAGCTGGACCTCACTGTGGACGGCGTTGTCGTGCTTGACGAAACCGCCGACAAATCCTATGACAATAACGGGTGATGCCTTGGGTTGAGTAGGGTCGGCAGTGGGTGGCGTTGAAGCCACACTGCCAGAGGCAACAAATAGGAAGAGAGCCAAACACACGGGCCGGGTCATGCTTGCACCAGCAATCCTGGGACGATACATCATAGCACAAGGCCGACTGGAACGAGTGGTGTCTGGGTTTGAGCGGTTTGAACGGGTGGGATTCGACCCTGTCATCCTATGAATAATAAGCGGCGCCACGGGGGCTTGGCGTCTTTTTGGCGCGGCTATAACTGGCTGGGGCGGGCCGGCCAAAGTCGTCATGGTTCTGGTTGGATCGTCTAAGAGCGTTTGGGCATTCCGTTGAGGGACCTAAATCTCAAGGCCGAAATCTCACGCCTTTGAACCGCTACTCAGGCAGCAGAATGTTCAAATGCAAGTGAGTGCATCAGTATGTTGCGAACCGTGCCGGGATATTTGTCTGCATACTTGACGAGTTTTTGTTTGTCGACGACCTTGAAATCGATCTCGTCGAGATGTGGTGTGAGTTCTGTCTGCAACGAAAGATAAATCCAATCCAGCAAAGCCTTCTCAGGTTCTGCGATGCGGTAATTCGAATAACGAGTCTGTTTCTCGACAAAACCCCAGAAAAGCCTCTTTGAGATAGTCCTGAAAGTGATCGCGAACTCTGGCGTTCTGTATTCCTTGGGCTTACCTGTAGTTACGCAGGTCAAAGTCACTGGGCTCTGTGTACTCAATCCCCAGTGGCTAAGCGCGGATTCAAGAGAGACGTAGGAGTCAGGCCTGAGAACGCTCACAAAGTCTTGCGCCGAGTGGTCTCGCACAAGTTTATTTACGTACACTCCCTTAGTCACTCGGCTAACAAAACCACGATCCCCCAATCGCGATAATGCCTTCCAGACTGAGGCAGCAGGCAAGTTGTATCTGGCGGCTATTTCGTCCACGAGGATGACATCAGTCAAGCGGGCCTCGCCTGTGAGAATTCTTACCCAATCTAGGGGTTTCTTCCTTTGGCTTTTCATAGCCACTTCTCATACAACTCTTTAAGCGCGTCTCTTAGCGGCGTGGATTTGGCCTCTTCGAGCGGAGAATAAACATCAGGCGGCAATATCGGTTTGAGCTCCAAGCGACAAAGATCCACGTCTATTCGTTTTATGCGCCCCGAGATCGTGTCGGAATCAATTTCATTTGCGAGCACGGTATCTTGTAGGTGGGCTTGCAGGTTAGGACTCAGCATTGCGCGGAGTTGCTCTAGCAGGTGAATATCATAGGCGTCCCGGAGCTCCTTAGTCGCCGACTTTATGACCGCTGGAAGGCCAGATTCTCCTTCGATTGGGTGAGCTTCAATTTCACTCTCGATGGCGGAAGCGAACCGCGTTAGATCGACCCTAAAGAGTCGCTGACTGGAACTGGTAGTTACGAAAATTCTTCCTTCCCGAGCGTCGTCGGTCGCTGTTTCAAAGCGAAGGTCACCCAATTGCATGATTTGGGCTGCAGCTGTGAGGTCGCGTCTTAGGGAAGCAATTATCTCTTGGCACGATGGAAGCTGGGAGCCCCGCGACAACAAGTCAAGATCTGCGGAATGCCTCACGCTGTCGTGGTATAGCACCAGCGCAGCCCACCAAAAAGTAGAAATGCGTCGGGGAAATCTCTAAAAATCGCAAAGGCTGCCTGCTCCATCAAGACGTTGGTTCCGGCCCGCTCTCATGTGAAGCCGTTGTCTTAGTATTTGGCAACCCGCCTTGCGAGGTCCATGTTTGGTCCCTACAGCTACGATATCATATTCCCAATATAGGACGCATTTGTACAGGATGCGTCTTTTGTTCCCTACCATCTGCTAATTAGCAGACATATATGTCCAGTTTTGGGAATATGATGTGATCTACGCGAATAGCTTCGTGTGGCTGGAAACAAGCGGCGAAGTCACAGTCCAGAACGGTCACAACTCTCAAGCGTGCACGTCCCTTGAGGGCCGGAGAGGTCCTCAACGGTTATGGATACCCCGATCACACAGGACCCGCTTTTTTGAAACTTGGAGGCGCGGGTGGGATTCGAATTCACCGACTCATTGTAAACAAAGGAGTTTTGCGGCGCAGCTCGGCCTTCTAAGTTATTGAAAGCAAAGCGTTGGAATCGTTAGATGCCCCTTATTGGCCCCGAAGAAAACGCGGACTACGGGATGAGTTCCGCACTGCGCGCCTCTGATTGGATTTGTCTGGAGTGTTGTCCAATTCCTTGAAAGGAACTGCTCAGGGTTTCTCCTCTTATGCATTGGAACTGCGTTTTGCGCGAGGCACATTCATTTGAGCGACGACTTGGCGCGTTTCTGTATCCTCCGCATAGCACTCGTTGCTCGTGTGGCTCGCCAGTTCCCGTACACTTGAACGGGCATACTCCAAACCCGACACGACGCTGATCTTGTGCGCCGAACCGTTTGGCAATACCTCGAATATCTCGTACCGCCGTTCCATGAGCGTTGGTCTCGGGGATTTCTGCGAACCCTAGACCTCACAGTTGGCCGCGTCAAGGTCCTACCTTTGGCGACAATCCATTTGCGCGACACTCGTTGAGATTTTGGAAAGCTTTGTCGTGTTTATCGCCGTGATAAGAGAGAGCGTCGAGTAGGTGTAGAGATGGAGAGTAACCTACGTCCAAACCTTCGTACTATGGCAGCCAACAGTTCGACTTAACTATTCTTTGGCCCTGGAGAAACACCTTCATGCTGTATCACCTGATTGCAGCGGTGCTCATGGTGGGCGTGGTTTCTGTTCCCCTGTGCCTACTCGTCTTTTGGTATCGCTTTGTGAAGAAGGCCGAGACCCGGCGATAGCCAAATGCTTTAAGCTGGTCTTTTGGAGAATCTTCGCCCTCAGTTGACGAGCTACCATCCATCAATGACTTGGACGAAGTTCAAACGGCTCTACGAGGTAATGGAAATCAGGGGCGTAAAGGTTTTCGCCCACTGGTCCGTACTTCTGCTATGAAAATAGACGGAACATGTGCTGAAACTAAAAGACTTACGGCCAGACGGACTATTTTCATGCTTGGTGGTGCGCCAACAGCGCATGAATTCTCATCAGAGCATTCATTCTAATGGCTGCAACCGCCGAACATGCCATTGCTTTTTGCATCCTAGCCTCGTACTACGGCGTCATTTTGCTCCACGAATGCGGCCACATGGTTGCGGCACAGCGCAAAGGTTGCGCTGTTTGGTCCATCGAGCTGTATCCCCTGTGGGGAATCACACGTTTTAGCGAGCCACACTCTCGCTTCGACCACTGTGTCATCGCTTGGGGCGGCGTAGTGGCGCAAGTAATTGTCGCCGTCCCGATCGTCGTGGTGACCGAGACTTTCGGCTACACACGCTTCGAGCCACTGAACACCGTCCTAGGTTGCCTTGGTATTTTCAGCCTGAGCGTCGCAGTCTTCAACCTTATCCCCGCTCCTCCCCTTGACGGGTCGGTCGCCTGGGGCCTCCTACCAGCACTATTCAGACGCCCTCCAGCCCGTTCAGCAAAACGTGAACCTGGTTGGAGGTCTTGGCGACGATCCCAGTGTGGTTCCGTCGGCGGGTGCGCCAAAGTGAGGAACGTTTTATCCCACGGTCGTATGCAATTCCATAGACGCGGGCAAAGCTAATTTTCAGTCCGCTTTCGCCTCCATTTGACCACTACAGCTATTCATATGCGGCTCTTCATTGCCCCTTCCATTCCTTCTTGGGAAGGAACACGGCGCAAATGACGGCAATGGCAGCAACAAGATAATGCCGCTCCGCGAAAAGCACAGCCGCAACCGCAGCTAGCAAGAACGTTAAAAAGGTAGAGGCAACGAAGCTGGCAAAGTCCCGGAATTTCACATTTCCGGAACTCTATCATTCATCAGCCCAACTTCCGCCGATACCTTCTCAATGGACCTGCTAACCATACTGCGGTGACACCGAATGGGAGTGCGAATATGAGCCGCAGGACAGTGTCTTGCCGCTTCGTTTCAAGAAGCGCCTTGTAGGTCTAAGGTGACGGATGTTGCCGCTCGATGGCTCAGGAGATTCAGGATTCAGCCCGAGTTTTCCAAAAGACTATTTCAGCACTTCGGATGGCTTCATTTCCGTGTAATTGGGCGCTGGATCGAAATAACTGGTTTCTGGTTCTCCGATCTTTAGGAACGCGAGCCGGGCTTCTGTCATTAGCTTGTAGGAACCGTCAGCCTGTTTAGTTTGGTAGCGGTATTGCAATTGCTCACACCCAAGACCGGGAGCCAGCCACATCGTCGTCCGCGTCTCTGTGAGCACATTGTCGTGCAAAGGCGACTGCTGAAGGTATTCGACTACGCCGACCCTCTGACCAGCCACGGTATCATTTCCAAGGAGATTCTCCTGTCCTGCGAATCGGTACATACAATTGGGCGGAGGATTAACTAAGCGTTCCTTCAACACCGCTAGCCCTGCGTCTTTCTTCACCATCGTCCTCGATGTGATGAGGTCGCCGAGCAGTGACTCTTCTTTCCATCAGTTCGCCCTGCGGCTGTTTTTCAAAGTTGTAGTAATCGGTCTCCAGAACAAATGGCGTCGCTCGCACCTGAGCGTGGACCTTGATTTCGATGGTCCAATGTTTAGCGGTGTAGAAGCATGCGACAGCGAACGCGCAAATCCCGAGCGTCCACAGCAAGAGTTTTCGCTTTGTCATCCTCCTCACCTCCTCATCCTGCGCCAGCGATTGTAGGCTCAGCGCAGCTTCCGGCGATACGTAGTGGGTCAATTTGAATTAGCGCCCGCAGTTTTCTCGCCCCGCACTAGGGCCACAAAGAAGCCAACGGAGAATCCGACAAGCGCAATTAGCAAGCCGGACACTAATCCAACCATGAGACCAAGCTCGACCCAGGTCAGCCAATTCGCGTCCCAGACGTCGATGTAAGGGCACCAGGGGCAGACGAAATGTCACTCAAATGAAAACCATGAGAAAGGACTTGCGTAGAACAAGAAAGAGCCGACAAAGCCGATTACAAATCCGATGCGCCCGAACCACTTGCCCAATTTCATGCAACTGCCCCGAAGGCATTATATTCTAAGCTGGTTCCCGGACGCTGTTATGAAATCGGAACGGTGCCACTTCCCGCGTTGCCCAGCGTAAGTGCTATTAAAGGATTCTTGCGATGCGTACCGCGCCCCTGACGTACTTCGAAGAGTCGACACCAAGCCTCTTCTCAGCGGAATGGGTCTTGCTCGAATCGCTCGAATTCGTCCTTGAATTGTTCA
>Ga0126376_10000953_pt1 | contig 15054 bp, 17 predicted proteins | sample PanSoiMetPlot_15_FD_92760 | JGI IMG/M metagenome (GOLD analysis project Ga0126376, IMG submission 92760) | Tropical forest soil microbial communities from Panama - MetaG Plot_15 | ecosystem: Environmental > Terrestrial > Soil > Tropical forest > Bulk soil | place: Panama | collected 2016-02-17
TCGACCGCCTTACCAGCCTTATCTGGATTCACTTCAACGACGGCAAATTGCTTGTCGCCAATCTTCACGATTGGAATGACACGTTCATTCCCGTCGCGGGGGCTCAATTTCGCCATGTATCCGAGAAAGATCCTGCGGAGCCCATCGCCAGCCTGGCTTTATTGACTCCCAACGACGAGGGCCGCTTCGTAGAGCGCTTCGGGGCCGTCATGAAGAGAGTCCCGACATGGCTGGCGCTCACCGAAATACTCGCGGTCGTGTTCGTTACGATCTCGATGCTCGCCATCCTGATCTATGCCCCATTCTGGCTGCTCGGAGGAATCAGCAGGCGCCGCCGCCGTCCTGCGGAGCGCGCAATGCGCTTCTGGCCTCTCATCGCTGTATTGAGCCTGATCACAATGGTTGGAACGGTGATCGTCAGTGGAGACGATTTCATCCAACGTATGGGCAATTTCACCGGCTGGTCACTGACCGTGTTCTTGTCGACACTGCTTTTCGGGGTGGCTTCGATCGCCAGCGTGGTCGTCGCCTTGCGAAACTCTGAGGAAGGAGTTCGATCTGGCGTAAGACGATTCTCCCGAATTGTCTCGTTAGCTCTGCTGATCGCCACCGCCTACCTCGGCTATTGGGGCGTAATCGGCCTACGCAGCTGGGCATAAGGGCACGATCCACCAAAGCTGGCCAGGGAAGCTTCGTATCAGGGTATTCCTTCAGGCATACCGCCCCGCGCTGAACGCGGCCTCAGCCGCCGTAACGCGGACCTCTTTGACAAACCCGCCCATTCAATTTAATGTTCCGTTGCGTAAACGTTTACGCTAACATCAAGGGCTATCCCAATTTTCAATCGGTCCCAGTCTTAACCCATGTTGCTGAAGACGCTCCGTGAAGAGGTGCTGGACGCCAACCTCGAACTCGTTCGCCGCGGCCTGGTGGTCTACACCTTCGGCAACGCCAGTGGTATCGACCGTAATGAAGGCCTTGTCGCCATCAAACCCAGCGGCGTCCCCTACGAAGAGCTGAAGCCGGAGCACATGGTGGTTTGCGATCTAGAGGGGACCATCGTTGACACCAAGCTGCGACCCTCTTCTGATCTCCCCACTCACCTCGAGCTTTACCGACAGTTTCCCAATATCGGCGGGGTAGCTCACACCCACTCCGAGTACGCCACCGCATGGGCTCAGGCCGAAACGCCAATTCCGTGCTTTGGAACCACCCACGCCGACTACTTTCACGGACCTGTTCCAGTAACCCCGCGCCTGGCGAACTCCGAGATTACTGGCGAGTACGAACTCGAAACCGGCAAGGTCATCTGCCGAACGTTCGCAAAACTCGATCCCGATTCCGTTCCTGCAGTGCTGGTCGCCGGCCACGCTCCTTTCTGTTGGGGACCGAACCCCGCCGCGGCCGCGCATAACGCTGTCATTCTGGAGTACGTCGCGCGTATGGCCACACACACTCTGTCGATCAACGCGGAATCTCCTCCGCTGGCCCGCGAACTGCACGACAAACATTTTTTGCGCAAGCACGGTAGCAACGCCTATTACGGACAGGTCAAGACAAAATGAACCTTGCTCTGCTGCTTCTCAGTTCCAGTACCCTCGTCCACCTCTCGGCAGTCGATCTCGCCATCATCGTTTTCTACTTTGCCCTTGTGCTGGGCATTGGCTTGTACCTGAAAGGACAAGCTAATACCGGTGAAGATTTCTTCATGGCCGGACGCGAGATGACCGCCTGGGTCGCCGGATTGGCCTTCCTCTCCGCGAACCTCGGCTCGCTCGAACTGATGGGCTGGGCGGGCAACTCCTACAAATACGGCATCCTTGCCGCCCACTGGTACTGGATCGGCGCCATCCCCTCCATGCTCTTCCTCGCACTGGTGATGATGCCGTTTTATTACGTCTGCAAGACGCATTCTGTCCCGGGCTATCTCAAGCTGCGCTTCGGAAAAGGTGCGCAAGCGATTTCCTCGATTTCGTTTGCGTTCATGACCGTTTTGATGAGCGGCATCAACATGTACGCGATGGCCGTCGTGATGCGGGTCGTCCTCGGATGGGATCTCAATTTCAGCATTTTGGTCTCCTCTTTGACCGTTGCCGCCTACGTCGCTCTCGGCGGATTGCGCTCGGCAATCTTTAACGAAGTGCTGCAGTTCTTCCTCATCTGGGCCGGCGCTTTGCTCATTCCAATTCTTGGTCTGATTGAAGCGGGCGGCTGGACTGGACTGCAGGCCAAGATTCTGCAAAACCTGACCGAACAGCATGTCGCCAATCCAGGTTCCTACACCCATCTCTGGTCGACGTTGGGCAGTTTCGGCTCCAACCCGATGGGCATCAACTGGGCCGGCATCGTCTTCGGACTTGGCGCCGTTATCGCAATGGGCTACTGGACCACAGACTTCCTCGTCGTCCAGCGCGTCCTGTCTGCGAAGGATTTGCGGTCAGCCGAACTCGCGCCCATCATCGGCGCCGCCTTCAAGATGTGCGTCCCGTTCATCGTCATCCTGCCGGGTCTCTTGGGATTAGCCCTCCTCCGCGATCCCCAAGGACACCTGCTGCGGTTGGTCCCGGCAGACCAGGCATGGTCTGCCGCTGGACAGGCCCAAGGCTTGCACGGCTACGATGAAGTCTTGCCTCTAATGCTTGCCCGCTACTGCGGCCCCGGTCTGCTGGGCTTAGGTATCACCGCGCTAATCGCGGGATTCATGTCGGGCATGGCAGGCAACGTCAGCGCCTTCACCACAGTCTGGACGTATGACATCTACGCGACGCTGATCAATCCCAAGGTAACCGACGATTTCAAAGTCAAGATGGGGCGATGGGTCACCGTCATAGGCGTCATCATCAGCATTGGCACGGCGTACCTCGTAATGCAGGCGCAGTCCATCATGGACTACGTGCAGGCACTCTTCAGCTTCTTCATCGCGCCCCTGTTCGGCACCGTGATTCTAGGCATGCTGTGGAAGCGCGCCTCTCCCGCGGGCGGATGGACCGGCTTGCTTGCAGGGACGCTCTCTTCGGTCGGCATGTACACCTGGGTCAAGATTGATCCCAACGCTGTGCGCTACGTGGCTCTCTCCATGGACGCGCAAGACCAGGCGCAGAACATGTTTCGCGCATTATGGTCGTGCTTGATTTGCATGATCGTGACCATCGTCGTCAGCTACATGACAAAACCAAAGCCTGATTCTGAACTGAAAGATGTGGTCTACGGCCTGACGCCCATCCCAAAAACCGAACACGTATCGTGGTTTCACAGCCCGATTTTCTGGGCTGTGGTTGTGGCCGCAATCTTTGTAATTTTGCAGATCATTTTCTGGTAGGAGCGACACATGAAATCCGGAAGTCATCTCTCGATCTGGTTCTTCACGGGAATCTGCCTCGGCGTGAATGGGCTGCTGATTTTCATCACGGGCATCTACGAGATCGCGAATCCTCCTGCTAACAAAGTCGCGCTCTATGATCTGCACGCAAACGTTTGGTGGGGCGGATTCCTGCTGGTTCTGGGATTGGTGTACTCATTGCGCTTCTCCCCGGCGCAGGAACGCAAGCGAATGTCGAAAAGTTCTTAATTGCACTTGAAGGATGAAAAATACTGATATGTCTCAGAAGAAAATGACCATGGGTGTGATCATCGGGAACCGCGGCTTCTTTCCCGATCAGTTGGCGAAGTCAGGACGTGAAGAAATGATCCAGGCGCTGGCGAAAGCCGGTATGGATTCCATCGTCCTTGGCCCGGAAGATAGCAAACACGGTGCCGTCGAAACACACGAAGAAGCCAAGCGCTGCGCCGCCCTTTTCAAGAAGAACGCCGACAAGATCGATGGAGTGATCGTCTCGCTCCCTAACTTCGGTGACGAGCGCGCCATCGCCGACACATTGCGCCTTGCCCGTTTGGATGTTCCAGTACTCATTCAAGCCACGCCCGACGACGCCTCGAAGATGACGATTCTTCATCGCCGCGACAGCTTCTGCGGCAAGATGTCCGCTTGCAACAACCTTCGCCAGTACGGAATTCCTTATTCGCTAACGCGTCTTCACACGGTTGCCCCCGATTCGCAGGATTTTCAGAACGACTTAGCCTGCTTCGGCGCGGTATGCCGCATCGTGAATGGATTCCGCAATCTGCGCATCGGCAGCATCGGCGCGCGTCCGACGGCTTTCAACACAGTCCGCTACAGCGAGAAGATGCTTGAGAACAACGGCATCTCCGTCGAGACACTCGATCTGTCGGAAGTCTTCGGCCGCATCGGCAAAACCAAAGACGACAATGCAGGCGTGCAGGGAAAACTCGCGGAAATCAAGAAATACGCCAGCACGCAAGGTGTCCCGGATGCCGCGTTGATGAAGATGGCCAAACTCGGCTACGTCGTCGACGAGTGGATGAAACAGACCGACCTGCAAGTCAGCGCCGTGCAGTGCTGGACGTCGATGGAAGAATACTTCGGCGTCGTGCCATGCACCATCATGAGCATGATGAGCAACAAACTGCTGCCTGCAGCCTGCGAAGTCGATGTCTGTGGCACGCTCAGCATGCACGCTCTTGCGCTTGCCTCGGAGACACCGAGCGCGTTGCTGGACTGGAACAACAACTACGGCGATGATCCGAACAAAGCCGTCTGCTTCCACTGCAGCAACCTGCCGAAGCATTTTTTTCAGGACATCCGCATGGACTTCCAGGAAATCATCGCAGGCACAGTTGGCAAAGAGAATACGTTCGGAACAGTCGTGGGACGGGTAAAGCCTGGAGCGATGAGCTATGCGCGTTTCTCGACCGACGATACCTCAGGCGTGATGCGCGGTTACGTCGGCCAGGGAGAATTCACGAGCGATTCGCTAAACACTTTCGGCGGAGTGGGCGTGGTGCAAATCCCGCAACTGCAAAAGCTTCTCCACTACATCTGCGAAAACGGTTTCGAACACCACGTAGCCGCCAACTTCTCCAGCACTGCAGGCGCAGTGCACGAAGCAGGAGTGCGGTATCTAGGCTGGCAAATGTACTGGCACGCGAACTAGAACCGGCCGTACAACTTGGTTTGGGAAGGGCACGGCTTCAAGCCGTGCCGTTAAAGCTCACTTGGACCTGGCCCATTTACGGACATGTCCTATCAGTTGATTCCTCTGTGGTCCCCTGTGGCCTCCGTGGTGAAGATCAAATGCGCTCCTTATTCTCGATGCCAGCTTCATTCGCGACAAGGCTTGATCGCACGCCCTTCCCCAATTCATACCGGTCGCACACTCGGATCGCAGCTTCCCACAACGTGTCAAACTCAGTCCACCGCGGCACCGCGATCCGCAACGCGAACTCGCGGATCATCTGTTCCAACCGCTGGTCGAATTCCGCAAGTGGGGACATGACCTTCTCTCATCGGCCCGGGCTTGCAACCGGGCTGCCGCATTACACGGAGCAGTTTCGCTTCCGTGTGCTCTGCGTTTCTTCCCCTTAATGAAGACAGAGCCAACAACGTGTCTAACGTTCCATTCACTTGCTTCTTGCTGGATTGGACGCATGCGGCGGGAATTGGGATGCGCCCGACTGTCTCCAGAATGTCAAATGATCGTCACCAATTTCAGATTCGGCAATAATCACGTTTTGCCTGCCTGATCGCGCATTTCTCTGTGTCCCTGTGTCTCTGTAGTGAAATTCATTTAGAATTCTCACGCGATGAACAAAGTCGTAGCGAATGCGGATGAGGCCCTCCACGACGTTTTTGATGGCGCAACGATCATGATCGGCGGCTTCGGCCTTTGCGGAATGCCGGAAAACCTGATTCGTGCCTTGGTGCGCAAGGGCACAAAGAATCTGCATACGATCAGCAACAACGTCGGCATTGATGGTGTGGGAAACGGGCTCTTGTTGGCGGCCGGACAGATCGTCCATCACATCGGGACTTATGTTGGCGAGAACAAACTGCTCGAAGACATGGTCCTGAACGGAAAGATTAAGCTGGAGTTAGTTCCGCAAGGAACTTTTTCCGAACGAATTCGCGCTGGCGGCGCGGGGATTCCGGCCTTCTATACCCCGACTGGAGTAGGAACAATAGTGGCCGAAGGGAAAGAGACGCGCGACTTCGATGGCCGACCCTATGTGATGGAGCGCGGACTCAAGGCCGATTTCGCCCTCGTAAAAGCATGGAAAGGCGATCGGGCTGGAAACTTGATTTATCGGAAGACCGCGCGGAACTTTAATCCTATGATGGCAAGCGCGGCCAAAATCACGATTGCGGAAGTCGAGCATCTGGTAGAAGTCGGAGAGCTGGATGGAGATGCAATCCATACTCCTTCGATCTACGTGCACCGAATTTTTCATGGTGAGTTGTACGAACGGCGGATCGAGCGCAGAACCGTACGGAAAGCGATGTGAACACAGATGCGCCTCGAGTCCAGCATAGTGATCCACAGCACACCCGAAGAGATATGGGCTTTTCTGGGGAATCTGGAAAACGTTCCGAAGTGGGATCGAGGAGTTGCAGCGGTCCGCCAGATTTCCCAAGCTCCGCAGGGCGTCGGAATGGAGTTTCAGACACTAGGGTATGGAGAAGGTACCAACGAAGTGAAAGCGGGACGAATGTCCTATCGCATCACAAAAGCCGATATCCCGTAGAGGGCTGTACGGTCGCATTGACCAGCGCCGACGGCAACGCACGGTTTTTCAAAACAGCATCGTGGAACTTCCGCGTTATGCCCACAACCGGCGGATCGCTGCTGGTCTGTGTGGCAGAGTTTACATTGCGTTTGCGTTATCTGTTTCTCGGACCGATTTTTTACGCGAAGAAAAGCGCGATTCAGTTTGATCTCCGGGGCTTGAAGCAGGCGCTCGAACAGATCTCACTTGCGCAAACGAGTTGAGCGCGGGTGGGGATCCTTCGACTGCGTTCGCTCAGGATGGCAAACAGAGAAGATCATGAACAAAGTTGGGAAAGACACCGATAAGCGCGAACGCATCGTCAAACGCATCGCCCGCGAATTGCGCGATGGATTTTACGTGAACCTTGGCATCGGCATGCCCACGTTGATTGCAAATCATGTGCCTCCGGGAATGACCGTCACCCTGCAGTCCGAGAACGGCATGCTGGGCATTGGTCCTTATCCGGTCGAAGGAACCGAGGATCCGGATCTGATCAACGCCGGAAAAGAGACGGTCAGCGAGATGCCCGGAACGTCTTACTTCTCGAGCGCCGACTCGTTTGCCATGATTCGCGGCGGACACATCGATCTCAGCGTGCTCGGCGCAATGGAAGTCGACGAGACCGGAAGCATCGCGAACTGGATGATCCCCGGCAAAATGGTCAAAGGCATGGGCGGCGCCATGGACCTCGTCGCCGGGGCAAGACGAGTCGTGGTCGCGATGGAGCACACAACGAAAGAGGGTGCTCCGAAGATCTTGAAAGAGTGCACACTACCGCTCACAGGAGTGCGAGTGGTCGACACGATTGCAACCGAGATGGCCTACATCCGCGTCACGAAAGACGGACTTGTGCTCGAAGAGATTGCTCCGGGTCTGAAGCCGGAAGATGTCCAGAATGCTACCGACGCGCGGCTGATTGTCAGTCCGGCATTGAAGGTGATGGAGAGCTAGAGAGGTGCAAGGCCGTGGCTAGGCGTGCGCGTGAGAACCGACTCTTAGTCCAACGGAGCAAGTGCTAGGAGAACACAGCCGCGAAGCGGCGAAAGAGTGCAGCCCACGGCGTAAGCCGTGGGTAGTCGGTGGGACACAACAAGCCCTGAAGGGGCGAAAGAAAAGAGGCCGCCCTATCGGCTACACGCATTGATCGGGCCTTACCCGCTGAGGTACGTTGCCTCGGAACACGCCCATCTTATGCTCTACTGATTCTTCGAATCAGGTCCTCCTGCTGCTGATTGCTTTCCGCACCAATCGTGAACGCGTCAAGTATGCCAAGCGATAACGCGTACTTGATGGCCTCGTCCTGACGATTGCTCAAGTCGCCTTGCCCCAGGATTTTCATTCCGATAACCGCTTTCCCGGCAGACTTCATTTCTTTCAAGACGCTAACGACTGTCGCCGGATCTGTGTCCATGTGAGACCCAATGGGATTGATTCGAGCCAGATCGATCTCCACCCACGGAGATTTTGCCGCCGCACGCAGCGCCTCAATCGAATGACACGAACATCCATGCGTGCGGATAATGCCTTTCTGCTTGGCCTCGGAAAGCACATCCATGGCGCCGCGGAAGCGATCGGTCCAGTCGCCCTCTGTGACGCAGTGCATCAGGCAAATGTCGAGATAGTCGGTGCCAAGCTCGCGCCGGAAGCGGTCAAGATCGGCGCGCATGCCGGCCGCATCGCGAGCCCAGCTCTTGGTGAGCACCGTGACCTGATCGCGTTTCACGTGCTTGAGGGCCTCGGCTACATGCGGATGGCTTCCATAGGAATCAGCGGCATCGAAGAAACGCAGGCCGCGGTCGTGTCCGTTCAGCAGAAGATCAGAAAGCCCCTTCACTCCGAGCGCGGTCTGATGCGAATGATGATCGAAGCCGACAGTGCCGGTGCCCATCGCGAGACGGCTAGTCTTAATCCCGGTGCTCCCGAGCGTGACCGTGTCCGTAGCCGCGAACTTCCGCGGAAGCGTTTGATCCGCGATTGCCTTGAAGATGGATTGCGAAGAGAGCCAGACCGCTCCCGCGGCAGTGGCTGATCGAACGAGGAATTCTCGACGACGCATGAGGCCTCCTGTAAGGGTGGCGTCCTATGAGATTACACCAGTTAGTGGCTTGTCGTTGAGACAGCACTACTGTCACCAAACTTGAAGAGTTGTCATCCTGAGCGGAGCAACTGCTTTGCGTAGCGAAGCGGTTGCGGAGTCGAAGGATCCCTACCCGTGAATTCACTGCGACAGTCCACTAAAACGAAATACGTCCCCGGCGTGCGAGGACATCGCGCAACGGTTTCAGACACCCGGAGCCCACTAACTACTTCTTCGGTCGCGACTCCGGCGGTACCAGGCCATTCGCACGATAGTAGGCGACAAGCAGCCCGTAGTGTTCAGCCGAATGCTCGATCACGCTGATCCAGGGCTCGATCGACTTTGACAAAGCCGCATCAGGGACAGATTTTAGTGTCGCCTGTGCATCGGCGATCGATTTCTCCATGAGAGCCACTATCGCAGATTTGTTTGGGTAATCTTTGGGATCAAGCTCGTCCCAATTAACGTTCTCTCCACGGCCTGCCTTCGCCGCGTATACATCCCCCGAAGCGATGTGCACGATCACCGCGCCAAAGGTGCGCATTTCCGGTTTCAGCTTGAAGTCGTATTTGTCTTCCGGGAAATCCTTGGCCATCGTCAAGATGCGTTGATTGACGGATGCAAAGTGGCCACGAACCGATTGTGCTGTAGTACGCGGCGCGTTCTGCCCGAGCGCAGCCAGCGACGCGACCACAAGAAGGACCGAGAGAGGGATAGCACGCTTCGCGGTATACACGGAATCCTCCTCCGGAATGGACGCACTACTCCGGGAAAGGTTATGCAGAGTTTTAGCGCATAAGGATTGGACCAGGCTAGACCAAGGTGGCTCTTACACAACTCAACTGGAGCCGCAACATCTGGGACAAATTGTGCACAAGTCACAGCAGCGGAATAGGGAAGGAAGCACGGCACACAATGCCGGGAGCTAGCTTGGTTTGAGAAAGGGTAATAGACCAACGCGGCCAAGCCGCGAAGCGGCGTAAGAATGCAGCCCACGGCGTAAGGCGTGGGAAGACAATGCGAATTGACCAAGGCCCGAAAGGGGCGAAAGATAGCTACCTCATAGACTCCGTTACGGAAAGGCACTGTGTTTCGTAGCAGTCTTCCACGGCATCCCGTGTCACGAAGGTCCTAAATTCGAAATGGTGCCGCGAGCAGCCGAAACGGCAGCGTGATCGCAAGATAAATCACTTCCAGCACTCCGTGAACCGCCACACCGACAATGCGGAACGGGAGCAACAGCAGCCAGACGAGCGGATACACGACAAGGGCCAGCAACGCCAGAGGCCAGCACAGGATAAACAGGATGCACCAGAGCAGGAAGGTGAACATGAACGAGACCTCCGTCTAAGAGATGATACGGGTGCCCTGCCGAAAATGTTCCGGACGAACTCGCTCCACCCGCCGCAAAGTTGCCTCAATGAAATCGGTCTTGGCCAGGGTGTAGCCGTCACGGTCGTTTCCAAGCCGGTCTGCCAAAGACTTCTTCAAACGCTCGTAGGCATGCGCATCCTCAGAATTGCAGCGCAGGTGATTCCGAAATGCAATATGCCTGCCGTATTCGCTCGAATCAGGTGCACACACATATAGGTGATGCGGAAACACGTCAGCCGGTGCGCGAAAGGCTTCACGGCCAGCAACGCCAAGGTCCCCCTGATGCTCGTAACCTACAGTGGCCAACCGTTCGATTGCACGTTGAAGATCCGCTTGGGATTGGAGCAGCACATCGATATCGATGATCGGCTTAGCGGCAAGACCAGGAACCGCGGTGCTTCCTATATGCTCAATGGCTGCCGCGAGGGACCCCAAAACTGCACCGATTCGTGTCCGTAGAATTTCGAAAAGCTGGGGCCAGCGCGCATCGTAGTCCTCGATCATGATCGGCGCAGTCATTCGAACTGCTTACGGAAAGCTGCGAGCTGTTGCTGAACCTCGGCGAGTTCAGCGCGCAGGGCTGAAACCTCGTCTTCCAGCTTGCTGACACGCTCTGCCGTCGATCCTCCGCTAGCCGTTGCGGCCGTAGGCGCCCGCTCCACATCAGCCACCGCCGGAGCCTCTCCCGAGAACAAGTGCATGTACCGCGATTCTTTTGTCCCAGGTTGACGAGGAAGCACCGCTGACAGTGGAGGCTCACGGTGGGCCAGGCGATCGAGTGTTGAAACAACATCTTCCAGCGCTTCGAAGTGATACATGCGGTCGGTGCGCCCGCGGAGTTCTCCCGGCGTCTGCGCCCCGCGCAACAGAAGAACGCAGACGATCGCAATCTCACGCCGGTCAAAGTTGAACGCCTCTTGCAACCGATGCTCATATTTTGTCACTCGGCTGTCAGCGCCGCTGGCCGGGCCTGCCAGCCGCTTTTCCTGCAGCGTGCTCAGCGCCTCGCGGACCGCAGCCTCGTCAAGCGTCATCACCGGCTCGCGGTTGTTCTTTTGATTGCAGGCATTGACCAGGGCATTGAGCGATAGAGGATAGTAGTCCGGCGTCGTGATGTCCTTTTCGATCAACGAGCCGAGCACGCGGGTTTCGATTTCGGTGAGGATCACAGGATGCAATTCTAATTCACCGCGGACTTCAGAGAAACGCCAGCAAGAATCGAAATCCCCACCCTAAAATCGCAAACTGCGCGATTTAGGATGGGGCACCCGCAGATGTCTCGGATCTCAGAGCCTGCCTAGAACAGCGCGGTTGTTCGGCGGTTCCACGACTTGCCTTTTTCTTTGGCGATGTTTTCCATGTCCGCGACGTACGCTCCAGCTTGCGTCAGTACGTGATGCAGGTCATTGCCGATGCTGATGAAGGTGAATCCCTTCTCCAGAAACTCGCCGACCCGCGACGTGCCAAACAAAAACAGTCCGAGAATGACATTGTTCTTGCGCGCGTGCTCGATCAACTTCTTCGTCGCGGCATCGAGTTCCGGCGACGTATACATATGTGGGAACTCATACTTGTTGTACAGCCCCATCGACATGCACAGATCGTTCTGCCCAAGGAACAAGATGTCAACGCCGGGAACGGCGGCGATCTCCGCAATGTTGTCGATGCACGATGCGGTCTCGACCTGCAGCGCGACGATGCTCTCGTTGTTCCAATTGCCCGCATAGCCGAGCAGTCCCGCCCGATTCATGCTGCGCTGGGGGAAGTAGACCGACCGCGTACCAACCGTCGGATACTTCGTGCAACTCACAGCCTGTCGCGCCTCTTCCGCGGTATTGATATACGGGACGAGTACGCCGTCAGCACCCATATCAAGCGCCTGCTGAATGCCAGGCCGGTCATCGTACCCGCCGACACGAACAAGAGACTTGGCACCACCGTTCGCGATGCCGCTGAGCATAGCAGAAAGTCGCTCGTAGCCCATCGGACCGTGCTGCGTGTCGACGAGCAGCCAATCGTACCCGCTGTGTGCGAGTTGTTCGGCCACGGTAGGGCTGTGCGCATTCAGGAACAACCCCATCTTGGGCTGTCCGGCGCGCAATTGCTTTTTGAATTCTGAACCGCTGAGTGCGGCGTCTGGCATTGTTCTTCCTCCTTAGAAGCGAATTGCGTAGTGTACCGTATGCGCCCGCCTCAACCGCGAATGCGCTATGAATTTTTGTTGTGACCCCGGGACAGATCAATAAACAAGGCTAAGGCAAGTGTCAGCCAGACATTTTGCTGAAACACTCAGTCTTGTATCAGGGTATCGCTTTAGCGATACCGCAGACTGCTGATAAACTCTGCTTCGTATCAGGGCATCGCTTCAGCGATGCCGTAACTGGCGCAGAATGAATGTCGCCTTTAGGCACGAAGGCAACCAAGGGAGTTTGTCAGCAATCTCAGGTATCGCTTTAGCGATTACCGTTGACCGTGCGGCCATCAATGCCCCTTTAGGGACTCGGCATCGTATCGCGTTTCTTCAGCAAGCAAAAAGGGCGATATCCTCGAGCGGGAAAACAACATCTCAACGCCTTGCGCTATATTGTGATAAGCAGGACGGACTCGCTATGCGGCTGCTTTTGAATTGGGTGCTGAGCGCGCTGGCGGTATGGATCGTGGCTCAGCTTGGCATTGGAATTTCCGTGCGAGGGGCAGCATCGGCGCTTGTGGCGGCACTCGTGATCGGGTTCATCAATGCGACGATCGGGTTGCTGCTCAAGATCATTACATTTCCTCTTACGCTGATCACCCTTGGGCTCTTCTGGTTCGTCATCAACGCACTCATGCTGGAACTCGCTTCTGCCCTTCTATCCCCCGGATTTCAGGTGCGCAGCTTCTTCGCCGCATTTGTCGGAGCAATCCTGCTGAGCCTCGTGAACCTCCTGCTCAAAGCAATCGTGATGCCGAAAAACGAGCAGCGCTAACATTCGTCGAGGCCCTTGCGAACGTAAGGTTTTTACAGCTTCGACGGTCCTGTTTTGCGAGGCTTCAATGCCTGCCAATCCTCCTCTTTCAACATGCGCCCCAACGCGCTGAACTCTCCTGCCCCTTGCAGAAATTCGCCCCCATCCATGCGGATGACTTCGCCGTTGATATACCCGGAGCCATCGCTCACCAGAAACGCCGCAAGATTCGTTAGTTCTTCAACGGTTCCAAAGCGATGAAGCGGATGCCGCTCAAGCGCGAACTTCTCTAGTTCCGGACGCGGCAGCACGCGGGAAAATGCGCCCTGGGTGGGGATCGGCCCCGGAGCGATCGCATTCATACGAATGCCTCGGTCCCCCCACTCCACAGCGAGGCTTCGGGTGAGGGCCTCGACTCCGGCCTTCGAAATCGCCGACGGCACAACATACGCCGACCCCACTGGCGCATACGTCGCGGAGATGCTCAGCACCGTCCCGGACCGCTTTTCTTTGAGCCACCGGCGTCCGCAGGCCATGGTGCAGTTGAGCGTGCCCATGAGAACGATATTGATGACCGACTCGAAAGCCCGCGGAGAGAGATCCTCTGTACGGGAGATGAAATTTCCAGCCGCGTTGTTGACCAGGATATCGAGCGGACCATCCTTCCAGATGGAACCGATCATCTGCTCGACCGCATCAAGGCTGCGCACATCGCAAGGGAGCACATGGAGCGGCCCCTTGGCAGATAGTTCCGAAGCCGTGGCCTTGAGCACTTCTTCCCGGCGTCCGCAGATGTAAACGGTAGCCCCGAGATCAAGGAAGCGCCCGGCCATACCCTTGCCCAGCCCGGTGCCTCCGCCAGTGATGAGAATGCGTTTGGATTTCAGCAGATCGGAATGAAACATGGAATTGAGTGATTGTGCGATTTTGTGATTGAGTGATTGGAGCCTCTGGGACTGGCGACCTTCAATCGCTCAATCACTAAATAACACAATCACTCAATCACACGCGACCCGAAACCCATAATCAGCATATTGAAACTCCGGCGGAATGCTCGATCGAGCCGAGCACCGCGCCACTTTGATGTGGTGTCGCCACGATCCCCCGCGCGAGGCCTTGCGTACCGGCTTCATCGGACTCTGGTCGGGCCCCTGCGGATTCCGCTCTGGCGAATTTCCGTAATAATTCGGGTCATACCAATCGCTGCACCATTCGTGCACGTTATCGCCAATGTCGTAGAGCCCGAACGCATTTGGAGCGTACTGCGCAACCGGTTCGGGTCCGTTCTGCCAGCGCGTCGCATAGTTCGGTAACGATTGCGGTGGATCATCTCCCCAGGAAAATTGTTTCTGCTCGAGCCCGCCGCGCGCCGCGCGTTCCCACTCAGCTTCTGTCGGCAGCCGGAATCGGCGTCCAGTCTGCGAACTCAGCCACTCGCTATAGCGCACAGCCTCATGCCACGACACTCCCGCAACAGGCTGACGTGGCTGATTAAAGTTGGGATCACTCCAGAACGGCGGCGATGCGCACTGCCTCGCTTGCAGAAACCGGCCATATTCCTCATTCATGATTTGGGTTGTAGCGAGCCAAAAGGAATCGATCCAGACCCGATGAATAGGCCGCTCGCAATCTTGCCCTTGCTCCGAGCCCATGAGAAACCAGCCTTCAGGAATGCGTATGAGCTGAGGCTCGATGACCACTGTGTGCCCAGGCTCGATGTGGGACGAAGCAGAAATCATGAAAATACCAGGCAATTGCCAGAATTAGAGTCTACCAGCGGACATCCCGAAGAATGACCATGGAAAGAAACGTTCTGGATCATTAATCTCCTAACGCAATCGTGCTAACCGATACAATCACTACGTGAGTTCCCTCCCATTCACCTCGATCGACCACGTGCAGTTGGCCATGCCTGCTGGCAAGGAAGACGATGCTCGGGCCTTTTACGGAAAATTACTGGGCATGTTCGAAATTGAGAAGCCCGCGGAACTCAGGAAGCGTGGCGGATGCTGGTTTCAGAGCGGAATCGTCCAA
>Ga0126376_10000954_pt1 | contig 15046 bp, 13 predicted proteins | sample PanSoiMetPlot_15_FD_92760 | JGI IMG/M metagenome (GOLD analysis project Ga0126376, IMG submission 92760) | Tropical forest soil microbial communities from Panama - MetaG Plot_15 | ecosystem: Environmental > Terrestrial > Soil > Tropical forest > Bulk soil | place: Panama | collected 2016-02-17
ATTTCACAGGATGAACAAGATGAATTTCATCATGTAAATCCTGTAAAAATCTTGTCAATCATGTCTAACTGCGTGCTCCAACTCTGCGGCGCTCACGGTAGCCGTGCCTCTCTTCATCACCACTAACCCACCAGCATAGTTTGCCAGCCGCGCGGCATCCGCAAACGTGGCCCCAGACGCGAGCGCAAGGGTGAAAGTCGCAATGACGGTATCGCCCGCGCCAGTCACATCGACAGCTTGTTGTGCCCCGACCGCGGGAATGTGAAGTGCCTCCCGATCATCTTCCAACAGCATCATTCCCTGACTACCGCGCGTGACGAGCAGTGCGCGATGCCCCAGCCGCCGTTTCAACTCCATCGCCGCACTCTCTAATTGTTCGGTCGCACCAACTAAGTTCTCGACCTCCTCCTGGTTTGGCGTCGCCGCCGTGAAACCCAAAAAGTCTGAAAGATGAAAGCGCGAATCAACGAGCACAGGTATGTCAGTCAACTTGCGAATAAGCTCGACTGCCTCTGCGTCAACCACGCCGTAGTTGTAATCGGAGATGATCAAGGCTTGCGCTTTCGGTATAGCTTCCTCGAGCTTCTTGAGAATCGCTGCGCGTGTTTCCAGGTCGTTGAGAGGCACGCCTTCGTAGTCGATCCGAATCACCTGTTGTTTGCTGGAGTGGGAATGGCCGGCAAGAATTCGAACCTTCGTCGTTGTCTGAACCTGTTCAGAGACGATCACGCCCTCGACATCAACTCCGGCATCCGAAAGCTTCGCGCGCAACTCTCTGCCGGATTCGTCATCGCCTGTCACTGAAATCAGCGCTACCCGCGCGCCGAGCGCGACGAGGTTCATCGCGCAGTTTGCCGCACCGCCCGGCACAGTCTCCGTCTGCTGATGCCGCAGAATGAATACCGGAGCTTCACGCGAGACTCTGCTGATGGAACCGTGCAAAAACTTATCTGCAATCGCATCACCAACGATCACAATTCGCTGGTCGGAAAAACTCTTGATAATGCTAAGTAGCTGTTCTTGCATCAACTGTAGGGGCGGCACTCCGTGGCCGCCCGTGATTCCATTCAAATGTCTTGTTGGATGTGACGGGCGGCCACGGAGTGCCGCCCCTACAATAAATAACCTACGCGACGATTACCTTCACGGCCTCCAACAAATTCTCACACACAACATCTGGCTGACGTTTCCAGTTCTGCCGCTGATACTCCCATTCCCCACGCCCATATCCACTCAACACAAGCGCCGAGTGCAGTCCCGCATTCCGCGCCAGCTCCACGTCACCATAACGATCACCAACCATCCAACTCGCCGACAGATCTATCTCGAAATCCTGCGCCGCGCGATCAATCAGTCCGGTTTTTGGCTTACGACAATCACAGTCAACCCGGTACGGCGGCTCGCCGATCGACGGATGATGCGCGCAGTAGTAAATCGCATCGAGCTGCGCACCTTCCAGCTCCTGCTTGAGCCGATCATGAACATCAATAATCACATCTTCAGAAAAATAGCCGCGCGCCACGCCGGCCTGGTTCGTGATCACAATCGCGAGCCAATCATTATTATTCAGAATCCTGATCGCTTCGGAAGAATATGGAAACAGCCGAAATCGCGAAGGATGGTTGATGTAGCCAACCTCCTCCGAAATCGTTCCATCACGATCGATAAAAACTGCTGGACGCTTCATTGCTCACGCGACTGAGTCGCACAAACTCCTCGCTGTTTTGGCGAAACTGCCGCGCTTGAGTAATACATGCGAGCGTTCGAACACCTCATCGACTGTGATCGCCGTCATACAACGATGATCGATTGGACAATCACGCAGCATGCACGGCGCACAGTCAGGCGGATGCCGAAGGATCTCCGCGTCGGGCGCAAACGGACGAGTGGTCAGTGGATTGGTTGGACCGAAGATGACGATCGTTGGGCGCCCGAGTGCGGCGCCGATGTGCGCCGGGCCGGTATCGTTTGTGACAATCAGGTCCGCTCTGTTTAGCACGGCCGTGATTTGATCGAGAGTCGTCTTGCCGGTCAGGACAACCGGCGAGTTTTGCATGCGCCGGGTCACGTCTTCAGTAACATCGAGCTCATCTTTCGATCCAATCAACAACACTTTCCGGCCTGATTCGATCAAACGATCAGCTAGCGCCCCGTAAGCTTCGGCAGGCCATCTCTTTGCACGGCTATTTATCGATCCCGGACAGAGCGCGACCACTGAATCTTCCTCGCTCACACCGTACGCGCGAAGCAAATCCGCCGCTTCCGTTTTTCTTGCTTCCGAGATCTGTATGCTCGCATCCGGATCCACTTCACAGATGTCGCTGCGGCCGAATAACATCTGCTCCAGCGCCGTGATGAGATACAAATAGTAGAAGACTTCATGTCTGGAAGAACGCCAGTCGGGCAACGGCAAAGGATGCGACAGCAGCGCCTGCCGTGATTCGGTTGCATAACCGAGCCGAATCGGCACGCCGGCGAGAAACGGAATCAACGCAGCTTCAAACGCATTCTGCAACAACACCGCCAGATCAAACTTGCGCCGCTTCCATTCGCGCACCTGCGGAATCACCGACAGCGGCCCCTTCCGGTCATAGACAAGCACCTCGTCGATATAATCCGCTTCGGAGAAGATTCCTTTCGTGCCCGGACGAATCACTAGTGTGATCTTCGCGTCCGGTAACACGCGCCTCAGCGCACGCAACGCGGGCACAGTCATGACAGAGTCGCCGACCCAATTCGTGCCCCGCACGACGACTCGCTTGATATCTTCAGCGCGCACATTCGACATCGTCACAAAAGCACTCGCAGCCCGTCGTCAATTCCGATCTGAGGTCGCCAGCCCAACTCATTCTCAGCGCGCGTGATGTCGGAAACATAACGCAACGGCACCGGCACGGGCATCGCCGGATCTTCCTGAATCACTGGCTCTATATCGATCATGTTTCCGACTCGCTTCAAAATGTCGCGCAAGCTGACAGCATTTAAGCGGCCGCCGCCAAGGTTATAAAGTCCAAACTGCACGCTGGAATAAATGAAAGCGCGGCAAGCCCTCGAGAAGTCATCGACATAAAGAATGTCGCGAATCGGATCCATACCGGCAGGCAGGCGAATCGGCAGATGACGTTTTATCGACTCGACGTAATGCGTGACGATGCCGGGCTCCGTCTCGGGTGTGTAACGCGCGAAGACGGTCGAGAGCCGGAAGATACACGCGCGAACATTATGCGCGCGTGAATAGTATTCAACGTAGCGTTCGCCAATGAGCTTTGACCATTCGAATCCCGACTGCCCGCAATAATCTGTGCTCGTATTCTCCGAAACGTCTTCAGTCTCACTGGCGTGACTACCGTAAACGTCTTTGGTGGAGGCGTAGACGAAGACCGATCCCGGTTTCATGTTGCGAATCACATTCGCAGTACCGTCTGCGTTGGTTCGAAAACATTCGGCGGCGCCTTCAGGACTCTTGTCGAAGTGTGCCGCCAGATGAATAACTGCATCGTAGTCGGCAACTGCCTTAACGACGTCTTCGTCGCGGACGTCAAAGCCGGAACGGCGGGAAAAGTCGTCGGCTGAGAAAAACTGACGGACAAACGTACCGAGATAACCGCTGCCGCCCGTGACCAGAACTTTCATCTCGTCTCAGCCTCGATAGCTCGTTCACGTGTCACACGGCCTTGAGCGAGAACATTCAGCCGCGCCAAAGATTCTGCATTGCCGATCGCTATGAGCATGTCTCCACCTTCAATCGTTGTTTCGCCGCTCGGATTGAAGATGATCTGTCCGTCGCTGCGACGAATGCTGACCACGACGATGTTCAGCTCTGATCTGATCACCGTCTCGCTTAGTTTACGATGTACCAGGGATGAGAAAGAGCTAACCTCAAGCTGCTCGAATCCGAGTTCGAGATGATTCGCAGTGACGGAGTCGAGAAAATCGCCGACCGCAGGTTTTGTCAACGCCATGGCCATGCGATGACCGCCAATGATCGTTGGGGCGACGACACGATTTGCTCCGGCTCTAATCAGTTTACTTTCAGCCTGCTCTTCCGCAGCGCGCGCGACAATGTGAATGCCTGGGTTCAAGTCGCGTGCAGTCAAAACTACATAGACATTGTCGGCATCGTCGGGAAGACAGGTAGCAAGACCACGCGCGTGCGCCACTCCCGCTTCGATCAAAGTTTCTTCCAGCGTTGCGTCTCTGACAAGCACTGGAATGCCCAGGTCCATCAGTGCCTCGCACTTTCGCTGGTCGCTCTCGATCACCAGAAATATTCCATCGACAGCTCGCAGACTGCGGATCAGATGCGATCCAACTCGGCCTGCACCGCAGATGATAAAATGGTCTCGCAGTTTGCTCATTTTTCGTGAATGGCCATACCTGGCAAACAGCTCCGAGTGAACAATTGTTTGCACCGTGCTCGTTAAAGCATAAAGCACAATGCCCACGCCCACCATCATGAACACTGTTGCGAAGGCGCGGCCGGCGACCGTGCGCGGCGCTATGTCGCCGAAGCCGACGGTAGTGACCGTTTGGGCGGTTACGTAAAGGCTATCAAGTATAGACCAGCCTTCCAGCAGGTGAAATACGACCGTCCCTATCGCAATTGCAAGCAGAACCGACATCAGGACGAGGCGGATTCGAGCACGGCTGGGGAGAAGGAAACGCGGAAGGGATGTTAGACTCATACTGGATGAGGACAGCCACGTTAACGAATGCGGCTAGCCCTGTCAAACCGAAGGTCGACCGAACTACGCGCAGAATGTTACGTAATAGTGAGACAGGATTTACAGGATTTTACAGGATGTACAAGATGGAATCCTGTAAATCATGAAAAATCTTGTAAATCATGGTCAACAACTACCGTGACCATGTTAGTTCGTTGAGTTGTTTCGTCTATGCCAGTGCGCTATCCACCGGATAACCAATACCCCCGCACAACCAATCGTGATCTCCGCACTCCACACGTCGTGTCGTACGTGGAAACGCAGCCGAGTTTTCCACGAAGAGTAGTGCGGCGTTTGTTTAGTGCTCCGGTGCTCATCCCGCTGGCCTTCATTAGCGCGATCGTACTGGGAATTCTGATCTACTACTGGACTGTCTTTTCACGCCGCATCGACAACCTTCTCGCCGGCGAAGTTTACACACGAACGGCAGGGATTTACGCGGCGCCGAAACAACTCCGCGTCAACGAATCCATCTCGCAAGCTGACGTTATTGGATTCTTAAAACGAGCCGGTTACGTGGGGAAGACTCAGCAGGCTGATACGACTCGTGGCCGTTATTCGCTAAACGGAACGACGATAGATATAGAGCCGAGCAGCGCTTCCAGCGTCGATGGCGTGAGGCAGTTTCAAAACGTAAGGATTCAATTTACCAGCTCCGGAAAATCAATCAGCTCCATGACGGATCTGGACAATCGCGGTTCTTTGCAACGCGTTTGGCTCGAGCCTGAATTGATCAGCTCAGTGACGGGAACTGAGCGCGCAAAGAGAAAAGTAATCGGCTTCAGCGATCTGCCGCCACACCTGGTCAAAGCGATCACAGTCACTGAAGACCGTTCGTTCTTCGAGCACTACGGCGTCAACGTTCGCGGAATCATTCGGGCCTTTATCCGGCGTTACGATTCCGACCCGAACTCACCGATTGCACGACAAGGCGGTTCAAGTATCACGCAGCAGCTCGTGAAGAACCTGCTGTTGTCGCCGGAACAGACGTGGCAACGCAAGGTCAGCGAAGCCTACATGTCGATCATCCTCGAGACGCGCCTCAGTAAACAACAGATCTTCGAGCTCTACTGCAACCAGGTGTACATGGGTCAGCAGGCGGGATTCTCGATTAATGGGATGGGCGAAGCGTCAAGCGCGTACTTCAATAAAGACGTCACGAATCTGACGCTTCCGGAAAGCGCTTTTCTTGCCGCACTGATCCGCAGTCCAAACCGCTATAACCCTTATACAAAGATCGAAACGGCAACAGCGCGACGTAATCAGGTATTGGATTCGATGGCTGAATCCGGCGCCATCACGCAGGAAGAAGCAGCAAACGCGAAAGCGACGCCGCTTCAGGTCGTGCCGGCGAGAGGAAGAATCGACGTTTCAGACGCACCGTATTTCGCTGACTACGTTCAGAACCAGCTCGGCGACATGATTGGAGGCAATGGCGGCGTTGAGCACCTGAGGATCTACACCACCATCGACATGGACTTGCAGCGCGCCGCGTACGCTGCGTTGACGAAGCAGATGTCGGAGCTCGACAAGGTTCAGGCGAGGCGCTTCGAGCCCGGCACATTGCAGGCGGCGCTGGTTGCGATGAATGCAAAGACCGGCGAGATCGTGGCGATGGTTGGCGGTCGTGATTACGCGAAGAGCCAGTTGAATCGTGCTACCGATGCTTACCGGCAACCGGGCTCAGTCTTCAAACCTTTCGTCTACGCGACCGCGCTCAACACCGCTTTCGATCCGGTTCCGCGTGTGATTACTCCGGCCACGACTTACATGGACGAGCCGAAGACGTTCACGTTTGATAACCAGGAGTACTCACCCGGAAACTTCGGCGAGAGTTACTCACATGAGCCGGTTACTTTGCGCGACGGCCTGGTCCATAGTCTCAACGTCGTTACGGTTGACGTAGCGATGGAAGTCACGATTGGCCGGGTGATGAATCTCGCCACGAAGGCGGGGCTACCGAAGCCGCCGCGTGCGTATCCAGCGATGGCGCTCGGGACGAGTGAAGCGACGCCGCTTCAGATCGCTTCCGCTTATACAGCATTCGCCAATCTCGGAACGCGGATTACGCCGATTGCAATCAATCGCATAACGACTGGCGAGGGTGTGACTATCGCTGCTCCCACCGCACAGAAGAACGAAGTGTTGCGTCCGGAAGTCGCTTTCGTGATGACGTCGTTCATGAAAGACGTCATCAACCGTGGTACAGCGTCGAAGGTGCGTTCGCGTGGTTTGAAAGCAGTTCTGGCGGGCAAGACGGGCACATCGCGCGATGGCTGGTTCGCTGGTTACACGCCGAATCTGGTTTGCGCGGTTTGGGTTGGTTTTGACGATGGTTCGCAACTCGGTTTGACTGGTGCAAACTCTGCTTTGCCAATCTGGTCTGACTTCATGTCAGTTGCACTCGCGGAGCATCCTGAGTGGCAAGGTGATTGGGACATGCCTCCCGGTATCGCACAGATCGAGATCAATCCAAAGACCGGGGCGCCATCTGCACCTGATGATACGGAGAAGCGTGTCGAGTTCTTTATTAACGGCACAACTCCAAGCCAGACTTCTGGAACACCTGCAGAAGAAGCGACGCCAGCAGAACTACCCGAGCCGTCGCCATTGGAGCAGCCGTACCAGGAAGCGCCGATACCATTGCCGTCACCCTCACCTTCGCCACGCCGTGCGCCGCCGCTACCTTCCACAGGGTTGGAAGGAACTATCACGCTGGACATTGATCCAACGACGGGATTAATTGCGGTTGAGAGTTGTCCGGTGATTCGGACGAAGACGTTTGTGCTGGGAACTGAGCCGAAGAAGTATTGCGGGCCGCAGTATCACCAGCGTAATACGATCGAGCCTGCAGGGAGGCCACGCGTCGTCGGCACGCCACAACCACGTTAGGCCACAGAAGAAAGGGCGGAGTTCAAGGTTTCAATCGCCAGGGCGGCGGCGTGGTGCTTTCGCGAAGGCAGGCCGCCGATAGCGTTAAGCAGGTCGGCACGAGTCAACTGCTTCGCTTCTTCAATCGTCTTGCCGCTGATTAGCTCAGTCAAAACCGATCCGCAAACAAGCGTTGGTGGGCAGCCGTAGGCGAGATATCGCGCTGCTTCAATTCGACCTTCTTTAACAACCAACGACAACCGCAACCGATCACAACAAATCGGGTTGGTCTCATCTGCGATGGCGTTGGCGTTCGGCAGTTCACCCGCGTTGCGAGGATGGGCCAAGTGATCTTTGAAGACTGGTGAATAAGGCACTGAGTTTTAGACAGGATTTACAAGATTGGACAGGATGTTCAAGATAATCATGTAAATCATGTAACATCTTGTAAATCCTGTCTAACGACTTACGTGACAACCACGGGCGTCAACGGCGATAGCGCCCTTAATCTCTCAACCGCCCGCACCAGCACCTCAACCGCATAATCAACATCATCCTCAGTATTCTCTTTCCCAAAACTAAACCGAATCGATCCCCGCGCCAGCTCGTCATCAACTCCAAGCGCGCGAATCACAGGCGACGGTTCAAGCGTCCCCGAAGAACACGCCGACCCGGTGGACACCGCGACACCCTCCAGGTCGAGATTGATCAATAACCCTTCACCCTCGATAAAACGAAACGAAATATTCGAGAGATGGCCCAACCGCCGCTCCCGATCACCATTCATCACCACATCCGTGATCCGCTCTCGCACCGCCGCTTCAAACCTGTCGCGCAGCGCACGATCGTGACGCGAACGTTGCTCGATTTCTTCCCGGGCAAGCTGCGCCGCCTCACCGAACGCGACAATGCCCGGAACGTTTTCTGTGCCCGCGCGTCTTTCACGCTCCTGGTGTCCGCCAACATTCTGTCCGTGCAGCCGCACACCTCGACGGACATACAGCGCACCCACGCCTTTCGGCGCATACAACTTGTGACCCGACATCGTCAGCAGATCGCAACCAAGCTCATCGACATTGAGCGGCAAGCGTCCGGTCGCCTGCACTGCATCAGTGTGAAACGACAGATGTTTCTGACCAGTCGCTCGCCTCTCGCGCACAATCGATCCTATTTCCCGTGTCGGCTGAAGCGTCCCGATTTCATTGTTCGCGAGCATGATCGTGATCAGGACCGTATCCGGGCGTAGCGACGCAAGCAGATCTTCAACTCTGACGATGCCGTTCTCGTAAACAGGCAGGCGCGTGACTTCCCAACCGCGCTTTTCCAGTTCAGCACAAACACCACTAACCGATGGATGCTCAATCGCCGAGGTGATTATGTGTCGACCATGAACAGCGGAAGCTTCACAGAGACCACGGATGGCGAGGTTGTTTGCTTCAGTGCCGCCGGAAGTGAAGACAATCTCATTCTGCCTGGCGCCGATGAGCGCCGCGACTTCACGTCGCGCACGATCGACAGCAGCACGCGCCTGTTGTCCGAACCCGTGAACGCTCGATGCATTGCCGAAAACTTCGACGACAGCACGGGCCATCGCCGCCGCCACGCGTGGATCCACGGGCGTCGTAGCGCTGTTGTCCAGATAAACTCGGCGTGCTGGCATCAAATTCAACTCCAACGGCATCTGAAGTTTGCCACAAGAAGGCAAAAAGGCATAAATGACTCTTAGTTTGATCACGCTCGCTTCACTTCAATCTTTTGAGATTTTTGTGCCTTTTTGTGGCAAGATACTACGCTACGAGGTTGGCTCTCCCAAGACAGTACGGCTGTTCCTAAGGTCGTAGATTCTTCGGAAGGACAAAATATGAATTATCGCAAGCTTCCCCTGGCGGTTTTATTGAGCGTGTGCATTAGCGGCCTGCTGGCAGTTCGTGCAGGAGCGCAGGCACAGACTACCGCGCTTGAACGCGGATATCGCACAGGTTATTCAGACGGCTACACGGCCGGATATAAAGACGTTTCCGACGGAGCCGCGCGTAACTATCAAAACAAAGAGGACTATCAAAAGGCCAACCGTTCGTTCAACGATGTGTGGGGACCGGTTGAGGATTATCGCGACGGTTACCAGCAGGGATTCGAGGCTGGTTACAACGCAGGTTACGAGCGCCAACAGTTCAACTCGACGCTGCCGGCAGGTTTGCGCAGACGCGGCACAGCTCCCACGGCTTCAGCAGACACGACTGCACCGGCAACAAACAATGCTCCAACCACTAACGACGCGCCGAACAACGCGGATACAAGGGTTGCACCGTCCGGTGGCTCACTCGCGATTCCGCGTAACACGATCCTGACGCTCGAGCTGTTAACGCCAGTTTCAACTGACGCGAGTCAGCGTGGTGATCGCATCCAGGCGCGAGTTTTCGAGCCGTCACAGTATGCGGGTTACATCGTCGAAGGAAGAGTCTCGCAGGTTAAGCGACCCGGGAAAGTAAAAGGCGTCGCTGAATTACAATTATCATTCGATCAGATTCGTTCACCTGACAATCGAGTAGCAACACTTCACGCTGAGCTCATCGAGATCAGTTCAATCGGTGGTGACAGCGAGCCTCAGGTCGATGCCGAAGGTGGCGTAAAGGGACACGACTCGACCAAAGATGATGCAGCCAAGATCGGCGCAGCGACGGGCGTCGGCGCAATCATCGGAGCGATCGCGGGCGGTGGCAAAGGTGCTGCAATCGGAGCGATCATCGGCGGCGGTGCGGGCACGGCCGGAACGATGACGCAACGCGGCAAAGAGATCCGGCTGGAACATGGCCAGCATTTGAAGATACGTACCTCAACTGATACAAGCGTTCTGTGAACACCAGACGTGAGTCGCTTCAAACGGGGAGAAAGGGCAAGCTATCGCCCAGTCTCCCCGTTATTTCTTTGCTCACTGATTTCGGAACGGCTGATTACTACGTGGGGGCGGTCAGAGGCGCGATCCTTTCGGTCAATCCGCGCGCGGTAATTGTAGACGTCACGCACGAAATTCCGCCGCAGGATATCGAGGCCGGCGCGTTCACGCTTCTGGCTGCTTACAAGACGTTTCCTTCGGGAACGATCCACGTAGCAGTCGTAGATCCCGGCGTCGGCTCCGCTCGACGACCGATAATCGTGAGTGCCAACGAGCAGTTCTTTGTTGGTCCGGACAACGGTCTCTTCACCTACATCTACGACCGCGAACCTTCTCACCGAACCTTTCACATCACTGCGGAGAAGTATTTCCGGCGCGAGCCAAGCTCAACCTTTCACGGACGTGACATCTTCGCACCCGTTGCCGCCGCGCTTTCCAATGGCGTCAAGTCGAAAAACTTCGGACCGCTGATTAATGATGAAGTTCGACTGCCTTCGCTTGAAATGCCACTGCGGATCATTCACATCGATCGTTTCGGCAACTGTATTACTAACATCAGTCGTGAAGCGTTCGAAGGGAAGATCTCAAGCTTGCGTGTCAACGGAAAGACAATAAGGGATTTCCGAAACTTCTACGGTGAAGAGTCCAGCAACAAGCTCTTTGCGATCTGGGGTAGCGCTGGGTTTCTCGAGGTTTCGTTGAATGGTGGATCAGCGGCGAAGATACTGGGTGCGAAGCGCGGCGATGCGATAGTTGTGACCATGATTTACAAGATTTGAATCTTGAAAATCCTGTCTAGGGCTTTCCTGATTGATCGACGAGCGCGTTAAATTCCTTGATTACTTCCCCCGTCTCCTCAAGGAAGATTCTCTGACTGGCATTCTTGAAACGAGGCTTGGAGAGTTGACTTTCAGCTTCAACCAGCAGTCCCATCAACGAATCCGGCAATGCAGCTTTAGATAACTTCCTACGCTGCGCAGCATACTCTATCAATTCGGCCAGGTGGAGGGCGTGGACCAGCGAGAGAAAACTGTTGTTGTGATGACAAAGCAAGTGCAGACGTTTGTGTTCGTCATTTTCCAACAGCTTTTCGATCCAGATGAATCTTCCGTGGTTGTTTGATACGACGAACTGAAGGGTATCCGCCGGATCCCGCAAAAAAACATGATCAGAAAAAGGGTTGGTTGGGAGATTGCCCCCTGGCGTTACCAGCCGCAGCAATAGTTGACGCAAATTTGCGTCGGGTTGACTTGTCGGACTGATTCCAGACTTTGCGATTACCGTAGTCACAATGACGGGCGTGTCTCGAGAACCCCGATCGGATTTGTCGCCTTCAAAAACGTCTGTGCGAACTCCTGCGGCGATTCGCGCGAAAAAGTCTTTGAGTCGCATCCTGGGAGCCGGCGGCGTTCCCAGCGGTTGCTTGATTCTGATGCACGGTTGATTGACGAGGTATTGAACGAAGTGGGATAACTGGTCGAGGGAGTGGTCCTTAGTAATACGAATACTTAGTTTTGTGGTCCAGCCGAATGGGTAAAGCAGAACTCGAGGTATTGGACTGATCTTGAAGGTGAACCCGTTCGGATCTATTTCGAAGCGTTCTTTTAAAGTGCATTCAAGGGGAAGGATGGTTTCCCAGGCATTGAAGGGAAAGTTGTCGATATCGTCAAGTCCCGTGGCGGTGAACCAATATTTGTTCGCATGGTACGCGGTCGCAATTGTCTTTAGCGCGGCGGGCGAAGTTACTGCGCTCACCTCGCTAAACTTTTTGGGACCAGCCGAGACTTTTTGGTGAAGCTCGTTGTAGTTCGCGGCATCGGTAAAACCAATCGATGGCTTCTGGAACTCTTTCGAAAAATAGTAAAGGGTCGTGCGGCAATCGCCGACTTCCACCATTGCTTCCGTCAACTTTAAGTCAGCCATGTTGACGCCTCTCCTTAAAGAGCGTAATCTGCCGCCGTCTGTATTTCGTTACCCCCTTTACTGGGCACGAAATGCCGGGACTCTTCCTATCGTGTCATCGGTTAGCCGATCCGGATCTTCTGATCTGCTAGCCGATGGCACGATCGAGTCAAGCAGTCCCCCTTATCAGGTCAAGGGTCGGAGTAGACTATTTAAATTAAATGCGTCCTATTTCGGCCTTTGACCTGATTCTCTCTTGATTTGTTCACCTAACCTGAAGTTCTGCACTTAATCCACAGCGCGCACCAGCGCGCGATGTTCTGTGGCAGGGTCCACCTCCAGATCCTTAACGGCATTCACTACCACAAAGCTGTTCATGTAAGAAGACCCAACCTGAACCTTCTGAGCAATCCCCCCGACCTTTACCTTTTTCTCATTCACAAGCTTTCGCAGGTATTTCGGAGCGAGTAATTCCTGGTGCTTCGCACTCTCATCGTTTTGATCGGCCGATTCTCTTCCAAAGAGCTTTGCCTTGATCTCCTTCCATTGGTTATTGGTGACCGTGTCGGCCTTAGTGATTTGCAGGGTCGCTCCCAGAACTGGTGACCCGTTCAGTTGGTGAAAAAGGATCCCTTGCCACTCTTCCGTGTTAACCTTGCCCTTGGCCCATACAAAACCACCTTTACTATGCCGCCCGCGCAAAGCCCTAAGCAGATATATATCGCCAGACTCATTATCCTTAAAGTCGTAAATGCGTCGCATAATAGACTCGATACCCCAACGGACCGAGGGAATTAAAGCTCCCGCTATCGCAGAGAGAATAATCACTAACAGCAAAATCTTGTAGTCAGAATAGTCAATTTCCTGATGCGCTTTTGTCAGCCAAATAACGATCAGACTAAAGAGGACCGCAAAGAAAAACGCCGGAAGGATATGGTCTGCGCTGAAGGTCGGCACGTGCCAGCCCTCGTTCTTGCGCCGCCGATCCACCAACTGGTAGCTAAACAGAGCCGGCAGGATAGGTAACAGCAAATAAAGGATTGCTGCTGTTCCTCCCGGCAAACCTTTAGCTTCTTCTTCAAAGTGCCTCCGAACTTCTATTGTGAGAATAGCAGTTTGCGCGGATTCGAATTTCTGCTGACCTGACAGCCATGAATATTTCGCAGTCAGGATTAATTTATTCTGGCTGAACGGAGCACTCTCCTTAGCTGTCAGCGCGAGCGAATCGGAAAAAGTTTGAAATGGCTCGACGACCTGAGGTGTTCCACTTTGCGCACTCGTAATACTGAAGGACTGACTGGAAAGAGTAATCTCTGAAATCGTCAGGCGCTGATCAGATTTGTTGGTAAAATTGAGATGAACGTCGACAGACTTTTGTTTTTCAACAATGTCGACTTCCGAAGTCGCCTGGAAATCTACAGTTGGCGGAGATGGAGACGGGGTTGGCTGCGTTGCTTCCTTCTTTGATTTCTGCGCAGACGTTTTCGCAGAAGCTGGGCCCAACGTTAGAACGAGGCCCAGCAAAACCAACGCCAGCGAACCCAGGACGAGCAAACGAGAAGAACGCGTGTTGGTGTTCCGTTCAGGCAGCAACGAAAATGTTTTGAAACGCATAGTGCTGGTAAGTCAGGTATGAAGCTAAATGCAGGTGACGCGAGTATGCGAGAGGACGCAGAGGCTCGGGAGTCAGCCTTTTAAAACGGCGGAAGGCTAATCTGGTTCGGAACAAATGTCAAACGGTGTATTCGAGAAGACTTAATTTGAGGGGGAGTTACTCTCATGAACAATCGAAGGGCAATTACCATTGCAACCGAAGCAGTCCGCAAATGGCTGAAAATCGATAAACATTAACCTTGTTGTTTTATTTATACTGGGTGCGAAGCGCGAGGTGACGCGGTAGGCGTGACATGATTTACAAGATTGCGCATGATGTACAATCACTGCAAACAAAGTCGCCCGCAGTCTCTCCCTACTGGCTCACCTTTCTGGATGCTTTTTGTTACCAACAACCCGCGTACCATCGGTCTACTTCGAAGCATTCCCAAACGAAGGCCGCGATCGGTTCTGGTGAGCCAGTGGCGTGATGCGCGCTCTTGTTTCGCTCATCCTTGATGTTGACTTGGGCTGCGTAGTCCTCACAATGGTACCAGACCCAATACCATGGAGTGCAGTATCCCGAAGGAGAACCCCCGCCACCTGGTTCTAGATCGGGAGTCCCGCCGCCCCCGGTCCATTCCCCACAATTGCCAGTATAGGTTGGGTTGACCGAACCATCGGACGCACCAGGTTGACCATCGTCACCTCGTGTTCCACCTTCGCCCGGTTCTCCCGGCGGCCCGCCACCTCCTGAGTACGGCAAGCGATCCACAGAGTGGCAACCCGCTTCCTGAAGCCCACAGTGGACAATCTTCGCAACTTCTTTTTGACGCCATCGACAGAAGTGCTCAATTTCTTGCGTTTGCAAAATCTTTGCGCTCTTCCTAGTGTAATCCGCACCCATATTCGCGCGCGTCGGGAACAGCTCATCCGCTGATTCTCCACACGACTGCGAACGATCTCCTCTACTGTGTGTGGTAGTAGCTGGCAGAATCCAATACTCTCTGCCCGATTATGACTACACGAATATTGCTCCTTCTCTGCTTTGCGGTTTCATCCG
>Ga0126376_10000955_pt1 | contig 15040 bp, 15 predicted proteins | sample PanSoiMetPlot_15_FD_92760 | JGI IMG/M metagenome (GOLD analysis project Ga0126376, IMG submission 92760) | Tropical forest soil microbial communities from Panama - MetaG Plot_15 | ecosystem: Environmental > Terrestrial > Soil > Tropical forest > Bulk soil | place: Panama | collected 2016-02-17
CGCGAGCCGCACGTGACGCCATGGAATGCGGCGGCGCACTATGCGCAGTTTCGTCCGCATGCCCGCCCGCAGGCAATCGCTGGCTTCTGAAAATGGGTTGAGCGCGGCCTCGATTTCTTATCGCCGGGCAGCCGGCACGTTCGGAACGCCCAAAACGGGCAACACACTGCCAAATCGCAGACGAATGAAATAGGCAAACTCGCTCAGTCGGAGCAATGACCGGCCGCCTACATGGCCGGTCATTGCAACACGGATTGCCGACCTTTAGCGTTGCGCAATTAAAGGCTACCGGTTTTGAGGGTCATGTAGATGACGAACTCTGCTCCGGGACCGGCTGATTTGCCTTGGCTCGGCTGAGTGGCGGGGAGGAACGGGCGGGCGGACCGAGAGAGCATGAAGGCGAGCTCGATGACCCGCAGGTCCCCGTGGGTCTTGTTGTAGGTCCGTACACGGATGTGCGGCCAACCGAAATAGGTGACGATGGCGGCCAACACGAGGCCGGAGGCGGCGAAGAGCGGCAGCGATAGATCGAATGGCATGGGTTACCCCCTGGGCCTCTGGAACGGACTGTAACTTTAGATTACAAGAAAAATTACCGGTGTCAAACCGATTAGGCGCCGATTAAACCAGCAAGGTAAACATTCATGATGAACGAAAAATTTTCCTGGGCCATCTTGCAGCCGGTGTAGTTTAAGGTATCATGCCGCGGTGTAATTTTTCTTTACGCGGCCTACCTTCCCTACCCTTCCGGGCTTGCGGGGGAGGGTAGATAGGTGTCTGTGTAATTTTTCGCCAAGGAACGGCTTCGGTAAGGAACCGCAATGACAATTTTGCCCGATGCAGTAAGGGCCTATGAGCAGGAACTGTTGCAAAAGGCCGAAGTGCTGGCGCTTGGGCTCAAGGGATTGAGGGCGACAGCACCCGACCGCGCTGCCGAACTCCTGGAGGATATCGTGGCGCGGTTGGAGGTGGCGATGGGGCGAGACGGCGGTCCCGTGATGGCGCCCCCCCGGCGCGCCGACGAGCGCGGCCGCGTGGAACCGCGCCGCCTCGGTCCGGTGGTGGTGGCGGCCCGCGGCGGCGGCGCCGACGACATCGAAGATTTCATCATCGATATCCTGGCGGAAAACCCGGTCGGCCTGTCGGTGCAGGACATCGTCAGCAATCTCGACGAGGCGCAACTCGATATCAAGCGCAAGACGCTGGTGGTGCGTCTGCATCGAATGGTGCACGCAGGGAAACTGTCGTCGCTCGCTCACGGGCACTACATCCTGAGCGAGGCGGAGCGCAGCCGACGGCGGGCGTGAACCGATGTAGACAATGGAGGTATAGCCCGGATTGAGTGCAGCGAAATCCGGGACCGTGCTGTCGATACGGCAATGGCGCTCCCGGTTTCACTGCCGCTCAACCCGGGCTAAAGGCGCTGCACCGCTACTTTTTCAAAAATACATAGTCCGCCGCATATGGCGCCGCGAGCGTGGCCCCGGCGCTGTCGCAGGCGCCGGCGATCTGGCCGCCTTGGGTATTGATGCGCTGGATTGCGGTCACGCTCGCGAGCGCGCCGCCGCCGCGTGCCTCGACGACTTCGAGCTTCAGCCAGGGGATGTCCTTTGGGCCTGGGCCGTTGGTGGGCGCGATCGCCTTGGCGACGCTCGCGATCACAATGCCGACGATGCGGCTGCCGTCGACATGCTCCCAGGTTGGGCCCACATAATGCCGGCCGACGGTTTTGCCATCCTGGATCAGAGTGGCCACCGGCTCGCGGAATTGCCAGGAGAGTTTGCCGCCTCCACCAGCCTTGCAGTCATAAACCTGCGCGCCCTCAGCATGGACAATGAGAACAATAGTCTCGCCTTTCGCCGCGATGGCATCAGGCAGGCTTTGCGCCAACGCCGGCACAATTCCGGCAGCGGACACGACCGCCGCCGAAAACCAGATTCGACAATTCATCATGAGCACTCCATGTTCATGCAGCACGGTTCATGCAGCACGCGCCCGCGTTGAGATGCAAACCATGAGCGGCGCACGACTCGCACCCCTCATCGACCCCTCTGGGCCGACTATGCCATCGCCTTCTTGAGGTTCTCGTCTACCTTGTCGAGGAACCCGGTGGTGGAGAGCCACTTTTGATCTGCGCTCACCAGGAGCGCGAGGTCCTTGGTCATGTAGCCGGCCTCCACCGTGTCGACGCACACCTTCTCCAGGCTGTCGGCAAACTTGGCCAGGGCAGCGTTACCGTCAAGCTTGGCGCGGTGCGCGAGGCCGCGCGTCCAGGCGAAGATCGAGGCGATCGAATTGGTCGAGGTCTCGCGGCCCTTCTGGTGCTCCCGGTAATGGCGCGTCACCGTTCCGTGGGCGGCCTCGGCCTCGACCACCTTGCCGTCCGGCGTCGTCAGCACCGAGGTCATCAGGCCAAGCGAGCCATAGCCTTGCGCCACGGTGTCGGACTGCACGTCGCCATCGTAGTTCTTGCACGCCCACACGTAGCCGCCCGCCCATTTCAGCGCTGCCGCCACCATGTCGTCGATCAGGCGGTGCTCGTAGGTGAGCTTTTTTTTCTCGAACTCTGCTTTGAACTCGTTGTCGAACACCTCCTGGAAGATGTCCTTGAAGCGTCCGTCATAGACCTTGAGGATGGTGTTCTTGGTCGAGAGGTAAACCGGGTAGCCGCGGTTGAGCCCGTAGTGGAACGATGCACGGGCGAAATCGCGGATCGATTCGTCGAGATTGTACATCGCCATGACGACACCGGCGCCGGGCGCCTGGAACACCTCGCGCTCGATCTTCTTGCCGTCTTCGCCCACGAAGCTGAGCGTGATGGTGCCCTTGCCGGGAAATATGTAGTCGGTGGCACGGTACTGGTCCGCGTAGGCATGACGGCCGATGATGATCGGCTTGGTCCATCCCGGCACCAGGCGCGGCACGTTGCGGCAGATGATCGGCTCGCGGAAGATGGTGCCGCCGAGGATGTTGCGGATGGTCCCGTTCGGCGAGCGATACATCGCCTTGAGGTTGAACTCCTTCACCCGCGCTTCGTCCGGCGTGATGGTGGCGCATTTGACCCCGACGCCCACCTTCTTGATCATTTCCGCGGCGTCGATGGTGACCTGGTCGTTGGTCCGGTCGCGGTTGTCCATGCCGAGATCGAAGTAGAGCAGCTCGATGTCGAGATAAGGGTGGATGAACTTGTCCTTGATGAGCTGCCAGATGATCCGGGTCATCTCGTCGCCGTCGAGCTCCACCACCGGGTTCGTTACTTTGATCTTGGCCATCTATTGAGCAACCTTCATTCGAGCGCGAGATCCTGAGACCGGGGGCCCGGCGTGCGCCCGCGAATGACGCCAAACCCCGTCCGGCGGGCGTGCCTATAACATAGGAGTCAGGTGCGCGGTAATCAGTAATCAGGCGGGTCGGCAATGCGCGCCTGTCGGGTGCGCTTACGTCTCCTCGCTTGTGGGTCGGAATTTGCGCGCTCATCGCGCAAATTCTGGGTGAGCGACCTCTCGGCGAGAGCCGGTGGGGGGCCGTGCCCCAAGACTGAATCGGAGGAAGATGCAGCGAGCGTAGGGCCCAATAAGCGCAGCGCATTGCGCCGCCTCGTCACAAGCACAGCCGACCGAGGCGGCCCGTGTCGGCAGGTCAGTGCCTTTTCGCCGGAGAAGGCGCAATGCGCTGCGCTTATTGCGCCCCGTCCCTTTGCCGCCAGCGGTCGGCATCGCCTATGAGGTGGCGGGTATCACGTCCGAGACGAATATCGGAGCTCCTGAGCCTAGTGCGGTTTTGGATTTGAAGTTCCTATGATGAGGGTGCAGAAACAATGACAGGAACTTCAAATCCACCACGCTAGAGGCGGGCCGATGGCGGACGACGTCCACAAGATCATCGCTGGCTTCAAGGCGAAGCGCTGGGGGTCGGCGCCCTATGAGCGCACGGTAGCGATTCTGGCGGACAACCCCGCTGCCGCCGAAGAGTTGGTGCGGCAGGTCATCCGCGAGCTGCGTGAGGGCCCCACCTTTCTGGCCTACGCCATCGACTGCCTGCCCGATGTGGCATTTCCGGAGCTGGTGCCCTTCGCCCTCGACGCGTTCGGGGACAATCCTGAGAACGAGGGTGCGGAGGACCTCATTTCACACGCCAGCCTTCAGTCGCCGCCCTCGCTGCACCCGCACCTCGACCGTATTTTTCATCTGCAACCGAATTGGTCGACATACTATGCGCAGTGGCCGTGGCGCGGGTCGGGCGATGCTCATCAGGCCTTCCTGAAAGGCATCGTGAACAATGCCAGCGGCGTGTCGCAGATTCGAAAATTCCCGGGCCGATCGCGCACCGCGCCGGAAGCTGCCATGTCGGCGATGCTCGAGACACGCCAGCCCGACGCGCTGAGGTTCGTGTGGGAGAAACGCGGCGACGACGCGATCGATCATTTGCTGATGGTGGGGTTTGAAGGGCCTGAGCAGGGGTTCCGCAAACTTTACACCGACACATCGCTGCATCTCTGCTTTCCGCCTGGTTACTTCAGGGATGAGAAGGCCCCCGTGCACCGCGTGAAGCGGCATCCGACCTGGCATCTGTCCGCCTCCACTGTTCCATCGGGGAGGTTCGGCGGCGATGGCGACGCCGCGTGCCAGTGTTGCGGTGGTGCCCTCCACAATATCATCACGCTGCCGTCTATTCCTCCCAACCTCGGCGTGACGAAGATGGCGGCGCTGTCGCTTCAGACTTGCCTCTCATGTCTTGGCTGGGAAGAGGACGCATCGCAATTGTTTTACCAGCATGACGACCGTGGGATCCCTTCCGGCCTGATGGCGCCTACTGAGCGTGTGATACCGGAATGGCCGGCCACGCCTTTGCGCGAAACCGCGGTGGTGCTGTCCCTGACGCCGCGGCGTTGGTTCTGGCAGGACTGGGCTTTGTCCAACAGCCGCCAAAATCTCAATCGCCTGGGCAGTCATCCTGCCTGGATCCAGAACGCCGGCTACATGACGTGTCCAAGCTGCAGGCAGCGCATGCCACATCTGCTGCAGCTCGACTCCGATCTGCCGACGCGCGACGGTGGCGAATGGCAGTGGGGCAGCGGCGGCTGTTGCTACGTCGGCTGGTGCGACCGCTGCAAGGTCAGCGGCTTCACATGGCAATGCACGTGACTTGCGGCACGACGAGCGAGAGCTGGGGTTATCCCGGTCAACGGCGCTCACGCGCCGCGCTCGCCGAATTTACCCCCGGGAATGCCGAGTACCTTCGCCTTGTCAGGACGATCGATCACGTCATAGTAGCCCCAAACCTTACCGGGAAGCGCAGACGCCAGGGGCCTCAAGCCAACATTTCTTGAGGGGCTCCAATAGGAGGCAGGAAGGACCCCAACGTTCCCATGGAAACCCTCTTCATCGACTGCGGGCCGCAGCTGGAGAAAGTCTTCCGCCGCGTGCATCGCGCCGACGATCCGCCCGTCGCGGTCAACGCCCAGTCACAGCTCCAGGCCGCCGACCTGCCGCGCCTTCTCGACGGCTACGCCATCTGCATCGACGATCACTCCTACATGCCGACCGAACAGATCGCGCAATGCAAAGAGCTCCGTCACATCGTGTTCTGCGGCACCGGCGCCTCGAGCTACATGGACGTGCCGGCGCTGGCCGGGCTCGGCGTTACGGTGCACACCTATCGGGGCTATGGCGACACCGCGGTGGCGGAGCACACCATTGCGCTGATGTTCGCCTGCGCCCGCGATATCGCGCTGTCGGACCGCAAGGTCCGCGGCGGGGTCTGGGGGCCGCTCGAGGGCGTGCAGCTGTTGGGTAAGATCCTCGGCGTCGTCGGGCTCGGCGGCATCGGGCGCGAGGTTGCCCGCATCGGCGCCGGCATCGGCATGACGGTAGTCGGCTGGAATCGTACGCCGCGGCCGGACGCCGGCGTGACGCAGGTGCCGATCGAGGAGTTGCTGGAGCGCGCCGACGTGATTTCGCTCAATCTCTCGCTCACCGACGAGACCCGCGGCTTCCTCGACGCGACCCGCGTCGCCCGCATCAAGCCGGGCGCCATCCTGGTCAACACCGCGCGGGGCGCGCTCGTCGACGAGGCGGCCCTCATCGAGGCGCTGGCGTCGGGCCGCATCGGCCGCGCCGGGCTCGACGTGTTCCATGCCGAGCCCATCAAGCCCCACCATCCGCTGGCCCGCCTCGACAACGTTACGCTGTCACCGCACGCCGCCTTCCGCACCCCGGAAGCCTCCGAGAACCTGTTGCGGCGGGCGCTTGACATCGTGCGCACGGTGCAAGGCTATCCGCCGGCGTGACGGGTCCTTCATTGGCCCTAACTTAAAGGCGCCGGCGCGAGGGCGGATGAGCGCAGCGTAATCCGCCGTCGTTCCCGCAACTCGCCAAGCGCTTTTACCCGTTATCATTGACACGCTATCATGCATTGTGAGTGCAGTGTGGGGGAGGAAATTATGAAAACTTTATGGAGGCTGTATTTCATTGTTTCTGTGGTGCTGCTGCTCGGAGCCGTCCGGGTCCAGGCGATGGACTTCTACTGTCGGCATTCCGGTACACGCGTCTTCGACGGCAGCGAAGTCGAAGAGAGCTGGGAGGTGGTGAATTCGTCGGTGCGGCGGGTGCAGCTGCCCATACAAACGAAGCCCACAACCGGATGCAGCATCAATTGGCGTTCGCTCGGCGCCCTGTATCGCCCACCCGAGATCGTTGAGGCACCGCGATTGGGCTCGGCCCGCGCCATCAACAACTATCGGATATTCTACCAGTCGGCCCGCAACGGCCAGGACCGCCTGACCGTCCGCGTCCACTGGATCAATGGCAGCACAGGCAAGCGCCAGAGCGCGATCGTGCGCTACAACATCACGGTGACGGATCGGCCGTTGTGAAGGGAGCGCGGGGCGGCAGGACGGATCGGCCGAGAGCAATCTGAAGCCTCCCCTTATGCCGCCCAGCCTCAGTGCTTCACGGCCGGCTCGAGAGCCGCGAGCCCATAATGATAAATATTGTCTTCCGGGCCGTTCCTGAGTCGTTTCATGACACGCTGCCCCGGCCATAGGAGTACGCCTGTGGATAGGCGCACCGCGATGTTGATCTCCGCTTTTGGATCGTCATCCGACCCGACCCACTCGCCCTTGCCTTCGCGCCGGATTACCTCGCCAACGTAGGAGCCCAGCGCGAAAACTCGCGCGCCAGTGTGCTGTGCCAACAGCCCGCCCGGCTTGGGTTTGCCGTCTTTTGAGTGCTCAACAAAGAAGCGTTCGATCTCCGCCAAGCTCCGCATGGAAAAATCGGCCTTATAGCCGGACGAATTCAAGGCCATCGCAACCCGATTTGCGGCCTTCTCGGCATCGGATACGACGGTCGCCTTGGGCTCAGCCACTGGTGACTCCTCGAGCAGAATGTTAGCTGAAAAAGCAACCGCGGCACAAATCCAGCAGCGGCGGCTCAGATTGATTGGCATGTGCACAGCTCTCCAGTAGACGATTATCGCAAGGTGCCTCGACGACGGTGACGATGGGTTGAGCGCGGAGAACCCATCGAGCGCTGGGCGCATTAAAACGGCGGGTTAAGAACTCACCCGCTCCCCACCGCGCGTAACACCGCCTCCGGTGTGATCGGCACCTCCGTAATCTCGCGCGCCCCCAGCACCCGCAGCGCGTCGTTTACGGCGTTGGCCACCGCCGCGGTCGCGCCCGCGGTGCCGGCCTCGCCGGCGCCCTTGGCGCCAAGCTCGGAGTCCGTCGTCGGCGATACCACATGGCCCACCTCGATGTCGGGCATCTCGGCGGCCAGCGGCACCAGGTAGTCGGCCATGTTGCCGTTGAGCAATTGGCCGCGCGCGTCGTATTCACACTTCTCGAACAGCGCTGCCCCCAAACCCTGCACCACGCCGCCGCGGATCTGTTCCTCGACCAGTTGCGGGTTGATGACGGTACCGCAGTCCTCGACGCACCAGTGTTTCAGCAACGTCACGCGGCCGGTCTCGATATCCACCTCAACGTGGCTTGCCTGGATGCCGTTGGTGAAGGCGAACGGCCAGGCCTTGGGGACGTAGTGGCGGGTGGCGACGAGCTCGGCCTGGAAGCCGGGCGGAAGCGTGTCGGGACGGAAGTAGGCGATGCGGGCGACCTCGTCGAGGCTGATGCGCTCTCGGCCGTCGGCGCGGTCGACCACGACGCCACCCCTGATGTCGAGGCTCGCTGGCCCCGCCTGCAGAACCTGGCCCGCAACCGCCAGTACATTCGCCCGCAGCGCCTTGCCGGCCTGCCAGGCCGCCTCGCCGCCAATGCCGGCTGCGCGCGACGCCCAGGTACCGCCGCCATAGGGCACGTTGTCAGTGTCGCCGGTGACGACGCGGACGTGCTCGATCGGCACTCCGAAGCCTGACGCAACGCATTGCGCGATCACCGCCTCGGCGCCCTGGCCCTGCTCAGTGACGCCGGTGTGGCAGAACACGGCGCCGGTGGCGTCGAGCCGCACGGTGGCGCCGTCCTGGGCCGAGATGCGGGCACCTCCGATGCCGTAGAATGCGGCCGACGGGTTGGTCACCTCGATGAAGCTCGCAAAGCCGACGCCGCGATAAATGCCGCGCTCACGCAGCCGCGCCTGCTCGGCGCGCAGGCCTGCGTAGTTCATCATGGCGTCGAGATGCGCCAGCGTCTCGTGGTGCGACAGCTGCTCGAACTTGATGCCTGACGGCCCCTGCGCCGGATAGGCGTCGTCCGGAATCAGATTGCGACGGCGCAATTCCAGCGGGTCCATGCCGATGCGCGCGGCGGCGAGTTCGACCAGGCTCTCTGTGACATGTGTCGCGATCGGATGGCCAACGGCGCGGTACTGGCACATTACGTTCTTGTTCTGGAACACCACGCGAGCGAGCGCCCGGTAGTTGGGGCAGATGTAAGGACCGCCCACGAGGTTCACCACCTGGTTGGCCTCGATGCCGGAGGTGCGCGGATAGACCGAGTAGGGGCCGATGCCGGTGAGATCATCGATCTCCCACGCCATGATGGCGCCGTCGCGCGTGACGCCGATCTTTGCCCACACCCGATGATCGCGGGCATGGATGTCGGTGACGAAGCTTTCGCTGCGATCGGCCACGAACTTGACCGGGCGGCACAACTGCTTTGAGAGCGCCGCAGTCGCCATCTCGTCTGCATAGGTGTGCACCTTGATGCCGAACGAGCCGCCCACGTCCTTGGTGATGACGCGGACCTGGTGCTCCTCAAGCCCAAGGTGCTTGGCGAACAGGTTCTGCATCATGTGGGGCGCTTGCGTGCCCTGGTAGACGGTGAGGCGCTCGTCACCGCAATTCCAGTCCGCCACGACGGCGCGCGGCTCGTTGGTGACGCCGGTGTGGCGGCCGAACCGGAACGTCGCCTCCACGATCTCGTCCGCGGCCGCGAAGCCGCCGTCAGGATCGCCGGCCGTGTGGCGGCGCTCGAAGCAGAGATTGTCGCCGAGCGCCGCGTGGATCACGGGCGTTGCCGCGTCGAGCGCAGTCTCGGGATCGGTGACGGCCGGCAGTTCCCCGTACTCTACGGCAACAAGCGCACGCGCATCCTCGGCCTCGGCCCGCGTGCGCGCCACCACGGCGGCCACCGCCTCGCCCTGCCAGCGCGCGACATCGACGGCGATGGCGTGCTGCGGCGCCGACTTGATGCCCTTGAGGTGGGTGAGGACGCCGACCCACGGGGTGATGACTTTTGCCAGATCCGCGCCGGTCACCACTGCGATCACGCCCGGCGCGGCTTGCGCGAGCGCCGCGTCGATCGACTTGATGCGCGCATGGGCGTAGGGCGAGCGAACGAACGCCACGTGCGCCATTCGCGGCAGCGTCACGTCGCTCACATACTGCGCGCGGCCGTGGGTGAGCCGCTTAAGGTTCGGCCGCGGCACTGCGCGGCCGATGTAGGAGTTCGGCCGATCGAGGGCGGTGAGTTCGGAGGAGAGGTCGGGGGTGATTTTCATGGGGCGATTCCGATGGACTCCGCGCCAACACCTTGCCCCACAAGGGAGGAGGGAGAACGAGCCGCCGCCCCGTTTGCAGTTGCCCTGCCCACAAGGGGGGAAGTAAGCCTCGCCCTCGCCACGGCCTCGACCGCATCGACGATCGCCTGATAGCCGGTGCAGCGGCAGTAGTTCCCCGACAGGTGTGCCCGAATATCCTCACGGCTCGGGGCGCCGCTGCCCGCACGCTGTCTCGAAGCAAGCAACTCTTGCACGGCGAGCAGCATCCCGGGTGTGCAGAAGCCGCATTGCAGGGAGTTGCGGCGAACGAACGCTTCCTGCAGGTCGGCGATTTCGCCCGCATCCGATACGCCCTCGATGGTCTCGACCCTGCAGCCGGCACACTGCACCGCGAGCACGAGACAGCCGCGCACCGTCACACCGTCGAGCCGCACCGTGCAGGCGCCGCACACACCCTGTTCGCACCCCACGTGGCTGCCGGTGAGTCCGAGCCGGTCGCGGAGAAAATCGACGAGCGATGTGCGCGCCTCTACAGTCTCGTGCACATCCTCGCCGTTCACTGTGAGGGCGATGGAGCGGACGTGTTCGGTCATGGTGACGTTATCCTCGACTCATACCAGGCGGATAGCCGCTTTAGAGTAGCTGTCCCCGTGGCTTCCAGATTTGCGCGCTTGCTCCACCTGTATCTTGTCGCCTAGCCTGAGTAATGTGTACGAACGGACGATCATCTGCCGGCTAACTATGATGTGTCCTGTTACGTCATCGCGGCTGTCACGCAGGGCCTGCACGTGGTGTTTGAACACTCCGATGATGTTGTCGAGCTGCGCGGTCATCTCAAAGCCCCAACCAGTCTGCACTCGCAAAGGGCGTGCTCGCCATAAGTGAGGTGCCTGAAAGCGCCATCATTATGGGCCAAGTCGCTGTACGCTTGAAAAAGTCTTGTGGAAAGCACCTCGCTGGCCGTCGCCGTTTGGCCGCCTACAGCTAGCGCCAGACCGGCCGGGTCGGGGCATCGCGGCCGACGAACTACGCGGATTCCTACCGTAACCACCCGACCCCCACTGACGCCCGGATAAGGTTCGGGGCTCGATGCAGTGGACAGCCGCGACACGCCCCGGCGTACAGGACGGGCTTAATCGCACCAAGGGATTACCGACCGCGCTGCCGAACAATGCGGTCGCAGAGTAGCAAAGTTTCGTGCCCTGCAGGTCCGGTATGCCCGGTGGCGGGCGTGGCCGCCTGCGCCCTGGGCCTTCGTCCGGCCCGGCGGACGCCGCAAGCCTTCTGAACGCCCACTTGGCAATCATTTGCAACCCAGGCTTTTCGGCATCCAAGCCATCAACGCGGTCCTGCTACCGGCCCTACGGGTCGCGAATAATGCGCAAGTCTTCCGCGTCGGCCGGTAGCCGTTGTCGGCTCCCGGTTTTTCCCGCGCAAACACCCCAAGGACAGGTCCGCGGCTCCCACGCTGTGATGAAATGTGGTCTGCTCGCCACGGCTCGCGCCAATGCTCGCGCCCGCGCGCTGCCGCAGATTGACGACGTCCCGACACGAGCGTGGGCGCATTCTTGCCGCGCGCAGGGTCAGCTCGGTCACGTTGCGGAAATGGAAACCGACACTGCGACCATCCGAGCCGCCGTCCTTGCGGACCTTGTGCCAGGGTGGCGTTGCAAGCCTGCCCGGCTCATTAAGCGGCGGGCGAAGTTTTCCCAAGCGCGATGCGGGACCTCTTCGCCACCGCCGTCGTCGTCGCCGGTTCCGTCACAGCACCAGCAAGCGCCTCCGCCGCCCGGGCCGCACGCTCGGCGGCCTCCTTGGCTTCGCGCAGCGCCCTGAGGCGGGCGGTCTTTTCACGCTCGGCGAGCTGGCGTGCCTGGTAGTCAGCCATCGCCTTGGAAGCCTCGCGGGCCTCGATTTCCTTTTTCCTGAACTTGAGTTCCGCCCGTTCCCGGGCCTCTTTCGAAGGCGTAGCCAATGCTGTTTTCCTATTTACGCTGGAAAATCAAAGCTCGATTTAACGATTTAACGCCCGATAGGCGACCGATGATCCACATCTTGCCAAAACTGTGGCAAAAAATCTTTCTGCGGTGCGTCGCGAAAAAGCTTGACAGCCGCGCTGCGCAGCGCCAAAGTTACGCAACAATGTGATCCTGCAGGGCTGTCATGCGAAATTTTGTTATCGTAGTACTTAGAGGGCGCATCGCCGGGGGCGGGTAACCGTCCGCGAAACGAGGCGATGCGCGATGAGGGCCTCCGGGGCCCTTTTTTAATGCCCGAAACGTCGCAGCGCCCGCTTGCCCACCCCCCTACCTACCTACATGCGGGGGGCGGTTGGGGAATGGGAAGATACGGTAGCCGGAGTAACTCCTATGGGAATCGAAGCCAGCCGCTCCCGAAAGATCGAGCCGCAGCAGCCGGGGGCGCCCGTGACCACGCAACCCGCGATGACCCTCGCCCCCGACGCGGACGGGGTGTCCGCCCCGATACACGCTTCCACGCATGCGGATGGGGGTAAGGTGGAGGCGGTCGGCGGGACGCCCACGGTTTCGGACGCCGGCACACGGATGACCGGCGCCGAGATGGTGATCCGGGCGCTGGCCGATCAGGGCGTCGAACACCTGTTCGGCTATCCGGGCGGAGCGGTGCTGCCGATCTACGACGCGCTGTTTCATCAGGACCAGGTGCGCCACATTCTGGTGCGTCACGAGCAGGGCGCCGTGCATGCGGCGGAGGGCTATGCGCGATCGACCGGGAAGGTGGGCTGCGTGCTGGTCACTTCGGGACCGGGCGCCACCAATTCCGTCACCGGCCTCACTGACGCGCTGTGCGACTCGATCCCGCTCGTGTGCATCACCGGTCAAGTGCCGACCCACATGATCGGCAACGACGCCTTCCAGGAGTGCGACACGGTCGGCATCACCAGGCCCTGCACCAAGTACAATTACCTTGTGAAGAACATCGCCGACCTGCCGCGCGTGCTGCACGAGGCCTTCTATGTTGCGGCGAGCGGGCGGCCCGGTCCGGTCGTGGTCGATATTCCCAAAGACATCCAGTTCGCCTCCGGCGCCTATGCGAGGCCGAACGAATTTCCGCACCGGGGTTACCGGCCGAGGCTCCACGGCGACATCGACAAGATCAAGGCGGCGGTCGCCCTTATGGCGGCAGCGAAACGGCCACTGTTCTACACCGGCGGCGGCGTCATCAATTCCGGGCCGGCAGCGGCGCGGCTGCTGCGCGAGTTGCTGCGACTCACGGGATTTCCGGTGACCTCGACCCTGATGGGGCTCGGGGCAGTGCCAGCCACCGATCCGCAGTGGCTTGGCATGCTCGGCATGCACGGCACCTACGAGGCGAACCTCGCCATGCACGACTGCGACGTGATGGTCTGCCTCGGAGCGCGATTCGACGACCGCATCACCGGGCGGCTCGACGCCTTCGCGCCGCATTCGCGCAAGATCCACATCGATATCGACCCTTCCTCGATCAACAAGAACGTCAAGGTCGATATCGGGATCGTGGGTGACTGCGCCCACGTGCTCGACGACATCGTGCGGCTGTGGCGCGACGTGCGCCCGGCGCCGGACCGCGGCGCCCTCAAAGCGTGGTGGGGCCAGATCGAAAAATGGCGGGGGCGAAAGTCGCTGGCCTACCGGGCCTCCGACGACATCATCAAGCCGCAATACGCCATCGAGCGGCTCTATGCGGCAACGAAGGATCGCGACGTCTACATCACCACCGAAGTCGGCCAGCATCAGATGTGGGCGGCGCAGTTCTTCGGCTTCAAGGAGCCGAACCGCTGGATGACCTCGGGGGGGCTCGGCACCATGGGCTACGGGCTGCCGGCAGCGGTCGGGGTTCAGGTCGCCCACCCGGATTCGCTCGTCATCGACATTGCCGGCGAAGCCTCGGTGCTGATGACCATGCAGGAGATGTCGACCGCCGCGCAATACCGGCTGCCGATCAAGATCTTCATCCTCAACAACCAGTACATGGGGATGGTGCGGCAGTGGCAGGAGCTGCTGCACGGCGGGCGTTATTCGGAGAGCTACACCGCGGCCTTGCCGGATTTCGTCAAACTCGCCGAGGCCTATCACGCGGTCGGCATCCGCTGCGAGAAGCCGGTCGACCTCGATGCCGCCATCGCCGAGATGATCGAGGTGAAGAAGCCGGTCATTTTCGATTGCGTGGTCGATCCGGCCGAGAATTGTTTCCCGATGATTCCGTCGGGGCGCGCTCACAACGAGATGATTTTGGGCGACGCCGCCCAGAGCCTGGAGGATGCCGTCACCGAGGAAGGGAAGGTGATGGTGTGATCGTTCTTCTCCCTCTCCCCGCAAGCGGGGAGAGGTAATGCCGTGTCACTTCGTGAGGTTTCACAGGACGCTTATCCGTGAGCACATCCACGAGCACCACCCACTACCCCGCCGCCACCGTGAAAGAGGCGATCGAGTCCCACACGCTCGCGGTCATCGTCGACAACGAGCCGGGCGTGCTGGCGCGCGTCATCGGGCTGTTCTCCGGGCGCGGCTACAACATCGAGAGCCTCACCGTTTCGGAGACCGAGCACGAGAAACACCTCTCGCGCATTACCATCGCGACGCGCGGCACCCCGATGGTGATTGAGCAGATCAAGAACCAGCTCGACCGCATGGTGCCGGTCCATCGCGTGGTCGACATGACCATCGCGGGCCCCGCGATTGAGCGCGAGCTTGCCATGGTCAAAGTGCGGGGCAAGGGCGACAACCGGGTCGAGGCGCTGCGGCTCTCTGATGCGTTCCGGGCGCGTGTGATCGACGCCACCGCCGAGAGCTTCGTGTTCGAGATCACGGGCGGGTCGGAGAAGATCGACCAGTTCATCAACTTGATGCTGCCGCTCGGCCTCGTCGAGGTGTCGCGCACCGGCATCGTCGCGATCGCACGTGGGCCGGATGGGATGTGAAGAGAGGACAGACCGCGAGCGCCTCGCCGCTCTCGGGCTCGGCGTAATTTAGCGACAGCGGGGGACGCCCCCGTTCGAGGGCTTGTCCCGGCTTCCGATTGAAATTAGAAGCGGCGCTAAAGCGGCGACAGCGAAACTCCCA
>Ga0126376_10000957_pt1 | contig 15018 bp, 13 predicted proteins | sample PanSoiMetPlot_15_FD_92760 | JGI IMG/M metagenome (GOLD analysis project Ga0126376, IMG submission 92760) | Tropical forest soil microbial communities from Panama - MetaG Plot_15 | ecosystem: Environmental > Terrestrial > Soil > Tropical forest > Bulk soil | place: Panama | collected 2016-02-17
CGATGAGTGGGTGCGGGTTGGCGCAGTAAAAATGGTGTGCGATGGCTCGATTTCGGAGCGGACAGCTCGGCTTTCGACGGCGTATGAGGGCAAACCAAATGATTTTGGAATTTTGGTGATGAAAGAAGAGGAGCTCTACGAAACCGGGAGAAAGGCGCATTTGGCGGGATGGCAGATTGGGAGGCATGCGAATGGTGATGTGGGAATTGATACGACGCTGCGCGTGTATGAACGGCTGCAGAAAGAATTTCCCAAGAAAGATGCGCGGTACCGGTTGGAGCACTGCACGGTGATCAACGATTCGCTGGTGGCGCGAATCAGGGCTCTCGGGGCGATACCGACGCCGTTTTCGACGTACGTCTATTATCACGGTGAGAAGATGAAGTATTACGGCCCCGAGCGGTTGAATCATATGTTTGCGCTGCGGACGTTTTTGGATGCGGGAATCCGAGCGACGCAGGCGTCGGATTATCCGCCGGGAGAGTTTGCGCCGGTGATGGCGCTGCAATCGGAAGCGACGCGAACGGACACGAAAGGAAATGTTTGGGGGCCGAAGCAGAAGATTTCAGTAGAGGAAGCGATTCGCGTTGGGACGATAAACGGGGCGTATGCATCGTTTGAAGAGAATTTGAAGGGATCGCTTGAGGTGGGAAAAGTGGCGGATTTGGTGGTGTTGGGAAGGGATCCGTTGAAGGAGGATCCGTCGACGCTGGTGACGATACCAGTAGAGAGGACGATGGCGGGAGGAAAATGGACGTTTGAAGCGTAAGAGGAAAGAGAAGCTCGCGCAGAGACGCTGCGACCTGCCTGCGGCAGGCAGGCGCAGAGGAAGAAAAGAAAGAAACGAGATCCAGCAAAAAGCCCCCCCCCTCAAAAACCGAGGTTGGGGCACCCAAACAATCAAGCAAAAGGGCGGGTCACTCCGGCCAATCGGAATGACAGGGTTAGTTAGTTTGCATGGGAGGATTCCCAGGCGCGGACTTTGAGGCGAGCGGCGTCAAAGAGCCGCTCGTAATTGTGGAGGCGGACCTTGGCGGAGGTTTCGGGGTCGAGCGCATTCCATAGGGGCGCGTACATGTTGAAGACCTTCTGATACTTTGATTGATCGGCTGGCGCGGCGGCGTCGCTGCCAAAAAGAAAGCGGACCGGATAGCGCTGCATTAGGTTGGCGAGAGCTTTGGTGGTGCTCGGGTCACCGACGAAATACTTGGCAACTTCATCCCAGGAAATATCCATATAGACATTTGGGATTGCTGGATCGCTGAGGATCGATTCGACCATGGCGAGGTGATCCTGGCGCGGAGCTACGGTTCGGCCAAGACCGGTGTGTGCCCAGATGATGGTTGTGCGGGGATGGCGCTTGAGAACGGCGATGAGCTGTTTGAGATAAGCAGGCCCGGCGGAGTCCTTGGCGATGTCTTTTGCAAACGGGATGTCGATGTCGCTGTGAAGAATGACGACGAGGCCGGCTTCGGCGGCGAAATCAAGAATGCGGTCGAGCGCGGGATTTTCAAGGCTGGCCACTTCGCCGGGAGTCTTTGCGGAGACAAATTCCTTGTGAATGGTGAACTCGCCGATACCAGTGAAGACGCCGGGAAAGGTTTTGAGAACGCGGCGGATGTGATCGGCGGCGTACATGTCGGATGGATTGAAGCCGGTGATCATGGGGTCGAGGCGGGATTGCTGATCATTGGGGAGAGACTTGTAGGCCATGGCGATGGCGGCGTCGGTGAAAGAGTAGTAGTAGAGCGGCGAATCACTGTGGAGGTAGTAGGTGGGAGCGCGATCGCCGTCGACGCGATAGGACCATTGCTGTTGAAGCGGAATGCCGAACAGGGCGACGCGGCCGGCATGGTTACCCATCATGTTCAGAAAATCGCGAATGCTGGGGCCTTCCTGAACATTGTTGGTGAGATGGCAGTGAGAGTCATTGAATTCGTACACGGGCGTTTGCGAGTGAAGCGGAGCGGCGCAGCCTACGATGTAAAGAGAGGCGAGCGAGGTGAGGCAGAGAATTCTGCGTGTAAGTCTGCGGAAAAAGCGGGCCAATTTGGAGTCCTCCAGCGATTTTAGCGATGAAGAGAAAACTCTGTTTTTCGAAACAGTGCTTCGATGCAGGATTTGAGTTGAAGTTGCCAGAAGATTTGTGTGGAATCGCATCTGATAGCCAAAAACAAAGAAGGATGATTTTCTCGCGCGGACGCGGAGACGCACGGGAAAAGAAAGAATGAGAGAAGTCAGACAAAAGACCGTCTGAGCACCCTATTAGAGTGGGCATTCAAAGAGAGATTCCTCCACTTCGTGGCCCTGCGCGCAACAGCACGCCTAGGAAAAGCTGGGCCACTCCGGACGGGATGACAGCGCTAGCTACAGATCCTGGACAGGCGTTTTTCACAATCATGCACAGATTTGCACAGATGGATTTGGAGAATCCTGTTGACGCGAGGTGAGAAGAAATTTATTGTGTCGCCAGATTGAAACGGAGAACGAAAGTTTTTCGGAGCAATCGCCGGAAATGCGGAAAGAAGCGGCAGAATGCGCCTTCTTCCGAGATGCGCAGCAGAGCCTAAAAATTTTGCAGCGCAATAGGAAGAGGGTGAGAAAACCGACTCGGGAAGCGTGTACCGTGAAAACTTGAGTCGCAGAGCAGGACGCTCAGCAGCTGGATTGAAAGTCAGTGCGAGGGCTTCGGCCGGAACACGAAACGAGTAGATTAGGCGGCGAAGCAGGACAGCTGTACGACACAGTTTAAGGGCGCGACATCGCAAGGTGACGCGCCCTATTTTTTGCAATTCCCTTCTTTGCTGTCTCGTCAATCCGCTAAGTAGATCAGAAGATCAGCCACCACAAAGGCGGGCGCCCTAAAGCGTTGCCCCTACACAAAAACTAAAGCACAGGCGGAGTCGGCGCGTTGGCGAGGGGCGGAGGAAGAGCCTTGCGGAGTTTTTGCATGTCAGGGGGAAATTCCGGGGCGCCCTTGGGTAAGGCATGGCTGCGCGTGATGGCCCATTGCACGAGCCAGCCTACGCCGTTGTCACCGACATAGGTATTGGGGGAGCTATATGCGAAATCGTCGAGCGCGGATTCGAGAGAGACGAAGTGGTAGCCTCGCTTGCGAAGCATTTCGAGAAGATCACCGAGATGGCCTGCTTCCAGATTGTTGCCGTGGAGCAAGATGATCTGCGGCGGCTCGTAGCCGAAAAGTTCGTGGGAGAATTTTTCGTCGTAGTCAAAGACGCCATCGGCGTACTTGAGAAATGCGGCAACGATTTGTTGCTGCAGCGCAGTGTCGCCAGAGCGAAGCGCGGCGTCATAAATAGGGGCAAAGGCCCAATCCTCTGGATCGATCGTGACAGGAGCAATGCGATAGCCGCGATTGACGAGGAAGGATTCAAGTTCCTGGCGCGATTGGAGGTCGCGGCCAACGTTGAGAAAGGGATGACGGAAGTAGCGGATTTTCTTGCCACGCTGGGCGAGAAGAGTTCTTGTGACGGTTTCGCCGCGGATGACAGATTCCTCGAAATCCTTAAGACCAACCCTGTTGAAAGAAGGATGTGAGTAGGCGTGATTGCCAAGTTCGAGGCCGGCGTCGAGCCATTGATTGAGAGCGGCGATGCGGGCGTCGACTTCGCCGGTGCGCATGTAGAGCTTGTTTTCGTTGACGAAGCCGACGGCGGGGATTTGTTGTTGCTTGAGCGTGCCGACAATGCGAGTGGTCACGTCCGTGATTTCCTGAGCGGACATGAATTGGGCGGCGCTTGCGGGGAGATCGTCGATGGTTATCGCGATCTGGCGGTCGGGGCGGGACTGCGAATAAGCTATTGGAGCGAAGGCAAGAGTAAGGAAGAGAAGTCTGTAAATGCGAGTCATGCCGTAGTTCCCTTTTGCGGCTGAGAAGAATTGTAGACAGAGGGATGACGCGGGCAGGTGGCGATGAGGCGTTCGATTTCTTCGATGGGACGGATGCCGCCGCGGGCACCAACGGCTGTGCAATTGAGGGCAGCTGCGCCACAAGCGAATTCGAGTTGACGCTGGGTCGGCCATTCTTGCAGAAGAGCGTAGATAAAGGCGGCGTGGAAAATGTCGCCCGCGCCGGTGGTGTCGGCGACGTGGACGTTGAACGCTGGCGCGTAGAAGAATCTTGAACCGTCGAAGGCAAGGACGCCATCGTGGCCGAGAGTAGCGGCGGTGAGCTTGTTAGAGAGTTTCTTGTGCGCTAGTTGGAGCGATTTTGGGAGATTTGATTCGCCCGAGATGCGGCCGGGAATATCCATGCTGGTGATGAGGAAGTCTATGTTGGTGAGAAGGCATTCGATGCCGTCGTAGAGATCATCAAGATCCGCGACGATGGGGATTTGAGCGTCGCGGGCCCACTCGGCCGCGAGGCATGCGGCGGGGGTGTCGTGGCCGTCTATGAGAAGCGCGCGGGCCGAGATAATCCACTCGCGCTGGAGTTCGGCGGGCTGGAGGACAAGCCGCTCGTCATGACGGCGAAGGACGGTGCGTTCACCGTCGGCGTCGATGAGGATGAACGATTGATGACTCGGACAATTTGGCTCCGTGAAGAGACAAGCTTCAACTCCGGTGCGTTCGAATTCAGCACGATGGAGCTGGGCAGCGTAGTCGTCGCCGAATTTGCCGACATAACGCGTTCGAAGTCCCCAGGATTGGCAAGCGATCATGGCGCTGGCGACCTGGCCGCCAGGAAGAATGCTTGCCGATTCAAATTCGACCTTGGAGCCGCGAGCAGGATATTGGTGGAGAGGAATGAGCGTGTCCGTGGCATTCAGACCGACTCCAACAACATCCACAGGGGCGACGTCCACTTGTGAGAGCGTGCTCATTGGAAGCGAGTGGTGCGCCAGAGGCGGAGTCCACAGGCGACGAGAAGAATAAGAGAGACCGCAGAGAGAAAAAGCGCCGGGGTCCAGTTCGCGGGGAGGTTCGGAATGCTCGCGACACTTGCAAAATAAATGAAGACGGCGGTGGCGAAAGCAACGAAGATCCAATCAAGGACGCCGCGCGAGGGCACAGCTTCGCCGGCGGATTGGCGCCCGTCGAGGCGGGCTTCGACGAAATCGGAAGCGAGGCCGTAACGATCGGATTCGCGTTGGGCTGCGGCACGCCACTGTGTGTTTTCTTGCTGGGAAGCGCTTGAGAGGGCGATCGAGCCGACACCGAGAATCATGAGCAGCGAACCTCCGATGACTTGAGCATAAGTTGACGTACTGCGGCCATGGAGTTCACCGAAGACGAGGACGCCCCAGAGAAGTCCCCAGAGCTGGTTGGTGTTGGAAAGAGGAATGCCACGGCTGATGCCGACATATTTTGCGGCGTATTGCTGGAAGAGATCGCCGATAACCCAGATGAATCCGCCGAGCATGAGCCAAAAGATGATACCGCGGGCCGCGGAGAGCTCGGCGAAAAGTCTCTGGGCACCGAGAGTGCCGAAGGAGAGCGTGGACATCATGCCGAGTTCGCCGATGGTGAAGAACGTGACGAAGCTGAGCGGATTCATGCCGGAGAGATAAGCTTTGCGATAGGGGATGTACATCGTGCCCCAGAGAACACCGGCACCGAGCGCTGCGAGTACGCCGTGCATCGGATTTGCGCCGGCAGTGTGGGCACCAGAAGAAGCGATTGCAAGGATTGCTGCGCCCACGCACATAACCAGAGTGCCGCCCAAAACGCCAAGCCAGCGGCGCATTCCTGCACTGCGAAGTTCGTTGAAGAAAAGAAAGCCCCAAAGAATGCCGAGCAACGAATTTGAATTCCACAAAGGAAAGGCGATGCTGAGACCGATGTCGCGGATGGCATAAACAGTGAGTGTGTTGGCAACGGCCCAAAGGCAGCCGGCCAGAATTGCCCAAATGATGAGATGAGGACAGCGGCGAGCGTCGGCTCGAATGGAACTGCTGCCGAGGATGAGTGCAGGAAGGCTCCAGCGAGCGAAGAAGACTCCGACGACCATGATGAGCGAGATGACCATCGGAGAAAGGCCAAGGGTGACGAGTTTTGTGGGCGCTTCAGCAGCACCAAGCCAGGCGCCGGCAGTAAGTCCGGAGAAAATGCCCAAAAGTTGGAGAGTACGAGAGCGGGAGGAAGGATTTGTTGCTTCGGCGGTCGTGGAAGTCGCTGACATAGTCAGCGGATCCACTCGAGGAGAAGAAGGCCGACGACGAGAACGGCGACTGGAACCCAGAATTGGACGTCGGTAAAGATGTTAGCCAAACGATTGCGAGATGGTTGAGGCGTGTCGGATCCGTTCGTCACGACTTCCCTTTCCGAAAATGGCAGTTTGGTTGCGCGGACAAGATAGCAGAGGTGGGGAAGAAAAACACGCGGCGGAAAAGACTCTCCGGCTAGAAACCGGCGGTACAACACGGCCTCGATTTGGTTATAGATCTACTTTTTAAAAAGGTTTTCGAAGGCCTGACGGGCGTCGAGCGGTCGCGAAGGAGCGGACTCTGCAGCAGCGGCCTGTGTGGGCTGCGAGTAGCTCGTCGGGGCGGTGTCTTTTTCAACGGTCATGCGAAATTCGTAAAAGGTGCATGCGTTCTTGGCGTCCTTCGGAGAGATGCGCTCAGGAACGGGCTGTGTACATTCGAATTGCGCGCCAGAGTCGAAGAAACGGCACTGCTTGCAGCAGTGAAGCTCAAAATTGCATTTGGGACACTTGCCGTTGGGATCGAAGCCGGGGGTGAGAACGGCGCCGCAGTTGGAGCAGCGCGCGCGGGTGACGGTGCCGACCATGCGCGGGGTGCGCGGGCCGAGGTGATCGTTCTGGCCGCGCGGTCCACCCTGCGGGGGTTTTCGTTCCTGACGATGTTCTTTTCTGTCTTGCTTTTCGTTATCGCGATAGCCGCGATGACCATACTTACGGTCCACGTACGCCTCCGTATTACCGTCCGGGCGGGCGGCAACAGCCAAAGCTCAAGTTATGGGGCAAACGCAACACACCCTGGCTAGCATCCAATCGGAATTGCTACACTCGGCGCGGCAGCGTCTTCCAAGGGGTTTCAAAAAGGAATTGCCGACAACCAAGAGCAGGAGATGGGACAACATTGTTTGTAGCGCTATGGGAGTTCGAAGTCAAGCCGGGATGTGAAGAAAAGTTTCAGAGAGTATATGGAGCCGGCGGCGACTGGGCAAAGCTGTTTGCGCGAGATACAGCATATCGAGGGACGCAGCTAGTGAAGGACGTGGAGCAGGAGCGAGTTTATTTGACGCTGGATTTTTGGGAGACGCGCGAGGCGTACGAAAAATTCAAGAAAGAAAATGTGGTGGAATATGAAAGGATTGATTGTGGGTGCGAGAGCATGACGGAAAGGGAGAGGAAGGTTGGAGAGTTTGAGGGATGATCTTGCACCAACAACTTGTTTCCAGGGGAGAAAAGGATGATGCGAAAGAGAACGTTTCTGATGGCAGGTACGACGTTGGCTGTGCTATTGGGAGCTTCGGTCGGGGGATTGCGCGCATCGAATAGCTCATCAGAAGAAGATAAGAAAACCGTCGCGGCGCTGGACACGCAGTATCAGGCGGCCGTCAAGGCCAATGAAGCGGCGACGATGGACCGAATTCTGGCAGACGATTTCATTCTGGTAATCGGCAATGGCAAGACTTCCACGAAGGCCGACCTTCTTAAGCAAACAAGAAGCGGCGAATATGTTTACGAACATCAGGAAGACACCGAACAAACGGTTCGTGTGTGGGGAGATACGGCAGTTGTAACAGCGAAATTGTGGCAGAAAGGCACACTGAGCGGAAAGAGTTTTGACTATACGCTCTGGTTTAGCGACACCTATGTACGGACTCCGACTGGATGGAAATATGTGTTTGGGCAGGCTTCTTTACCGTTGCCGAAAACACCTTGAGGACAGGTTCGGCACCGAGCTACCCAGAACTCACAGCACTGTTCTTCAGATAGCGAACACTTTAAACACAACATTGAACAGACTGTAAAACAGGCGGCAGCGAGTTTGCCTACCTTTGCTTGCCCTGGCAGTTGGGCGAAACCGCGCGAGACATAGGCGCGGCTCACGAACCCGCATACCAGAGGGAGGGTAGGAGATGGTAAGTGCATTCGCACGCAATGGAAATCAAGAAAATTCAAGGCGGCAGTGCAAGCTCTGGTTCGTGGGTGCCGCTCTGGTTGTTGCAGGCTTGGTGGCGACAGGAGTTGCGGCCAACGGCAAGTTTGACGGTGACGACGGAGATCGAGACGACGATCAAAGGGCTTATGCAATTGGGCTTTGGGGAGACTTGCCTTATTCGGATGCTCAGGCGATAACAGGCGTTCCGAATATAATCGCAGACATGAATTCGCAGGAGCTTGCGTTCACGGCACACGACGGCGATTTGAAAGCGGGAAACGGAACGCCAGGCTCGGTGACTCCGACGACCTGCAGCGATGCGCTCTATGTTCAGGCGCTTCACTATTTCAATTCGTTGAAAGCGCCGGCGATTTTCACTCCGGGCGACAACGACTGGACTGATTGTGACCGCGCGTCCAACGGGGGGTTCTCTTCACGGGAGCGGCTCGATCATGAACGACAGGTATTTTTCAGCACGCCGTTCTCGTTGGGGCAGCACAAGCTGCACCAGGACGTGCAAACGGACCCGATTTGCCTTGGCGTCAGTGGAAACGTCCCGTGCGTGGAAAACCGGCGCTGGACGGTGGGTGGCGTCACATATGCCACGCTGAACATTCAGGGCTCCTGCAACAATCTCTGCGACACGGCCCCAGACCCGGCCGAGTTTGCGGCGCGGAACGTGGCGGTCATCGCCTGGATGCATCAGACTTTTGACGAAGCGAAACTGCGTAATTCGGCGGCGATCATGTTTATTTCGCAAGCCGACCCAGGATTTGATGCGACCGACGCAACGCGCGGACCAGTGCGAAATCCGAAGACCCTGGCCGAGACGGATGGCCAGCCCGACGGATTCCAGCAATTCTTGTTAGCGCTGCGCGACGAAGTGATCGCGTTTGAGCGTCCGGTCGCGTATGTGCACGGCGATTCGCACTATTTCCGAGTTGACAAGCCGTTTCTGAACTCAACCGGCGCGCGACTGGAAAATTTCACCCGCGTGGAGACGTTTGGCGATAACCAAGGAAACGGAACTAACGACGTGAACTGGCTGAAAGTTTTTGTGAATGCGCGCAGTCGCGAAGTGTTTGCTTACCAGCCGCAAATCGTTCCGGGGAACCGGACGGCAGTGCCTGCGCCAGCACCGATCGCGCGTTCTGATGATTACTAACAAAGATTCGTCCGCAACACACCTGAAAAAGGGAGCGAAGAAACTTCGCTCCCTTTTTTCTTACGATGGGTATGCCCGCTTAGGAAAACGGTCGCCACATCAGGCGAAGAGCTTGGAGAGACCTGTCGGCGCGAGATCGGGCTGCAGAAATTTGGCGGGAGTGCCGGCAGAGCGGAGGACGGCTTCGGCGGCGAGGTAGCCGCTACGGACGGCGCCTTCCATCGTTGCAGGCCAGCGGGTGGCGGTCCAATCGCCGGCGAGGAAGAGGCCAGAGATTTTTGTTTGCTGGGGCGGGCGGAATTTGTCAACGCCAGGGAATGGCGAAAAAACAGCCATGGCTTCCTTGATGACGGTGCCTTTAACAAGTTGGGCGTCGCGCGCGGCGGGAAGAGCGTGGCGAACTTCCGCGAGACAAAGGTCAATGATTTCCTGACGGGGCTTTTGCAACAGGTCGTGCGAGGCGCTGATGACGAGCTGGAGATATTGTTTCGCGTCGGGAACAGCCGCGTCGGTTTGATCGGTGTGAAGCGCCGTCTTGTTAAAAATCCATTGTGTGGTGGTTTCTAGCAGCGTGAGATAGGGTTCCGTCATCACTTGGCGATCAAACCAAAGATGAACGCCGGTGATGGAAGCGTCTGAGATTTTGTCGAGGTGGCCGAGTGAAGGGTCGAGTTCTTTCGCGGCCGGTGGAAGCAACTCATCGATCATGCCGTGAGGAAGTGCGAGGACATAAACATCGGCCCGTTCTTCGCGGCCATTGTCGAACAGGGCTGCTGTCATCGCGCCATTTTCGATGCGAATTCCACGGAGAGGAGAACGAAAACTCAGTTCCCCGCCCTTGCGCTCGATTGCAGCGCGGCAGCCGTCGTAGAGATCGCCAAGCGCGACCGTGGGCACTCCCATCAGATAGCCCGTTTTGTTTGCAAGGACCGACTTCCAGAAAACGTCTATGCCGTAACGCAGGTCAATCTTATCGAGGTCCTCGGAAAGAGCGCTGACGAGAACGGCTTTCCAGAAACGTTCGATTGCGTCGGGAGTTTGTTTCTTCCGCTTGAGCCAATCGAGCACGGACAGATTTTCTTTTTCGGCTTCGGGGACCCGACCGCCGGAAAACAGAATTGAGGCGAAGGCGTGTGCGATGCCGATTTTGTCGCCAAGTGAAAGCGGCGAAAACGTGAGAAACGAGCCCGTGAGATGGAGCGGCGCGGGAAGAATGCCTCCCTGCATGGTGCCGCGACGGCCTTGCGGATCCTGGAGGACGAGGCGGTCAAAGAATTTGATTTTGCCGTTGGCGCCGACGCGTCGGTAGAAATCTTCGAGATTGGTGCAGCAGCCGAAGGTGACATGCTGGCAATTGTCCACATGCTCGCCATTGGGCAATTCGTAGGACGCAGCGCGGCCACCGAGGTAAGGCCGCTGTTCGAAAAGCTTTACTTGCCAGCCGGATTCAGCTAGCGCGACGCCGGCCGCTAGACCCGCCAGCCCGCCGCCGATCACGATCACGTTTTTCGAGGACATTTTCCCTTGTGTGACGCCCGAAGCGTGCGCGGGCGATGAAAAGCATTTTTTCCGCAGTGGAGAGACGAACGCGTTCTCCGAAAACGGCAAATTCGAGCGATTCGATGCGTGCGAGCAAAGCGGAGTAGGTGTGTACCAGGAGCCAGAGTGTGCCGCGGCTGTCCGCGTCAATCAGGTCGAGGAGTTCCGCTCCTTCTTCATAATTTTGCCAGGCGCGATCGGCCTCGAAGCGGAGGAGTTCACGCACGCCGAGCGTGGCTTCGTTGCGGCCGAAGTCTTCCGCATTGACGTTGTAGCGGGCGAGATCCTCGTCAGGAATGTAAACGCGGCCAAGCGAATAGTCTTCGCTAACGTCGCGGATGATGTTAGTGAGTTGGAAGGCAAGGCCGAGTTTTTCGGCGAGATCGAGTGCGCGGGGATCCTTGAAGCCAAAAATGTGTGTACATGTGAGGCCGACGGTTCCCGCGACACGATAGCAGTATTCGCGGAGGCGGTCGAAGGTGGGATAAGTCCTGACGGTGAGGTCCATTTCCGCGCCGGAGATGAGGTCGTGGAGATAGCGTGTTGGCATGTTGTAGCGGCGAATCGTGTCCGCAAGCGCAGGAAGCGCTTGCGCTGCGTGTTTCGGATATGAGTCGGACAATGGCAGCGCTGTGTTTCCATCGAAGCATTGCTCGAGGCCTGTGACGAATTCGTCCAGCGCAGCGCGCCACTTCGCCAAGTTGCGTTGCTTGGTCGCTACGTCGGTGCCCTCATCTGCGACATCGTCCACCAGACGATTGAACGCATAGAGTGCGACGATTCCGTCTCGCTTTTGCTTGGGAAGCAGAAAAAACGCTGGGTAAAAGCTGCTATGTGCGGAGCGTGCAATCTGGTGGCACGCGGCGTAGGAAGCTTCGACGTCGAAATCCCTTGAAGCGAGTGCGATATGCCGTTGCTCCGCCTGTTCCGATTTGTGAGATTTGCGGCGAGAGAAAACGTAGCCGAGGAGGACGCTGCCGAGTAAGCGTGCTTGTTTGGCTTTGCTAATTGCGGGCCGACGATTCAGTGTGTCGTAGCCTTGGGCTTCAATGGCGTCAAGGACGGCCAGGCCGCCGCGACTGAACATTTCGAGGTCGACGCTAAGGCGGCCGTCGACCATTCTTGCGAGAGGATAGCCTTCGTCAAAAAGCGCGCGAGTGCGAGCAACGAGATCTTTCATCAGCGAGACGTAGCGGTCGCTGAACTGGCGATTCACGATTTCGTTTTCATTGACGCCATGCTGCGCGGCAAGGTCGAGCGGAATATAGATGCGGCCTTTTTCGAGGTCCCGCGAAACGTCCTGCCAGAAATTTGCGAGCTGCAACGCGGTACATGTTGCATCCGAAAGGACCTGCCTGGTCAAATCGCGGTAGCCGCAAAGATAGAGGACGAGGCGGCCGACGGGATTCGCGGAATAGAGGCAGTAGCCGATCATCGCATCCCAAGTTTGGTAGCGCTTGGTGGTCTGGTCCTGGCGGAAGGCTTTTAGCAGGTCAGCAAAGGGCTGCTTCGGAATGTCCTTTTCGAGAATTGTTTGGCGGAGCGCGATGAAAATTGGGTGGGACGGTTTGCCCTCGTAGCAGAGGTCGAGTTCACGCTCCCACCAGTCGAGCAGTTTGACAGCGCGGCTAGTGTCGGGAATTTCGTCGCCGAGGTCGTCCGCCCAGCGGCAGTAAGCGTAGATATTATAGAAATGTTGGTGAAGGTCCTTGGGCAGGAGCCAAGAGACAACGTTGAAATTCTCGTAATGATGCGTGGCGAGCCATTTTGTGAACTGCTGCGCAGTCTCCGGCGAACACCCCGCGGCGGGGGCGTTTGCGGCGATTTCGAGTTCACCAGGACGCAGCACGATTAAAGGATAGCGTTGTTTTACAAAAAAAGCAGATTCTCCTCGCAGAACCGGTTCGGAAGTGCAGCGGTCCTCGGGCAAAATCAGTCCTCGGAATGACGCACAAATTGGGAAGTGAGTGCAAAGTTACGGGCGGACGGCGACTTTGATTTCGCCGCTGCGGGACTTCATGCGTTCGAAGGCTTGCGGCAGATCGTTGAGGGTAATTTCTTCGGTGACGAAATCGTGAGCCGAGATGTCTCCGCGTTTGATCGCTTCGAGGGCTTCGCGGATAAACCGCGGCGTGTGATGAAAGGGCGAGATCAAGCGAATTTCTGAATAGTGAATCTGCGCAGGCTCGATTTCGACTTTGGTGCCACTTGACAGGCCGCTGAAGAAGTTGACGACTCCACCGCGGCGAACCATCGAAAGCGCCATTTCCCACGCAGCAGGATTGCCGGCAGCTTCGACGACAGCGTCTGCTCCGCGATTCCCGTCCGTAAGGGTTTTGACAGCGGCGACGACATCTTTCGTTTCCGTGACGTTAATGGTGGCTATCGCTCCAAGGCGGCGAGCCACATCAAGCGGCGCAGCGCGGCGAGCGAGTGCGATGACGCGGATGCCGCGACGAGTAAGCATTCGAACAAACTTCAGTCCAATCGGCCCGCAACCGATGACGACAGCCGTGTCTCCGGTGCGCAACTCCATCTCATGGATACCGCGCAAAACACAGGCGAGCGGCTCGACCAGCGCGGCGCTCTGATCGTCCACGCTATGCGGCACTTCGAGCATGTTCTCCATCACGATGCGGCCGGGGATGCGCATGTATTCGGCATACGCGCCATTGTTGAAGAGCAAATCCTCGCAGAGATTTTCCTGTCCGCGCCGGCAGTGATAGCAGCGCAAACAGGGCGCAGAGTTTGCAGCGATCACACGGGTGCCGAGGCGCCACTTGTGATCCACGCGCTTGCCGACAGCGACGATGTCGCCCACGACTTCGTGGCCAAATACGGCGGGCGGCTGAATCATTTTGGCGTGATAGCCGCGCTTCCAGACTTTCAAATCTGTTCCGTCCGTTAGCGCAAGACGCACCCGCAGTAGCACCTCGTCGGCGGCAACGCTGGGAACGTCCACCTGTTCAATGCGGAGGTCTTCGCTGCCGTAAAGGACTGCGGCGGTCATTTTTTGCGGGAGGACGCGCCGGGCTATGGCTACAACTTCGTCAAAGGCGGCTTCGAGCTTTTTTGTCGTGGAGCTCTTCATGAGTGGGTAATCAAGATTTTAAGCGACTGGGCCGTGGGCCGAACCGCAAGATCAAGGCCTTCCTGAATTCTATCCAGCGGAAAGCGGTGCGTGACAATATCCATGACGGGGAGTTTCTTTTGCAGCACGAGCGCCGCCGCTTCGTCTTGGATGTCTACGGCTGCGCTGTAGCTGCCAAGAATCTCTTTTTCGTCTATGCCGACCGCCGCCGCGGGAAACTCAATCCGTGTTACCGGATCGTTCGCCGCAAACAGAAGCACCCTGCCACCGGGTCTGGCCGCCGCGAGAGAATCCTCCACGACCGCCGGATGCGCAACTGCCACCAACACCGCATCCACGCCCCGGCCCTCTGTTCGGGCCTTGACCTGTTCAACTAGCTTACCACCGCTGGGGTCAAAAGACTCCTCGGCGCCCAAAGTAAGGCTTTTGTTGCGGCGTTCAGCCATAGGGTCGCTGGTCAGGAGGCGTGCGCCAAAGAGTTTGGCGACCATCAGGAGCTGAAGGCCGATTGGGCCGCAGCCAGCCACGAGGACGTTTTCGCCAGGAGCGACGCGGGCTTTCTGAACTGCTTTATAAATCGTGTTGATGGGCTCGATGAAGGTCCCTTCTTCGAAGGAGACGTTGTCGGGAAGCGGCACGATGCCGTGTTCGGCGACCCAGGGCATGGCTTTGACGTATTCGGCGAAGCCGCCGCCGTTTGGAGCGAAGCCCGCAGTCAAGCCGGTCGTTTTGTATTGCTTGCATTGGGAAAAGGAGCGGCGTTCGCAGAAGAAGCAGGTGCCACAAGGGATGTGGTGAAAGCTCATCACGCGGTCGCCCGGCTTGAATTTGGTCACGCCCGGGCCGACGGCGACGACAGTTCCAGCGAGTTCGTGGCCAAGAATCTGCGGCGGCTCGACGTAACGTTGGTAGATCTTCTTGATGTCCGTGCCACAGATGCCGCAGGCTGCGACTTTGATGAGGACTTCATGGTCGAGGACTTCGGGGACCGGGACTTCTTCGACTCGGACAATTCCCTTTTCGCGGTAGACGCCAGCGCGCATGGTTTTCGGAATGGGGCCGAGAGATTCCGCAGCCGCATGCGATACTTTTGGGAAAGCAGCGTTCATGCGTGAGCTAACCTTTCATCA
>Ga0126376_10000958_pt1 | contig 15012 bp, 13 predicted proteins | sample PanSoiMetPlot_15_FD_92760 | JGI IMG/M metagenome (GOLD analysis project Ga0126376, IMG submission 92760) | Tropical forest soil microbial communities from Panama - MetaG Plot_15 | ecosystem: Environmental > Terrestrial > Soil > Tropical forest > Bulk soil | place: Panama | collected 2016-02-17
GACCACAGCACGCCGACCCGGATATTTCGCCTGCCGGGCGGCGAACCCGTGACGGTGCGCGTGATCAGTCCGCAAGATACGGGCCGCTTGCAGGCCTACATACGCAATCTGTCTGGCCCGACTCGCCGCAACCGATTTCTCGGTGCAGTCAACGAATTGACGCCGTCGGCACTCGAACGCCTCGCCCACATGGGCGGCCCCGACGAATTGACACTGATCGCTTTCGCAGGCGCGGGCAGTCAAGCCGCGATGATCGCCGAGGCGGTGGAGGTAATGGCGCCGCAGAGCCGGCGCTGCGAAATCGCTCTGTCGGTGACGGACGCGTGGCAGCGCAAAGGCCTCGGCACACTGCTGCTTGCGACTCTGGAGCGGCACGCGAGGCTTCTGAGCGCTCGCTGTCTTGTCGGCGAAGTCCTGCGAACCAACGACGCGGTGAAAGCCCTCGCCCGCAAGGCGGGCTTCGCAATCCGCGGTCCGTTCAGTGACGCGCGGCTGGTGGAGATCGTCAAGGATCTTTCGATTCGCCAGACCGCGCTGCCGTGTCACGAGCAATTTTTCCAGCTGCGATCGGTTGCGGCTTGACGGGGCCGCAGGTTTCGCGGTCGCGTGCGACCCTGCAGTACTCGTCGCTCGCTTCAGGCGAACTGAATGGATCGCAGCATCGTCAAACGAGATGATAGCGGATTCGTCCAAGGGTGACGCGGGGCGACCCTTGTGGTCGCCCGGTTGTTGGCCAGCGCAATGACGATTCCAGATTGGCCCTGGGGTGGCTGCCACGAGGGTTGCCCTCATTGGCGCTAACTTAAGACCCGCGAGATAACGCCTAATGGGTCGCCCCCACCTGGCAATGTTGGAGGACGCCGCACGCGATACGCCACGTCGCAATATGCGAAGACCAGAGCGCATAATGCAAAGAAGGCTTCTCGCCCGATGCCGACATGAAATTGCCACCCGGGTTGGCCATATTTGACAAGGACAACCATACTGGCTGTTCGCAACAGTGGAGCATCTTCAATGTGCGATTACAGTCTGCAATTCGTTGCATCTCGACCCGCGACGGTCGGAGACAAACTGGTGTCGACGAAATTCGCGAACGCGATCACTGGCGGTTTCGCTGCGGTCGGAGAACCTGACGTGGCGGTGTGCCTTCTTCCCGGCACGGAGGTCGCGTTCGACAAAGAGGTGGAATACGAGCATGGTTTCTTCCCCAACCTGATGCCGGTGAGAAAGGTTGGGCAGAAAGTGGCGCGCTTCCGGCTAGTCAACAAGGAGCAGCCGCACGTACATCACGACGCACTCGAATTCCCCGACGGGCACACTGTGCTCGTCACCCGGCTGTGTGAGGGGCAGCATGCGACTGTGCTGCAGCTGCCGGCCGCGCCACGAGCGGAGGAGGCGAAGGCCGAGAACGGCTTCGCAATCGTCGCCTGAGCGCATGCCTTGGTAGGAGCGCGGTCGAAACCAATCCACCTGCCTGCGGAGGCGCACCTTCCTGGTAAGCGGGAGGCTGGGGTGGGTTGAGCGGTGCGAAACCCACCATCCCGTCGCCACGAGAAGGCCCGATGGGTTTCGCTGTCGCTCAACTCATCCTACGGACGCACCGTAGGGCCTCGCGAAAAGATTCACAGTCTCATAGGTTGAGCGTGAGCCCGGCCGGGGCCGCGGGCTTGTCAGGAGGCACCCATGAACCATCACGCTTCCCCGTCTCGCCGTCGTATCATGGTAACCGGCGCCTGCGCGGGTCTTTTGCTCTCATCGCGCGACGCCCTGGCGCAAGACCTTGTGCCGACGCCTGCGTGCCACGACGGCGACGAGCCGACTCTGCCCGAGACCGAGGGGCCGTTCTTCAAGCCGAAATCCCCACGGCGCAGCGATCTGCGCGAGGCAGGCATCACCGGCCGCCCACTCGAGCTTTCGGGGGTGGTGTTGACGCGCTCATGCCGGCCAGTGGCGAATGCGCTCGTCGATCTGTGGCACGCCGATGACGGCGGCGAGTACGACAACAAGGGCTTCCGCCTGCGCGGCCACATCTACACCGACGCGCAGGGGAGCTACGCCTTCCGCACCATCATGCCCGGCCTCTATCCTGGGCGCACCCGCCACTATCACGTCAAGGTGCAAGCGCCGAACCGGCCGGTGCTGACGACCCAGTTCTATTTTCCCGATGAGCCGCAAAATCGCGCCGACGCGTTCTTTCATCGCGAACTGCTGATGCAGGTCGCCGCCGTGGACGATGAGCTGCGGGCGCGGTTCGACGTGGTGCTGGCGATGCGCTAGGAGATGGTGTGTTTGCTTGCCGGGCTGAAAACGGAATGGGGCACCGAAGATGAACCTCAACGCAGCCAGTTCTCGACGGAAAGCGCCTTGATACGTGAGAATTCGCGTTCGCTGGCGGTGACAAGCGTGCAACGCAGCGCCAGCGCGTGGGCGGCAACAAACAAATCATTGGCCCCGATCGGTTGGCCGATCTCCTGCAGGCGGGCTCGCAACGCGCCGTAAACGACATCGGCCGGCGATTCGAAGGGGACCACCTCGATGGCGCGAAGCACACTTTCAAGCTGCGCCGCCAACGCCGGCGAGGTTTTGCGCGCGGCGGCACAACGCAGCTCTGACGCAACGATGATGCTGGTGCAGATGCGCGCTTCGCCGACCTCAGCGATCCGCTTGGCGATGCTGCCCCGCGGATGGCGCACCAGATCCGACACGATGTTCGTGTCGAGCATGAACCGCATGATCACCTAATGATCACCTATCAACTGGCTCCGCGGGTCGGTCTTCGATCGGCGAAAATTCTTCCTCCAGCTCCGAAAGCGACGCCAGCACCGCCAAGAGTGATTTCGGCGCCAGCGGCTCGACGATGAGGCGCTGACCTTCCCTGCGGATAATCGCATCGGCACCGGGCAGTTCGAACTCGCGCGGAATCCTCAACGCCTGATTGCGTCCGTTCTTGAAAAGTCTGACTTGCCGTTCAGCCATTCCGCCAAATCCCCTGGACCTATGCCGAGCATAGGCCCAGCTGCCTTGCTAAAACGGTCTAGGCATATGCCAAGACATGGCTAGCTCCGCGCCTGTGCGGCGTCAACCGGTCGGAGCGAAGCGCAGGACCGCTTGAGCCCTTCCAAAGGAGGCAGGGGCGAAGCAAGACTTTTTCACCGGAAATGGCCAGCGACTTCCAATCCCTACGATTCCAACCGCTTTTGGCTGAGCGCTGACGGTCAGTTGCCGCCGTGCAGGTGGAAACCGGCATTGCGGGCAAGATCAAGCCGCACATTGGCGTCCGGATCGGTTCCGACGACGCGTTCCCCGGGGACTTCCACGGTCGGGGAAGTCGCCGCGTCCGCCGGGGCAGCCGCTGCATACGACACCGGCGCGGGCGCTGCGCCGACGGTCGAACCTAAAATGGTGGGCGGCAAAGCCGAACACCCGCTATGGGCTCCTGCAGCCATCATCACCGCAGCGGCCGTTGCCATTGTTTTCAACGTCATGAGTCACTTCACTCATCTTTTGCGTGGAGTTAGGTCGCACTCAAGTTACGCAACGCCGCCGAAAACGCGTGGTTGAACCCAACACTGGCAGGGTGGAAGTTGAAGAACAACGGCAAATTACCGTCAGAGATTTATTTGCCTTAATACTGTATCAGAATTGCAACACCCTATGATGACTTCAGAAATACGTTCGGTTTATAACATTAGTTAAGTATAGTTTCGTCTCGCTGGCCGAGTGATTCACTTTGCGACGCGCATGAGACTTCAAAATCAAGCTCCAATCTGGTCGCGAACTACAGCAAGCCGAGGCTCCGCAGTTCGCGTCGCAGATCTTCCGGCATATCGCGGGCGCCCGGTGCGGCGCGGTCGAGGTCGCGCGGGGCGTCGCCCGCGGCGAGATAGCGCCAACCCTGGAACGCCCGGCAGGGTCGCGGCTCAACCGGCACGGGTTTGCAATCGAGCACTATATGGCAGCGGCCGATACCCTCTTTGTCGACGAACGGGCGGATGCCGAGGATTCGCTCCCGGCACATGATCTGCCCGCGAATCACCCAGTAGAGCGAGCCGCCGTCGAGGATCTCGGCAGCGCGCTTCGGCACCATGCGGGTGGTGTGGTTGCGCTCGCGCCGACGCGCGCCGACCTTCCTGCTACCCTTGCGTCGGGCCTTCAGCCTCTCCTCGATCCACTCCTCAAGGTCGCGGATCGAGTCGCAGCCGACGCAAAGTTTGATGAGGTGCAGCACGTCGCGACTCCGCTGAACCAGAACGATTGCGGCTTAGCAAATTGACATTCGAATCTGACGATTCAAGTTTGCAACAATGGACCGGACGTCACTCCAAGCGCGAACAAACCACATGCCTCCTCCGGCGAGGACGAGCAGGGTACCCCCGATAGACCGGCCCTGGTCAGGTCTTGCGCGGTGTTTGGCCAAGATCAACCCTTTCCCTCATCCGCCTCGATGCGCGCGAGGACGGCGCCCTCGACCGCCTGGGTTCCCGGCACAGCGGCCACTTGCGTTACGATGCCATCCATCGGCGCGGTCAGGCTGTGCTCCGTTTTCATGGCCTCCATGAGCGCGACGCGGGCGCCTTTCTTCACCCGCTGCCCGGGCTCGACGAACGTGGCGACGATCTTGCCGTTCATCGGCGCGCGTACCACGCCGTCGCCGCCAAAGTCGTGGGCGTCCGGGGCGCCGTAACGCGGCAATGTCACATGAAACTGGCGACCGCCGGCGACGACGACCGCGCCGCCTGCAACCTCGACCAGTCGGCTGGGCGCCAGCGCTGGCCCCTCCCGACCCTCCGCCAGCCTGCCTTGCTTGCACGCGGGGGTTGGAGAGGGGACCGAGAGATCGCCGGAAGCGGTCGTGCCGTCGACCGTGACTTGCGCACCTCCCGGTCCCCAGGCGACGGTTGCCTGCCGCGCCGCGCCATCGACGAGGAAATCCAGCACTATTATGCGGGCAGGGCCGAGCGCGAAGCCGTCATCGGCCGACCACGGGTCACGCCACGCGGAGTACGACGGCGGTTTCCCGGCCGACTCAACCTCGGCGAGGCGCCTGCGCTCACGATCGAGCAGGACCGCGAGCGCGCGGGCAATCGCCAGCGCTTCTTCTCTTGGATCTGCGTAAAGAAGCTCGGCGAGATGGCGATCGATGAAGCCGGTGTCGAAACGGCCGGCGCCAAACTCCGGATGTTCGGCAAGCATCGTGAGAAACGGCGTATTGACCCGTGGGCCCGCCACGACGAGATCGCGGAGCGCCGCCGCCAGGCGAGCGAGCGCGGCGCGGCGCGTCGGCGCCTGCGCTACGATTTTGGCAATCATCGGATCGTAGTCCGGCGGCACCACATCGCCCGATGCGAAGCCGGGATCGACCCTGATCCCGTCGCCAGCCGGTGGTTCGAACACGGTGATTCGGCCAGACGACGGCCGAAAGTGCCGCGCCGGGTCTTCCGCATAGATTCGCGCCTCGACCGCATGGCCCGCGAGCGAGACGTCGGACTGCCGCAGCGGCAGCTCCTCGCCGGCGGCTATGCGAAGCTGCCATTCGACGAGATCGAGCCCTGTGATCGCCTCGGTGACCGGATGTTCCACTTGGAGGCGGGTGTTCATTTCCATGAACCAGAAGCCGCCCGACCGCAGCCCGGCGGAGCCGTCGGCGATGAACTCGACGGTGCCGGCGCCCACGTAGCCCACCGCCCGTGCCGCCGCGACTGCGGCCGCGCCCATCTCGGCCCGCAAGGGCGGGGCCATCCCGGGCGCCGGAGCTTCCTCCATCACCTTTTGATGGCGGCGTTGCAGCGAACAGTCACGCTCGCCGAGGTGGATCACGTTCCCCTTGTGGTCCGCGAAGACTTGGATCTCGATATGGCGCGGCGCTTCGATGTATTTCTCGACCAGCACCCGCGCCTCGCCGAATGCTGCGATCGCCTCGCGCTGGGCGGCGGCAAGCTCCTCCTCGAATTCCGCATGCTTGTCGACACGGCGCATGCCGCGGCCGCCGCCTCCTGCCACGGCCTTGATGAGAACCGGATAGCCGATTTCGTAGGCCTTGCGCTTGAGAAAGGCCGCCGTCTGCTGACCGCCGTGATAGCCCGGTACCACCGGCACCCCAACGCGCTCCATGAGCGACTTGGCATGATCCTTAAGGGCCATGGCACGGATGGCCGCGGGCGGCGGACCGACAAACACCAAGGAGGCCTTGGCGCAGGCGTCGGCAAATTGTGCATTCTCCGAAAGAAAACCGTAGCCCGGGTGCAAGCACTGGGCGCCTACCAGGCGGGCCGCGTCGATCAGGTTATCGATGGCGAGATAGCTCTCCGCCGGCGGCGCCGGCCCGATCAGGACCGCCTCATCGCAGACCCGGGTATGCAGCGAACCGGCGTCGGCCTCGGAGTAGACCGCGATTGTACGCAGACCAAGCCGTGCCGCCGTACGCGCAATACGAACCGCAATCTCGCCACGATTGGCGATCAGCACCGATGAGAACATAATCTATGGGATATCATCCGGGCGGCGAAGAATATACGTCGCCGGGCGTTTTCCACGGGCCGCATCCGCAAAACAGCCCCCTGGCCCCAGGTTAAGGGGCAAAAGCGAAACCTGGGGCGGTGCCGAATTGATGGGGCGGTTCCGGTTTTCGCTGCCGCGCAATCGGGCCGCTCAACCCGGACGATAGGTCTGCCTACTGCGGTTGTGGCGAGCCAGCGGGCCGCGTTGCGGTACCATCGGTCGGCGCCGTTCCGACCGCAACAGGTGCTGCCGGATGCGCTGTGCGCGGCCGTTGCGGCGGACGACGTGGCGGGACGGGAGCGGTCGCCGTGTGGGGATTGCCGTCCCCGGACGGCGTCGCCGACTGCCCGCTTGGCGGGGCACCGGGCCGGACGGCCGGCTCAGGCGCCATGATGTTCACCGGCGGAATCGACTGCGACGACGGGAAATCATAGCGTGGCGATACCGTGAGCGCGGGTCCTGGGTACGATGACCCAGCCGTCGCGCCGTCTGTTACGGCGCGCGACGGTACGGCGGCCGCGCCGTCCGCTGCGGCCCGCGACGAGCCATTCCAGAAGGCTGCAAATTTCGCCACCTGCTCGTCAAACGTGTGATCGCGCAAATTGGCCACGACACGGTTGCGGTCGACAAACCAGCTCAGGGCATCGCATGCTACCGCGGTGCAGCCGTAACGCTCGGCCAACACGTGCGCGACGATGCCGAATCGATCAATTTCAAGGGCGGGGAGCAACGGCGCAAGCCCTGACGCAAAGGTTGGGTCGAGGCGTCGCTCTTTGCGGTCAGCCAGCAGGGTCAATTTGGCCGTGACGTAGTTCACCGCAGCCGCAACGGCCTCCGGGCTGGCGAACACTGCTTTTTCGCACGCGGCCTCGACGGTTTCACCGGCAAGTTCGTCAAGGCAGGACAGTGCGGATCCCGGTGCGACCGCGCCCGCCAATAAAGCTGCCGAGCGCTCGTAAAACAGGCGAAGTTCGGTGGCCTGCTCCTGCCGTTCCAGCCGCTGAATGTAGAGCCAGCCGGCAGAGACGGCGATGGCCACAATCGCCACGCGAAACAGCACATTTACCGACGTCGCCACGCCTGCGCGGCCGATCGCCAACACGACGAGTGCCAGAAAAACGGCGGACAGAGCCCCCGCCGCCCAAATTGGAATGGTCAAAGTCGCCATCGCCGCATCGACTTCCAGCATTTTTTCTGACCTTTCGCGTTCATCCCGGCCCCTACTTCTCCCCGCGCGTGCGGGGAAAGCCAGGGAGGGGGGCGGGTCAACAGGAGCGAACCACTATACCTCAGCCGCCCGACGACGGCTGCGAATCACCAGGGTGTCAACTTGGGACGCACAACTCATAGCTTTACCGCTTGCCGGGCCAGGCGACGGATTTGGCGGCTGTGCAGGAATTCGCTAGTCTTGATCCCCGCTCATCCCCCTTCGGATAACTACATCAAACGCACATGAACGACAAAAGTTCCGCGGTCCCGCCATCCGGCGGCCCGGTCGACCCCGCCGAGATCGACGATCTTGTCGCTGCCAACCGCATTCTCGCCGACCAGGGTGTCCTTGACGGCTACGGTCATGTGAGCATGCGCCACAGCGGCGCCGCGAATCGCTACTTTCTGTCTCGCTCGAAGTCTCCGGCCATCATCACGGCCGAAGACATCATGGAATACGACCTTGATTCAAACCCGGTCGATCAGCAAGGCCGACTCATGTACATCGAGCGCTACATCCATGGCGAAATCTACAAGTCGCGCCCCGATGTCAATGCGGTTGTCCACAGCCACTCGCCAACCGTCATCCCGTTCAGCGTTACCACCATCAAGCTGCGGCCGATTTGCCACATGTCGGCATTCCTCAAGCACGACGTTCCGAACTTCGAGATCCGCGACTGCGACGGCATGACGGATCTCTTGATCCGCAACGCCAAACACGGCATCGCACTCGCCCGCACTTTGGGCTTGAGCGACGTGGCGCTGATGCGTGGACACGGCAATGTCTGCGTCGGGCCGAGCATCATGACGGCGGTCTATCGTGCCGTTTACACTGAGGTGAACGCCAGATTGCAGGCCCAGGCGATCGCCATCGGTGGGCCGATAAACTTCCTCGCACCCGAGGAGTGCGAACTGATCACAGGCCGGCGGGACACCAATTTCCAGCGCCCGTGGGCGATGTGGAAGAGCCGAATCAGCACCACCTAGCTTCTAGATATTCAGCACCTTCGACTTCACGAGCCATCCCGCCGCCAAGCCGCCGAGGGTCGGGAAGACCAGGAACAGCCACACCTGCACGAGGGCGGTGCCGCCCACAAAAACGGCCGGCCCGAGGCTGCGCGCGGGATTGACCGACAGTCCGGTCACGTTGATGAACGGGAAATGCAGCACCACGAGAGTGAGCCCGATGATGAGGCCGGCCACGGGCGTCGTGCCTTTTTCGCTGGTGGCGCCGAGGATGACGAGGGTGAACAGGAATGTAGCGACGAACTCGGTGAGCGCCGCGGCGACCAGCCCAAAGCCGCCGAGATAACCGGCGCCCCATCCATTCTGGCCGAGACCTGCGCCCGCCACATCATAGCCGGCCATCTTGCCCTGGAGGATCAGCCACAAGATAAAGGCGCCGACGATACCGCCGATCAACTGCGCCACCACGTAGCCGATCGCCTCCTCGTTATTGATTCGGCCCGCGGCCCACATCGCCGCCGTCACAGCTGGATTGATATGGCAGCCCGAGACCGGGCCGATGGCATAGGCCATCGCCATCACGGCCAGGCCGAACGCCAGTGCGACCGGCAGAATGCCAACCGGAAACGCGGAACCGAAACCCCCGATCGCGATTGCGCCGCAGCCCACCAGAATCAGGGTCGCGGTGCCCAGAAGTTCGCACAACCTCTTGTCACTCAGATACTTCATTTCGTCCTCCCCCAGAGCTCCGCTCCTTGGGCCGCAAACGTAGCATAACTTGAGTCGCACGGCGTCAAACGTGATCTCATCCCAACTCACACGTATTTACTCGCGTGTGTGGAATCGTTTCAAGGCAGATCCCGGTTCCAGCAATTCCCCGTGCTGGACGCCAGCTGGAACTTGGACCGCGGACGCGCGTTTCAAGTTACGGACGCGAAGTCGAGGAAGTGGAGATTGCCATGGCTACCAATCTCGTCTCGTACGTGATGCAATTCCTTACGCCTGACATGATCTCCCGGATAGCAACCGCGCTCGGGCTCAGCCGGAGCGATGCGCAATCCGGCGTCACCGCGGTGGTGCCGGCGCTGCTCGGCGCGCTCAGCGGACTTGCCGATAAACCAGGCGGATCGCAAACCCTCGTTAACACTATCAAGCAGCAGTCCGGTGTGCTCGACAACTTTGCCAGCATGATCGGCGGCAACAATCAGTCGTCCTTCATTGAAAGAGGCTCGAGCCTGCTCACCTCGCTGCTCGGTAGCCATGATCAGGCGGCGCTGACCGGCGCCATCGCGAGGTTTGCAGGTCTCGGACAAACCAAGGCCACTTCACTGCTCGGCATGCTGACGCCGGTGGTCATGGGCCTCATCGGCAAGCAGATCGGAGCGCGCGGCGTCGATGTCGGCAGCCTCACCAGCCTGTTCGCCTCGCAGAAGGAGCAAATCGCTCAGGCAATGCCCGCCGGAATGGGCGAATTGCTTGACAGAGCTGGGCTCACCAGTGGGCTCGCGTCGCTCAGGGGCGCCGCGGGGCGAGCCGCGACGGAGACAACCACACCGTTCCCGCAATATACCGCCGCGCGCGAACGCGCCGGTCGTGATACCACCACCCTCGGCATTCCCAATTGGGCCTATTGGGTGGTTCCTCTGATCGTGCTCGGCGGGCTCCTCTGGTATCTGCTCGGCAGGCCCGCCGAGCACGAGCGCGTAGCCCAACGCGAGGCACCGGCTCCAACTCAACAGGCCCAGCCCCCTCAGGCAACCGCTTCGAGCCAGAACGTTGTGGTCGGCGGCGTCGACGTCAAGAACACGCTCGGCGACAGTATAAGCGACATGCGGACGTCGCTTCAGGGCGTCACTGACGTGGCATCTGCTACGGCGGCGCTTCCCAGGCTGGAGGCCGCCAGAACGCAGATTGACAAAGTCAGCGGCTTGGTCGGACAGCTGACGCCAGATCAGCGCAAGGTCGTCGCCGGTGTTGTCGCCCCTGCGATGCCCACAATCAACCGGCTCTCCGATAGAGTGCTGGAAATGCCAGGGGTCGGCGACCTGTTGAGGCCGACCGTTGACCCCATGAAGACCAAGCTCGCGGAACTCTCAGGACAGCCAGGTACGGTCGGCTCCGGACAGTGATGAGTTTTCTAGCGAGAATCCTTATCCCTCCCAGTCTTCGGGAGGGGGCGCGAAGTGCAGGTCGGCATTGCCGAGGGCGGATCGTTATATCCGACAGACGTGCAGCCGGATCGTCTCGATGACGCCTTCCATATGTTGATCAATGGCGGGGTGAGCAAATCGAAGCACCCGACAGCCGCTGACAGTTAAGCGCATGTCATACCAGGGCCATCACCCTGGCGAGGCCTCCCGTTGAATCCTTCACTTTGGCGGCACCCACCACCAGGGTGGCGCCCGCCTCCGGTACCTTGTCAAGGTTGGCGACGTTTTCGAGGCCCCAGCGACCCGACGGCAGCCACAGCTGATGGGTTCTGAAAGTCCGCGACGGCCCATGGTCGAGCGACATGGTGTCGACGGCGATGCCGGCAACCTGGCGCTCTTTCAGCAGCCACGCAGCCGCCTCGGGAGCAAAGCCCGGAAAATGCATGGTCCCGTTGACGTCGCGCCCCTCGAAGCGTGCCGGATCAGCGGCGACGAGCTCACCCCAGCCCGAATGCATCGCGACACAGCATCCCGCTGGCAGACGGCCGTATTTGGCTTCCCATTTCGCTAAATCTTCACGGGACAACAGATAGTCGGCGTCCTGCTCGGCCTGGTAGACCACATTGATGACCGCGAGCGGCACGACGAGCTGCTCGACCGCCAGCTTCTCGGCTGAAAGACCGCTCTCGGAGAAATGGATGGGGGCGTCCAGATGAGTGCCGGCGTGCTCGATGATGCGCCACCAGAACAGATTGAAGCGGTCCTTCTTGAATTCGAACTCGCGCTCCATTTCGATGCCGGGCTTGCCCAGGAAGGTCGGAAAGTCGGGCGACATGGTGTGGGTGAGGTCCACCACCTTGCTGAAGCTCCTCGTTTCCGCGGCGGGTGCGGGAACTGCGGTCGCCGCAAATCCGGCCGCGGCCGCGCCAGTGAAGAAGCCTCGCCTGCTCAAGGTTGCCCGGACCTTCGCTTCACAGCCGGCGACGCACATATTTTCCCCGTTCCATCGAATCCTGATCTGCGCGTGATTGTCGTTGTCCAATGTCGCATTGGCAACAGGCGCGCTGACGCAGGCAATGATCGGAGCGTGGCATCCCATCCGCCGTTTTTCCCGACAGCGGCAGGACGGGCGCGGCCCACTGTTTGGGAGACTGATGGGTTGCGCAAGCGACCGGGATACGCTCATTAAGCTCCATGCTGGTGATTGACGATGTTTCGCTGCGTGTGGCTGGGCGACTCCTGATCGAGCGTGCGACCGCACAAATTCCCGACGGCACGCGGGTGGGGCTTGTGGGGCGCAACGGCACGGGAAAATCCACCCTGTTCCGCGCCATCGCCGGCGACATTGCCGCCGAGAACGGCAGCTTCGTCCGCCCGGTCCGCGCTACCATCGGCCGCCTGCCGCAAGAGGCCCCCGCCGGGCCGGAGCGCCTGATCGACGTTGTGCTAGCAGCCGATCGCGAGCGCACGGCCCTGCTCCGGGAGGCTGAGACCGCCACCGATCCGCACCGCATCGCCGAGACGCAGTCGCGCCTCGCTGACATCGGCGCCCACGCAGCACCCGCGCGCGCCGCCGGCATTCTCGCCGGCCTCGGCTTTTCCCATGTGGACCAGCAACGGCCATGCGCGGAATTCTCCGGCGGATGGCGCATGCGGGTGGCGCTCGCCGCGGTGCTGTTTGCGGTGCCCGATTTGCTGCTGCTCGACGAACCCACCAACTATCTCGACCTCGAGGGTACGTTGTGGCTTCAGGACCACATCGCGCGCTATCCCCGCACTGTCATCATCATCAGCCATGACCGCGATCTGCTCGACAGCGCCGTCGACTCGATCCTGCATCTCGAGCGGACCAAGCTCACCTTTTATCGCGGCAACTACACGTCCTTCGAGCGCCAGCGCAATGAGCGCCTGGCTCTGGACCAGAGCCTCGCCCGCAAGCAGGAGGCGCAGCGCAAGCATCTCACCGCCTTCGTCGAGCGCTTCCGCGCCAAGGCCTCCAAGGCGCGTCAGGCGCAATCGCGACTCAAGCTGCTGGCAAAATTGCAGCCGGTCGACGTGCGCATCGCAGACGAGGCGCGCTCGATTGCTATCCCGTCACCGGAAAAGCCGCTGTCGCCACCGATCATTGCATTAGACGACATGACGGTCGGTTATGAGCCGGGCCGTCCGGTGCTGCGGCGGCTCACGCTGCGGGTCGACCCCGACGACCGCATCGCCCTCATCGGCGCCAACGGCAACGGCAAGTCCACCCTGACCAAGCTCCTGACCGGCCGCCTCGTGCCGTTCTCCGGCCGCATGACGCGTGCCGATAGGCTGAAGACGGCGTATTTTGCCCAGCATCAGCTCGACGAATTGAATCCGCAGGCGAGCGCCTATGACCATCTCCGCATGCTGATGCCGGACGCGCCAGAAGCCAAGGTGCGCTCGCGCGCGGGGGCCATCGGGTTTTCCGCCGCCATGGCCGACACTAAAGTGGCGAACCTGTCGGGCGGCGAGAAGGCGCGCCTGCTCCTTGGCCTTGCGACATTCGAAGGGCCGCATCTCGTGGTGTTGGACGAGCCCACCAACCACCTCGACATCGACAGCCGCGCCGCGCTGATCGAGGCCATCAACGACTATTCCGGCGCGGTCATCCTGGTTTCGCACGACCGCTTTCTCCTGGAGGCGTGTGTCGACCGCTTGTGGCTCGTCGCCAACGGCGAGGTCAATCCCTTCGACGGCGACCTCGACGACTACCGGCGGCTCGTGCTTGCCGGTTCGCCGGGCGAAGCGGAGGGGGACCCCAGAGACCACGACGGCGAAGCGCGCACGTCGCGCGCGGCGCTGCGCCGGGCCGCAGCCGAGAGGCGTACCGAGCTTGCCCCGCTCAAGCGACGCATCGACGAGTTCGACAAGACCCTTTCCCGACTCGCCAACAGGCTTGCCGAGATCGATGCGGCGCTCGCCGATCCCACGCTCTACAATCGCGATCCGGCGAAGGTCGCAACGCTCGGCAAGGCGCGCGCCGACGTGGTGCGCAGCCTTGCGGAGGCCGAACACCAGTGGCTCACACTGAGTGAGGCATACGAGAGCGCCCTCGCGGCGGGTTAATCCCGTCCAGGCGTAGGTGGGCAAAGGCGCGCTCTTGCGCGCCGTGCCACCCCTTCCCTACGCTCTCCGGCGATCCGCTTCGAAACGATCGAAATCCGCTGTAAACCAACTATCTCGCTTGCCGCGACATGTACGTCTTGCTGAACCCGTTGCGGCCGTTGGTGAGAGTGAACTTGCCGTCCGGCGCAACCGATGCCGCGATCAGGTTGCCCTGGCACTCGGCGGTCTCCTCGAGGTTGGCGATCATATCGGGCGAGGTGTTGTGGTTCGGATCCTTGTCCAGCAACGAGAGGTGCCCCTGCCAGATGCCTTCGAGTCCCGGCAGCTTCGCCATTCTGAGATATGAGTTTCTTTCATAAGGAGCGGCGGGCTTGCCGGAGACCTCCAGCGGCTTGACGCGACTATCGGACTGGCCCAGGCCCTTGCGGGGGCCGTTGTTCACCACGATGACCTGAGGGCTGATGGCGCCGAGAAATGCCGGTGCGCCGGCGCCGTCGAACGAACCGTGGCGGCTCGTCTGATAAAGACTGACCCGCCCAACCTTGTTGATCGGGCATGCCAGTTCCATCTCCTTGAACCAGTCGAGATCGGCGAGGTCGAGGAACGTGAAGGCGCCGAAGGTAACGAGCACACCGACCATCCGCTCATTTTCCGGCGCTGCCGCAGACATCTGGGCGGCATCGGCGCACAGCGGGTTGGGCCCGCCGCCATTAACCGGCTGCGCGAGCAGCGAGAATTCCGAAGACACCACCAGGACGTCGGCGCCCTTCAAGGGAATCTTGTCGCCGGGCTTGACAATCGTGCGCTTGCCGCCTGCCACGGCCTTGTAGTCGTCGAGTCTGACTTTATCCACGGCCTCGACCCCGTCGCCGTGATCGAAGAAGCGGCCGATCGGGATCATCTTGGCGAGCGCCGCAAGACCGCCCTCGTGGTCGCGGTGCCAGTGGCTGATCACCACATTATCGATCTGCTTCAAACCGGCCTTTTGCGCCGCTGCATAGATTCGCTTCGCGTCCCGGTCGGCATCCGGAAAGCCGGTATCGAGCAGCAGGGATTCGCCCGACGGCGACACAATCAGGGTGGCGGCGCCGCCTTCGAC
>Ga0126376_10000959_pt1 | contig 15011 bp, 11 predicted proteins | sample PanSoiMetPlot_15_FD_92760 | JGI IMG/M metagenome (GOLD analysis project Ga0126376, IMG submission 92760) | Tropical forest soil microbial communities from Panama - MetaG Plot_15 | ecosystem: Environmental > Terrestrial > Soil > Tropical forest > Bulk soil | place: Panama | collected 2016-02-17
AGACTATTCAGCAAACCAGCTTGCCGAGCAACCTTTCACACAAGGAATGCTTGGCGGAGCACCTCGAAACCCATGATGCCGATTCGTCTGTTGTTCCCAAATGTGCTAGATTATGCTTCAAGGCACATCAACCTATTACTCGGCCGCTACCTCTTACGGGATTATGGGTACGATAGCTGGATCTCAAAAATCTATTCGGAGAATAACCTCAAGACATATGGGAAGCTGGTGCAGAAATTTTCAGATTAGTATGCGAGCCAACACATCCGCCTGCTAGTCGTCCTTACGCCCAATGACTATGATCCCTCCAACAGGGAGCTTTTTGATAAAGTTATTCCTAGACTGACAGACGCAAATATTGAGTAGCTCGATCTGTACCCAGCCGTCTATGAACCGCTTCACACCTACCTTCAACGACAATTGTGGGTGACTCTGGCAGATGCCCACCCTGGTCCTCTCGTCACAGAAGTGTATGCAAAAGAGATGTTTCGGTTCCTGAAAGACAACGGATTGTTGGATCAATTACATCGCGAACGCGACTGCCCTCAATTAAAGCACATCGAGATTTCATAATGGATGAGTCAAGAAAACTGTCGCCTTATGTTTCGATTGTGGTTCCATTTTATAATGAGGAGGAATGTGTAGGCGCTCTCTACAAGAAGGTTCGAAGGGTGGGCGAGTCACTTGGAATGCCCTACGAGGTCGTATTTGTTGACGATGGCAGTCGCGATCGCACCTACGATATCCTGCAATCCATTCGAAAACAGGATCCGCTTGTACGGGTGATCCGGTTTAGGAAGAATTACGGCCAGACTGCTGCGATGGTCGCAGGCTTCGACCATGCCCGGGGAGACATCATCGTTAGCATGGACGGGGATCTCCAGAACGATCCAGCGGACATTCCGCTGCTTCTTGCCAAATTGGATGAAGGGTTTGACGTGGTTTGTGGGTGGAGGAAGAACCGTCAGGACAAGTTTTTGACACGCCGTCTTCCATCACTGATCGCAAATTGGATCATTGGTCAGGTCACGGGAGTGAAGATTCACGACAACGGATGTTCTCTGAAGGCGTATCGTTCGTCAACCATTAAGAAGGTGCCCCTCTATGGAGAGATGCATCGCTTTATCCCGGCCATGTCGACGCAGGCCGACGCACGGATTGCAGAAATCGTGGTGAACCATCATCCGCGGCGCTTCGGAACGAGTAAGTATGGCATCAGCCGGGTCTGGAGGGTTCTGCTTGACATCATCACAGTAAAAATGATCACCGGTTTTTCGGCGCGCCCTATGCTGTGGTTCGGCTTTATGAGCTTGCCCTTCATTCTATTGGCACTCGCGACCATTGCTACCAGCGCAATGGGCAGTGCCGAGCTCGTTCCCGACGAGTGGACGGTGATGTATACAGTCGCTTTCTCATTCTTCTTCTTGGGGTTCCATTTAATCGGCTTGGGAATCATTGGTGAACTTACCATGAGAACCGGAGATTTCGTTCCTGCTCAGAGCCTTGTTCCGGCGGTTCAACGGAAGGATAATTAAGAAACATGGAGACGACAGGAGCCATCGTCAGCGAGAATGATATGCAGCAGAAGAAAGGTCCGTCGAGACAAGCCGTGCACTTGTCCATCGTCATTCCCGTCTCTGGACGCTGGGGTGATCTTCGAGACATCTACGAGCAGCACGCCAAGGAGATCTCGGCGACTGGGCAGTCTTATGAGTTTATTTTCGTCCTTGACGGACCGGATGAAACAGCTCTACGACCCCTACGTGTGCTGAAACTCGAACATCCCGAGATTCAGGTGATCGCATTAAATCGATGGTTCGGCGAAGCGACGGCGTTGGCAATCGGGTTCGAACATAGTCGAGGATCTGTGGTTCTTACGCTCTCTTCTTATTTTCAGGTCGAGCCTTTTGAAATTCGGCGGTTGCTGGAACAATTCATGAAGGACGGGTATGACATGGTCGTGGCTTGGAGACATCCACGGATCGATTCCCTCTTCAACCGATTCCAAGCATGGGTGTTCCGGCGGTTGGTTGCCGTGCTGACTGGAACCCACTATCACGATGTAAGTTGCGGCCTCCGGGCGATGAAGCGAAAAGTTGTACAAGAGATTCACTTATACGGAGATCTTCATCGGTTTCTGCCTGTGCTGGCCTATGAACAGGGGTTCAAGGTCGCAGAGTTGCCTGTTCAACAGAGTCGGTTTGATCTCGCGCGACGGATATACAAGCCTGGGATTTACTTTCGCCGAGCCCTTGATGTTTTAACTCTCTTTTTCCTTGTGAAGTTTACTAAAAAACCGCTGAGATTCTTTGGCCTGGTGGGTTCCGCTGTCTCTTTGTCCGGAGCGGTGATTTTGGGATATTTGGGGCTCTACCGACTCCTGGGATATGGAGCCATCGCCGGCCGCCCACTTCTCATTCTTGGTGTTCTCCTAACGGTCTTAGGTCTTCAGTTGTTTTCGATTGGGCTCCTCGGAGAGCTGATCGTCTTTACGCACGCACGGGACAGGAAGGACTATCAGATTGAAGAAATCTTATAACAACCGGCGAGGTCCTACGAACGCCCTCTCCCTCCAACGAGATGTTGGACAGACAGTTGTCGTTGCCACCTATCACACAGGCTTCCCTATGGTCTCAGTTCTACGTTCGATCTACTCGCCGTCTATTTGTTCGGACTGCCTTCCTCTCTGAACCTTCGAAGTGGAGCGGATGTGAATCTCTTTGGCAGAAGCTTTTCGAACACCCATGTAATTTTGATTATCCTATGCCTACTCAGTCTTTCGTTGAGACTCTGGCTCATTGACAAGAGGTGGGTCAATGTCGATGAGGGAGCCCATTTGATGGATGCTACTTTGGTCTTGGATGGATCGATCCCCATGGTGGATTTTGACTCGAGGCAGCCACTTTATGTCTATGTTCTTGCTGGATTCCTCAAACTCTTCGGAATCAATTTCATCGCGGGGCGCATTTACGCCGTGACTTTTTCCTTGCTAACCGGCGTCATCGTTTTCTTGCTGGCAAAGGCTCTGTATGACGAACAGGTGGGACTGCTATCAGCGGCCATATACTGGATGTTGCCACTGGAACTACTTCAATCGACCGTCGTCAAGACCGAACCCCTTGTGACTTTCTTAACTTGTGTCTGCTTTTATTCGGTCGTGATGTTCTCACGATTTGGCAGGAAGTCATGGTTAATAACCGCAGGGGCCATTGCGGCGATGGCGTTTTATGTGAGGCAGTCCTCGCTTATTATTCCTCCAATGGTATTGATCTTTCTCCTCGTCATCCAACACGGGCGAGTCCGGCAAGCTGCGAAGCATTTCGGTTCCTTTCTCCTCGGCTATCTTGCTGTCGTTGTACTGGTGATGGGCTATTATAGTTGGTACGTGAATCCCAGTCTCCTTCTCATGACGGGACTATTACCCGCCGGTTTTGTGCTTCTCTCCATAGGACACCTGGTGGATCTCCATGGAACTTCAGGTGCCTCAGGGAATGCTCTACCTCTTGCGTACGGTCCGTATGAGTCGTTGGGCGTGTATTTCCAATATCTCAAGGATGAGGTGTACTTGCATTCGTTTCTTCTGCTCGGAGTCCTATTCTCTGCTGTTACCTTTGTGCACCACTCGATTCATAAAAGACAAGACCGCGGTACGTCGCACAGAGGTGCTCCTGTCCTTCTTTACGGTTGGGTCTCTTTCCTTGTATTAGCTTACTCCTACCGATTTCTGACCCGAGGATTCTACGTTGACTATTTCCGAGAATTCCTTCCACCGTTAGTGATCATCTTTGCAGCTTGGGTGTGTTTTTCAATTCCGTCTCTAGTCAAAGAAAGAAGGATTGAACAGCTGATTCTTGGAGGTACGTGTCTGTCGGCTATTTTGTTTGTGGCCCAGTCACAGTACAAAGACCAGTTTGGGTTCGGGCATCATGCCTCCCTCACCATCGCTTTGTTTGCTTTGGTCTACTTCGCAGGAGAGTGGGAATCCGCTTCCCGCAGATTCGTCTTCGTATCGGTTCTAGTAGCTCTTCTTGCTGCGATTGCGGTGGGACGCTACTACGAACCATTCAAGCCCTACATCTCAGGGGCAGTCCCGTCGGTAATCATGATCATCGTGATATACGCACTGACCTGGATACTCATAGAAAAAAGAACGAGACCGTCCTTTGTGAGTTATGGCAAGTTTGTGGTCAGCTCCATGATGTTGGCTTCCTTTATTGTGAGTGTCTGTTACTCGGCTGCCCTTTTAACGACGAGTTATGATAACGCGTGGAGCCCCCAGGTAGTGGAAACGGTTGCTACGTACATTCGAGAGCACACGAATCCTCAGGACCAGGTGATGTCCGGCGCGGTCATCTGGGAATTTCAAGCCTTGCGCAAACCTTTTCAGATGATTTCCCATCCGCTCAGATTCGCGCGCGGGATTCCCGAAGAGGAACGCTTGACCATCAAGGCAGGCTTTGAGTTGAGACCCCCCAAGGTTATCATTCTCGACGGATACACCCAGCGGCTCTATATGAGAGACCTTCCTTGGCTTACAGAGCTTCTTCAATCAAGGTATCAGTCTGTGGTCGAGGCAGGGCCAGAGGTCCTCCCAGTCAAAATCTACCAATTGAGAGAAGGGTTGCCCATCGAACAGCTCAGGGACCAGGCCGGCTCGCACGGGCAGATCGGTAGATCTGCCAGGGTATGGACTTTCTTCCTTCAATGGGAGCGTGCTTAAGGACCCAAGGGAGACCATCAAGGAGACCGGCGGTATGTCGACGAAGACGAACATCTCTCCTCCTTTTCCTAGTTCGCTCATCGAGCGGCCAGTGCATGCTCCCATTCACGTGGTCCAGCCCAGCAAAGGGCTTTTTCGATTAGACTTGCCGGCCACTTGGCACTATCGAGAATTATTGTACTTCCTGGTTTGGCGGGACATAAAGGTACGGTACAAGCAAACTGTGCTAGGGATGGGGTGGGCAATCATTCAGCCCTTGATGATGATGGTAGTCTTCACATTGGTGTTTAGCATGTTTGCCAAGGTACCATCTGATGGTCTTCCCTATCCAATCTTCGCCTATGCGGCTCTGCTACCGTGGACCTATTTTTCCGAAGCAGTAAGTCGAAGCAGTGGCAGCGTGATCAATGACGCCAACCTAATTGAGAAAATTTATTTTCCCCGGGTACTTATGCCAGTCGCTGGAGTATTGACACCATTAGCCGATTTTGTGCCGGCTTTCGGGATTCTCCTGGGGATGATGGCGTGGTACGGTCTGTCGCCAAGCTGGAACGTTTTCGTTCTTCCGGCGTTCCTCATCCTCGCGCTTCTCACGGCGCTTTCAGTGAGCCTGTGGCTCTCCGCGCTGAATGTCCGATATCGGGACGTCAAGCATACGGTTCCGTTTCTTGTACAACTCTGGTTGTACGCCTCGCCGGTGGTGTACCCGGTCAGCCTGGTGCCGGAAAGGTGGCGCGTCGTGTATAGCCTGAACCCAATGGCTGGTGTGATCGAGGGATTCCGCTGGGCGCTGCTCGGGAAAGAAGGCCCGGATTTTATGGTCATGGTAGTGAATGCTAGTATGGTGCTGGTCTTGCTCATGGGCGGGCTAATTTACTTTAGGAGGATGGAACGGACCTTCGCTGACGTAATCTGACCGAGTGCTGAACTTTACTTTCTTGGCGTTGGGCCGTAACTAACATGGGCGACCTTGCGATTCGAGTCGAGGACCTTTCGAAGCTGTATAGGATCGGGCTAGCCGCTTCTCGCCACGATACCCTTCGCGATGCCATTGCGGATTTTGGGTCAAAAATTTCAAGGTTCGCTCGTCGTCCCACTGCTTCGAAACTCACAACTCGAAATTCGAGTTCGGATACTTTCTGGGCGCTGAAGGAGGTGTCATTTGAAGTCAAACGCGGCCAAGTCGTTGGCATTATTGGCCGAAACGGTGCTGGAAAAAGTACGCTCCTCAAGATTCTCGCGCGCATTACCGAGCCCACCAGGGGCCGGGCTGAAATCCATGGCCGAGTAGGAAGTTTGTTGGAAGTCGGGACAGGCTTTCATCCCGAACTGACCGGGCGAGATAATATCTACCTCAACGGGGCCATCTTAGGGATGAAGAAGGTGGAGATTCGGCGTAAGTTTGATGAGATCGTGGCCTTTGCCGATCTCGAGCGGTTCCTGGATACACCAGTAAAACGGTATTCCAGCGGCATGTACGTGCGTCTGGCCTTTGCAGTTGCCGCTCATCTTGAACCGGAAATTTTGATTGTGGATGAAGTGCTCGCGGTTGGTGATGGCTCATTTCAGAAAAAGTGCTTGCGCAAAATGGAAGATGTCGGCAAACAGGGACGGACGGTTCTGTTCGTGTCACACAGCATGCCAGCCATTACTCGTTTGTGTGAACGGGCCATCCTCCTTGACAAAGGAAGCGTCTTGCAAGACGGCCCTTCTGATCTCGTAGCAAGCTCTTATCTCACTTCGGGACTAGGGACAGCGGCGGTCCGAGAATGGGTTGATCCAGAAAAGGCGCCAGGCGGGGAGGTAGCCCGTTTGCGCGCCGTGCGAGTGAAAGGACAGGATGGAAAGACTGCAGAGACCATTGACATCGGGGAGCCGGTTTTTGTGGAAATGGAATACGATGTGATCAAACCAGGCTACAAGCTACTGGCCCACTTGCAGTTCTACAATGAGGTGGGTGTCCACGCGTTTTCGGCTCATGATGTGGATCCAAGCTGGAGGCGTCGCCCGCGGCCAGTTGGACGATATACGAGCACGGTTCAAGTTCCCGGCAATTTGCTTTCCGAGGGAACCATGTTCGTCGGGGCCGGCCTTGAAACGCTTGATCCTGTCATGGTTGAAGTGTACCTGCTTGATTTGGTTGCCTTTCACGTGACCGAGAATTTGAGCAGCAGCCACTCAGCACGTGGGGACTACGCCGGAAAGATGGGTGGAGTTGTGAGGCCATTACTGAAATGGAGCACGAAATTGAACCCGCAATCTGATTGAGAATCACTAGACCCACTTGCCTCGCAGAAACTGCTATCAAGTCCCAAAAGAACAAAGCCATCCGGATCGATGAAGATTCTGCACCTCAACACCTTTGATCTTGCGGGTGGAGCAGCCCGCGCAGCCTATCGTCTTCATAAAGGGTTAGGCCGCATGGGGCTCGACTCTCGCATGCTGGTCTTACAGGCGAGCAGCGCTGATGCTACCGTCAAGGCCTTCGAACCAACAAACAGTTTCTTTGGTCGTCTCGGCCGTCGTTTTCGCCGAGAACAGATCATGAGGAGCTTGGCAGGATATGAGAAATCCCATCCGGTCGGGTATGAGACATTTCGCACCGATCAATCGGAGTATGGGCCTGATCTCGTGAATCAATTGCCCGATTGCGAAGTGATCAATCTCCATTGGATTGTCAATTTTGTTGATTATAAATCATTCTTTTCGACTGTGCCGCACAGGAAGCCGCTCGTTTGGACGCTGCATGACATGAATCCCTTCACCGGAGGCTGTCATTATGACGACGGTTGTGGAAGGTATGTCCATGGTTGTGGGGCTTGTCCGCAGTTAGGTTCCAACCAACTCAGAGATCTCTCCCAACGGATCTGGCAACGGAAACGAAAAGTCTTTGATCAGATTCCGGACGGTCAGTTACATGTCGTCTCGCCCAGCCGCTGGCTGGCCAACGAAGCACGGCGCAGTGCCACATTAGGACGGTTCCCGGTCTCGGTCGTCCCTTACGGTTTGGATCTGGACGACTTTGCCCCTCGGGACCGGTCCTTTGCAAGGAATGTCCTGGGGCTGCCCCAAGATGCGAGCATTATATTGTTTTGTGCCGATTGGTTGGGGGGTAAGCGCAAGGGCTTTCCCCAGTTGGCCCAGGCTTTGGCTGGACTAGAAAAGCTAAACGATTTGCTCCTAATTTCGCTCGGCAGCCATATCCCGCCTCTCGATATTCCTATACCTCACCTACATCTAGGGTCGATTCACAACGATCGTTTCCTGTCGCTCGCGTACAGTGCCGCCGATCTTTTTGTCATTCCTTCCCTTCAGGACAACTTGCCTAATACCGTCCTTGAAGCTATGGCTTGTGGCACTCCAGTAATTGGCTTCGCTGTTGGTGGTATCCCCGACATGGTGCGGCCCGGGAAGACAGGTCTGCTGGTTCCACCCTCAGATGTGGTAGCGCTGCGTGTTGCAATCGTGCAACTACTGGAAGACCACAATGCGAGAAAAGAAATGGCTGCTAACTGTCGCCGCATTGCCGTGGAGGAATACTCCCTTGAGTTGCAAGCTCGCCGGTATAATGAACTCTATAAGTCTCTTCTTTAAGTCACGCCGCTGTGAGTAGTGATCGACGCTCGCTCTCAGTCATCAAGAAGGCTACTTACGAAGAAAGTGTTACACACCGTGCGAGCGCGTCGACAATGTCTCTCAGAGGTGTTCCTATCAACTCTGTTGTTAGCGTTGACTTTGCTAATAACAGCGCTCGTTGGAGAGATGGCACTACGTTTCATTCATTGGTACCGTGTTAGTCCTCTCACACTCGATGAGACACTAGGCTGGCGAGCGAGCGAAAATTACCGCATTGATGGTTTCCATGAGAATGCGGATGGAACCCAATATCCCACCCATATTACTCAAAACGAGTATGGCTTCCGCATGTTTGGAGATGTTCGGTCAAAAAGTTCAAAAATCCTAGTGATTGGCGATTCATTCACTCATGCGTTGCAGGTCTCAGACGACAAGACCTACTACTCCTACATACGAGATGCTCTACATACAGAAGTATTCGCTTATGGCGGTGATGGGTACAGCACCTTGCAAGAGTACATGATCTTAAATAGATACTTTGACCTCATCAAGCCAGACTTGCTGCTTTGGCAATATTGTGAAAACGATTTCATCAACAACTCGGCTGAACTGGAGAGCGAGAGTAAAATTAATAACAATGGTCTTGTAAGACCTTATTGGATGAACGGGGAGATAGTATATGTTTTACCCAAAAAATATAGTGCGAATATCCGGCATTTTGCACTGGAATATTCGAGGCTTCTGTACTTGATTTTTAGTCGACTTGACATAATCTTAGGCCATATTCATCTAGCAACGGTTGAGACTCAAATAGGCACTGAAGGAGCAAGTCATCCGGGATTTGCTCGTTCGGTTCTGGTGACAGATGATCTCATGTCGAAAGTCAAAGCTAGGGTTGGCCACGTCCCAGTGGTCGCTTTTATCGTTGGGCGTGGTTACGGCGTCGACGAATTTAGGAAAATTTCATCTCGTCACGGCATTCTGTATCTGGACGACGTGGAGACAGCTATACAGAGTGCGAAAGCTAAAGGGATAGTCGTTACAGCACGAGACACAGCACACTGGAATGAGACCGGCCATCAAATTGCTGGAGAAGTACTGGCAAAGTATCTGAAGCAGCTGTGTCTCCTGGATAGCTGTAATCATTTGGCGCCTAAGAAAGTGTTGAGGGGAGGAGCAACAAATATTACCTTGGAATCGTAATTAGTCGGGATGGGTGCGGCAACGCTTGCAAGGTGCTTTCCCTTGCAAATGGCCGGGCACCTTGCCCTCATCGGAGCAATCAGGTTAGGAGTTGAGCATGCCAGGTATTTCGAAAGAAACCACGACGAAAATTATTTCTTTTTGTATTTTGTTCTCAGTGGGGTATGTGCCTCTTCAGCACGCCGCAGAAACAGAAGCCCGCGTTAAACCTGTTTTTTACGTAGCTCCCTCTTCCTTAGGTGGCTCCGATAGCAATCCCGGGACAATAGGCGAACCGTTCCTAACCCTCGAAAGGGCAAAACAGGTGGTCAGGAACGTCAATAAAAATATGACCGGCGATGTCGTCGTGTATTTGAGAGATGGTACCTACGAGCTTGAGGAACCGCTTGTGTTCCAGACTGATGATTCGGGTCAAAACGGGTATCGAGTGATTTACATGGCTTATCCTGGGGAACATCCGGTAGTCACGGGCGGTGAGCAACTACTCGGATGGATCCCTGCTGGAAATGCCGTTTATAAGGCGAATACTCATGGCCTCCGATTCCGTCAACTGTATGTCAATGGACAACCTAGAATTCGGGCAAGGACTCCGAATGAGGGTAGTTTTGACAGGCTCCACCGTTGGGACGAGTCGGATCGAACCATCGTAGTGACGAGTTCAGACATTCTGAATCTCTCGGACGTTAACGGCGTCGAAATGGTCATTCACAAGGAATGGACCCAAAATAACCTGCGGGTTGCTTCCTTTTATCTGAGTGGTTCCGAGGTCCATCTCGTACCATTGGAACCGGATCGGACAAAGGCGTTCAGCAGTCACGATTATCTTAGAAAAAATGGGCAAGCTTACTATTTGGAGAATGCGTTTGAATTCTTAGACGCAGAGGGTGAGTGGTATTTGAGTGCCGCGACCAATGAGGTCTTCTATAAGCCACGTGCCGAAGAGGATGCATCAACTATAGTCGCTGTCGCCCCTAAACTCGTCCAGCTTATTCGCCTCCAAGGTACTCCCAACGCTCCTGTGAAAAATATTCACTTCTATGGCCTTGTATTTGAGCATTCAACATGGCTTGAGCCGAGCGAGGAGGGGTTTGCAACTCACCAGGCGGACTGGATTTTTAAAGGAAGCAACCAGGCCTCTCGAATTCCTGGCGCAATACACGTCCAGAATGCCGAGAACATACGGTTCGAGGGCAATACATTCCGCAATCTCGGTGCGACTGCCGTAGTTCTTTGGTCAGGTGTTCGCGGCACTGCCTTCGTCGGCAATACCTTCCAGAATATCAGTGCCACTGGCGTGTCAATTGGGATGGATCTGGAAAAACATCCTGCAGATCCATCGCAGGTCTGCCGCGACAACTTGATCAAGAACAATTTTTTGACCAAAGCCGGGCGTGACTATCACAGCAGTGTAGGAATTTTCGCGGGCTATACCGAAGGGCTTACTATTGAGAACAATGAGTTGGCGGATATGCCGTATACGGGGATAAGCGTTGGCTGGGGATGGACATTTGAAAAGACACCGCTGAAGAATAATCTGATCAAAAGGAACCGCATTAATAATGTGCTGAATCTGTTAGCCGACGGAGCTGGGATTTACACCTTGTCGAAGCAGCCAGGAACCCGCATCGTTGAGAATTACATTTTCAACATTACCCGCTCGCCATCGGCCGGAGACTTCTCTATTTCAGGGATTTATCTCGATGAACAAAGCAGCTTAATTACGCTCTCCAACAATCTACTTGAGAATGTCCCGCTGGGGATTTTTTTTCATCAGGCGCAATATAACACAGTGGTTAATAATATGGCTTCGTATGAAGAGTATGGATCTTCTCACAATAAGTTCATTCGAGAAGACTATCCTGACCCTGAAGCCATAAGAGTCAAGGCAGGGATCGATCGAGCGTATACCAGTGACTCTACAAAATTCGTCCAGCAGTAATCTGCTCATCTATATTGTCAGGCCTCTCGCGGGATCGGGAGGTCTCCCGGCTCTTAATCGAGAACGTTATATCCTTTATAGGACAATCTTTATGCAAGGTGTTCGCTTACTTTCATTACGGAACTCCGGGAAGATGGACAAATTAGAGAGACCTTGGTGCTGGAGGAGTCAATTGTGTCTATTCACGTTCAATCAAAACGTACAAAAAAGTGAGAGTGCAGATGGAGGGATTGCTAAATGAAATGCATGCTTGTAACCGGGTCTTCTGGCCTTATCGGTTCAGAGGTGTGTGGGTATTTCGCGACTCAAGGTTGGAAGGTACACGGAGCTGATAACAATTCTCGCGCCGTGTTCTTCGGTAAAAGCGGCGACACGCGATGGAATCAGTATCGTTTGGAATCGGAGCTGCCAGGGTTTGTGCACCACGAAATCGATATTCGTAATCGAAAAGATATTTTAGATCTGGTCGCTCAACTGAAGCCAGATGCGATCGTCCATACCGCTGCGCAGCCATCCCATGATTTGGCAGCAGCAATTCCTTTTGATGATTTCGATACAAACGCGGTAGGCACGCTGAACATCCTTCAGGCAGCTCGAATCTCAGTCCCTGAGACTGTATTTGTTCATATGTCGACGAACAAGGTGTACGGGGATGCACCGAACGATTTGCCTTTGGTGGAGAAAGAAACTCGATGGGACTATGCGTCTCCTGAGGATTTTGATGGCATTACTGAGCAAATGCGGATCGATCAATCGAAGCATTCCCTTTTTGGAGCATCAAAAGTAGCTGCAGACGTGATGGTCCAGGAGTATGGACGATACTTCAGTATGAAAACCTGCTGTTTGCGAGGTGGATGCTTAACGGGACCAAACCATTCCGGCGTTGAGTTGCACGGATTCCTCAGCTACCTTGTAAAGTGCAATATTGAAGGAGAGCGATACACGATCTACGGCTACAAAGGCAAACAGGTCCGGGACAACATTCACTCTTTCGATGTAGCGCGGTTCATTCACGCCTTCATTGAGGCTCCTCGCTGTGGCGAAGTCTACAATTTAGGCGGTGGCCGAGCAAATAGCTGTTCGATCCAGGAAGCATTTGAGCTGATCGAAGCCATTTCTGGGGAAAAGATGGTTTATGACTACAGTGAGAAGAACCGTGAAGGTGATCATATCTGTTACATCAGCAATCTGAAGAAAATGAAAACGCACTACCCGGGCTGGACGATCACGAAAGGGCTCGGGGATATTGTCGAAGAAATTTATTGTGCGTGGGTAAAACGTAACTCTTGTGACCGCCACAAGTGACTGTGACTCGTCATAGAGTCGCTGGAGGTAGGGCATGAAAGTCTTGGTTATCTCCGCTGCGTTTCCCCCCATGCATGCGGGAGAGGCTACGAACGCGATGTACCTTTGTCAGCATTTGGCTGACCGTAAACTTGACGTGCATGTCTTGACCTCACGATCGAACTCAGGGATAGACGATCCACGCCTCACGGTCCATCCAATCATGCGCAACTGGTCCTGGTCAGAGGTTCCGCGTTTCAGAAATTTTCTTAAACGTTGCTCGCCTGACGTTGTGTTCTTGATGTATCTTGGCTTGATGTACCACTATCACCCTATGATCACGTTCACGCCGACGATCTCGAAACGGATTTTGCCTTGCGTGCCTTTCGTGACAAGATATGAGAGCCCCTTTGAGGACGTTAGACTACGAACTCCTTCCCTGCTCTCGCGTGCCTTTCGGAAGTTTGTCGTCGTCAATTGGGCTGGTTCGCGAAATGTGGACTACAATTTTGGCACATTGCTTCGGGATAGCGACCACATCATCGCCCTGTGTGAGCTTCACCGTGCCGTGTTGTTGAAGCGGCTTCCTAGTGCGGCCGGCAAAACCGTTTTGATCCCACCACCGCCTAACATACGTATGTGCACGGATTATGTGGGCGCCCGTCACCGAGGACGCCAGATACTTGGAGTGAAACCCGATGATTTTGTAATTGCCTTCATGGGGTATGTGTACCCAAGAAAGGGTGTGGAGACATTGCTGCAAGCGCTTCAGATCGTGTGTCGCCAAAGAAATAATGTCCGGCTCGTAGTAATAGGTGGGAAAATTGAGTTGGCTGTTGCTAACAGGTCTTCTTACGCTGAGCAGATGTACCGATTATCTAAAGAACTGGGGGTAGATGATAAGACTACCTGGACAGGTGAGTTTAAGTGGGACGAGGAATATGCCTCGCTCTATTTAAACGCTGCAGACGCGTGTGTTCTACCGTTCAATGAAGGCGTGCATTTGCACGATAGTTCGTTTGGATCAGTCGCGGCACATGGGTTACCAATCATAACTACTCACGGCCCGGGCTTGGATCAACCGATTATTCATAATGAGAATGTTCTCCTGTTCCCCCCTAAGGATGCGAAAGCGCTGGCTCATGCGATAATGCGTTTACTGGAAGATCCAGATCATTGTAGACACCTTCGAGTAGGTGCCAAGAAGCTAGCGCAGGAATGGTTTTCCTGGGACAGTGCAATCGACCGAACCGTGGCCACATTTGGCTTGGCGGCTCAGAGTGAACCATCGTATGAGAGATCCGCTGACGTAAAGGTTGGGCCTATACTGGGTAGTTCAAAATAGTTGTTACCATGACAAGATTGTTTGTGGGTGTGGGGAAAGGACTCTTGCTGTGCACTGCGGGACCTTAGGAAGCGGGCAGCGGGAGGGGAAACTCTCCAATTCCTGGAAAACCCATAATTTGGCAATGGACGGCGATGAATAAGCGTCCGTCATGAACCAATCATGAATATCTTAGTCGTGACTCCCTGGAAGCTAACGGACACTGGCGGCATCAGCACCGTAGTCACAATGCTGTCCCGTCAGTTTAGAAAGAAGGGACATGATGTAACAGTGTTAGTGACGGTTGGTGAGAATCGGGTTCTACCTATCGATAGAACACAGGACGCTGCTGTATATGGAGTCTATCTTAGAACGCCCTATGTAGGAACGGCCCCCGTTCGAGGGATTGTATCATTTTGTTTGTTTTTCCCATTTACGCTGTATCGATTGTACCGTTTCCTCAGAGAAAACCAGATCGATATCGTCCTTATTCAATACCCCTTCGCCAACGTTTTTTATTTCGCGATCTTGCGGCGGCTGTGTGCGTGGAAACTCATCGTGACGTATCAAGGCAATGACGCCCATGATCTGCATCTCTGGAATGCGATCGATCAGCGCCTGATTAGGTTTCTTCTCATGACCTCAGACTGCCTCATCGGCGTCTCAAAGACCTTGGTGAGCAAAGTCTGTCGCGTGTTCCCCGACCTTCAGCGTAAGAAAAGTCGTATTGTCCCCAACGGTGCTCCCGTGGATCTCATCACTCAAGCTGATCCTGTGAGACTAACAACGAACGTACCGTCCGCCTATATCTTGACCGCTGGGCATTTGATTGAGCGTAAGGGCGTCGATCTTCTCCTGAAAGCTCTGAAGATAGCACGGGACCGAGGACACGAGATGAATTTGGTCGTCGCTGGAGAAGGGCCGGAGCGCGTTAATCTAGTGAGGCTCGCAGAGGAAGCTGGAAT
>Ga0126376_10000963_pt1 | contig 15000 bp, 12 predicted proteins | sample PanSoiMetPlot_15_FD_92760 | JGI IMG/M metagenome (GOLD analysis project Ga0126376, IMG submission 92760) | Tropical forest soil microbial communities from Panama - MetaG Plot_15 | ecosystem: Environmental > Terrestrial > Soil > Tropical forest > Bulk soil | place: Panama | collected 2016-02-17
CGAGCGAGGCAAAGCCCAGCACCTGGGTCAGCGCCAGCAGGAAGATCAGGGCGATGAAGGTCGACAGCATGAAGACGTCGCCGTGCGCGAAATTCACCATGCCGATGATGCCGAACACCATGGTGTAGCCAATGGCGATGAGCCCGTAGATCGAGCCCAAGGTGACCCCATTGATGAGCTGTTGAAGAAAGTATTCCATGCCGCTGCCTGTCCGTAACTAGGGGCTCGCCCCAGGGCAAGCTAGCAGACCCCTTTGCCGGGCGTCACCTTGCTGTTGGCGGCCGGTGGTGGTTTCCGGGCGCCTGGCGCCCGCCAGGCAACGACCGGCAGCCTCGCGGCCGCTCAAAGCATGTTGTGGGTGCCGTCGCAGTAGGGTCGGTCGTCGGTGGCCTTGCAGCCGCACAGGTTGACCGTACCGCTCGCGGTGGCAACGAAGCGAAAAGGTTCAAGGCTGGTGGTCTTATGCGAGCCGTCGCAGAAGGGCTGCTTGCTGGAGCGCCCGCAGCTGCACCACAGGTAGGCCCGCCCCTCCACCAGCTCCACCTGATAGGGGCCGGTCTGGGGTGAGATCGGCTCATCGGACATGGCTCACCTCGGTCATCCTGGCTGATGCGTGGGGGGCGTCGGTGGCGCCGCTGGGCGCTCGGCTGGTGGTGCCAACGTCACGTGACGTTGAGCTTGATTTTCTCGACGATCTTGTTGCCGCCATCCTCGACCCAGGTGAACTCGAATTCGCCCGGGCCCGGCACTTTCATAAAGAAGGACAGAAAGGGGTTGGCGGAGATACCGGGCTGCAGCTCGGCCCTGAACACCTCGTTGCCGGCAAAGCTGGCGGAGAAGAAATTGATGATGTTGCGGGGGATGATCTTGCCGTCGGGGTCCTTGCGCTGGCCGGTTTCCATCACGTGCGAGATCAAAGTTTTGACCTCGATCAGATCGCCGGCCTTGGCGCTGTCGGGGAGCTTGACCCGCGGCTTGTTCATCTTCCCGTCTCCCTCGCCTAGCCGCCACAGCCACCGATCGTCACTTTGACGGTGCGCCGGCCAACCAGGAATTTGCCGTCGCTGAGCTCGGCCAGCGCGACCACCTCCTGGGTGCGGGCCAGCCGCATGCGGCTGGCGGCCGAGGCTTTGCCGGATAGCGGGCTGAAGTGGAAGGTCGCGACGCCAGGCTGGGGGTTCTCGGTGGCAAGGATGTGGATCGCCTTGACATAGTCGGTGGCCGTCATCGGGCTCTCGACCGACACCGTTACCGGCACGGTGTTGCCGTTCTCGGCGATCTCGGGCAATTCCAAGCTTACCTTGCCTTCGATCGGCTTGGTGTCGCCGACCAGGGTCTTGAAGACCTGCTGCCAGGCGGGTTCGGCCGGTTGCGCGCCGAGGCCGCCTGACGACACCAACAGCCCGGCCAGGGCGGCGGCTCCGCTTGCGAATTGTCGGCGATCGAGCAACTGGCTTGCAATGCTGTCCGTCATCTCATCGTCCTGGGCCGGCAGCCACGCGTGGCGGCGCTCGGCCGTTCCGCCCCAATCGGCGCCCAACATAGGTCTGCGCCGACTTTGCCAAGGGCCCCGCGGCCCTCCTGCCGCGCCAGTATGCCGCCAACCGCGCGTGCAATCCATACTCTCGCGCGGCCGGGTACTGCGGCATCTGGCCTTTGCTGCGCTGGCGATATTCCGCCATACTCGTGTCGGGGATCTTGGCGGCTGAGCTGATGCGCGGGCGGCGCGGCAAGCAATGGCGCAAGGTTGGGCGCAATGTTGCGCCAAGGTCGCTGGCTGAGGGTGCACGATGATTTCGAGGCGGCGCTTTGCACGGCTTCTCGGAGCTGGCGCCAGCGCGCTCACCATGGGCGCGGGGGGGTCCTTTGCCGTGGCGCAACGCGCGCCGCGCGTGGTCATTATCGGCGGCGGCGCCGGCGGGGCCACCGTGGCCCATCACCTCAAGCTCGGCGCGCCCCAGATCGACGTGACCTTGATCGAGGCGAGGCAGATCTATTCCTCCTCGTTCGGTTCCAACCTCTACCTCGGCGGCCTCAGGCCGCTGGAAGCCTTCAATCACAGCTACGTTGCCCTGCAGCGCCTTGGGGTAAAGGTCGTGCACGATGTTGCCACCGCCGTCGATAGTGGGCGGCGGACGGTACGGACCCGTGGCGGGCGCACCTATGGCTATGAGCGCCTGGTGCTGTCGCCGGGAATCGCCATCAAATACGATTCGATTGAGGGGTATTCGCACGAGGCGGCGATTGCCATGCCGCACGCCTACACGACCAATCCGGCGGGCAAGCGCAATTTGAAGCACCAACTGGTGGCGATGCGGGACGGCGGCACGGTGGTGATCGCCGTGCCCGCTCATCCTTATCGCTGTCCGACCGCCCCTTACGAGCGGGCGGCGATGATCGCGCATTACCTTAAGGCCAAGAAGCCGAAGTCCAAGCTGGTGATCTTCGACGCCAAGCGGAACTTCGTGCAACAGGCCGTGTTCCTGGAGGCCTTCGAGCGGCATTACAAGGGCCTGGTCGAACTCAATTTGACGACCGAGATCGACGACTTTTCGGTCATCGCCGTCGATGCCAAGAGCAGGCTCATCATCACCAGGGCGAGGAAGCGGCTGAAGGCGGACGCCGCCAATATCATCCCGGCACAGCGGGCGGGCGACATCGCCGTCATCGCCGGTTGTGCACAGGGCGATTGGTGTCCGATCGATCCCAATACCTTTGCCTCACGCCTGGTCAAGGACGTCTACGTGCTCGGCGATGCCGCCGTGGCCGCCGACATGCCGAAATCGGCATTTTCGGCCAACAGCCAGGGCAAGGTTGTCGCCAACGACATCCTCGCCCATCTCATCGACCAGCGCGACGTTCTCACCCAGTACCGCAACACCTGCTGGTCGGTGCTGGCACCGGACGATGCCGTCAAGCTCGGCGCCGACTATCTGCCCAAGGACGGCAAGCTCGAGGCCATGGACGGCTTCATGTCGCAGCCGGGCGAGAGCGCTGAAGTGCGGGCCAAGACCTACGTTGAGAGCTACGAGTGGTATGACCGCATCACCGGCGACATGTTTGGCCGCATCCAGCACGGGGCCGATGCCAATAAAGGCTAGGCCAGGCCAAGGTCGGCCGGACCACGGCCTTCCCCCGAGAGCCTGCGCCGGCCGGTCGCAGGCCCGCTGCCCGGTCCGCCAAGGCGCTCGCCAAGCCCCAAACCGCGGCCGGCGCTGAGGCGGGTGCAGGTCCTCGCCCCGACGCGCCATGACCGTGCCAGTCCGGACCGCCGGCCCGGTTGGGCGCTTGCCGCCGGCCCCGCGGTTTGGGGGATAGGGGCGAAACGCGCTATACTCAAGGGCGGGTCTGTCTCTTTGCCCTCGGTTCCAAAAGCGCCGGGGCTCGCGTGAAAGATGTTGCCAACGCGAGCGCTGAGCCAAAGACGTTGACACCCAGGGTCGATGCCGCAAGGCGTTCGGCCCTGCCCTGAGCCCCAGGCCGAGGTCAGGTCAACGGCCTTGAAATGTGAGGCTTTGCCATAATCTAGACGTGAGATCGGAGGCCACCATGGCGGAGTTCGTTTTTCTCGTTCTCTGCATCGCGGGCGCATTCGCGCTGGCCATGCGCCAAGCGCCGCTGTGGGCGTGGGCGGCAGCGCTTGCTGCTGCAACTTTGATCTGGCAGACCGGGCTGCTGAACGGCGATTTCACCGAGCCGCCGCTGAGCCCGCTTGGGCTAATTGCCTGGGTGCCGGTGGTGGTGCTGGCCGGCCTGTCGATCCCGGCGCTGCGCCGCGTCGCCCTGATCGAGCCGGTGTTCCGGGCCATCAAAGGCATTCTGCCCAAGGTCTCCGCCACCGAGCAGGAGGCCCTCGACGCCGGCAGCATCGGGTTTGACGCGGAGCTGTTCTCCGGCACCCCCGATTGGCAGAAGCTGCGCGACGTGCCGCCGATTACTTTGAGCGAGGAGGAAAAGGCGTTCCTCGATGGTCCCACCAACGAGCTGTGCCGCCGGCTCGATGATTGGGCCATCCGCCATCAGCTTAAGGAAATCCCCGACGAGGTGTGGGCGTTCGTCAAACAGAGTGGTTTTCTCGGCATGCTGATTTCCAAACAGCATGGCGGGCTCGGCTTCTCGGCACAGGCCCAGTCGCTGGTGTTGGGTCGCATCGCCTCGCGGTCGCCCGACGTGTGCACCCTGGTCATGGTGCCGAACTCGCTGGGCCCCGGCGAGCTGATCGAACGCTACGGCACGCCGGAGCAGAAGGAGCACTACCTGCCGCGGCTGGCCAAGGGCATCGAGGTGCCCTGCTTTGCGCTGACCGGTCCAACCTCCGGCTCCGACGCTGCCACCATGCGCGACGTTGGCTACGTGACGCGGGGGCAGCATCAGGGCAAAGACGTGATCGGCATCAAGGCCTCCTGGGAAAAGCGCTACATCACCTTGGCGCCGCAGGCGACGCTGGTTGGTCTGGCCCTGCGGCTGATCGATCGCGACCGCCTGTTGGGTGGCGAGGAGGACCTCGGCATCACCGTCGTGCTGGTGCCGGCCGATCATCCCGGTGTCGAGATCGGTCGCCGGCATCTGCCGAGCGGCGCCGCTTTCCCGAACGGTCCGATCTGGGGACGCGACGTGTTCATTCCGATCGACTGGGTGATCGGCGGCGACAAGCAGGTCGGACAGGGCTGGCGCATGCTGATGGAGTGTCTCGCCGCCGGCCGCTCGATATCGCTGCCATCGTCGGCGGCGGCGGGTGCCAAGTCCTTGTTGCGCAACAGCAGTGCCTACGCCCGCATCCGCAAGCAATTCGACCTCGCCATCGGCAGGATGGAGGGATTGGAAGAGCCGCTGGCGCGCATGGTCGAGAACGCCTACGTGATCGAGGCGGCGCGCGCGGTGACGGCGGCCATGGTCAGTCGCGGCGAGAAGCCATCCGTGCTGTCGGCCATCATGAAATATCAGACCACCGACCGCATGCGCCGGTCGCTCAACGACGCCATGGATTTGCACGGCGGCCGCGCCATCTGCGACGGCCCCAGCAACTATCTGCAGTCGGCCTACCAGATGATGCCGGTGGCAATCACCGTCGAAGGCGCCAATATCCTGACGCGCTCCCTCATCACCTTTGCCCAGGGCGCGTTGCGCTCGCATCCCTATCTCTATCGGGAGATCGCCGCCTGCCAGGACCAAGACCCGCAGCGCGGGCTGGCGGCATTCGAGGCGGCGTTCAGCGGGCATGTGGCATTTTCGCTGGCGAACCTGTGCGGTGCGATGTTCCACAACCTGACATTCGGTATCTTTGGCCGCGTCCCCGACAAGGCCTACGGCACCGCGGAATGGTATCGGCAGCTGTGGCGGGCGGCGCGCAATTTTGCCTTCGTCGCCGACCTGACGGTGGCGGTGCTGGGCGGCGCCTTGAAGACCAGGCAGAAGCTGAGCGGCCGGCTGGCCGACGCCCTGTCCGAGCTCTACTTTCTCGCCTGCGTCATCAAGCGCTACGAGGACGATGCCAAGCCGGCCAATGATCGTCACATCGTGGCGCTGTGCGCGCGCAACGGGCTTTATCGTTTCCAGGAGGCGTTGCGCGCGGCCATCGACAATTTCCCCAATACCCCGGTGCGCTGGTTCATGCGCGCCGTTGTGTTTCCGTTTGGAGGCCACTACCGGCCGGCGCCGGACTGGCTCGGGCATCGGGTCGCCGAGCTGGTGCTGGCGCCCGGCGAAGTGCGCGATCGGCTGACCCGGTTCATCTTTGTCTCCAACGACCCGAACGACCCGACCGGTCTGCTCGAGGTGACGATGGCCAAGGCGGTTGCGGCCGAGGCCGCCGACAAGAAGCTCGACCGTGCGGTACGGGCCGGCGTGGTGCGGCGCGTGCACGGCAGCGATTTCATCGGCGAGGCCGCGGCCAAGGGCGTCCTCAACCAGGCCGAGGCCGCGATGCTGCGTGAACTCGAGGCGCTGACCGCCCGCGCCATCGCCGTCGATCACTTCGATCCGGCCGAGCTACGGCCCCATTACCTGACGCCCGGCCACAATGCGCGGGCGATGCAGCGAGCGGCGGAATGAGGCAGGCATGACAGCGGCAATGGACGGCATCAAGGACTGGCGCTTCTCGATCGATAACCAGGGCATTGCCTGGGCGGTGTTCGACCGCGAGGGCGAGAGCCAGAACGCGCTCGGCCAGCGGCCGCTGGAGGAGCTCGATCGGATTGTCGAAGAGGTCGAGCGGGGCGCCCGCAATGGCAGCATTCGCGGGCTCGTGTTCAGCTCCGGCAAGGACAAGGGCTTCATCGTCGGTGCCGACGTGCGTGAGTTCGAGCAGATCACAAGCGAGCAGCAGGTGATCGAAGGAGCGAGCCTCGTCACCGCGCTGTTTGATCGCATCGAGCGGCTGCCGGTGCCGGTGGTGTGCTGCGTGCACGGCTTCTGCCTGGGCGGCGGCCTCGAGCTGGCACTGGCTTGCCATTGGCGCATCGCCACCCGTGACGAGGCGACGCGGCTCGGTTTTCCCGAGGTGAAGCTTGGCATTTTTCCGGGTTTCAACGGCACCGCGCGCTCGATCCGCCAGGCCGGCGCGCTCGCCGCCATGCAGATCATGCTCACCGGCTCGATGCTGCGCGCCGGGCCGGCGCGCAGCATGCGGCTGATCGACGAACTGGTGGCCAGTCCGCTCAATTTGGCGTGGGCGGCGCGCCGGGCGATCCGGGCCAATCGCAGCTCGAAGCCGATCGGTGGCTGGAAGGCACTGCTGCGGTTGGCGCCGGTACGCGGGCTGGTGGCCAAGAAACTGCGCACCGAGACCGCCAAAAAGGTACGCGAGGACCACTATCCCGCGCCCTTCCGTCTGATCGACCTGTTCGAGGCGCACGCTGGCGACCTCGACGGCATGAAGGCGGCCGAGACCCGCGCCTTCGCGCCGCTGATGATGAGCGATACCGCGCGCAACTTGCGGCGCGTGTTCAAGCTGTCGGAAATGATGAAGGCGCAGGCCCCCAAGCAGCTGACATTCCGGCCGCTGCGCGTGCATGTGATCGGCGCCGGCGTGATGGGTGCCGATATCGCCGGCTGGTGCGTCGCCTCGGGCATGGAAGTGTCGCTGCAGGACGTCAATGAGGCCCAGATTGCCAAGGGCCGTGACGCGCAAAAGCGCTTGTTTCAGCGCAAATTCAGGACCCGGCCGCTGCGCGAGGCAGCCATGGTGCGGCTGATGGCCGATGCCAACGGCCGCAACCTCTCGCGGGCCGACGTGGTGATCGAAGCCATCGTCGAACGGCTCGAGAGCAAACAGTCCCTGTTGAAGTCGATCGAGGCCAAACTGAAGCCGGGTGCGGTGCTGGCGACCAACACCTCCTCGATCGAGATCGAAAAGATTGCCGAGGCGTTGGCCGATCCCGGGCGCCTGATCGGCCTGCACTTCTTCAATCCGGTGGCGCAGATGCCGCTAGTCGAAGTGGTGCGCGGGGCGATGAGCCGGACCGAAGAGGTCGGCAAGGGCGCCATCTTTGCGACCGCCATCGACAAGCTGCCGCTGATCGTCAAGAGCAATCCGGGCTTCCTCGTCAACCGGGTGCTGGCACCCTACATGATGTCGGCGCTACAACGCCTGGAGCGGGGTGAGGTCAAGGAGAAGATCGACGAGGCCGCGCGCGCGTTCGGCATGCCGATGGGGCCGATCGAGCTCGCCGACACCGTCGGCCTCGACGTCTGCGCCCACGTCGGCCGCATTCTCAAGCTGGCGCCGGCCGGCGCCAACAAGCTCGAGCAGATGGTTGCTGCCGGCAAGCTTGGCAAGAAGACCAACGAGGGCTTCTACGTCTGGAAGGATGGCCAGCCCGAGAAGGTCAAGCCCGAGCAGCCTTACGATGCCAGCGAGCTGGAGCGCCTGGGCCGGGAGCTGGTCGATCCGCTGATCCTCGAATGCGAGCGCTGTCGCGACGAAGGCATCGTCGAGAGCGCCGACCTGGTCGATGCCGGCGTCATCTTCGGCACCGGCTTTGCGCCCTTCCGGGGCGGCCCGCTCCACTTCCGGGCCACCGAGCAGAGGTCGAATGTCGCGCCGCTGCGGCGCACGGCGGTGGCGTGATGCGGCGGCGAGCCGTTCGAGTGGGGATGCGAGATGCGGGTGGATCCGCTGGGAGTGAGCCATGGAACAGACATTGAGGCCGGTTGCCGTACTCGGGGGCGTGCGCATTCCGTTCTGCCGCTCCAACACGCTTTATGCTGACCAGTCCAACCTGGCGATGCTGACCGCGACCCTGAACGGACTGGTCGACAAGTACGATCTCAAGGGCGTGCATATCGACGAGGCGATCGGAGGCGCGGTCGTCACCCACTCCAGGGATTGGAACCTGGCGCGCGAGGCGGTGCTCGGCAGCAAGCTGGCTCCGTCTACGCCCGGCATCACCTTGCAACAGGCGTGCGGCACCAGCCTGCAGGCGGCGATGATCCTGCAGGCCAAGATCGCGACCGGCGAGATCGAGTGCGGCATCGCCATGGGTGCCGATACCACCTCGGACGCGCCGATCGTATTCAAGGAAAAGTTCGCGCATCGCCTGGTGGAGGCGCAGACCGCCAAATCCTTCGGTCAGCGCCTGGCGGCATTCAAGGGTTTTTCGCCGGCCGAGCTGGCGCCACAGCCGCCGAGCGTCAGCGAGCCGCGCACGGGGCTGTCGATGGGGCAGCACACGGAGCTGATGGCACAAGAGTGGCATATCTCCCGCGCCGAGCAGGATCGGCTGGCGTTTGACAGCCACCGCAACGCGGCCGAAGCCTACCGCTCGGGTTTTCTCGACGATCTCGTGGTGCCGTTTGCCGGCGTGTTTCGCGACAACAATCTGCGCGAGGACATCAGCCTTGAGCGGCTTGCGACCTTGAAACCGGCGTTCGACAAATCCGATCGCGGCACCTTGACGGCGGCCAATTCGACGCCGCTCACCGACGGTGCCGCCGCGGTATTGTTGGCCTCGCCCGAGTGGGCCGCGCGCCGGGCGCTGCCGGTTCAGGCCTATCTGACCTACGCCCAGACCGCCGCCAACAACTTCGTCGCCGGCGAGGGGCTGCTGCTGGCGCCCGCCGCGGCGGTGGCGCGCATGCTGGCGCGGGCGCAGCTGAAACTGCAGGATTTCGACTTCTACGAGATCCACGAGGCGTTCGCGGCGCAGGTGCTGGTGACACTGAGGGCGTTCGAGGATCCGGCCTATTGCAAGACCGTTCTTGGTCTTGACGCGCCGCTCGGGTCGATCGATCGCAATAAGCTCAACGTCAAGGGCTCGAGCCTGGCCTTTGGCCATCCGTTCGCGGCGACCGGCGCGCGCATCCTCGCCACGCTCGCCAAATTGCTGGCCGAGCATGGCGGCCGTGGGCTGATTTCGGTGTGCACCGCCGGCGGCATGGGCGTCGCCGCCATCCTCGAAAACAAAACGGCGGCGGCCATCAAAGCCGCCGCCTAGTCGATGCTGGCCTCGTGAGCCTCATCGAGGCCTCGTGGGCCAGCTGCCGCCGCCTCGTGGGCTGACGGCAATTGATGCGTTACTGGTTCTGGTCGGGACAGCTCCAGATCGGGCGGGTACCTTGTCCGGCGTCGACCCAACCGGTGACCTTGCAATCGGCGGCGCTGGCCGAGGCCGCCGTGCCAACCAGCATGGCTACGCCAAGCAGTGCGCCAACAATGTTTCTCATGATCATTCTCCTCCAGCGATGGCTCCAGCGGCAGTCAGTGCGTGGTGCCGGAGCGTATTCGGTATCTGGGGAAGGGCACCGGCTGGCCAAAGGTGCCTCACCGATCATTGAGGGCAGTGTGAACTACATGCGTTTGCCGCATGCCGCCAATGCCACGAGCGCAGCCTTGGTTGCGGGCTGCGGCGCCAGCACGGCAACGCCAAGATGGCGCTGCGGCCAGCTCGCGGTTGATCGCTTCCGTCCACGCTCTGCCAAGGTCGATCGGCGCCGATCCGCTGCTCTAGCCAGGGGTTGGCTATCGCGGCGTCTGCCGGCGTGCCTCCTCGGCCTTGAGCTCTTTTTTCGATAGCTTGCCGATCATGGTCTTGGGCAGCTGGTCGCGGAACTCGATTTCGGCCGGCATCTCGATGCGCGACAGCTTCTTTTCCAGGTGCTTGCGAATGTCATCCTCGCTCGCCGCGGCGCCAGCCTTCAGTTTGATGAAGGCCTTGGGCGCCTCGCCGCGGTAGCTATCCTTGATGCCGATGACGGTCACTTCCTCGACGGCGGGGTGTTGGTAGATCGCCTCCTCGATGCGGCGCGGATAGACGTTGTAGCCCGAGCAGATGATCAGGTCCTTGATGCGATCGACGATGAAGATGAAGCCGTCCTCGTCCATGACACCGACGTCGCCGGTGCGCAGGAAGTCGCCGACGAACTGATTGGCGGTTTCCTCGGGCCGCTTCCAATAGCCCTTCATCACCTGCGGACCCTTGACGCAGATTTCGCCCTTCTCGCCCAGCGGCACCTCCTTATTGGGGTCGGCGAGGTCGCGCAACGATACCACGGTGCCCGGCAACGGCTGGCCGATCGAGCCCTCCTTTACCGGCCCCTCAAGGGGATTGCAGGTGACGCTCGGCGAGGCCTCGGTCAGGCCGTAGCCCTCAACCACCTTGCAGCCGGTGAGTTTTTCAAAGCGTTGCTTCAGCTCTACCGGCAGCGGCGCACCGCCCGAGACGCAGTATTTGAGCGAGTTGAGGTCGAAACTCTTGCGTCGAGGGTGGTTCAGGATGGCGTTGAACATGGTGGGCACGCCGGGCATCACCGTTGGCTGCTTCTTGTCGATTAGCTTCATGGCGTCCTCGAGCAGGAAGCGCGGCATGACGACGAGTTCGGCCCCCTGCGACACCGCGAAGTTCATGACCGCCGTCATGGCGAACACGTGAAAGAATGGCAGCGCCGCCAGGGTCCGCTCCTGCCCGCGCTCGAGGTTGACGGCCCAGGCCGCGCCCTGCTGGCAGTTGATCGAGATGTTGGCGTGCGTCAGCATGGCACCCTTGGGGGTGCCGGTGGTGCCGCCGGTATATTGCAACACGGCGATGTCATGGCGGGCATCGACGCCAACCTTGCGGCACTCGCCGGTGCCGGCCAAAAGGTCGGCGTCGCGCACGATCTGGGCGGCAACCGGGGACTTGTCCGGGCGGGCCAGCTCCTTGCTCTTAAACAGCTTGAACAGCACGGACTTGGCTGGGGGCAACAGGGCGGGAAATGACGCCACGATCGCGCGTTTGAGCCCGCCCCCGCCCAATAGGGCCTCGACCTTGTCGAACAGCACGCGCAGGTCGAGGGTCACAAACAGCTCGGTTTCGCTGTCCTTGACCTGAAAGCTCAGCTCCTCGAGGGTATAGAGCGGATTATAGTTAACGACGGTGCCGCCGGCTTTGAGGATACCGTAGTAGTAGATCAGGAAGGTCGGGCAGTTGGGCAGGAACAACCCGACCTTGCTGCCCTTGCCGATCCCCAGTGCCTGCAACCCGGCTGCGGCCTTGGCAACCAAGGCGCCGATCTCCTGGTAGCTCAGGGTCTTACCTAGGAAATCCGTTAACGTGCGCGGCCCGTATTGGGCAACGGCGAGCTCGAACACATCGTGCACCGCCATCGGCTCGAAGGCCGCGTTCCAATTGACGCCATCAGGGTAGCGCCCGAGCCAGGGATAGGGGAGCGGCTTGCCGGCAACGGCTCTCGCTGGCTCTGCGCCTGGCGGCATTTTGCTTATCCTTTAGGGCTTGAAGAGCGTCTCACCGCTCATCATCTGTGGCGGGGCGGAGATCTGGCGCGACCGCCCCCCGTATCGCTATTGACCACGTTTTGGCGGCCATGGCCAGTTTGGGCGCAACTGTTTGGCGCGGAACCGGGCGCTGGAACGAAGGAACAACAAAGCAAGCGTATGGGCGGGGCCATCTGCTGGACTTGTCGGGGTTTTCCGTATATGTGACGGCTCGAATTGACCATCCGGGGTGCCCGGATCGTCGCAGGTTTCAGCTAACAAAGGTCCCGACTTGCCTGGCAGGGCACGGATTGGGAGATCGCAATGGACGACGTGGCAGGTAAGATTGTCGATATCCTAAAGAAGCACATGAAGGAGCCCAGGGATGACATCGGGCTCAACACGGCGCTGACGGACCTCAAGATTGAATCGCTCGATCTGGCGATGATCGTGTTTGATATCGAAGATACCTTTGGCATTGAAATCCCCTACAATGCCAATGAGGAAGCGGCGGATTTCAAGACCGTTGGCTCGGTGGTGGAACGGGTGCGCGGCTTGATCGAGAGCTCCGGGGCCGCCCCCGCCAAGGCTTAACGTCGCCGGCTCCTTGCCGCTCCCACCCGCTTTGAGCACAGGATACCAGGATCAATGGTAGGATCTGGCGTACCGCGCCGCGTCGTTGTCACCGGCATGGGCGTGGTGACGCCGATTGGCACGACGGTGGCAGACTTCTGGGCCGGCTGCCAGGAAGGCCGGGTCGGTGTCGGGGCGCTCGGCGGCTTCCCCATGGAAGACCTCAAGATCCTGATCGCCGCCCAAATCAAAGATTTCGACCACAAGGCCCGCCTCGGGCACTTCAAGCGCGACAAGATCATCCTGCACGTCGACCGCTACTCGTGGTTTGCGGCGGCCGCCGCCGACGAGGCCGTCAAGCAGGCCGGCCTGGAGGTACCCTTCAAGGACGGCTACCGCGTGGCCTGCATCATCGGCTCCGGAGCGGGTGGCCTGCAGACCATGGAGACCTCCTACCGGGACCTGTTCATTCTCAAGAAGAAGGCGACCCACCCGCTGACGCTGTTGCGCTTCATCGGGTCCTCGGCCGCCGCCCACGTCGGCATCGAATACGGCATCAAGGGGCCGACCTTTGCCACCTGCAGCGCCTGCTCCACGGCCGCGCACGCCATCGGCATCGGTATGGACTACATCCGCCACGGCATGGCCGACGTCGCCATCGTCGGCGCCTCGGAGGCGGTCATTAATTACGGCGTGATGCGCGCCTGGCAGGCGATGCACGTGCTGTCGCCAGAGGGGATCTTTCCGTTCGCCAAACGGCGTAACGGCACGGTGCTGGGAGAGGGGGCCGGCATCCTGGTGCTGGAGGGGGAGGAGCACGCCAGCCGGCGCGGCGCCAAGCCATTGGCGGAGCTGATGGGTTTCGGCATGACCTCCGATAGCAAGGACATGGTCAACCCCGACATTGAAGGTCCGAGCGAGGCGATGCGGCTGGCGCTGGCCGACGCCAAGCTGGGGCCGGGCGAGATCGACTACCTCAACGCCCACGGTACCGCCACCACCATCAACGACAAGAACGAGACCAACGCCATCAAGAACGTGTTCGGCAAGCACGCCTACGAGCTCGCCGTGTCCTCGACCAAGTCCATGCACGGCCACCCCTTGGGGGCTGGCGGCGGCATCGAGGCGGTGGCTTGCATCAAGGCAATTCAGGACAACTGGGTGCCGCCGACGGCCGGTCTCGACGAACCCGACCCCGAGTGCGATCTCGATTACATCCCCAATGTCGGGCGCCGCAAAGAGGTCACCTACGCCATGTCGAACTCCTTTGCGTTCGGCGGCCTCAATGCGGTGTTGGTGTTTGGCCCGCCGCGACGCTAGCCGACACGCCATCACGACGCCCCCGTTCAGCGCCGCACGGCCGGCACAGCGATTCCGAGGCTGCTGGCGCGACCGAGTGGGCCCGGGAGGCTTGATTTCTGTCCCGCATTTTCTGGCCCCCTTAGGGTCCGCGGCGTGGCGGGGCGCCACGGGTCGGTGGTGGGCCCGGCAGGCGTGCCCACCTCCTGCAAACTCAACGGCTTAGACAGTCCAACCGCACAAACCCGGCCCCTTAGTAACCCAAGGGCAATTTCGAAAATTGTCCAACCTGCCGGCGTGCCCAGTGGGTCCGCGGCCCGGCCGGGTATGTCGCCGGCGCAGGCCAAAGCTGGGACCACCCCGCGCCCTCAACCGAAAGCTGCCTGGGCACGGCTGCCCAATGAGGTCGCCCGCGACAAACGGCTAAGCGATGCCGGTCTCGTGCGTACTGCCTATCGGGCAACGTTTGCCGGCACGTATGCGCTCAACGCCACCGCGCTGCTTCGCAAGCCTATCGTGTGCGGGGCCGGTTTCGGCCGCGACGTAATTGAGCGCGCAACCGCCGAGAGCGTTGACTGCGGCTACCTAGAACGATGGCAGCCACGGCGGGCCGTCGGCAAGACCTTCGACAGGGCCATCGAGAAGCTGACCCTGCCGCCATGCGGTGCCAGCGGCAAGGCTGGGCGCATGGTCTATCGCAAGTGGTTCGATGTTACCCTGTCGGTCCAGGAAATGGCGGCATATCTCTACCTGCGCGCCGGCACCGGCAGGGGGCCGGGGACCTATGCGGCCGAACTAGCCGAGCGCTTCGGCTGGTCGCGGCCGACCGCCACCAAGGTCATCAAGGCCCTAATGGGGCTCGGTCTGCTCGCCAAGTGCGAAATGCGGGCGGCAAACGGCCAGGTCAGGGGCATTAGCTACCACGCCCTACCGCCGGTGCTGTGGCAGGCCAAGCCACTGTCAAAAAACCGGGGCACGGTTCGCCAGGGCGCGGTTTTTCAGGGCGCTTACTTAGACAACCCTCTCCACGAACTGACGTGGCTCGGCCGCAACGGCGGCTTAGCGCCAACGAGCTTGCCCTTGTTCCAAGGTCTGCGAGGTGCTGGCTTGTCGGCAACGGGCGATTGATGGTCTTGCATGGTCTGTCTCCTTGGTTGAGAGACAGATCAGCATGTGCCTGCGCTAAGTAAGGCGTTGGATTGACGGCAGCTTTCGGAGCAATTCTTCCATCGACTGGTTACCGCCCGTCGATTTTGACCCCAAGCGGCCATCGCTCTGTACTAGGTAACCGCTCCCAAGCCTAAGTATTGGTCGATCCGCATCGACTGCGACTGTTTTGACCAGTTATGAAGGCGCTACTGTCGGACCCTTAACGCCCGCGGAGGCCACCGTGCTTTGTTTTCGCAAGTCTCGCGCTGCGCTCGCTCTTGTTCATTCAG
>Ga0126376_10000964_pt1 | contig 14994 bp, 13 predicted proteins | sample PanSoiMetPlot_15_FD_92760 | JGI IMG/M metagenome (GOLD analysis project Ga0126376, IMG submission 92760) | Tropical forest soil microbial communities from Panama - MetaG Plot_15 | ecosystem: Environmental > Terrestrial > Soil > Tropical forest > Bulk soil | place: Panama | collected 2016-02-17
GGGATGGCACTGGCACCGGCCTTGCGAGTGATCCGTTCCGAGGCTTCCGATGACCACGAACTCGCGCAAGATTCTCGCAGCCCTCGTGGCGATGTCATCTGCCGCACGGCGCGCGAGCTGGACGCGGATCTGATTGTGATCGGCTCTCATGGCTACGGGGGAATTGAGCGCGTGCTGGGCACGACCGCGGCCCGGGTGGTCAACCACGCCGATCGCTCGGTGCTGGTGGCGCGCCCGCGGGTGACCGCATGATGTTACCTGACGTTCCCGATGAGCTGCTCGCGCGACTCGATGTCCCGGGCCCGCGTTACACGAGCTATCCCACCGCGCCGGTCTGGGGCGAAGACTTTGGCCCCCGCGACTACGCGCGGCAGCTCGAGATCGCGGGTGCCGACGCCACCGCGCCGCTCTCGGTCTACGTGCACATCCCCTTCTGCCGCGAGCTGTGCACGTATTGCGGATGCAACGTCGTGGTGGCGAAAAACCCTCACAAGGCCGATGTGTACCTGGCCGCGCTCGCGCGCGAGATGGATCTGGTACGCGAGCGTCTGGGTGCGCGGCGCCAGGTCTCACAGCTCCACTGGGGCGGCGGCACGCCGACGTTTCTCGATGAACGGCAGCTCGCGCTGCTGTTTCGGACGCTGGACGCGCGCTTCGACCTGCGCCCCGATGCGGAGATCGCGATCGAAATCGATCCGGTCGTAACGACCGACGCGCAGCTCGCCCTGTTGGCACGGCTCGGGTTCAACCGCCTGTCGATGGGCGTACAGGATTTCGATCCCGAGGTGCAGCGCGCGGTGCGACGCATCCAGACGGTAGAAGAAACCTGCGCACGCCTCGAGCGCGCGCGCGAGCTGGGCTTCCGCGCCGTCAACTTCGACCTCATCTGCGGGCTCCCTCTGCAAACAGCGGCGAGCTGGCGACGCACTCTCGAGCAAGTGGTCGCGCTGCGCCCGGATCGTCTGGCCGTGTATTCGTTCGCGTATGTTCCGTCGGCGCGGCCGCATCAGCGCGCGCTGGCAAGGTTCGGGATCCTGTCGGCACGCGCCAAGCTCGAGCTCCGGCAGCTGGCGCACGAGGTGTTGGGCGGGGCCGGCTACCGAGCCATCGGCATGGACCACTTCGCACTGCCGACCGACGAGCTGGCCCAGGCCCAGGAGAGCCGGAGCTTGCGCCGCAATTTCCAGGGCTACACTGTGGTGCCGGCCAGCGATGTGGTTGCGTTCGGAGCCACCGGCATCAGCGACGTCGGCGGCGCGTACGCGCAAAACGTCCGGCCCCTGCCCCGCTACTACGGTGCGCTGGCGGTCCGGCGGCTGGCGACGGAACGCGGCGTCGTCTTGTCGGCCGACGATCGGGAGCGCCGACGCATCATCGAATCCCTGCTCTGCAACTTCTGGGTCGACCTCGGAGCCGATGCGGGCCGGCGCTTCGCGACCGAGCTCGGCGAGGTCGCGGCGCTCGAGCGCGAGGGCCTGGTGCGTGTGCGCGGAAGCGAGATTGACGTCCTGCCGCTTGGGCGCATCTTCGTGCGCAACGTCGCGATGGTGTTCGACGCCTACTTGCGGGCCCAGGAAACCCGGCCCGCCTTCTCGCAGACGGTGTAAGGGCAAGCGCCGCGGCACGGAGGCTGCACAAACGAGGCTCCGTCGTGGCATCCATCGGACCTGGCGACTCGGTGCGCGAAATCCTTGCGCGCTACCCTCACCTCGGCGAAATCTTTGCGCGGCACGGACTCGGCGGTTGTGGAGGAGCCGGCGGACCCGCCGAACGGATTGATTTCTTCGCCGCCATGCATTCGGTCGACGTGGCCGGCTTGCTGGCCGAGCTGAATCAGGCCGCCGACCGGGGCCCGACCGCGGGTGCCGCGACCGCGGCCGCGCCGCCCGATCTTCTCTATCGCCGTTTCATAGTGGCGGCCTTGATTTGCACGCTGACCTTGGGCGCCACCTTCGGCGCCTACAACCTCGCCTGTATTCAGCTCGCGCTCGGTCCCATCCCACCGCCTCACAACTGGGCGCACGCGAGCTTTCAGATTCTGGGCTTCGTGCTCCTCTTCATCATGGGCGTGGGCTATCACGTCGTGCCCCGCTTTCTTGCGACCGCGTTGGCCGGGCGCGGCTTCGCACGGGCCAGCTTCTGGCTTGTCCTCACCGGGATTGTCCTGCGCTTGTACGGCCAGTTCGGCGCGCTACTGCCGGCGACCGAGCAGGCCTATTTTCTGGGCGCAACGTCGATCGTGTGTGGAGCTCTCGCATTTGCCGGTGTGCTTGCAGCCACCTGGCGGCGCGCGCGCCCCGCATTCGAAACATTTCACGCTTTCCTGGCCGCCGGCACGTTCTTCTGGGTGGTCGCGGCCGCGTTGACAGCGGCGCCGCCGGCCCGGCATGAAGCCTTCTACCAGAGCGCGCTCTTCGGCGGTGCGCTCTTCTGGATCCAGGGCATGCTGCTCCGAATCGGCCGCGGCTTCCTCGGCCTGCAGCCTCCACGGGCGTGGGCCGTGAGCGTCGCGTTCGGGTTGCAGGTCCTCGGCGTCGCGCTGGCCCTGGCCGGAAGAACCGCCGCGCCGCTGTCGACGGCGCTTGGCGTGGTCGCCTTCGCGGTCGGCGCGCGCCTCCTGGAGCGGCGTGTGCACGAGCAGGATCCTGTTTTCGCGCGCATTGTGGCCATCGCGGTTGGCTGCTCGCTTCTGTTTGCGATCCTGGCTGCCACCTGGTCGGGGCTCGCGCTGGCAGGCGGTCCGCCCCCAGGGCTGCTTTGGGACGGAGCGCGGCACGCCTTCGCGCTCGGCTTCGTCACCCTCATGATCTTCGCGGTCGCGGGGCGCGTGCTGCCCATCTTCGGTGGTACCGATCTGGCGTGGCCTCGCCTTCGTGCGGCTGGCGCCTGGCTGATTGCGCTTGCCGTGGTGGGGCGCGAGATGGAGGTCGTGGCTGCCCTTGGAAAGGCGCCGGCGCTCCTCATTCTCTCCGGCGTGTCGGGTGCCATTGCCGCAGCGGGCGTGGCGCTTTGCTCGATTTCGCTGCTGGCGACCCTGCGCCGTTCGGGTCGGCCCGCAGCCGAGCAACCGACCGCCATGGCCGCCATCGACGCGGACGCCAACGTGGCCGCGCTGGTCAGCGCGCATCCCGAGCTTCTGGCCGTGCTGGTCGGCGCTGGTTTCACTCCGCTCGCCAATCCGATTGCACGACGCACGATCGCCCGCGCCATCACGCTTCGCACCGCCAGTCAGCTTCACGGCATCGAGGTCGAGCAGCTCCTGGAGCGGCTGCGCGCCGCCTGCACCCACCGGCCGCCGCGCGACGATGCTCCCGGTCTCATTCCGCTCTCGCGCCTCAGCCTTTCTTCTCGGACGCGCAGCGCGCGCCCAGCGGGTGGCCCCGCCTCGCCCGCCGATTGAGGGAAACGCCCGTCGAGATTCGCGACGGATCTGCGCACCCTACGGGCACGACCGCAAGGATTGCGCGGTTTCCGACGTCTGCTCTGGGCTCCCGATAGGCACGCAAATTGCCCCACTCTGTCATCGAGAGCAGGGAGGTGCCCTATGACAGGCGAGTCACATTGGCTGACGCTCGTGTTCATTCTCGGCGGCGCTCTGATGGTCTTCGTGCTGGGCTGGTGGGCGTCTCGCGCTTCCAAGGCCGGCGGCCACCGACACTATGAGTCGCGCAGGGTCGTTTGTCCCGCGAGCGGGCAGTTGCTGGACGCCACACTCGTGCGCGAGAACGGATCGGGCGCGTGGGTCCGGGTTGCGCGTTGCCAGGCTTTCGCCGACCCGGAAAAGATCCGATGCCACGAGGGCTGCGTCGACGAGCTCAACGAGCGCCGTGAAACTATAAGGGTGGCGGACCCTTCGGCAGCGTCAGCAGCGCAACCACGAGGAACACAACGACCAGACCGAGTGGAATGATCCAGGAGATGATGCGGACGGGAGTTGCTGGAGCTAGTCGAGGAACGCGCCGGTCCTGGGGCCGCAGCGCCCACGACGCCAGCGTGATGGCAGTAAAGATGAGGGGCCCCATCCACCTGCTCGCACGGTCGCCCACCAAGAGGTGGGAGGCGGCGGCTCCTGTGTAATTGAAAACCGCACCCGCGTAGGCCCATTCCTTGAGCCGGAGAAAGCGCGGAACCAGGATCGTCACAGCGCAAGGAAGCTTCCACACGCCGATGATGAGGAGGAGGTAGTGTGGGTAGCCAAGGTGGGTGAAGACGCCGCGCGTGTACTCGATCCTCAATAAGTCCCACATCGATCCGGCCACCATCTCCCACGCAATGATCGCGGTGCAGGTCCAATAGCCGATCGTACGAAGCCAGTACAGGCGGCCTCGCGGCGGAGCGGCTGAATCATCGGATGCAGTAGGGTTTGCCATCGGGGCGATCTCCTTCTCCGATGCTCCGTGAGCTCAGCTGCCCAATATTTCCACGTCGAGCTCGGCAAGGCGCTCGGGGCTCATGACCAAGTCGATTTCGACGATCTTTCCGTGCTCGATGGTGAACACAAATGCGGCCCGCGCCTGTCCGCGCACGGCCCACACCGCTCCCGCATCGCCATTGATGAGCGCCAGCTGGGCGCCTCGTGCACGTCCCTTGAACGTCTCGGCCACGGCTCGCGCGCCCCGCCTTTCGCTCTAGAGGATCGGCGCGACCCCCCATTTGTTGGCGGCTGCGGTTTGAACGGCCAGGTCGTCGGCTCGCAGGACAGCCTCGGGCGCCAGCGTCGCCAGGAGGCCCTCGAAGTCACCGTCGCGTGACGCGGCCAGGAAGGCGCTGACAAGCTCTCGACGGCGCGCAAGGTCTGCGCTCGGAACCGAGTCGGTTCCGCGCACCCGGCGGCGAGCGCGGCTGGCCAGCTGCCTTGTTGCGGCTTCCGAGCGGCCCACGATGGTTGCGATTTCGTCGAACGGCAGGTCGAACATGTCGTGCAAGACGAAGGCGACCCGCTCCGCTGGCGCCAAGGTCTCGAGCACCACCAGCAGCGCCGGGCCGACCGAATCGGCCAGAAGCAGGTCGCTCTCCGCATCGCTGCGCTGGTTGCGACTCACCATCGGCTCGAGCGTGTGCTCAGCCAGGGGCGCCTCACGCCGCGCCTTTCTCGAGCGCAGCATGTCGAGGCACACGCGCGCGACCACGGTCGTCAGCCAGCCGCCCAGATTCTCGATCCGACCCGCGTCGGTCTGACTGAGCCGGATCCAGGCTTCCTGGACCGCGTCGTTCGCCTCATCCGGTGAGCCGAGCATCCGGAAGGCCACCTTCTGCAGGTGGGGCCGATTCTGCTGGAACCGTTTCGCTAGCCAGTCGCTCTCGTCCATGCTGGCATCCGCTCGTTGCCTTCCGCCATGACACTGACGGATGAAGCGCGCTCCCTGTGACAGCCGCGCAGAAGCCGGAGGATCGTTCTCTAACGAGCTGAATATACAGCTAATCCTCAACTAGCCGCTGAAGAGCCGGAGATGGAGAGCCACAATCCTAGCGCGCCGAGCCGGCGTTCAGAACCATTCTCATGACGCCATCGATGACTTCGGCACTCTCGACGGTATCGTTGTACGTCGCCTTGCCGCCGGGCCCGTACGTCCCGGGGCCCAGCCGAAGTGAATGATCCACTCCCTCGAGCAGGACCGAGGTCACGCCCTTGCCCTGGAAGACGATCGGTGCGAAGGCACCGTGGCTCGGCAGCTTCGCGCCCAGGTGGCCCAGAGCTCCGCCGTCATTGGACCCCTGGAAGTGAAGCTGGGGAACGCGGGTCCACGACGAAAGCGGGAGGCCGGCTCCATAGGTGACGACGGCGGCAACCTGTGCGGGATACCGCGCCGCCACTCTCATGGCGGCTTCGGCCCCCATGCTGTGTCCGGCGACGATGACCTTCTCGCCGTTTTCGGTGAGGCGATTGAGGATCGACTCCGGCGACTCGAGATCGCTGGGAGCGACGATGCGAACGGATGCACCCAGCCGCTTCACAGACTCGGCCATGCGCCACAACAGAATGTTGTCGGGCCGCACGCTGGCGCCGTGGAAGTGAAGGATGGTAATCGTATCCTTGCCCTGCTGGCCGGCCTCGACCAGGGCCATCGGCAGGCGATTGCCGAGATGCCCCGCATCCACGGCCACGCTCTCACGCCACTGCCGGAAGCCGTGCATCCTCTGGGGGAGCACATCCTCTTCTTCCAATTTGCCGAGCAAACCGATGTCCGCCTTGCTCCGGAGTGAGGTGACGTGCAGAGAGCGCGTCACAGTTTCATCGCTCGGTTGTCGCAGCGGGACGCTCTTGCGTCGGAGCGGGTCCCGCAAGCGGCCGTGATCAGGGCTCCCGCTCCCAGCGCGGTCGCTTCGCTCCCCGGGATGGGTCGCCGCTTGCGCGAGGGCGGGAAGCGCGATCAGGCAGGTAGCGGCGCAGACGGCGAGCCAACGAAAGCACGAGCCGATCATCGACGTCCTCCTTGGTCGACGCCGGACCCAGCAAGGGTGGTGCCAGAGGCCAACCAACCGGCTGGCGTGGGCTCGGGCCCGGGCAGGTCCTCAGCCTTGCAGGCCGGGACCTGGCCAAAAGACAACGGGAGGTTACAAAGACCGCGCTCAATGGCAACTCCAGTTGCCGGAACCGGCTGTTGAATTGGCCACCCGGGCCTTGGGTTCCGCGCGGCTGCGGCGGCAATTTGGACGCCGGTACGGCTGGCACGACCCCTGCTTTGAGGCTTCGCGCTTTGTTCCCACGGGGTGCTTCCACGCTCGCGCTGCGCCGATTGGCCGCGGCCCTCGTCCTTTTCGCCGGCTCCGGCGGCTTGCCGGCGCGCGCGCTCGCTCGGGGTCCGGCGGGGGCCCAGCCCTCGGCCGCCCCGTCCCGGCAGCTTCGGGGCGTGGCGCTCTGGACCGGGAGCTCCCCAGGCCTCGGTGCCCCGGCGGCGCTTCGCGACGCAGCTCGGCGGCTTTCGGGAGCTGGAAAGATCTCGAGCGTTCGCATCTCTTCCTTCGAAAACGACGAGTTTCGGGTGCAGCTGGGCCGCAACGTCAACCGGCGCGACGTCGTGCTGATCCACTCGCCGCCCCAGGCCAACGCGGCGACCGAGCTCTATAGTTTGATGCAGGCCGTCGCGGCCAGCCGCAGCAACGGCGCCCGCTCGGTGCGGCTCCTGCTCGATCCGGCACTTCGCGAGGCCTTCGATCGCGACGACTTTCTACGCACGATGTTTGCCGCGCTGGGGGCCGACTCGGTCGAGTTTGCCGAGGGAGAAACGCGCGGGCCGGCGGTCTCTGGCCAGAAGATCGCGCAGGCGCAGACGCGCCGGGCGACGGAGCCGCGCGCGCACAACGCCAGCCTGGCAGCCGACTCCCTGCTCTGGGGCGGCGGCTCTCATCCGGCGCTGCTCGAAGCCTTGGCCAAAGGGCTGCGGGTTCCCGGCCCGATCATCGAGGCGTCCCCAGAGCCGAGTGGCGACGCCATGGTCCGTCTGCCCCAGGAGCCGCGGGGAAAACGGATCTACTTGCTGCAGACCAAACGGATGGGCCGCGGGGTTCTGCACGCCGACCAGCTCGAGATGCTCCGCGCAGTCTGGCAGGCCAAGCAGGCCGGTGCGTCCGAGGTCACCGTGATCATGCCGTACCTTCCGTACAGCCGATCGGACCGCAAGGATGAGGCGGGAACCAGCGTGGGCGCGGCCGTGCTGCCCCGGCTGATGCAGGCAGCGGGGGTCGACCGGGTGGTCACGTTTTCTCTCCATCAGCCCCAGGAGGTGGGCATCTTCGAAGCGCTGGGCGAGCACGGTGGGATGCGCGTGGTGCACGCCTCCGGCGAGGGGGTGCTGGCGCGCCGCGTCGCCGACGAGGTGCGCCGCCTGAAGGTTCCAACCGACCGACTGGTCGTCATCGCACCCGACGCGGGCGCCAGCAAGCGAGCCCACGTGATGGTGCGATTTCTGGCCGCCGAGCTCGGCCTGGCCGACCCGGGCGCCATCGAGGTGTTGGTGGCGAACAAGCGCCGCAGCGCCGACGGACGGGCCACCTCGACCCAGCTCGACGGGCACGGCAGGCTGGCCGGGGCCGTCGCCCTGATCATCGACGACGAGACCGCCACCGGCGGCACCCTCGAAAGTGTCGCGCTGGCGGCCGCGGGCCAGGGCGCCAGCTTGCGCCTCGCGGCGGTCAGCCATCTCACCGGGCCCGCGCACATCCGCCTGCAGAAGAGCCCCTACCTGGACAAGCTGTTCGTCACCGATACCTTGCCGCAGGACGAGGTGAAGCGGGCCGGCAGCGAGAAGATCGAGGTCGTCTCAATCGCCCCCGATCTGGCCAAGATCCTGCGCGCCCTGGATCGGGGCGGCTCGACCACGCCCTTCGAGTATCTCGAGAAATAGGCGGCACGGTAGGGCGTGTAACCGGATGGGTAACACTGGTACAGACCTTGCTTAGGTCCCGGTAAAACGTTTTCCAAGACGGAACCCACTATTCGATCATGAGACGAACAAGACTCGATTTCCTGCTCCTCCCGGTGGCCCTGGCACTCGTGCCGGCCACCTTCGCCCTGGCAGCTCCGCCTGCGACCAGAGCCGTCGCACCGGCTCAGCCGGGGCACGTCCACGCGACCCCACCCGCTCACGTCGCCAAGCCCGCATGGGGACGACTGCGCAATCTCTACGACCCCGCCCACGCGGCCGATCTGGCCAAGACGTCGGCGCAGCGTCTGACGGACGCAGAGCTGACGGAGGAACAATACGTGAGCATCCGCGGTGCAGGCGTGGAGCTGGTCAACAGATTCCCTCCCGCCGATCACTTCTACATCTCGCTCGGCCGATCGGCGACCCAGCTGGTGGCCTTCTTGCAGGACCTGAACCCCGAGATCGCCATCAATCTGCCGGCCAGCGGGCTGGGGTCGGCGCCCGACGCCACGTTAGAGCCGGCTTACTTCGAGCACTTTCAAAAGATGATTCCCGATTCCGTCCTGGAAAGCGGGAAGAAGATCGTGCTGATGGATCTCGCCGTGTCGGGAGGCTCTCTGCGCAACGCCGAGAAGCTCCTGCGCAGCTATCTGCAGCACCGCGGCTTCAAAAACGAGCTGGACGTTGTGACGTTCACAAGCTCCGCGACCACGATCAAAGGGGCGCTGGACCAGGATTACCACAACATCGTGCTCAGCGACGGATTATCGCCCCTCTACAACATCATGTCCGGCAACGAGAAGGGCGAGTATCCCGAGTATCACGTGGGTACGACGGCGCCCTCGGCCTTGCAGCGGCTCGACTTCTACATGAAGCAGAAAGACGCGCTGCTGCACCGCATGCAGCATGACGAAGAGCTGAGCAAACAGACGCACAACCATCACTGAGCGAGGAATCCTCATGCGTCTCGACAAACGCATCACGACCATCATCGCCGCCGGGTTGGTTCTCGCCCTGGGCCTGCCCGCCCGGGCCGGCGGCAAGCGAACCGACGCCGCCAAGGAGTCCGATCGAATAAGAAGAGCCGCCCTTCGCGCTGCCGGCGCGGGCGCTCGCGTCCGTCGCGCCACCCCGGTCATCCGCCCGGCGGTCCCGTCCGAGCACTGGTCGTCCTTGATCGCGGAGCTGGCGAAAAAGCCCGAGCTCCACGTCATCTTCGACGTGGACGATACGCTCGTCAAATCCTTCAAGCACGGCATCACGACCGCGGAGATCCCCGAAGCCGTGCTCGAGGACCTGCGCGTCCTGGCAGCCCGACCCAACACCTCGGTGACCATCCTGAGCGGCAAGCCGCTCAAGAAGCTGGAAGCCATGTTCCCGGGCATGGACAACGTGGGCCTGATGGGCAATTTCGGTACCGAAAACAGGGTGGGCGGCAAGTACGAGTACGATCCCGCGTCCCAGCGGGCGCGCCCAACCGTGCAGGCGGTGGCAACCGACTTGGTCACGCTGGCCGAGCAGCTCGGGATCCGTGCCTCGTTGGTCCGGAACAAGGACACCTCGCTCAGCATGCACCAGGAGGAGGTCCCACTGGAAACCTGGGAGCAGTTCAGAAAGGGCGTCCTGTCGCGCGTCGGGCGCGAAAAGAGCCTGCTGGCCAAGACCACCGATGAGGTCATCGAGGTCGTCCCTGCCGACGCCGCCGACAAGGGAACCGCGCTGCGCCGCCGGCTGGCGGCTGCCCACGGTCGGTCGTGGCGCACGCGCGCGGCGGTCCTGTTCGTGGGCGACGCGGGCGGTCCGCACGGCGGTGACGAGCCGGCCTTCCAGGTCGTGGCTGGGCACGGCGCCGGGGTGCTGGTCGGAAAGGGCCCGCATCCGGAAAGCCACGCCCGCTACGTGGCCGACGGCGTCGAGGACGTAGAGAAGCTCCTGCACACCCTGGCCTATCGGTAGGGAGAAGGAGACCGTCATGCGTCGTTTCCTGTGCCGGACGCTTCTCGGGCTTGCAACGCTGGGTACCCTCGCCGCCGGGCCAGTCGCCTTCGCTGAAGGGGCCGCGCGCACAGTTACGGTGCGGACGGCCGCTGGCGCCAAGAGCTATCGCGTCGGCAAGCAGCTGGGCTCGGGGGGCTGGGGCACCGTCTACGAGGGCCACGGCCCGCACGGCGAGTCGGTGGCCATCAAGCTCAGCTCGCGGGAGGACCCGGAAGGCAACTTCGACCACGAAGTACGCATGATGGAAAAGCACGGCGGCAAAGGGACGCGCGTGCCCAGCGCAATCGGCGTGGGTCAGGTCGACGGCTCGCCCCATGAGCGAGCGCTGGTGATGGAGCGGGTCGGAACCAGCACCGTGCTCAGTGCCTTCGACTCGACGCCGGTCGCTCCCCGTCCAGTCGGGGAGGCCTTGCATATCGCCGGACAGGTCCTCGACACGCTGAGCGCGATACACGCCAAGGGCGACCGCCACAATGACGCCTACCCGGGCAACTGGCGGATCGACGACGACGGGAAGGTCTTTCTGATTGATCTGCAGCGGGTCGGGCCCATCAGTGATCGGCTCCGGAAGGGTCACCCCTGGGTCACCTACCACGCGCCCGAGGTGGTGAACGGATCGTCGCTGGCCGGAAGTGTCGCCTCCGATGTCTTCACGGTCGCGGTCGGCATCGTCGCCATGCTGACCGGAAAACGCGATCCGACGCCGGCGGACCTGAGCAGCCCCGAGATCCCCGACTGGCTGCGTCCGGTTCTGGCCAAAGGGATGGAGCCGGATCCACTGAAGCGCTACGCCACGCCGGCACAATTCAAGTCGGCCCTGCAGCTCGCCCACAGCGCGGCGCGGGCCCACGGCCAGTAGCGGCGGGCATCAGGGGGCGCATACCGGCCTCCTCTCGCCTGCGCGCTCACCGATGCCGGATGACCGGGCCCTGCGCGCGCAGCGGCTCCATCGGCCGAGCTCTGCCGCCGACGGTGCCACGCTCCCGCGCGCGCAGACGGGCCCACGCGAGCTCGTCAGGCGGTGAGCTATCGAGGCTCCCGCGGGGCAGCACCGTGCGCGCCCGAATCGGACCGGTGCTGCCGGCGCGATAGGGGAAAAGTCGGTTCCGCCCCTCCTGTTTCCAGGCGGCGACGATGGGATCGATGAACCGCCACGCGGCCTCGGTTTCGCGGCGGTGGAGGAACATCGACTGGTCCCCAGCCAGAACGTCGGCCAGCTGGCGTGCGTAGGGACCGAGCGACGGGCCCGCTTGGGGCGGCAACGCGAGGGGCCGCCCGGCCAGCGACAGCGTGGGCTTGGGATCGATGCCGATCGTTAAGATGGCCGGCTCCTCGGGTCGCTGTCCGATCGACGCCGCCAGCTCCGCCGGCAGCCGCCGGAAATGGACCCTGACCTCGGTCCTCTTCTCATCCAGCGCCTTGCCGGTCGTAAGGTGCATGGGCACGCCGGCCCACCGCCGGCCGGGCAGGTCGACCTGCATGGCGACATAGGTCTCGGTGACCGAATCGGGGGCCACGCCCGGCTGGTCGCGATAACCGGCGGTCGCGCCGCCGCGGTACTGCCCTCGGACCACCTGCCGGGCCACCTCCTGTGGCCCCAGCGGCCTGAGCGACTCAAGCAGCCGGATCTTGGCCTCGCGCACGCCGTCGGCGCCCGGACCGGCCGGCCGATCCATGGTCGCCAGCGCCAGAACCTGCAGCAGGTGGCTCTGCACCATATCGCGGGCCGCACCCACCGATTCGTAGAAGGCGCTGCGGCCTTCGATGCCCACCTTCTCGTGCGCGCGCACTTCGATGCGGTCGATGTAGTGCTTGTTCCAGATGGATTGAAATCGCGGATCGGCGAAGCGCAGCCTCAGCAGATTACGCACATTCTGCTTGCCGAGATAATGGTCCATCCGATAGGTGCGGTCCTCGCCGACGATTCGCTCCAGATCGTCGTTGATGGCGCGGGCGGAGGCCAGATCGACGCCGATGGGTTTTTCCACGACCACCCTCACGTGGCGGTCGCCGCGGCCGATGAGGCCCGCGCCCTGCAGGCGCTGTACGGTCGGTCCGATCAGCCGCGGCGGCAGGGCCAGGTAGAACACGTGCGTCGACGGGGCGCCCTCGAGGGCAGCCAGGCGCGCCGCCAGGGCATCGAACGTCTTCGGATCGGTGAGATCGCCGGGCTGGAAATGCAGGGCCGGCGCCAGCCGGGACCATGCGGCCGCGTCCCATCCGGCCGGCGCCAGCTGCTTCACCCGGTCCTGGATCAGGCGCCGGAATGCTGCGTCGGAGTCACCGGGGATGTCGGGGCTGGGCGGGGCGAGGCCGAGCACCCGAGTCCCCGCCGGCAGCGCGTGGGCTCGCTCGAGCTCGAGCAGCGCCGGCACCAGCATGCGCGCGGTCAGGTCCCCGGTCGCCCCCAGCACGACCACGGTTTCCGGAGAGGGCGCCCCGGCCTCCGCCCGCGCCGGCGTCCACGCGGCAAGAAGGGCCAGCGCGGCCGCGAGGAGGCGCACTGCTCCGTACCGGCGGTGGGACGCCATGGCGGAGCCGCACGCAAGGCCGAGGCCAAACCGGGCGGCGTGCAACTCATCGAGATCGGGCGGGACCAACCCGGCGAGTCGCGCCGCCGCTGGCAACTGTGATAGCCGGTCGAGCCAGCTGCGATAGGGGCGCGCAGACAAGCGGATCGCGATGGCCTGGCATTTGCTTCAAGCCCCGACCATGCGGGGCACACTCGACAAGACCTTTGCTCTCTCTCTGCTGCTGACCCTCTTGGTTCCCTCGGCCGCGCAGGCGGTGGGCGGACGCATGCGCACTGCGATGGCGATTGGCCAGGCGCGGGCGCGGCTCGAGCGCGCAGGCGGACGGACATTCCCGACGCACCTCGGCTGGCCGGTCGATAACGCCCAGGCGGGCCGCCTCGGAATCACGGTAGGGACTGGCCTCCCTCCCCGCGCCATCCCCGGCGTGTACTACCACGAGACGACGCATGAGCAGGTGGGTGATCCCTTTCGGCTGGTCCTCGGGCCCCTGCAATCCCAACGGGCCGAGTTGCGCGCCGACTTCGGCGCTGGCTTCAAGCTGGTGCGCGCGGGCTATCTTGGCACCGGCGCTCCAGCCGCGTATCTGCGGTTTGTCGCGCAAAACGGGAGCCTCGACCATGGGTTTGGCCCGCAGCGGGTTCGAGCCACCCTCCGAGGGATGCGCGCCGCGATCGCCAGCGGGTGGTAGCGATAGCTAGTAACGATTTCGCGTAGCGCGTAGGCACCGGCGCCTGTGCCATGATATGCGCCATGCCCCAGCACATCGGTATCGTGGCCTGCTCGGCCGAGGGCGCCGCGCTGTGTTATCGGACCATTTGCGTCGAGGGGACGCAGCTCCTCGGGCCCTACGACCATCCCGAGGTCTCGATGCACACGCACTCGCTCGCCCAGTACGTCAAGTGCATCGACCACGGCGACTGGCGGGGTGTGGGAGCGCTGATGCTTTCCTCGGCCAACAAGCTGGCGAAGGTCGGCGCCGACTTCCTCATCTGCCCCGACAACACCATCCACCAGGCGCTGCCCCACCTGGAATCGCAATCGCCGCTGCCCTGGCTGCACATCGCCGAGGCCGTCGCTGCCGAGGCCGCCCTGCGCGGGCATCGTCGCCTCGGCCTGACTGGAACCCGCTGGCTGGTCGAGAGCAACGTCTATTCGGAAAAGCTGGGGGCGCGCGGGCTCGAGATCGTGCCCCCGAGCGCCGCCGAGCGCGAGGAGCTGAACCGCATCATCATGGAGGAGCTGGTCTATGGCATCTTCGCGCCCACAGCGGTCGCGTCGTTTCAGCGGGTCATCGGACGAATGAAGGAGGCGGGCTGTGACGCCGTCGTGCTCGGTTGCACCGAAATCCCGCTCATCATGAACGACTCCAACTCCCCCCTGCCGACCCTCGATTCCACGCGCCTGCTGGCGCGGGCGGCTCTGCGCCGGGCGGTGGAGGGCGGCCCTGCGCCGGCTTGAAGCCAGTTCGGCCGGCGCGCTTCGTTTGCGGTTATAGTCGCGGGATGATCAAGTGTCAGGGCGGGTTTCTGATCGCGCTCCTGATCGGCAGCGTCGGCTGTGGGGACGACGGCATCGGCTGGGGCGGGAGCGGCGGCAGAGCGGGTGCGGGCGGAAGCGGAGGCATCGGCGGAACCGGCGGCACGGGTGGCACAGCCGGCAGCGGCGGCACCGGCGGGATGGCGGGCTCGGGGTGCACGGCGCGCACGAGCGGTTTCGTGACCGATCTCAACCCGTATCCGGAGCCCGCGCTGCCCACCCTGCCCAGCGCCGGCGGCACCTTCACCGATCCAACGTTCGGCACCACCATCCTCCGGGCCACCGACGGCAACGACGGCCCCAACTGCACCACCGCCTACTCGTACTGGCCCACCTTCAACGTCAACAGCACACGGATCCAGATCGCGATTGGCGGTGGCAACGGTGCCACCTACCGGTTCGACCCGGTCGCCTTGGTGCTCTCGGACCGACAGCCGCTCTATGTTGGACCCGCGCCCGGCGGCGGTACGCCGTTTCAGGAGGATGCCATCTGGAGCGCCAGCGATCCCGACCTGCTCCTGTGCCACGAGGGCGCGCGGGTGTGGAGCTATAACGTGACC
>Ga0126376_10000965_pt1 | contig 14993 bp, 18 predicted proteins | sample PanSoiMetPlot_15_FD_92760 | JGI IMG/M metagenome (GOLD analysis project Ga0126376, IMG submission 92760) | Tropical forest soil microbial communities from Panama - MetaG Plot_15 | ecosystem: Environmental > Terrestrial > Soil > Tropical forest > Bulk soil | place: Panama | collected 2016-02-17
GCCTGCTCGCGCGCGAGCACGGCGCGTGAGCGCGGGGCGCTGCCGCGCGGCGTGGGCGCTGGCGCTCGCGGCCTGGCTTCTGGCGCTCGGCGGTTGCGGCGGCGGCCGAGAGCGCGGGCCCGTCACGCTCGTGTTCAAGTACGCGCGCATCCTCGGCAACGCCGATCCCTTGCCCGAGCTGCTGCGCGAGTTCGAGCGCGCGCATCCGGGCGTGCGCGTGAAGGGCGAGGCGCTGCCGTGGACGTCGGACGATCAGCACCAGTTCTACGTGATCAACCTCGAAGGGCGAAGCCCCGGGTTCGACGTCATGATGCTCGATTGCATCTGGGTCCCCGAGTTCGCCCGCGCGGGGTGGCTCCTCGATCTGACGGGCCGCCTCGAGCCCGACGAGCTGGCGCCCTTCTTTCCGAGCGCGGTCGCGTCGGCGACCTACGACGGGCACGTCTGGGCGCTGCCGTGGAACTTCAACGTCGGGCTTCTCTACTATCGTGCGGACCTCTTGGCCCGGTACGGCCTGCGGCCGCCCGAGACGTACGAGGAGCTCGTGGAGCAGGCGCGCCGTATTCGCGCCGGCGAGCGTGACTCGAAGCTCGACGGCTACGTGTGGCAGGGCAAGCAATACGAAGGCCTCGTCGTGAACGTGCTGGAAGCTTTCTGGGCGAACGGCGCCCGGCTCCTGGCCGACGACGGTTCGGTGTTTCCCGAGCCCGCCCGCTCGGCCGACGCGCTGAAATTCCTGCGTGGCCTTATCGAGGCCGGCGTGAGCCCGGCCTGGACGGCCGCCGCCGACGAGGAGCTCTCGCGGCGCGCGTTCGGCGACGGACACGCGATCTTCCTGCGCAACTGGCCGTACGCGATGGATCTGTTCGAGAGCTCGGGCTCGGCGGTGCGGGGGAAGGTGGCGTTTGCCCCGCTGCCGGGGCGCGCGCGCGGCGAGCCCGGCGTCGGCGCGACCGGTGGCGCCCATCTCGGCGTCTCGACCCGGAGTCTCCATCCGGATCTCGCGCTGGCCCTGGCGCGGCACCTCACGAGCGAGCGCGCCCAGCGCGCGATCGCGCTCGGCGCGGCGCTCTCGCCGACCCGCCAGGCGCTCTATCGCGATCCCGATGTGGTGCACGAGCGGCCGGCGATGCCGCGGCTTCTCGCGCTCGCCCTGGCCGGACGCCCGCGCCCGGTGACGCCGTCCTACCTGCTGCTCTCGGCGACGGTCCAGCCCGAGTTCTCGGCCGCGCTGGTCGGCGTGAAGCCGCCCGAGCGCGCGATCGCCGACGCCGGCGCACGGCTGGCGTACTTCCTCCAGGCGATCCGATGACCCGGGCGGCCCGATGATCCGGGTGGCCCGATGATCCAGGGGGTCCGGTGACCTCCCGCGAGGCCGCCGCCCGGCGGCTCGCGCTCGTGTGCGTGGCGCCGACCGTCGTGGCGCTCGGCGCCCTCACCGTCTATCCGGGCATCTGGGTGCTCTGGCTCTCGCTCCAGCGACGCATCCCGATCTTCGATGTGTCGCGCTTCGCCGGCTTCGAGAACTACGCCTTCCTCGCGGTCGATCCACGGTTCTGGAGCGCGGCGCGCACGACCGCCGTGTTCACCCTGGGATCGGTGGCGCTCGAGGTCGTGCTGGGCGTGGCCGCCGCGCTCGCGATCCACACCCAGGCGCGCGGCCGTCGCGTGGCGCTCTCCCTGCTCCTGCTCGGGTGGGCGATGCCCGCCGTCGTGGGCGCCAAGCTCTTCGAGTGGCTCTATCACCCCGCCGCCGGCCTCATCAACGTGGCGCTCGGCCGGTACGCGGTCAACTGGCTCGGCGATCCCGGCGTGGCGCTGCCCGCCGTGATCCTCGCCGACGTGTGGCGCACGATGCCGTTCGTGGCGATCCTCTGCTACGCGCGCCTGCTGGCGATCCCGGCCGACGTGTACGAGGCGGCGCAGGTGGACGGCGCCGGGCGCATCGCGACCCTGACGCGGATCACGTTGCCGCTGCTCGGCCGCATCTTGCTCTTGGCCGTGCTGTTCAGGACGCTCGACGCGCTGCGGGCCTTCGACATCATGTTCGTGCTGACCGGCGGCGGCCCTGCCGGCACGACCGAGACGCTCACGGTGTACGCGTACCGGGCCCTTTTCCAGATCCTGCAGCTCGGCTTCGGCTCGGCGGTCAGCGTCGTCGTGTTCGCGCTGGTCATGGCCGTTGCGTGGGCGTACTTGCGCCTGCTGCGCGCCGGCACCGTGACGGCGTGAGAGCCCGGGCGCGCGTGCTCGGCGACGGCCTCGTGGTGCTGGCGCTCGCGGCCTACGCCATCCCGTTCTTCTGGCAGCTCCTCACCTCGTTCAAGCCGGAGGCCGAGCTCTTGCGCGTGCCGCCGCTCCTGCCGAGCCGGCTGACCCTCGCACACTATCAGGTCGTGATCTCGCAGAGCTTGATGCCGCGGGCCCTCGGCAACAGCCTGGGGATCGCCACCCTCACCACGCTCCTCTCGCTCGCGGCGGGCGTGCCGGCCGCGTACGCGGTGGCCCGGCTGCCGCTTCCCGGCAAGCGTCTGTTGCTGCTCGCGATCGTCGCGAGCACAGCGTTTCCCCAGATCGCGACGGTCAGCCCGCTCTATCTGCTGATGCGCGCCCTCGAGCTGCGCGACACGTGGACCGGTCTGGTGCTCGTGCACGCGTCGTTCGCGCTGCCGCTGACGATCTGGCTCCTGGCCGGGTTCGTTCGCGAGATCCCGATCGAGGCCGAGGAGGCGGCGTCGGTCGACGGCGCCGGGCTCATGGCGATGTTCCGGTGGGTCCTGATCCCGCTCCTGGCGCCGGGCCTGGCCTCCACCGCGCTCCTGACGTTCCTGTTCAGCTGGAACGAGTTCCTCTTCGCCTACACCTTCACGGTCTCCGAGGCGAGCCGCACGATCCCGGTGGCGCTGGCCCTGTTCCCCGGCGTCTTCGAGGTGCCCTGGGGCGACATCGCCGCGGCATCGATGCTGGCGAGCCTGCCGCCGGTCGTGATCGTCATCGCGCTGCAGCGCTTTCTCGTCCGGGGCCTCGTCGCCGGCGCCGTCAAGGAGTGAGCTACTATGAGGAGGGGACGAACATGACCGACTTCTGGCGCGACCTCGTCCTGACCGCGATGCACAACATGAGCGTGACCCTCGGCACGGTGCTGCCGAGCATCCTCGCCATGCTCACCCTGGTGGCGCTCGGCGCCCTGCTGGGCTGGATGGCCGGCGCGTTCGTCTCGCGGGTCGCCCGGGCGCTCGACATCGATCAGCGCAGCCGGACGTGGGGCGTCAGCTCGGCCCTCGCGCGCGCCGGCGTCTACCGGGCTCCGTCGCAGGTCCTACGGCTCGTCGCCTTCTGGGGCATCTTCGTGATCTTCGCCACGATGGGCCTCGACGCGCTGGCCATCCCCGGCGCGCCCGGCGCGACCAGCATGCTGCTGGGCTTTCTGCCGCGCCTCTTGTCCGCGCTCCTCATCCTGGTCGTCGGCTGGCTCGCCGCGAACTTCCTCGGCCAGGCGATGCTGATCGCCGCGGTCAACGCCGGCATTCACCAGGCGCGGCTCCTGGCGCGCGCCACGCGCTCCGTCGTCCTGCTCTTCACGGTCGCCACGGCGCTCGTCGAGGTCGGCATCGGCCGCGACATGGTGCTCATCGCCTTCGGCGTCCTCTTCGGCGGGCTCGTCCTGGCCCTGGCGCTCGCCTTCGGCCTGGGGGGCCGCCACCTGGCGCGCGAAATCCTCGAGCGGGGCCGGCGCCGCGAGCGCGAGCCCGCGCCCCAGGACTCCATCACGCACCTGTAGCAGCCCTCGACCGCGCGCGTTACGCTGGGGAAGAGGCGTCGCCGTGCGTGTGCTGATCGCCGTGGCCGAGCAGAGACTGGCGGGCATCATCGGCCGGGGGCTCAAGGAAGAGGGCTACTCGACCGAGGTGGCGCTTGACGGCGAGAGCGCGCTCGATCGCCTCGCCGACGACCCCGCGTTCGATCTGCTGATCCTCGACACGGCGCTGCCGACGCGTGACGGCCTCGACGTGCTGCATATCCTGCGCGAGGGACAGGTCGAAGCCCCGGTGCTCGCGCTGACACAAGGCGACGGCAGTGACGACGTCGTGAGGTCCCTGAACCTCGGCGCGGACGGAGCACTGGCCAAGCCGTTCGTCTTCGACGAGTTGCTCGCGCGGGCGCGCGCCCTGCTTCGGCGCCGTTCGACCCACCGATCGCCCGTTCTGCAGTCCGGTGATCTCACCCTCGACCCGGCCGCCCATCGCGTGACCCGCTCGGGCCGGCATATCGCGTTGACCGCGCGCGAATACGCGGTGCTCGAGTATTTCTTGCGCAACCGTGGAACGATCTTGACGCGCGAGATGATCGCCGAGCACGTCTGGGGACCGGACGGGAGGGCCGCGAGCAACATCGTCGACGTCTACGTCGGCTACCTGCGGCGCAAGATCGACGGACGCGGCCGGACGCCGCTGGTCCGCACGGTGCGCGGCGTCGGCTATATGGTCGGGCGGGCATGACGTCCCGCCGCGCCGGTCAGGCCGTTGTGCGCCTGGCGTCGCCAGCGGGGGTGTCCGTAGTGCGCCGACAACCGTAGCTCGTCGGCGTCCGTGACCGGCTGCGCCGGATCGTAGTCGGGCGCGCTCGCGATCCGCTCGACGCGAAGATCGACGTGCACCGCGAGCTCGATCCAGCTCGTCCAGGCGATCCACTCCGTCGGCACGAGTAGTCGGCTCGACCGCCACCAGTGCAGCGTGTTGACGATGAGGTAGGGGAGCGTCCAGGCGCCGTCGTCGACCAGAAACCCGTCGACGTGACCGACGTCGCCGTCGACGGCCCGGACGCCGTAGCCGCCGAGCGCACGCGTGCTTCGCAGATGCGGGTCGCCTAGTCGGCGGCGCGCGGCGCGCGGTCGCCGAGCGCTCGGCGCCGATGCCGAAAAGAAGCCGCCGACCGCCCAGGAGTAGGGCAGCGTGTAGCACTCGCGCAACGGCGCGATTCGTTCTCGCCCCAGCGGCTGATCGGTGTCGACGCTCGGGCTCTTGCCGACCTGGTCGCGGCTCTGCGTCACGATGATCTCGCGGTGCGCCCAGTCGGTGTCGCGCACCGAGACCGGCGACAATAAAATTCGCCGGCCCGGGAGCCAGTGACGGACGTCCACGACGATGGAGCGGATCGTCCAGCGGTGATCATCGAAGTAGAGATCGCACACGCGTCCGATATCGCCGTCGGTCGCGTGGATGGTGAAACCCTTGAGCTCGTCAACTCTCTGAAGCATCGATTCTCACTGTACCCGGGCCGCATGAGGAGGCGGTAAAGCCCGCATGAGAACCGCGGACCAGATTCTCAGCGAGCTTTCATCTTGGTCTCAGACTCGTTTGCCACGCTTGTACCAAGGAGGGGTCTATGAAGAACCTCGTCGCAGCGCTCGGAACGACGCTCGTGATGCTCGCCCTCGGCGGTCAGAATCCTCTTTCGGCCCAGGACACGACCGGAAGCGCTCCGCGAAGCCCCGCGATTTCGCGGACTATGACCGCGGAGGTCATGTCGGTGAACCGAGGCGCCCAGGCCCTTACCGTGCGGAGCACGGTCGACGGCCGGGAGTCCGACGCCATCTTCGCGGTCCAGGACGCCGCGGCGCCCGTGCTCGACATTCTCGAACCGGGAGATCTGGTCCGGGTCACCTACGTACGCGTCAACGACCAGTTGCGAGCCCAGCGGATCGTAAGGGCGTCGGCGCCGAGGTAGCCGGTGATGGAAAGAAGAATCGCGGCCGGTCTGGTGGCCGGCCTGATCGCCGGAATCGTCTTCACGCTGGTCGGGCCGTTTCTCACGACGCTGATGCCCGGCGGCGAGTACACGTCGATGCTCGTCGTCTCGGCCGAAGCGCTTCATTCGCACGGCCGGCTGGCCGGCTGGGTTGCCTGTCTCGTCTACGCTGTAATCATAGGCGGAATCTTCGGCTGGCTGGTCAGTGCCGAGCCGGCGAACGGGACTCGGTTGACGCTGTGGGGTGGGTTGTATGGCCTGGCATGGTGGATCGTGAGCGGTCTGGTGTTGATTCCGGCGCTGCTCGCGAAAGTTCCCCTGTCGTCGGCGGCGCTCGACGCGACGAGGCCGGTGGCGCTGGCGTCCCTGATCGAGCACGTGCTGTACGACGTGATTCTCGGATTGGTCTTCACCGGGCTCGTCGCGTATGGCGAACGGCGTCACGAGGCGCATGACGCGCGACATCATGCCGTCTGACCGACGCCCTTCGCCGTGAGAACCAGGGCACCGGCTGCAGAACCGGGGACCGGCGCCGCACCGAGGATCCTGGTGGTCGCGCACGATTCGGTCGCGACCGCCCGGATCGCCGGCATCCTGCGCGGCGCACGGTTCGAGGTGGTGACGACCGACACCAGGACGCCCGTGCGCGACGTGATGCTCGACGGTCGGGCGTTCGACCTCATCGTCATGGACGTGGAGCTGCCGAGCGCTCAGGGCTTCGCCGTGCTGGAGATGCTCCGCAAGTGGGACGTCCAGACCCCGGTGCTGCTCGTCACGTCGGGCCACGACGCTGCCGAGACGGTCCATGGGCTCGACCTGGGCGCCGACGACGTCGCCGCGAGGACATGCTCCGCCGACGAGCTCAAGGCGCGGGTCGGCGCGCTGCTCCGCCGCCTCGACGCGCCGCCGGCCCACGAGCTCGTCGTTGGCGATCTCCGATTCGACCCGGAAAGCCGTCGCGCCGCCCGAGGCGATCACGTCGTCGTCCTGACCGGGCGCGAAGCCCGGCTCCTCGAATACCTGATGCGCAACGCAGGGCGCGTGGTGACGCGGACGATGGTTCTCGATCACGTGTGGGGGCTCGGGTTCGAAGGCGAAAGCAACCTCGTCGAGGTCTACATGAGCTACCTGCGGCGCAAGATCGACGACGACGGCAAGCCCCGGCTCCTGCACACGATTCGCAGCATCGGCTACGTCCTCTCGGCCGAGGAGTAAGGCTACTTCGGCGACTTCGGCGTCCAGATCGAGCACCAGCCGTGCGGGCTGATGGCGCCGCTGACCACCTTGCACGAGGCCGGGGCGGCGAAATTCGAGCAGCCCGAGCACTGATGTCCGCCTTTCGGGGTGTCCTGGTACTGCACCATCGCCTTGGTCGCCTTCTGCTGGCCGAAGGCCTCGCGCGGTGCGGCGGACAGCCACGCGGCGGCCACCGCGAGGCACACCGGAGTCTTCTGCAAGATCTCACGTCGAGAATGCATGGCTCGCATTGCCCCCCTTGATTCTTGTGTAGCAGCCCCGCGTTAAGGACCGATGGGAGACGAATGAGAGCGGCCGAGGCGCCGGAGTTTCGTTGACTGCGCGACCGACGGGCGTGATGGTCCGCGCCACAGACCTGACCGAGTCGCCGGACAAGCGGGGAGACCTCCATGCCCCTATCACGCGGAATCTCACGGTGGTCCGTGCTCGCCCGCGCCGTTTCGATGTGCGCTCCTGGTGGCGTCCGCGCTCCCGATGGCTGGCGGCGTCGACGAAGCCGGCGCCCAGCCCAAATCGACGCTCCAGGCCAAGCCTGAAGGGGAGATGCGCTGGGCGCTCTACGTGACCCTGTCGCCGGTGTGGTTCGATCCCGGCGAGTTCCAGGGCCTCACCGTCCACGAGCGCGTGCGATTCGGGCCGATCTGGGACTACATCTGGCCGAGCGGAGTGGGGCCGCGGGTCGAGGAGCCGGCGCTGATGCTGATCAACCCCTATCCATGGTCGGCGCCACTGGAAGAGGTTCGCCTGAAGCGAAACTGAGCGTCGATAGGCTGCCGGGGTAGCACCGCTGGACCGCTAGACTGGTCTCGTGGCGACGCTGGCCCAGGTCCATCGCTTCCCGACCGCGCTGCCGGTCGTCATCGCCAATTGCATCCCGATCGTCGGCGTCCTCGCGTTCGGCTGGGACCTCCTCTCCATCATGTTCGTCTACTGGCTCGAGACGGCCGTGGTCGTCTTCTACAGCATCTTGAAGGTCGTGACGGTCGGTGGGCCGTTGACGCTCCTGTGGATACCGGCTCACCTCGCCACGTTCGGCATATTCATGAGCTTTCACCTGATGATGATCCTGGCGCTGGCGCCCGGGCACCACGCGCAGTTCTTTCCGCCCGAGCTCCTTCGCGGGCTGCTCGGCCGCACGTGGGCCGCCGGCGTCGGCCTGATGGTGAGCCACGGGATCTCGTTCGTCGTGAACTTTCTGGGCAACGGCGAATACCGGCGGACCACCGTCAACGCGCAGGTGGCCGCGCCGTGGACGCGCCTGATCATCATGCACGTCACGACGATCGCCGGGGCGTGGTCGGTCGGTCTGCTCGACGCGCCCGTGGGCGCGCTCGTCATGCTCGCGGTACTGAAGATCGTCGTCGACCTGCACGGGCATCTCCACGAGCGCCCGGCGCCGTCCGACACCGGCCCGCCGCGCCCCGTGCCCGCGCCGACGCCGGAGAACAAGCTCACCGGAGTGCTCGCTCTGTTCGGCGCCTTTCTCGTCCTGTGCAGCCTGATCTTCGTCGTCGGGAGCGGCGGGCAGGCCTATCGCGCCTCGCGCATCCGATCCCAGTGGCCGACGGTGAGCGCCGAGGTGGTCGACTGCCGCGTGCGCGACGGCGCGCCCGACAAGTCGCGCCAGGCCTCGCACCTCGTGCGATGCCGCTTCCGCTACGACGTGGGCGGCGTCGAGCACGTCGCGTCGTACTCGACCCACAGCACGCGAGACGCGGAGACCGTCGCGGCGATGCACCGCTGGGTCGCCGAGCATCGCGGCGGTGCGACGCAGCTGATCCACTACGATCGGTCGTCGCCCGACACGGTCAGCCTCGGTGATCTCGGCGAAGCGATCGATCCGTCGCAGGTGGGTGAGACGATGACGGCGGCGGGCGGCTTCGCGGTCGCCGGCACGCTGCTCCTTCTGACGGCCCGGTGGCGGTCGCGCCGCTCGCTCAGCCGCCAGCCCGCCTGAAGACCGCTACAGACGGCCACACAACCCGGCGGCCCGCGATTCCCGGGCGTCCCGGGGCCGTGCTATCGTGACCCCGGAGGTTCTCTGGAGCGTGAGCGGCGTACTGATCACGCTCGAGGGCGTCGAAGGGTCGGGCAAGACGACCCAGATGATGCGGCTCGAGCGGTGGCTTCGTAAGCAGGGTCGAAAGGTCGAGCACACCTGCGAGCCCGACGGAACACGGCTCGGCGTCGCGGTGCGCGCCCTATTCAAGCGGCCGGGCGTGCAGCCGAAGCCGCTCGTCGAGGTCTTCCTCTTCATGGCCGCACGCCAGCAGCACGTCGCCGAGAAAATCCGGCCATGGCTCGACCGCGGCCGGGTCGTGCTCTGCGACCGCTACGCCGATGCGACGATTGCGTACCAGGGCTACGGCCGCGGCGTCGATCTCGACCTGATCCGCGAGTTGAACGCTCGCGCGACGAGCGGTGTCATGCCCGACCTCACGCTGCTCTTCGACCTCGATCCGGCCGAAGGAATGCGACGGGCCCGGGGCCGTGATCGGCGCCTTGACAATTTCGAGCGCGAGAAGCTCGCCTTCCACCGGCGGGTGCGCCAGGGCTATCTCGAGATCCTCCGCGCCGAGCCAAAGCGCGTCCGGCTGATCCGCGCCGGAGAGGCGCCAGCCGTCGTCGAGACCCAGGTGCGTACGATCGTCGAGGAGTTCTTCCGTGGCGCTTGAGCGGATCCTCGACCAGCCGCGTGCGGTCGAGCTGCTCCGCCGGGCGCTGGCCAGCGAGCGCGTCGCCCACGCGTACGCCTTCATCGGCCCCGCCGGCGCCGGAAGGATGACGACAGCGCTCGCCTTCGCCGAGGAGCTCCTGGGCAGCCCGGCGCGACCGCACCCGGACCTGCACGTGATCGTGCCCACGCCGCCCGAGACGAACCCGCGAGGTTCGCGCGCGATCCGGATCGGCGCGATCCGCGAGCTCGAGCGGCTGGCGGCGCTCCGGCCGGCGTTGGCGCGCCGCAAGGTGTTCATCCTGGACGAAGCCGAGCGCATGACGGACGACACGCCGCAGGCGTTTCTGAAGACGCTCGAGGAGCCGCCGGCGGCGACCGTGATCATCCTGATCCTGCCGCGCGCGCGGGCGGTGCCGGCGACCTTGCTCTCGCGCTGCCAGATCGTCCGCTTCGGGCCGCGCGCCGACGCCGGCTCGACCGCGGCGCGTGCCCAGGCGCTCGAGCTGCTCGCCGAGGTGCGGGCGCAGGGCGTCGAGGCGCTGTTCCGCCGTACGGACCGGCTCGAGCGCGAAAAGGCGGAGGGCCTGGTCGACGCCTACTGGCTCTACTGTCGCGACCTGCTGCTGGCGAAGGCCGAGGCGCCGAGTGGTCTTCTCCTCGATCCCGGCCGAGCCGGCGAGCTCGCACGAGACGCAGAAGGGTGGACCATCGACGAGATCGTCTCGGCGGTGGCCCTTTGCCGCGAGGCGCGCGACGCGCTCTTCCGCAACGTCGCCCCGCGTTTGACACTCGAAATCGTGTTGAGCCGTCTCGCCCTGCGGGCGGCATAGGATAGGGGACATGGACGACTGTCTCGTTGGCGTTCGACTCAGAGCCACCGCCCAGGCCGACGACTATCGGGTCGGCGATCTCGAGCTCCACGTGGGCGACCTGGTGCTGGTGCAGACGGGGGCCGAATCGGCGCTGGGCGAGGTCCGCCGGCCGAAGCGCGAGATCCCTGAGACGAAGAAGGACCGCGCCTACCCGCGCGTGCTGCGCGCGGCGACCGACGAGGAGGCGCGGGCGTATCGCGAGCGCCGCGAGCGCGAGGAGCGCGCGATCGCGACCTGTCAGCGCATCGCGCGCAGTCGCGGCCTCTTGATGAAGGTGGTCGACGTCGAGATGCACCCGGTCGCCCGCCGGACGACCGTGTACTTCAACGCCGAGGAGCGAATCGACTTCCGCGACCTGGTGCGCGACCTGGCGCGCGAGCTGCGCTCGCGGGTCGAGATGCGCCAGATCGGCGCGCGCGACACCACGAAGGTCCTGGACGGCATCGGGCCGTGCGGCCGCCAGCTCTGCTGCAGCTCGCACCTGCGCCGCTTCGACCCGATCTCGGTGAAGATGGCCAAGACGCAGGACATGCCGCTGACCGACAACCGCCTGCTCGGCAACTGCGGCCGGCTCAAGTGCTGCCTGCTCTACGAGTTCTCGACTTACGAGGAGCTCCGCTCGCGGCTGCCCCGCGTGAACTCGCCCTGCCAGGCCAACTGCGGCGCCAGCGGCTGCATGACCGGCAAGGTCCGGTCGATCCGCGTCCTCAAGCAGAGCGTCGTCGTCGGGTTCCCCGACGGCACGCAGGCCGAGGTGCCCATCGACCAGGTCACCTGGGAAGGGCGGGCGCATATCAAGCCCCAGCTCGAGTCGTGACCGCGTTCTACCTGACGACGCCGATCTACTACGTGAACGATCGTCCCCACCTGGGGCACGCGTACACGACGATCGTCGCCGACGCGATGGCGCGCTACCGGCGGCTGGCCGGCGACGACGTATGGCTGCTCACCGGCACGGACGAGCACGGTGAGAAGATTGCCCAGGCCGCAGAGAAGGCCGGCATGACGCCTCAGGCGATGGCCGACCAGAACTCCGCGGCGTTTCGCGCGACCTGGCAGGCGCTGGGCATCCAGAACAGCGACTACATCCGGACGACCGAGGAGCGTCACAAGAAGGTCGTGCGGGCGATCCTCCAGAAGCTCTGGGACGCCGGCGAGATCTACCTCGGCAAGTACGGCGGCCACTACTGCTACGGCTGCGAACGGTTCTACACCGAGAAGGAGATCGTCGACGGCAAGTGCCCCGATCACCTGACGCCGCTCACGTGGATCGAGGAAGAGAACTACTTCTTCAAGATGTCGAAGTACCAGGGCTGGCTGATCGACTACATCGAGCGCCATCCCGATTTCGTGCGGCCCGAGCGCTATCGCAACGAGGTGCTCGGCTTCCTGCGCGATCCGCTGACCGATCTCTCGATCAGCCGGCCGCGCCGGCGGCTCGAGTGGGGCATTCCGCTGCCGTTCGACGACAAGTACGTCACCTATGTCTGGTTCGACGCGCTGCTCAACTACGTGTCGGCGCTCGGCGGCCCAGGTGATCCGCGCTTCGAGAAGTACTGGCCCCACGTGCAGCACGTGACCGCCAAGGACATCGTGAAGCCGCACGCGATCTACTGGCCGTGCATGCTGAAGGCGGCCGGCATTCCGCTCTATCAGCACCTCAACGTGCACGGCTACTGGACCCTCGGTGGGCAGAAGATCTCCAAGTCGGTCGGCAACCTCGTCGAGGCGCTGGCACTCAAGGAGAAGTACGGCAACGACGCCTTCCGCTACTTCGTCCTGCGCGAGATGGTCTTCGGCCTGGACGCCGACTTCTCCGAGGAGGCGTTCGTCGGGCGGCTCAACGCCGATCTGGCGAACGATCTCGGCAACCTGGTTTCGCGCGCGACGACCCTGATCGTGAACCTCGGTCAGGGCGCGGTGCCCGCGGGCGGGACCGCGACCGCCGTCGAGGAAGCGGTGGGCGCGGCGTTCGCGAAGGCCCGCACCGACGTGGCGGCCGCCATGGGCGAGTTCGCGTTCCATCGCGCGCTGGCGGCGATCTGGGAGTTCATCGGTGTCGTGAACCGCTATGTCGACACGACCCAGCCGTGGGCGCTGGCCAAGGACGCCGGCAAGAGGGATCGGCTCGGGGCGGTGCTCGCCACCCTGGGCGAGTCGCTCAAGATGCTCTCGATCGTGCTCGCCCCGTTCCTGCCCGACGCCGCCGCGAAGATTCACGCTTCGCTCACCCTGACCGGCGAGCCCCAGCTGGCCGACGCCGTCTGGGGGCGACTCCCCGCCGGCGCCCGGGTGCAGAAGCTCTCGGGGCTCTTCCCGCGCATCGACGACAAGAAGGCGCCGGCCGCCGCCGCCGCGGCGGAGCCAACGCCGCGGATCAAGATCGACGAGTTCGGCAAGATCGAGCTGCGTGTCGCGGAAGTGATCGCGGCCGAGGCTCTGCCGAAGTCGAAGAAGCTCCTCAAGCTGACGCTCTCGCTCGGCTCGGAGCAGCGCACGGTCGTCGCGGGGATCGCCGAGCACTACGCGCCGGCCGAGCTGATCGGCAAGAAGGTCGTGATCGTCGCGAACCTCGAGGCCGCGAAGCTGATGGGCGTCGAGTCCAACGGCATGGTGCTGGCCGCCTCCGTGGGCGGCAAGCTCGCCGTCCTCACGCTCGAGCGCGACCTACCGCCCGGAGCGAAGGTCTCGTGAACCGCCCGGCGCTCGGCGCGGCGCTGAGCCCTGACGAGTACGTCGACGCGATCGCGCAGGCCGCCGAGCGCGACGCATCGATCGGCCGGGTGCTCCGCGAGATCCTGACCCTCGACGGTGCGGTGCGGTCGAGCATGCTCGACCTGGTGGCCGCGCACCTGCGCGTGCACACGGCCGCCGGCGATGTCCTCGACTGCATCGATATGCTCAAGCGCGACGCGATCGCGCAGCGTCTCAGCGAGCGCCTCGCGCGCACGCTCGCTCCGGGCGGTCCGACGACCCCGCCACCCGTGTGAAGGCCGCGTTCGCGTGGCTCGCCGAGTGGGGCGTCTCGTGCGCCTCACTGACCGGCGGCCTGCTCACGCTCTTCGTGTTCCGCCGCGGCCTGCCGAACGTCGCATACCTCGTCGGCTACCTGCTGCTGCTCTGGCTGCTCTTCGCGGTGCTGGTAGAGCTGCGCCAGCCGCTGGCCGAGTCGGGGCGCCGGACGGGCCGGCTCGTCGTCACCGCCGCGGACTACACGATCCAGACGCTCTACCACGGCCTGCTCTTGTTCGTGCTGCCCGCGTACTGGGCGAGCGCCACCTTGACGTCGCTCAACGTGGTCTTCCTCGTGTTGCTCGTGGCGCTGGCGCTCCTGGCCACGTTCGATCCGTGGTATCGCGCGATCGTGCATCCGCGGCCGTGGCTCGGCTATGTCTTCTTCGTGGTCTCGATCTTCGCCGCGCTCAACGTGGCGCTGCCGCTCGTCGGGCTGCCGCCGTTCGGCGCCTTGATGGCCAGCGCGTTCGTCGCCTCGCTGGCGATCACGCCCGTCGTCCGGCGCGCCGGCGGCCGCACATGGCGCGCGGCGCTCAGGGTGACGGTGGCGCTCGGCGTAGTGGCCGCGGCGCTGGCCGCGGTCGGGCGCGCGTGGATCCCGCCGGCGCCGCTCTTCTTGGCGCGCTCGGCGATCCTGTGGGACGTGCTCGATCTCGACAGCGTCGAGGCGCTGCCGACGACGATCTCGGCCGCCGAGGTGAAGGAGCGCGGGCTCGTGGCGTACACTGCGATCTACGCGCCGGCCGGCCTGCGCCAGTCGGTCAGTCACGTGTGGCGGCATCGGGGTCGCGTGATCGAGGTGGTCGCGCTCGCCCCCGTGCTCGGCGGGCGCCGCGAGGGCTATCGCACGTATTCGCGCAAGACGTCGTTCCCCGACGACGCGGAGGGGCGCTGGTCGGTCGACGTCGTGACGGCGTCGGGCCAGCTGATCGGCCGGCTCAGGTTTCGAATCGTCCGATGACGGTCGACGATCGGACCCGGGAGGGATGTCATGGCTGAGACCGTGCGGACCGCCGACTACTTCTACGTGATGGTGCCGGACAAGCCGGGCGAGGGCGCCCGGATCCTCGGCGAGCTCAAGCGCGGGGGCGTCAACCTGATGGCGTATTCGGGCTTTCCGAGCGGCCGCGGCTCGCAGCTCGATCTGGTGCCGACCGATGCAGCCGCGTTCCGCGCCCTGGCCAAGGAGAAGAAGTGGAAGGTGAAGGGCCCCAAGCGCACCTTCCTGATCGACGGCGACGATCGGGTCGGCGCCTGCGCCGATGTGCTCGGTCGGCTCGCGGCGGCGAAGATCAACGTAACGGCGCTGGACGCGGTCGCGTCGCCGGGCGGCCGCTACACCGCGATCCTGTGGGTGAAGGCGCGTGACGTGAAGAAGGCCGCCGCCGTCCTCGGAGCCGTGTGACGCCTCCCGATCTGTTCGA
>Ga0126376_10000966_pt1 | contig 14972 bp, 14 predicted proteins | sample PanSoiMetPlot_15_FD_92760 | JGI IMG/M metagenome (GOLD analysis project Ga0126376, IMG submission 92760) | Tropical forest soil microbial communities from Panama - MetaG Plot_15 | ecosystem: Environmental > Terrestrial > Soil > Tropical forest > Bulk soil | place: Panama | collected 2016-02-17
CCGAAAGGCGTGTGGCGCTTCGGCCTGTCGGGCGACAATTTCGACAAGCAGAAAGACGCCAAGGTGATCTTCAAGACCGTGAAGGTCACCAACTAGCAACCCACACTCCCAAATTGTGCGGCCACTCCTATACACGCAGTGCTCTGCGTGTATAAAAGTACCCGTTATGCCAAGGAGCCGGACAATCTCATCGCTTTGATCGAAACATCGGTGAAAGCAAAACGCGAGTAGGGCAGTCCATTCGCGGACCCGACGCTCGACAAGCTCGTCGGCCACTCGGTCAAGGCCGAAGGACTGGCGACCAGCGGCATCCTGATCATGCGCAACTGGAAGACGACGGACTAGCGGTGCTGTAGAGAGCCGCTGCTTACGCAATCAGTCCGCCTTGAGCAGCTTCGCGGCCTCGAGCGCGAAATAGGTGAATACCGCGTCGGCACCGGCGCGTTTGCAGGCGATAAGGCTTTCAAGAATGACGCGGCCGCGGTCGAGCCAGCCGCGATCGGCCGCTGCCGCGAGCATCGAATACTCACCGGAGGTCTGGTAGACGAAGGTCGGCACGTTGAAGGCCGTCTTCACCCGCCACACGATGTCGAGATAGGCAAGCCCCGGCTTGACCATGACCATGTCTGCCCCCTCGGCGATGTCGAGCGCGACCTCGCGCAGAGCCTCTGCGCCGTTGGCAGGATCCATCTGATAGGTGAGCTTGTCGCCGCGGAGCCGCGCGCCCGAGCCGACCGCATCGCGGAACGGCCCGTAGAAGGCGGAAGAATATTTCGCGGCATAAGCGAGGAGCTGGGTGTTGGTGAAGCCAGCCTCCTCGAGCGCAGCCCTGATCGCGCCGATCCGCCCGTCCATCATGTCCGACGGTGCGAGGATGTCGCAGCCGGCCTCAGTCTGGACGATGGCCTGCGCGATCAGAACCTCGACGGTGCGGTCGTTATCGATCTCGCCGTCGATCAAGAGCCCGTCATGGCCGTGGCTCGTATAAGGATCGAGCGCAACGTCGCAGATGATGCCAATGTCGGGCACCTTTGCTTTAATCGCACGCACCGCGCGGCAGACGAGATTGCCGGGATTGAGCGCCTCGCTCGCCTCCTTGTCGCGCAGCGAGGCTTCTGTGTAGGGGAAAAGCGCGATCGCAGGGATCCCGAGCGAAGCTGCCTCTTCCGCGGCGCTGACCGCGAGGTCTATCGACAGACGCTCGACGCCGGGCATCGCCGCGACCGTAGAGCGGACGCGCTCGCCTTCGATCACGAAAATCGGCCAGATCAGGTCGTCAGTGGTGAGCGTCGCGCCCCGCACCAAACGGCGCGACCAGTCGGCCCTGCGGTTCCTCCTGAGCCGGGTCGCCGGGAAGCCGGACTGTGTCGCGCCCGGCGCCTTGGCGCGTGCGCGCTTCACCCGTTCGGTGCGTAGGGAGACCGTCTTGTCCTTGGCAGAAGCCATCGCGCTATAGCTATTCACTTTGCGTGCGCGCGCAAGCTAGCACTCCGGCGCGGAGGGCGCCAACAGCCTGCGAAAAGGCCGTTTACGCTTGTTGCCTTATTCGCAGACGGCGGCGTGGCGCCTCGCCTTCATGTCCAGATGAAAATGGTTCTTATGCGCGTCGTTGGCCTCTGGCCCAAGCGTGGTGCCGAAGGTGTGGCAGGCGTCGTCGTGCACCATCCTCACGAACTCGCTCCGCGCATCGTGCGCCGACTGCGTTTCGGGAGCGGCGTGTTCAGGAGGCATCATCTCGGGGGCCGGGGACGGCGGCGGCTCTTCGGCGGTTGCCGTAGGAAGCACGAAGGGATTCGTTTTTGCATCGATCATCACGGTGGTCGGCGCGACGAAGGGATTTATCTTCGCCTCCGCCAGCCTGATCTTGGCGACTTGGCGCACATGTGCGGCGGCTGGTCGGACCTGAGACACCGGCTTGACCGGCGCGCTCGCCACGGCAACGCGACGAGGATTGGCAGGAGGAGGCGGCGGGGTCGTCACGAGCCGCGGCCAGCTCTCAAGCACGGTGATGTGCTCGCCCGAGGCGAACACGAACTCCGACACATCGAGCGCGTTGGCGAGCGCGTGCTCGCTCAACGGCGTGTTGGCGCCGCCATGGCGGTTGCGGCACGAATAGGACGTGGCGTTGCGCAGCTTGACCACTTCCGTCGAGAGCACCGCCTTGGCCTCGGGTTGCACCGTCTTGCTCAGCCATGTGCTGAGCGCAGCAGCAAGCGGACACGTAACGGTAGCTGGCGGATCGATCTCGACCTTAGGGTCGCTGCCGATCGACCTGACGAGGATCGGCGCCGGCGCACCGCAGATGCCATGCTTGATGGGCTGGAGCGGCTCGTACTCAATCGCAAGACCTGAGAGCGCCTTTGTGCATTCAGCCCTGGCATCCGCGATCTCCTGATCGGTCCACGGAACTGTCGGCTGATCGCCAGGCAGCACCGGAGCCCTGGCCGCGGCTCCGTGTGGCCGCAAAGGATTGCGCTCTGGCAGCGGAACTCCTGCGCCCCCAGCCTTTGCATAGACGACGAATGCCACAAGACAGACGAACGCAAGGATGGCGATCGGTCGAAACATCATGCGGCCCTTAGTCTTTTCCTTGCAAAGCTTGTGATTTGCCCGATTGGGTGCTAGCTGCCCGCGGGCCTTTTCAAGACAGAGCAGGCCTTGTCAAGGCCAGCCCAGGGGAGGCGTCATTTGCAAAAGTTCGAGCAAGAGTCGTTGATGGTGTCGGAAGCGCTCGGCATCACCTTTGAGGAAATCGATCGCGCCGGCGTGGTGACGCTCCGCCGGCCGTCCCGGTTAAACGCGCTAACCCTCGAAATGTTCGAGGCTCTTAGCGAGCATTACCGCCGCTGGACCCCGGCGCCGCATATTTATGGCGTGTTCATGCAATCGAGCCACCCCACGGTGTTCTCGAGCGGCGGCGATCTCAAAGTCCTGCATGAGTGGCTTGAGCAAGGGAAGCTCGGCGCAATCAAGGAATTCTACCGCGCGGCGTACGCGCATGTGTGGGTGCTCGAGAAATTCGTCAGGCCTAATGTTCCTCTCATCAATGGACTCGTGCTCGGTGGTGGAGTCGGCATCACGCTGCATGGCACGCATTGTATTGCCGGGGAGGGCTATCGCTTTGGCATGCCACAAGTCGGCATCGGTTTTCTCCCCGACATCGGCGGCACCTATTTTCTGCCTCGTCTGCTCGGATGGACCGGAGTCTATCTCGCGCTGACCGGAAGCATCATCGGCCCCGCCGAGGCTTATCGCCAGCGCCTCGTGAGCCACTGCGTTCCATCAGCGCATTTCGGCGTGATCAAAGATGCGCTGCGTGACAATCATCCAATTGACCGGTTGCTCGATGGGCTTCATCGCGATCCGGGTGAGGGCGAGCTCGTGCGCCACACGCCGCTTATCAATCGCGCCTTCTCTGCGTCCTCGGTCGAAACGATCTTAGAGCAGCTCGACGCAGAAACCGGCGAGTACGAAACATTTGCGCGCGAGACGGCGGCCGAGTTGCGCAAGAAGTCGCCCACGTCCCTCAAAGTCGCCTTGGGACAGATGCAGCGCGGCAAGTCGCTCGATCTTCTGAGTGCCCTCAAGCTCGAATTTCGTCTCGCCTCGCACCTCATCGAGACTCATGATTACCGCGAGGGGATCTCTGCCCGAATCGCTGGCGGCGGGCGGGCACCGGACTGGCAACCCGCAAGCCTCGCCGCCGTAGGCGACGAATCGATCGAGCGCATGTTCGACGCGCCGGTCGAGAATGAGCTCGAGCTTGAAGAGCTCACGCCGGGTCTCTGAGACTCCGTTCAAACGCGCAATAACATCACTGAAACTTAATCCTAGAATTTCACCCAATCTTAAGCGTGCCGCTTAAGCGGATTTTAGCGCGCCGCCCCTATAGTCGTCGCCAAGTTGGGGATTAACAACAACTAACGAGGGTAGGCGATGAGTGTAGTCCTGAATAAAGGGACGCATGCGGGCGCGACTGAGTCAGAAGATCTCAAGGGGCGCTATCTTGTTTCCTTGAAGCTTGTCGAGCGGCTTCACCGATTGCTTCTTGATGTTATCAAAGACGAGTTCGAACGCTCTGGCCGTTCCGACGTCAACAGCGTGCAGGCTTTGCTGCTGTTCAACATCGGCGACGCCGAGTTGACGGCCGGCGAGCTCACGAGCCGCGGTCTCTATCTCGGCTCCAACGTCTCGTACAATCTAAAGAAGCTGGTCGATGCCGGCTATATCCACCATCAGCGCTCAACCAACGACCGCCGGTCGGTCAGGGTGCGCCTCACCGAGAAAGGGCGGGAGGTGTGTAAGGTGGTGAACGGGCTCTACCAGCGGCAGCTAAAGTCGTTACAGCAGGTGGGCGGCATCGGCGCGGACGATCTCGAGACGCTGAACAAGGCGCTGATTCGGCTGGAGCGCTTCTGGACCGACCAGATCCGCTACCAGCTCTAATCTTCGCGGCGAGAACCTGAGCATTTGCAGCCCCGGTGATCACCTCCGGGGCTGCGTCGTTTTGCGTGGCCCAATCGGCGCAGCCAAAAATAGCCCAATTCTCTAGATAACCCTTGGCCACAGAGTCGTCCGCACAGGTGTGAAACTGTGCGGTCAAGGCGGCAATCGAGGGAGATTTTTCGTATCGCTGGCGGTGTGACGCGTCCCGTTACCAAAGAACCGGACCGCAAAACTTCCAAGTTCCTAGACGATTTGAAAAGGAATTGGCGGTTCATTGGCCCTAGAGTGACGAAGGCAAAGCGCCTATAGTTAACGCGGGACACGATGCCGCAACGGACGGGGGAGCGGCTTAATGCTGAAATGGCAGAATAGCGTGAGAGGCGGGGCGCTCCTCGCCGCTACAGGGCTCGCTGCGGCTCTTCTTATCATGAGTGCCGAGCCCTCGAGCGCAGGCCTGTTCTCTTGGCTCAAGGGCAACCCGAATCAGGGTGGTTACCAAGGCGGCTATCAAGACGACAATTCCGGCGGGTCCGGCGGCGGCTTTTTCGGCGGCAGGAATGGCGGCGGTTTCTTCGGAGGCGGCCCGCGCGCTCCGCAACAGCCCGGATCGCAAGCGTTCCATGGCGACGAGCTTCCCCCTGAGGAGGGCGACGAGGCTACACGCGCATGGATCACCAATCCGGCGCTCGGTCAGCCCACGCTCGCCGCCCATAACATCGAGGCGACCAAGGCTGCGATTGCGCGTTATCAGGCGATCGTTGCTCAAGGCGGCTGGCCGATGGTCCCTGCCATGGTGATGAAGCCTGGCCAGCGCGGACCTGAGATCGTGACGCTGCATCGGCGGCTCGAGATTTCTGGCGATCTCGTCGGCTCGAGCATCCCGGACGAGTACGACGCGACGCTTGTCGCTGCGGTCAAGAAGTTCCAGGCCCGGCATGGTCTGCCGCCGACCGGCACTGTCGACACGAGAGTTACGATCGAGGCGCTGAACGTGCCGGCGACGACGAGGCTTGCTCAACTCCAAGGCAGCCTGAAGCGCCTGCAGACTTTGGCGCCGACAACGGGCAGCCGCTACGTCGTGGTCAATATTCCAGCGGCGCAAGCCGAGGCCGTTGAGAACGGTCAGGTGGTGCAGCGCCATGCGACGGTGGTGGGCAAGCCCGAGCGTCCGACGCCCGAGCTGTCGAGCAAGATCCAAGAGGTTAATTTCAATCCCTATTGGTACGTGCCAAAGAGCATCATCTACAAAGACCTGGTACCCAAGGCCCAGGAGTTTGCCCGCCGCAACCAGGACATGCTCGCTGCCTATCATATGGAGGCGTTCGACGCGGCCGGCAATCCGGTCGACTCGCACCAAATCAATTGGTTCGGCCCCGAGGTTTACAATTATCAGTACCGACAGCTTCCCTGGGACCAGAACTCGCTCGGCTTCGTGAAGATAAACTTCCCCAACAAGGATAGCGTCTATATGCACGACACGCCGCTCAAGAGCCTGTTCGGGCGGAGCGTGCGCTTCGAGAGCTCCGGCTGCGTGCGCGTGGACAATATCGAGCCGCTGGTGGAGTGGATCCTGCGCGACACTGGCGGATGGGACATCGGTCACATCCAAGCCGTGAAGCAATCCGGCGAGCAGATCGACGTGAGGCTCGTGAAGCCGATCCCGGTCTTTTTCGCCTATATCAGCGCCTGGGCCACGCCTGACGGCGTGGTGCAATTCCGTCCCGACATCTACCAGCAGGATGGCGGCGGGCCAGAGACGGCCTCGGCCTACTAAGATACCTTAGTCCACTGGTCATGGCTGGGCTTGTGCCGCCTGCGCGGGCCGGAGCGTTGTGAATTACGCGCCGCCAACGCCTTGGGTGTTGCTGGCGCGCCTTCGCGACATGTGGTAGAGCCAGCCAAATATTGAAGGGAGCATCCCCGCGGGCCAAATAGACGGGATTCAATCCCCCGTGTTGCTGGATAGGGCGGGTTCGAGCTCGAGGAGCAGTGGCCATGATGGCAAGTGAGATGAGGCGCGCCGAGGCGCGCGGGAACGAGTTCTTCACCAAGCATCTCGAGGACGCCGACCCAGAGGTCTTTTCCGCCATCGAAAACGAGCTCGAGCGGCAGCAGAACGAGATTGAGCTGATCGCTTCTGAGAACGTCGTTTCGCGCGCCGTGCTCGACGCCGCCGGCACGCTGCTCACCAACAAATATGCCGAAGGCTATCCGGGCCGGCGCTATTATGGCGGCTGTCAATATGTCGACGTGGTCGAGCAGCTCGCCATCGACCGCGCCAAGCGGCTATTCAACTGCGCCTTCGCCAATGTGCAGCCGCACTCGGGCTCGCAAGCCAATCAGTCGGTCTTGCTTGCGCTGATCAAGCCTGGCGACACGATCCTCGGCATGTCGCTCGCCCATGGCGGGCACTTGACCCATGGCGCTGCGCCGAACCTCTCAGGTAAGTGGTTCAATGCCGTGCAATATGGCGTGCGTGATGGCGACAACCGCATCGACTACGACGCGGTGGAGAAGCTCGCGCATGAGCACAAGCCGGCGCTGATCATTGCTGGCGGCTCGGCCTATCCGCGCATCATCGACTTCAAGCGCTTCCGTGAGATCGCCGACTCGGTCGGCGCCTATCTCATGGTCGACATGGCGCATTTCGCCGGCTTGGTCGCTGCGGGCCTGCATCCAAGCCCGCTGCCGCACGCCCATGTGGTCACCACCACGACGCACAAGACGCTGCGCGGACCCCGCGCCGGCATGGTGCTTTCGAATGACGAGGAGATCGGCAAGAAGATCAACTCCGCGCTATTCCCCGGGCTTCAGGGCGGTCCGCTGATGCACATCATTGCCGCCAAGGCGGTCGCCTTCGGCGAGGCGCTGAGACCCTCCTTCAAGCTTTATGCCCAGGCGGTGATCGACAACGCCAAGGCTTTGGGTGAGACGCTGGTCAAAGGAGGCCTGGCGCTTGTCTCCGGCGGCACCGACACGCATCTGATGCTGGTCGATCTCAGGCCAAAGAAGCTCACCGGCAAAGCAGCGGAGGTCGCGCTCGGTCGCGCCCACATCACCTGCAACAAGAACGGCGTGCCGTTCGATCCCGAGAAGCCTGCGATCACATCAGGTATCCGCCTTGGCTCTCCGGCCGGCACCACACGCGGCTTCGGCATCAAGGAGTTCCAGTCGATCGGCGGCATGATCATCGAGGTTCTCGATGGGCTTGCCGCCAACGGCGACGAGGGCAACGGCAAGGTCGAAGCCTCGGTCAAGAAGCGGGCCATCGAGCTTTGCGAGCGTTATCCGATTTACCGGTAGGCTTTGCGTGAGGGTGAGAAAGGGGAGGGCGATCGCCCATGCGATGCCCCTATTGCGGAAGCACCAACACGCAAGTGAAGGACTCGCGTCCTAGCGAGGACCACTCGACCATTAGGCGCCGCCGCGTGTGCGCCGATTGCGGTGGCCGCTTCACTACCTTCGAGCGGGTGCAGCTGCGCGAGCTGACCGTGATCAAACGCTCAGGCCGCAGGATGCCGTTCGAACGCGATAAGCTCATGCGGTCGGTGCAGATCGCGCTCAGAAAGCGGCCCGTGGATCCCGAGCGCGTCGAGCGTATGGTCAGCGGCATCGTGCGCCGGCTCGAGAACATGGGCGAGAACGACATCAGGTCCGAGATCATCGGCCGCCTGGTGATGGAGGCCTTGAAGGCTCTCGATGACGTGGCTTACGTGCGCTTCGCCTCGGTCTACAAGAATTTCCGCGAGGCCAAGGATTTCGAGGCGCTGCTCGGTGAGCTGGCTGCGACCGAGAACGACGACGAAATGTCGTCGAAGAAGGCGGCCGCCCCTGCCGAAGACTAAGTCCAAACCCTACATCAAGCCGATGAGCGCAAGCGACAAGGGTCATATGGCGCAGGCGCTTCAGCTTGCGCGCCGCGGGCTCGGGCTGACCTGGCCCAACCCTTCGGTCGGCTCGCTTGTCGTGGCGCCCTCAGGCGAGATCGTCGGACGCGGCACGACGGCGCCCGGAGGCCGTCCCCACGCGGAGGCCATCGCCCTTGACCGTGCCGGCGACAAGGCGCGCGGTTCCACGATCTATGTCACCGTCGAGCCATGCGCCCATGAGGGCAGGGGCATGGCCTGCGCCGATGTCATTGTCAAAGCAAAGCCCGCGCGCGTTGTGGTCGCTCTACGCGATCCTGATCCGCGCACGTCTGGCCGCGGGATCAAGCGCCTTATGGCCGCTGGCATCGAAGTCGAGGAGGGACTCCTGGCTGAAGAAGCGGCGGAGATCGCTCTCGGGCACGTCCTGCGTGTCACCGAGGACCGACCTGCCGTGACGCTGAAACTCGCCATTGGCGCCGACGGGCTGATGCCAAGAGGCAATGGCGCGCCGGTATGGATCACCGGCCCCGACGCCCGTGCACACGCCCATCTCTTGCGCGCCCGGAACGATGCCATCCTCGTCGGTCGTGGCACCATCCTTGCCGACAATCCGAGCCTCACCTGCCGGCTTCCCGGCATGTCGTGCCGCTCGCCGGTGCGGGTCGTCTTGGACCGGCGACTCCGCACGCCGCCCCAGGCGCATCTGTTCGACGATCTGATGGTGCCGGTCTGGCTTATCTGCGCCGCAGACGAGGAGCATCCCAGCACCGACTCACTCCAAGATCGAGGCGCCGAGATCGTCTATGTGCCGGTCGACTCGCACGGCATGCTTGGCGTGCGCGACGCCCTAGAGACCCTTGCCACCCGCGGCATCACGCGCGTGCTGGTCGAAGGAGGGCCCTCGGTTGCGCGCGCCTTCCTCGATGCCGACCTGGTCGACGAGGCGGTGATCTACCAAGGTGCCAACCCTGCGGGCGCCGACGGCCTTATGCCGTTCGTCAATGAAGGGCTCGACCTCCTGACCGCAATCGGTCATTTCACGCAAGTTCAATCGCGCTCGTTCGGTCCCGACCGGATGACGGCTTGGCGGCGGATGGGAAGATGTTCACGGGCATTGTCAGCGGCGTAGGGTGGCTGCGCGGGCGGCAAGGTGGCAGCTTCATCATCGCCTCTCCCTACAAGCGTTCGAGGCTCGCCGAGGGCGGGTCGATCGCCTGCGACGGCTGCTGCCTCACCATCGTTGAGGTGGGCAAAGCCAAGAAGGGCTCGGAGTTCACCGTCGATGTCTCCAATGAGACCCTGGCCCGCACCACGCTAGGCGAATGGCAGGACGGACGCCGCATCAATCTCGAACGGCCGCTTGCCTTGGGCGAGGAGCTCGGCGGACATCTCGTGGCAGGCCACATCGACGGGCGCGCCAAGGTCCTTGCCCGTCACACCGACGGCGACAGCGTCAGGTTTATCTTGGGGAGCCCTCCGGGGCTCGCCCGGTTCATTGCCACCAAGGGCTCCGTCGCGCTCGACGGCGTATCGCTTACCGTTAACGAAGTCGAAGGCAACCGTTTCGGCGTGAACATCATTCCCTACACGCTTCGCCGCACGACATGGGGAGACCGGGCGCCCGGCGATCTGGTAAATCTTGAAGTCGATCTCATGGCGCGCTACGCCGCTCGTCTCAGTGAAAGCCAAGGCGAGGCTCCTTGACCATCATCAGCAAGACCAGGGACCATCAGTTCCTCTCGCCCATCGAGGAGGTGGTCGAGGACGCGCGCAACGGCCGCATGTTCATCCTGGTCGATGCCGAGGAGCGCGAAAACGAAGGCGACCTCGTCATTCCCGCGCAGATGGCGACGCCAGACGCCATCAACTTCATGGCAAAGCACGGCCGCGGGCTGATTTGCCTTGCGCTCACACCCGAGCGCGCCAAGCAGCTCCATCTCGAGATGATGTCGCGCTCGAACCGCGTCCGGTATACCACGGCCTTCACCATATCGATCGAAGCGCGCGAAGGCGTGTCGACCGGCATCTCGGCGCACGACCGCGCCCACACCATTTCCGTCGCCATCGATCCGACCAAGGACTATCGCGACATTATGACTCCCGGCCATGTGTTCCCGCTCATCGCCAAGGAGGGCGGCGTGCTCATTCGCGCCGGCCACACTGAGGCCGCCGTCGATCTTGCGCGGCTTGCCGGGCTTTATCCCGCCGGAGTCATCTGCGAGATCATGAACGACGACGGCACCATGGCGCGGCTTCCAGACCTTGTTGCCTTCGCGCAGCGCCACGGGCTCAAGATCGCGACCATCGCCGATCTCATCGCCTACCGGCTACGCTACGACCACCTGGTCAAGGTGGTGGCAGAGGGCAAGATCGAGAGCCCGTTCGGCGGCGCCTTCGACCTCAAGGTCTATTGCACGACTGTAGACCCCGCCGAGCATGTCGCGCTTGTCAAGGGCAACGTCGCTTCGGGAGAGCCAGTGCTGGTGCGCGTGCATGCGGTGAGCACGATCGACGACCTGGTGTCGACCGGCGGCCACCGCGAGACGCTGGTGCATAAGGCGATGGACGTAATCGGACGCGAAGGGCGCGGTGTCGTTATCTTGATCCGCGAGTCGCGGCCGGATGCCATCTCGGCGCGCCTCACCGAGCAAGCCGGCGGCGCGGGACAGCAACGGCTCATCGAATACGGCATCGGCGCGCAGATCCTGCTCGACCTTGGCGTGCACGAGATGGTGCTGCTGTCGAATTCGCCGCAGCGCAAGATTGTCGGGCTTGAGGGCTACGGGCTTAAGGTGACCGGCCATTGGGGTTTGGAGTAGCTGATCATGGCCCGCAAAAGTCCACGTTCGGTTCTGATCATCGAGGCGCGCTTCTACGAGGACATCGCCGACGAGCTCGCGCGGGGCGCCATCGAGGAGCTCAAGTCCCACCAGGTGGCATTCGAGCGGCTCTCCGTGCCCGGCTCTCTCGAGATTGCGCTTGCGCTCAGCCTCGCGCTCGCCAATGGCTTTGTCGGCAGGGCAGGGCGGCATCGCGGCTGCATCGCGCTCGGCTGCGTGATCAGGGGCGAAACCACCCATTACGACATTGTCGCACGTGAATCGGCGGCAAGCCTGCTTCAGCTCGCCGTGCAGCATGCTGTACCGATCGGCTTCGGCATCTTGACCTGCGAGAGCCGCGAGCAGGCCTGGGAGCGGGCGAGCGTCGATGGACGCAACAAGGGCGGCGATGCTGGGCGCGCCTGCCTCACGCTGATGCAGCTCGAGCAGCATTTCTCGCAAGCGAGCCGGCGCTAGCGGACATGACCGGGCGAGGCAGAGCTCCAAACCGCGCTTCGTCCCGTAGTGCGGCCCGGCTCGCGGCGGTCCAGGCGCTCTACCAGATGGACATGACGGGAATCGACCTTAACGAGGTGATCGCCGAGTTCGAGGCTTATCGCCTGGGGAAGGAAATCGAGGACTGCCAATATTGCGATGCAGAGGCGACCTTCTTCCGCGACCTCGTCGAGGGCGTGGTGCGCGAGCAGCTCAAGATCGACCCGCTGATCGATAAGCAGCTTGCCGAAGGCTGGCGGCTGACGCGTGTCGATTCGATCCTGCGTGCGATTCTGCGCGCTGGCGCTTACGAAATCCTCGATCGCGACGACGTGCCTGCGCGGGTTACCATCTCCGAATATGTCGATATCGCCCATGCCTTCTTCTCCGATGAGGAGCCGAAAGTCGTGAACGGTATCCTCGACCGGATCGGTCACAAGGCGCGGCCCGCAGAGTTTGCAAAACAAGGCACGAGCGATGGCTGACGATACCGAGCGCGTCGAGGGGAAGCGCCTTGGCGAGTTCGAAATCATCGCCAAGTATTTCGCTCCCCTTGCCACCGACACCGCATCGCTTGGCTTGCGCGATGATGCGGCCGTGCTCAGGCCGATTGAGGGGCAGGAAATCGTTCTGTCCTGCGATACCATCATTGAGGGCGTGCATTTCCTCAAAGACGATCCGCCGCAGTCGATCGGCCACAAGGCGCTCGCGGTCAATCTCTCCGACCTCGCCGCCAAAGGAGCCCGTCCTCACGTCTATCTCCTATCGCTTTCGCTGCCGCCGCGTCCTTCCGCGGCGTGGCTCGAAGCCTTCGCCGCAGGCCTGCGCGATCTTCAGGAAAGTGCGGGCGCCGCCCTGGTCGGCGGCGATTCGAGCGCGACACCCGGTCCTTTGAGCATCACCATCACGGCACTCGGCGTCGTGCCGCACGGCCACGCCGTGTTGCGGCATGGGGCCAAGGACGGCGACAGGCTCTATGTGACCGGCATGATCGGCGATGGCTATCTTGGCTTGCGCGTCCTGAAAGAGCCTGCGCTCGCGCGATCCTGGAGCTTCACCGAGGAGGACAAGGCCTTCGTTGTGGAGCGCTATAGGCGGCCTCAACCGCGCAATGACCTCATGCTTCTCATCCGCAACTTCGCCACCGCCGCCATTGATGTGTCGGATGGCCTTGTCGGCGACGGCGAGAAGCTCGCCCAAGTCTCTCATGTTGGAGCAATGATCGAAGCCTCGCGCGTTCCCCTCTCCGAACCGGCGCGAAAAGCACTCAAGCACGAGCCGAAGCTTCTCGAAGCGCTCATTACTGCCGGCGACGACTACGAGATCCTTGCCGCGGTGCCAGATGTGAGCGGCACCTCATTCGAAGCCGAGGCTCGCCGCAAAGGCACGAGCGTGACCATGATCGGCCGCATCGAGGGCCGTGCCGGCGAGATGAGGGTGGTCGGTCGAGACGGCCGCGCTATCAAGCTTGAGCGCAAGGGCTTCGCCCATTTCTAGGCTCCAAACGCGGTTTTTGGCCGGATTTCACATGTCCAAGGCGTCTGTTGCGTCCTGCCTACAACTTTGGCATTTTTCGCGCGGGCTTAAGCCGCGACTTTTCTACGGGGGCAGTCGGGCCGCGGGCACGTTCAAGTGTCTCGATGCTGCGGTCCTCTTCCTCCGCAATCCCAAACGAACGAGGCAGAATTTATGACCTGGGTCCTCTACGTGATTATTCTTTGCGCGACGCTCTCGATCGCCTATGGCGTCTGGACGACTAGGGCCGTTCTTGCCTCAGACCCCGGAACGACGCGCATGCAGGAGATCGCTGCCGCCATTCAGGAAGGGGCCCAGGCCTATCTCGCCCGCCAGTACACCACGATCGCTATCGTCGGCGTGGTGATCTTTCTCATTCTCGCTTATTTGCTCGGTATCCCGCAGGCGATCGGCTTCGCGGTCGGCGCGCTGCTTTCAGGCTCAGCCGGCTATATCGGCATGAATGTCTCGGTCCGCGCCAATGTGCGCACCGCGCAGGCCGCGACCAAGAGCCTGGCCGACGGTCTAAGCCTCGCCTTCCGCGCCGGCGCGATCACTGGCCTCCTCGTTGCCGGCCTCGCTCTTCTCGGCGTCTCGCTTTATTTCCTCATCCTCACCCAATTCGTCGGCCTGAGCCCGGCCTCGCGGGAGGTGATCGATGCGCTGGTCGCCCTCGGCTTCGGCGCCTCCCTCATCTCGATCTTCGCGCGGCTTGGTGGCGGCATCTTCACCAAGGGCGCCGATGTCGGGGGCGATCTCGTCGGCAAAGTCGAGGCCGGCATCCCCGAGGACGATCCGCGCAACCCAGCGACCATTGCGGACAATGTCGGCGACAATGTTGGTGACTGCGCCGGCATGGCCGCCGACCTGTTCGAGACTTACGTGGTGACCGTGGTTGCCACCATGGTGCTGGCCTCCATCTACTTCGCTGGCGGTGATCGCGTTATGCAGATGATGCTCTACCCGCTCGCCATCGGCGCGGTATGCGTCATCACCTCGATCATCGGCACGTTCTTCGTGCGGCTTGGCCCGAGCCAATCGATCATGGGCGCACTCTACAAAGGGGTGATCGCGACCGGGGTGCTGTCGCTCATTCTGCTTTGGCCGCTCACGGCTTGGCTCGTGGGCTGGGACACCGCGATGAAGGTCAGCGAGGTGAGCTTCACCGGCAAATCGCTGTTCTTCTGCGGCGCCGTTGGCCTCGTGGTCACCGCGCTGATCGTGGTGATCACTGAGTACTACACGGGCACCAATTTCCGGCCCGTTCATGCCATCGCCAAGGCCTCGGTGACCGGCCACGGCACCAATGTCATCCAGGGCCTCGCCGTCTCGCTCGAATCGACGGCGCTCCCCGCGCTTGTGATCATGGCGGGCATCGTCGTGGCTTACGGCCTTGCCGGCCTGTTCGGCATCGCCGTAGCGGTCACCACGATGCTCGCGCTGGCCGGCATGATCGTGGCTCTCGATGCTTTCGGCCCGGTGACCGACAACGCCGGCGGCATCGCTGAGATGTCGGGCATGCCGAAGGAGATCCGCAAAACCACCGATGCGCTCGACGCCGTAGGCAACACCACCAAGGCGGTGACCAAGGGCTATGCCATCGGCTCGGCAGGCTTAGGCGCGTTGGTGCTGTTCGCGGCCTATACCGAGGACTTCAAATATTTCGCCGCCAACGCCGACAAGTTTCCTTATTTCCAGGGCGTAGACCCGACTTTCACTTTGTCCAATCCTTACGTGGTCGTCGGCCTCTTCCTTGGCTGGCTGTTGCCATAGCTGTTCGGCGGCATCGCCATGACCGCAGTTGGGCGCGCCGGTTCTGCCATCGTCC
>Ga0126376_10000967_pt1 | contig 14968 bp, 10 predicted proteins | sample PanSoiMetPlot_15_FD_92760 | JGI IMG/M metagenome (GOLD analysis project Ga0126376, IMG submission 92760) | Tropical forest soil microbial communities from Panama - MetaG Plot_15 | ecosystem: Environmental > Terrestrial > Soil > Tropical forest > Bulk soil | place: Panama | collected 2016-02-17
GAGGACAAGCGGCCCATGCTGAGCGACCTCAGGGAATCGGGCGCGCTCGAGCAGGACGCAGACATGATCCTGTTCATCTATCGCGACGAGGTCTACAACCAGGAACGATCCGAGAAGCAGGGCATCGCCGAGATCATCGTAGGCAAGCACCGCAACGGCCCCACCGGCTCGATCGACCTGCGCTTCTCGGGCGAGCACACCCGGTTCGACGATCTGTCGCTGCGCGACGAGTAGCCTCGGTTCTTGAACCACAGCAGCCGGCAAAGCTCGCGCGTGTCCTTGCCGGCGCGCCGCCGCCGACCGCCAAGCGCCGCCCCTGTCGGCGTCCTTGGCCTCGAAGCCGACCGATCGATCGAGCCTGTACTTTCTGGCCCGCGCTGGTGGAGAATATCTTCGCTGCAGTCCTCCGCTGAGGGAGAGCCGAACTGTCAGTGGAGGATGGAGCCCAACTTGCCGACGAGGAAGACGTCGCCCGGGTCAGTGCCCCATACACCGAGGAGGTCGTTGATAGTGCCGGAGGTCATGAGCGACCAGCTCGTGCCGTCGAAGTGGACGACAGTCCCCAAATCGCCGACAGCGAAGACGTCGCCCAGGCCAGTGCCCCATACGCGGTAGAGGGTGCTCATAGTGCCGGAGGTCATGGGCAACCAGCTCGTGCCGTCGAAACGGACGACAGTCCCGAAATCGCCGACAGCGAAGACGTAGCCCGAGCCGGTGCCCCACAGGCCCCAGAGGGCGGTCATAGTGCCGGGGGTCATGGGTGACCAGCTCGTGCCGTCGAAGTGGATCGTGCCCATGATGCCGACGGCGAAGACGTCGCCCGGGCCAGTGCCCCACACGCCCAAGAGGGCGCTCATAGTGCGGGAGGTCATGAGCGACCAGCTGGTGCCGTTGAAGTGGAGGACAGTGCCGGACTCGCCGACGGCGAAGACGTCGCCCGGGCCGGTGCCCCATACGCTCAAGAGGTTCTTTCCAGTGCCCGAGGTCATGGGCGACCAGCTCCTGCCGTCCAAGTGCAGGATCGTACCGATGATGCCGACGGCGAAGACGTCGTCCGGGCCGGTGCCCCACACGCCCCAGAGGTTCTGCGTAGTGCCCGAGTCCAGGGGCGACCAGCTCGTGCCGTTGAAATGGAGGATAGTGCCCAAATAACCGACGGCGAAGGCGTCGCCCGGGCCGGTGCCCCACACGCCAAAGAGGTCCTGCGTAGTGCCCGAGTCCATGGGCGACCAGTGCGATCTGCAATCGGGACTGCAGCCGTCGAAGGGACGAGTATTGCGGTCGTCGCAGACTTCACCATCCTCGATGAAACCGTCGCCGCAGCGCGGTGCCTCGCAGAGCTCGTTGAGACACACTCCCTGCGGAACTCCCGAATAGCGGCACGCATCGAGGTTCGCGTGGCCCACACATTGCCTCATCTGTTCCGGCAAAACGCACGCGCTACCTGCGCACACCATGTCCGCGGGGCAGATCAGGCCTCCGCCGCAGTCGTGCGTCCCGCTTTCGATGCAGGACAGAGCGAAAAAGCTCGCCAGCAGCCCACGCGTGAAGCTGGGGCATCCTCGCGGCAGCATCGATCAGGACCTCACTTCCCGAGCCGACCCTCAAAGAGATATGCCATCGTCATTTTCGCATGTTACGCGAAAGACTGCCAAGCGAGCCCGAGGAGCGGGTAGCGCGGCGCTTCGAGCACTGCGTCCGCATATCGCTCGGCTAGGAGCGCGGCCGCGTCGGCCAGCGGTTGGACACGTCGTTCTCGTACTCGTACTCGTACTCGTACTCGTGCAAGTCCCAGACGAGTGAACCGTTCGTAACGGCTGAAGCGTTCGTCCCGTTTCGTCTCGGTCAGATCGCTTCTGACTTTCCCTGCCAACGGATCTCCGGTCCCTTCGTGGAATATGCCGGGGCTGATCGCGTAGGCGAGCCCCTCACGGATACATCCGAGGTAGCCGGCTATCGCCATTGCCACCGTCTGGTGACGCGCGAAATGGTAGCTCAATCATAACGCGTTCATTTTATTGGTGTACGTGACTGGAACACGGATTGCTTGATTTCGCCACGGCATGCGTCATCCCCGAATGCTCGTTTCGGCCGCGCTCGTGTGTTGTTTCGCGATCCCGTTGGGCTCGCTCGCGGGCACGGTCCCGTGTCAAAGCGCGAGCAGGCAGGTGGCAGCGGCGCGCCCGAAGGCCGAAGGCGATCATCCGTCGCTCGCTCGCTCGCGCGAAGCCTCCGCGCCGAGCGACGGCTCGCCCAAGCTGGCGATCCCGGTGTGCTCAACTTTGGTCGGTGACCATCCCTTGACCGAACACACGCGGGCGGTTCGCTCGCCGAGTTCGCGCATAGGCTCTTACTCGGCGCCGGACTCGCCAGGCCAGGCGAGCCCGCCGCTCTCGAGCTTCGACCGCGATCTTCCCTCTGCCGGCCGCTCGCTCTTCGACCGCGTGGTAGCGGACATGGGGGGCGTGCGCTTCCCGTTCGAGCGGGTGATCGACCATCTGGATTCGCAGCCCGGCATTGAAGTCGTGCGCGCGCAGTTTCCACATGGCCGCTCCCTGCAGCGGCATTTGACCGATTTCGATGCCCCGCGTGACTTGATCACCATTCGCCCGAGGGATCCGAGGCGCCCGATCACAAGCCCGCGGCAGCTCCTGGGGTTCCCCTCGAGCGGGGTCTTCATTGCCTATTCGCCGCGCGCGAACACGCTCGAGGTCATCAGTTTCAACCCCTCTCTCGGCCGCTACGAATTCCAGTTGGTCGAAGACTACGGTCCCAATATGACGCCAAAGGTGCGCTATGCGCCGCGGCAATTCTGCTTGAGCTGCCATCAGAATCGGGGTCCGATTTTCCCGCTCGGCCCATGGCAAGAGAGCAGCAACCCGTTCGCGAACGAGGAGCGTCTCAAGCAGGGCGCTTATTGGAAGGACCCGAGCCATCGCATCGAACGCTTTCCACGCTCCAATTCCCAGCACTTCGAGTCGGCCGTTCCCGCGTTCGACGCGATAGCGACCGGCGTGGCGGAGGAGATTGGCGCGAATTTCCACACCCTTTGGACAAGAGCCTGTCCGCCCGGCCCCGACCAGGTTGAATACCGCCGCAGGATGCTCGATTTTCTCTTCGACGCAGCGGTCAACCGGAGGCTGGGCCCGAGCCCCGCACAGGCCGCGAACGCCGCGCGCCTCGACCAGCTGCTCGCGAAGAGTTGGCCTGAAGAGGGCCTTCCACAGCAGCGTGTGCACCTCAACGACCGCCACCTAGAAGACTACCCGCCGAATTCGGCTCTGCCCCCTGGGCTCGATCCGATCGCCGTTCGCGAGCCGCGCCTGGCGACGTACCATTTAGGCGAGATCGCAAACTATTCAACCGTCATCGGAACCCATGAAGCTCGCTATCTGCTGGAGGTTGCGGGTGGGGATCCGAAGCGGCTTTCCGCCGCGCTGGCCAGTAGGCGGGTTCGGCCGATTCTCCAGGACGAAGTCTTCGCCCGTCCTGCTCTCTTCCGGGCGCTGCTCGAGGAGCTCGGGTTGGACACGTCCAAAATCCCGGATGTGACGCATGAGGGCATCGCCGGCCTGCCGAAGCCTGTGCTTGCGTCGTCGGGCGCCGTCGCGCCGCTCGACCCCGCATATCCTGTGCCCGCCGCGAAACTTTTGCGAAAGAACTGCGCTCCGTGCCACGCTAGCAACGCGAGTCGGAATCCATTCTATTTCCTCTCCGGCACGTCGAAGGAAAGCGCAGAGCGCTTTCGGGTGATGTCCGCATCGATTCTCAAGCGTCTCGAGGCCTCCGACGACCACGTGTTGATGCCGCCACCTGCTTCGGATGCTGGTCAGCGGTTTCGCGGCTCGCCTGATCAGCGACGGCAAATGATCGCGGCGATAAAGGAGTGGGCCCAGAGCGCGCGCTAACCGCTGAACTCTTGAAATGCAAGTCGAGGTCTCTGGTTCTCGCGTGCGGCTTGGGTTGGCGGGATCTCGACGAGCTTGGCCTCCAGTGCGGAGGGCGGCGTGGCGGCGGCAGGCCTGGAAGCAAGGAGCAAGGCGGAGGTGGTCAGCGGAAGGTCCAGTGCGCTGCGGAGAGCCTTGGACGGATGAACGGCTGCTCAATAGCCCGTCGTGAACTCCCTCGCCCTTCACACCCATAAATTCGGGCCGCTTCGCGGCCCAGGCCATGAATGGCCCCCGCTCGTCGCTGCCCTCCCCCCGCTCGAGCTCGCTCCCATCCCCTCCCACCTACCCTACCCTTGCCAATTTCGTGTTTGGCCGTCCCATCCATGCCACCAGCAACCCAGCCATAAGAAACGCAAATCCGATTGGTTTCCGCATGGGGATTGAGTTTGCATACCTCGGGCCAGCCAAGACGTCATTTTTTCGCCCCTTGGCCACCCGGTTGCAGAGCATTTGCGCTCCCGGCAACATTTTTGCCCGCACGACAGCGTGCGAGCCGCGCTTGTCGGCGGCCGGACGGCAACGTACGCTCATGCATCCGTCCCGGCGCGCTGCTTCGAAGCCTGGTCCAGGTCCGTGACCACGAGGTCAGAAGCCTGCTGTGGGCGTTCCTGTACGCCTTCGCGCTGCTTTGCGGCTACTACGTGCTCCGGCCGGTGCGCGAGGAGATGGGGATCGCGCGCGGGGCCGAGCAGCTACCGTGGTTTTTCCTGGGCACCTTCGTGGCCACGCTCGCCGCGGTGCCGCTGTACTCGTGGGTGGTGGCGCGCAAGCCGCGGCGCCGCATCGTGCCGGTGGTCTATCATTTCGCGGCCGCGAACCTCTTGCTGTTCTGGGTGCTGCTGCGCTTCGGCCTGGTCCCGCGCCCCGCGCTGGCGCCGGTTTTCTTCGTTTGGCTGTCGGTGTTCAACCTGTTCGTGGTGTCGGTGTTCTGGAGCCTGATGGCCGATCTGTTCACGCCCGAACAGGGCAAGCGGCTGTTCGGGTTCATCGCCGCGGGCGGCAGCGCGGGCGGGCTTCTGGGCCCGCTGGTGGCGGCCTTTCTGACCCGGCGCATCGGGCAGGCGCAGCTCCTGTTGCTGGCGGCGACCCTGGTGGAGCTGGCCGTGGTCTGCGTGTCTCAGCTCGCGCATCCCCGCACGCAACGGCATGCCCAGGCTCCGATCGGGGGCGGGATCTGGGCCGGCTTCGTGGGCGTGGCGCGCTCGCGCTTTCTGCAGGGCATCGCAGGACAGACGCTGGCCACGACCGTGACCGCGACCTTCCTCTATCTGCAGCAGGCGCGCATCGTGCAAGCGGCCGCGCTCGATCCGGCCACGCGCACCATGCTGTTTGCGCGCATCGATCTGTGTGTCAATCTGGTTGCGCTTTTGGTGCAGGCGGCCGGCACCGGTCGGCTGCTCGCGCGCGCCGGCCTCGCGGTCGGGCTGTCCGTAACGCCGCTTTGCAACGCGCTGGGCTGCGCCGCGCTGGCGCTCGCACCGCGGTTCGGCGTGCTGATGGCCGTGCAAGCCGTGCGGCGCGCCGCCCACTACGCGGTCGAGCGGCCCTCGCGCGAAGTGCTGTTCACGGTCGTTCCCGACGAGGACAAGTACAAGGCCAAGTCGTTCCTGGACACCTTCGTGTACCGGGGTGGGGATCTGCTCGGCAGCTGGGCGTTCCGCGGCCTCGGCGCGCTCGGGCTCGCGGTTCGTGGCACCGCGTTGGTGGCGATTCCGGTCAGTGCCGCCTGGCTGGTGCTGGTCCTTTTCCTGGCGCGGCGTGCTACCCTCTCCGCCCATGAGGCGCCGGGCGTTTCTCCGGACCGCGGCGCTGGTGGCCGCGAGCCCGCTGCTCCCGTGGCGTAGCATGGCGGGACCCGCGGCCCCGATCTTGACCCGCAAGATCCCGCGCAGCGGCGAGCTCCTGCCCGCGGTCGGCCTCGGCACCTGGCAGACCTTCGACGTGGGCGAGGGCGCCGCCGAGCGCGCCCCGCTGCGCGAGGTGCTGCGCCGCCTGACCGCCGGCGGCGGCAGGCTGGTCGACTCCTCTCCCATGTACGGCCGCGCCGAGTCCGTGGTGGGCGATCTCGCCTCCGCCGCCTCGCTGCGCGACCGCCTGTTTCTGGCCACCAAGGTCTGGACCACCGGCCGCGCCGCCGGGGAAGCGCAGATGCAGGAGTCGATGCGCCGCCTGCACGCCGGCGATCGGCTGGACCTGATGCAGATCCACAATCTGCTCGACTGGCAGACGCACCTGCCCGTGCTGCGCCGCTGGAAGGAGCAGGGCCGCTTCCGCTACATCGGCATCACGCATTACCAGCTGAGTGCGTTCGGTGAGATAGAGCGCCTGCTGCGCACCGAGAAGCTCGACTTCGTGCAGCTGCCCTATTCGATCGGCGTGCGCGAAGCCGAGCGGCGCCTGCTCCCGGCCGCAGCCGAGACCGGGACGGCCGTGATCGTGATGCGCCCGTTCGAGGCGGGCGCGCTGTTCGGCAAGATCCGATCGACGCCGCTGCCGCCCTGGGCCGCCGAGCTGGACGCACGCAGCTGGGCGCAATTTTTCCTGAAATTCATCCTCGCCCACCCGGCGGTGACCTGCGCCATCCCCGCCACCAATAAGCCGGAGCACGCGGTCGACAATCTGGGCGCTGCCCTGGGCAGGCTTCCCGCCGAGGCGCAACGGAGAAAGATGATCGAATGGCTGAATCTGGGATGAGCCGGCGCAGATTCTTGTTCGCCACCGGCGCCACGCTGGCAGCGGCCTGTGCCGCGCGCGGCACCCGGCCGGAAGCGGCCTCGCCCCCCCGGCGAAAGGTCCTGATCCTGGGCGGCACCAACTTCATCGGCCCGCACATCGTGGAGGCGCTGCTCGCGCGCGGCCACACCGTGACCCTGTTCAACCGCGGCAAGACGCATGCCGAGCTGTTTCCGCAGCTCGAGAAGCTGCGCGGCGACCGCGACGGCCACCTGGAGGCGCTGGCGGGGCGCAAGTGGGACACGGTCATCGACCCGTCGGGTTTCGTGCCGCGCCTGGTGCGTGCCTCGGCCGAGCTGCTGGCGCCCAACGTGGGCCACTACGTGTTCATTTCGTCCATCTCGGTCTACCCCGACGACGCGCGCGTACCCGGGATGAACGAGGACCATCCGGTCGCGCAGCTGCCCGCGGGCGAGGAGAAGAGCGAGAACGTGCCCAAGTACTACGGCGCGCTCAAGGCGGCCTGCGAGAAAACCGTCGCCGAGGTGGTGCCCGGCCGCGCGACCAGCGTCCGTCCCGGCCTGATCGTCGGGCCCGGCGATCCGACCGATCGGTTCACCTACTGGCCGGTGCGCGTGGCGCGGGGCGGCGACGTGCTGGCGCCCGGCAGCGGCGACGATCCGGTGCAGTTCATCGATGCGCGCGACCTGGCGCTGTTCCTGGTCCAGGTGGTCGAGCAGAAGATCACGGGCCTTTACAATGCGACCGGTCCCGCCCAGCGGCTCGCAATTCGCGATGTGCTGGCGTCCTGCAAGCGCGTTTCCAATAGCGATGCGCGCTTGGTGTGGGTCGACGCCAAGTTCCTGGACGAGGAGAAGGTCTCGCCCTGGAGCGATCTTCCGGTCTGGACCGGCTCGGGCGCCGATTCCGCGTTCGCGCAGATCGACTGCCGGCGGGGCATCGCCAAGGGTCTGCGCTTCCGCAACCTGGACGACACGGTGCGCGACACCCTGGCCTGGTGGCGGGCACAGCCCGAATCGCGCCAGGCCAAGCTGCGGGCCGGTCTTTCGGCCGAACGCGAGACCGCCCTGCTCGAGGCCTGGTCCAAACGCAAGGCCTGAGCCGCTCGGCTAGGGAATTCCGGGGCCCGCCGGCACGTAGGCAAGCCTGGCCGGCATGGGTCCCGGCGCCGGCAGCGAGCGCAGCACGGCGCCGGTGGCATCGAGCTCGACGATCAGGTTGCTCGAGGCGTCGACCACATAGAAGCCGCCGCTTTGCGTCAGCGCCAGCCCGCGTGCCGAGCCGACTGCGATGTCGAGCGACGTCCTGACGCTGCTAGAGGCTTCGAGCAGGCCCGCCACGGATGTACCATGGTGGGATGCGGGTCTGGGTGGGACTGGTGGCGTTCGTCGCCGCATGCGGCTCGGATAACGGAGCCGGAAGCGATGCCCCTATCGACTCGAGTGCGATTGACGCTCCGGTCGATGCTTCTCGCGATGCGCCGAGTGATGCATTGACCGATGCATCGATCGATAGCCAGGCTGACGCGATGCTCGTCACGCCAGCACCACCGCCAACCCTCGCGGTCGGTGATGTGCACGCCTGCGCGATCCGGAACGGTCAACTGTGGTGCTGGGGCCGCGGCGACTCGGGCCAGATCGGCAACGGGGTGACCGGGTTGACGCTGCCGGTTCGCATCGGCAGCGATGCCGACTGGACCACGATCTCGGCGGGCAACTATCACACCTGTGGCATCCGCGCGGGTCAGCTGTTCTGCTGGGGTGGGAACGCGGACGGCGAGCTCGGTACCGGCGACACCTCCACTCGACCGACGCCGACGCAGGTCGGCTCCGCGACCGACTGGACGCGCGTGGCCGCGGGGGCATCGAGCTCATGTGGCATCCGCGGCGGGCACCTGTTTTGCTGGGGCTTTGGCGGCGACGGCGAGCTCGGCACGGGGACGACGATGGGGTCCAGCATCCCCGTTCCGGTCGGGACAGACGCTGACTGGATCGCGATCGCGGTCGGTTACGGGCACGCTTGTGGCGTGCGTGCGGCCGGCGACCTCTATTGCTGGGGCGACAACTTCTTCGGCCAACTCGGTGATGGCACGACCATGGGCCGGCTCGCACCCGTTCCCATCGGCGCAGGGGCGGGTTGGACCCGCGTAACGGCCGACCAATACCACACCTGCGGAATCGCCGCGGGAGCGCTCGCGTGCTGGGGTCTCCACAACAACGGACGCCTCGGCGTCGGTTCTGCCTTCATGACGACGACCCCCACACCGGTCGGAACCGCCACCGACTGGATCGGTGCCGACGCGGGCAACGCGTTCACGTGCGGAATCCACGGCGGCGCGGTGTACTGTTGGGGGGCGCCGGGGTACGGCCGTCTCGGCGATGGTTCCGGAGTCGAGCAGGACACGCCGGCGCTGGTGATGGGCACCGGCACGTGGACGGAGATTGCGGTGGGTGGCAATGCCGCTTGCGGCATCCGCGCTGGCAGCGTCGTGTGTTGGGGCAGCGACGGCTATGCCCAGCTCGGCGATCTGGCGGGTGCGCCGCAATCGACGCCGACTCCGATCGCAGCCGGCATGACCTGGCAGAAGCTCGACGCGGGAGGCCGCCACGCCTGCGCCATTCGCAGCGACGGGAGCTTGTGGTGTTGGGGCGCGCCGGTGGGTCCGGGAAATGCCGGCGACGTGATCGGCCACCAGACGGTGGCGCAGCTCGGGAGCGCGACCACGTGGACGACCATTGGCGAGGGCGGAGCGCATCGCTGTGGCCTGCAGAGCGATGGCTCGCTCTGGTGCTGGGGTGCCAATTACTACGGCGAGCTCGGCGACGGAACCCAGACCCACCACGCCGCGCCCTTCCGGGTCGGCACTGCGATCGACTGGACCACCGTGCAGGCGGGCGCGGATCACTCCTGCGGCCTGCGCAGCGGTCTGGGGCTGTACTGCTGGGGGCGCAATGTCGACGGCCAGATTGGCGATGGCACGACCACCGATCGTTGGTCGCCGACGCTGATCGCCGCGGACTTCGTAGGGGTCGCTCCCGGCAACTATCACACCTGCGCCATCCGGGCGTCCGCGGCACTCGCGTGCTGGGGCGAGAACCTGTTTGGCCAGGTCGGCGATGGCACGACCACCCAACGCCCGAGCCCGCAGACGATCGCGAGCGGGACCATCAGCTCGCGGATCACCGCGGGGGCGTTGAGCACGTGCGCGACCCGGAGCGACAACTCGTTGTGGTGTTGGGGCGGCGGAGGAGTCGTCGGCGACGGCACCAGCATGCAGCGCAATTCGCCCGTCCAGATCGGCGTTGCCACCGATTGGGCGCAGATCGCATCCGGGGGCGATCGCGGTTGCGGAATCCGCAGCGACAACTCGCTGTGGTGCTGGGGTAAGAATACGACCGGGGCGCTCGGCGATGGCACCACCACCGATCGATTGTCACCGGTCCAAATCGGAACCGCCGTCGATTGGACGGCAATCGGGCTCGGGAGCGACTTCACGTGCGGCATCCGCAACTCCGGCCAGCTGTTCTGCTGGGGCGCGAACATCGAGGGTCAGCTCGGCACCGGCACCGCGTGGAGCGACTCGCCGCGAACCGTCGCGGGACTCTGAAACGCACTGCTGGCACTTGTCCGACCGCGGGACCGATTGGCGACGATCATGTGGTCGCGGAAATCGGCCAGGTGCTCGACGGAAAGCCGCTGCGGCGCACCAACCGCGACGAGATCACGATCTACAAATCCATCGGTCACATGGTGCAGGATCTCGCGACTGTATGGGCGCTCCACCACGAGGCCGAGGCGACGTCCCAACGCCCGGCGAAACGGCGGCCCACCGCTCGCGCTAGCATGCGTCCCACCTACCCTACCCTTGCCCAATTTCGCGTTTCGACGACTTATGCTTCATCCCGCTCGATCAGCCCGCCGTGCTCGCGCGGCTGATCGCCGACTTCGTGGCCCAGACCGAGACCCCCGCGGCAACCAGAGGCATCCGCGCACACTTGAAGCGCGGCCCAAGGTCGCGTTGAATGGGGTGGTGGAGCGGTTCGCAATGAGCCGTCGCGCGGGGGCATGAAGCGGCCGCAGGTCGCGGCCGCGCTACTGATGGTGTCCTGCGCGCGACCACCAGTGCCCGAGGTCAGCCTCGAGTACAGCGATCTGTTCGATCGAGCATGTGCCCTGCGCGACGAAGAAGAGCGGCCCGAGCCGCGCGCAGTCAGCGAGCTGGCCAGCCGGCTGGCAGACTTCCGAGACCACTGGCGCAAGGAAGCGCCCGCCCTGCTGGGCACGACCGTCAAGCTGACCGGGGTACCGTTTCGGTTTCGCGAGACGCAGGCGGCTCTGGTCGTGTGCAACGTTCCCTCCATGAGCCTGCCGCTTCTGGTCAATATGCGGCCTTACCTGGTCGCACTGCAGGGCGAGAAAGTGAGGCCGATGCGGATCTTCTCGGCCACCGTCTTTCACGAGCTGCTGCATCGCTATGTCTCAGATGCGCTGGGCGGAGAGTCAGCGGCGGCAACGCCGTTGCTGGCCAAGTACGGCTCTCAGCCCGCGATGGTGCAGTCTCATCTGCATGTGTTTGCCATCCTGGATGCGGTGTACCGCAAGCTGGGACGCGAGGACGATCTGGCCGCCATCAGGGTCCAGCTGCAGACAGTGCAGGGAGGCGCGACTTTTGCCAAGGCCTGGGAGATTGTACAGGGGGAGGGCGCCGACACGTTCTTGAAGGAGCTTCGCGCGCGGCGGTAAGGGTGGTGCAGGGCCGCGCTGCCACCTGCGGCCACATGCTCAGCGTTGGCTGCACAGAGACCGACAGAATCCCCAGTGTAGGCCAGTCGGTTGCGCGGGAAGGTAGCGCTTGGCGAGGCGTACCGTGGGTCGAATGGAGCCGCGGAGCAGTTGCCAGCCCGGACCCGCATCTGCGAAAATGAAGCGGGGGCGGGTGCTCGGCCTGCTCACGCTCCGATAGGAAGAGGGAGCTCGTGGCGCGCTGTCGCTCGTGCGGAAAAACCTGGCCCGAAGGCTATCGGCTGTGTCCTCACGATGGCAGCGCGCTCGATCCATCGGTGAGGCAGGCGACGGCCGCGCACGCTCGAAAGGCGGCCGCCGCGGTAGCCTCCGCGCCGGCGGTTGCGCCCGCCGGCGGCGAGCTGCCGGCAGGCACCTCGGTGGGCGAGTACACGATCGTCGGCAGGCTGGCCGACGGCGGCATGGGAACCATCTACGCGGCGCGGCATCCGGTCATCGGCAAGAAAGCAGCCATTAAAGTGATCAGCTCGGAGCTGTGCACGGATCCGGCGGCGGTCGAGCGGTTCGTGCAGGAGGCGCGTGCGGTCAACCAGATCGGCCATCCCAATATCGTCGACGTGTTCGCGTTCGGCACACTGCCCGATGGACGCAGCTACTTTGTCATGGAGCTCTTGCAGGGCGAAAGTCTGGCCGCGCGACTGCGCCGCGGTCGCATCCCGGTCGGCGATGCGATGGAGATCATCGAGCAGCTGTGCCGCGGGCTGCGGGCCGCGCACACCAAGGGCATCATTCACCGCGACCTCAAGCCCGACAACGTCTTCCTGGTCGCCGTCCCGGGCGATCGTCCGCTGGTCAAGCTGCTCGACTTCGGCATCGCCAAGCTCCGCGACGCGGACGAGGGCCAGATTCTGAGCACGCACGCGGGCACGCTGATGGGCACGCCGATCTACATGTCGCCCGAGCAGGCGCGTGGCCGGCACGTCGACGACCGGACCGACATTTACGCGCTGGGCGTGATGGCCTACGAGATGATCCTGACCCTGCCGCCGTTTCTGTCCGACAACCCGATGGACGTCATCGCGATGCACCTCAACCAGGAGCCGCCGCCGCCGCGCTCGCTGTGGACCGAGATCCCGGAGCCGCTGGCGCAGCTGCTTTTGCGCATGCTGGACAAGGATCCGGACGCGCGGCCGGCGCTGCCCGAGATCCGTGCCGCCTTCTCGGTGCTGCGGACGACACTCGGGCACACCGGGCGCGGTCGAATCCCCGCTCGCGCGGCGGTGGCGACTGCCACGGCGCCATCGGGATTTGCGCCCACGCCGACTCCTGCACCCGAGCCGGCGCTGGCGCGGGGGCTGCGCGGCACGCACGGGGCGGCCCTTCTTGGCGCCGCGGTTGCGCTCGGCATTGTGGCTGTGCTGACCGCGTTGCGCGGTCGCGAGCACGCGCCGGCCGCTGCGCCGCGATCGGTGGTGGCTCCCGCCTCCGCGCCGCTCCCGATCGTCGTGTCGCTGCCGGCCCGGCGCGTCATCACGGTTCGGGTCAACGTGCCCGATGCGCGCATCGAGCTCGACGGCCGCATGGTCGCACAGGCTGCCGACAGCGCCCGCATCCCGGTCGAACGCGAGGGCGCGCACGAGGTGGCAGTGTCGGCGCCCGCGCGGCGCCCGTACCGAAAGATCGTGACCGTCGTGGGCGCAGACGTCGAGCTTTCGGTCAAGCTGGCGCGTGCCGGCAGGGCAGCTGTCGCTGCCAAACCGGTCGCCCCACCGCCACCGGCGCCGGCGCCCGCAAAGACCAAAGCGCAGCCCAGCACCACCCAGAGCCGCGACCTCTTCATCGATCCGTTCGGGGACAAGCCCTGATCTGACGCCGAACCGGCCGCTGCCGTTGCAACCGCGACTCTGCATCGGCCAGCGCTGAATCAGCGCGCCGATGAGCCCTGCCCTTTGGCGACGTGAGCCTGGATCATCTGGACGATCTGCCGCCAGTTCGACGCGGGTGGATTCCTGCCGTGCTCAGCCCAGCCAGCGGCGTCACCGTCGTGCTTGCTGTCGCGGATGCTCGGGTCACCACCGGCGACCAGGAGCGCGCGCAAAACTTCCGCGTGTCCCTGTTGTGCGGCAAGATGCAGCGCGGTCAACTCGGCGTCCGAATGGGCCCAGCGGGCGTTCGGGTCGGCGCCGTGGTCGAGCAGCCACTGCACTGCCGCCGCGTCGTCGCGCTTGCTCAGCAGGTGTAGCGCGCCGCCGCTGGCGCGGCCGCGCTCGATCAGAGCGGGGTTCTCGCGCACCAGCCGCTCGGCGGTCCCAAAGTCGCGCAGCGCCAGGCACGCGACCAGGTCCATGGCGCCGCTGCGCGCCGGACGGTGTCCGCGCTCGGCGCTGCTGAGCTCCGCCAGCGTCATGGCGCGGATCGCCTCCATCACGCGCCGGTCGGCCTCGGAGGTCGCCGCATAGGCGGCGATCGGCATGCCGGCACCGTCCACCGCCAGCGGGTCGGCGCCCAGCTCCAGCAGCAGAGAGACCATGTCGGGGCGATTCCTGAGCACCGCGAAGTGAAGCGGTGTGCGATGGTTCTCGTTGCGGCTCTGGCGCTGATTCAGGGCCCCGGGATCGGCCGCGACGATGCGGCGCACTTCGTCCGCCAGGTTCATCGCGATAGCGGAGAAGATGTGGTGGCGCGCGCCGCGGCTGACCAGAAAGCCCACGATGGCCCGATGCGCATCGTCGTCGCACCCCTCCCAGCAGCTCGCCCAACCGATCACCTCGCCGGCGTGATCGTCGCCCGCGCCGACGACGTCGCCGCCCGCCTCGGCCAGCCGCCGTACGACGTCGAGGTGGCCGCCGGCCGCGGCCCAGTGCATCGCGTAGGTGTTGTCTCCCTTCTCGCGCGTGTTCACGTCGAGGCCACGGGTGAGCAGCAGGTCCACTGCCGCCCGGTGCCCGTTGTGCGCGGCCGCATGCAGGAGCGTCCAGTCATAGGGCGGGATGCGCAGATGCAGCCTGTCCGGATGCGCCTCGAGCAGCACAGCCAATCGGTCGACCCTGCCTTGCTTCGCGGCGTCGATGATTTGGCCGTCGCGGGTCAGCGAATCCACGTGCGCCTTGAGCGCGCGCCAGCTGGCAAAGCCGTATTGCTTGGCGATATCGAACTGCGCCTGCGCCAGCTTGGCGCCTGGGTTTGTCTTGCGCAGCTGGTTGAGACGGCGCTTGGCCTGCTTGCGCAGCCAGTCGAGGCTGGGATGGTCAGGTAGAGCCATGCAGTACCTTCCTTCCTGCGAAAGGGAGCCAACCCTTTCATGCCGCCCGTCGTCCGCAATGGGGCGAGGAATAGAAGGTAGATGGAAACCAAGGAACGGGCGGGTTGAACCCTTTACGCGGACCGTCGGCCGCCCTCACGGCGCTGGTCAGAGCGTAGCGCGGTGCTCCCAGCGCAGCAAGCACCAACGGCGCGGCACCGGCACCACGAACTCGAGCAGGCAGAACCCAGAAAGCAGGTCATGGCTTGATTCCAATCGCCGGATACAGCTCGCCCGGCTGGTAGACCACCCCGCCCTTGACGACCACCACTACGGCGCC
>Ga0126376_10000969_pt1 | contig 14959 bp, 11 predicted proteins | sample PanSoiMetPlot_15_FD_92760 | JGI IMG/M metagenome (GOLD analysis project Ga0126376, IMG submission 92760) | Tropical forest soil microbial communities from Panama - MetaG Plot_15 | ecosystem: Environmental > Terrestrial > Soil > Tropical forest > Bulk soil | place: Panama | collected 2016-02-17
AAGATCCGCTCCCTCAATGTCGACGGCCGCTCGCGCGAGTTCACAATCGGGCTGCCGCACGACATGACGGACAAGATGTTCGTAGTCCGCCGCGTCTTCCGCATGAATGATGCCCTCGCCAACCATCCGGAATGGAAATGGCAGCGGGACGGGTGGGTCGTTGTCGATCGAACCAGCGGACGCATCTCCAAGCTCAACCTGCCGGATTTCGATCCTTTCTATTCGACCGTGAGCTGGTTCCGCGACTACGCCGCCTACTGCGGAGTCAGTGACGCGCAAAGGGTATATGCGGTCGTAACCCAACTTGGGCAGCGGAAGCCGGTACTGCGAACGTACATCGGTCCGGCCAAAGGCAGCGATCAACCAGACTCAGAGTGCGCCGCCCCGACATGGCAGAAGCAACCAGTTCGCGTGACGTTCGAGCCCACAGGCGGCCAGAAATCAAGCTACCTGATTCATGGACGATCGAGCGAACCTGAATTAGGCGAGGAACCGGCAGAGCAAAAGGATGGGGAGAAACAATAGCCAACCTCACGAATCTGAAATCGGGCAGTTCCCTGCCGTAGGGAATCCAGCAGAGAATTTTTCCCGGCATAAAAATTTGCAATCCCAAAACCCGCATAAATAGCGGCGATTCAGATTCGACCGGGGATTTGCAGGGAAGTAGCAGGGAATGCTCTCATCACCGTCTGTCCCGATCCATTGCTCAACCATCGAAGATCTCGCCGCCGTACGCTCTAGCTACCTGCTATCACGAGCACTATCGAAAAGAAAGTGCTGAGCCTCCGACAGTGCTCAAAAAAAGCGATAATTCAATTAGGAAGCTCAACCGCGCGATGAATTCCCTCGACGAATATCTCCGCGAAGCCGAAGTCGCTCATGGACACCTCTGTGCCGGACAAGTGCTCGGAGTCCGCATGGCTATGGCCGGTCTCTCCCGGCTTGGGATTGACGATCCTCGCGGTGCTGACCGCAAGCGCCTCGTCACGTACGTGGAGATCGATCGCTGTGCCACGGACGCCGTGATGGTCGTAACCGGATGCCGCCTGGGAAAGCGCGCGCTTAAGTTTGTCGATTGGGGAAAGATGGCGGCGACGTTTGTCGATCTCCACAGCGGACGCGCGATCCGCGTTGCTGCCAAGGAGTCCTCTAAAGAAGCTGCGCGGGGGCTGCACCCGGAAATCGAAGGCAAGAATCAGCAGCAGATGCTGGCCTATCGCGAAATGTCCGAAGAGGAATTGTTTGAGTTTCAGAATGTTCGCGTAAACGTCGGGCCTGAAGATCTCCCAGGATACAAAGGCGCGCGCATCGTATGCGCCACGTGCGGCGAAGGCATTAATTTCCGACGCGAGATCGTTATGGATGGGAAGACGTTATGCCGGGCTTGCGCCGGGCAAAGCTACTATGCTGTTTGCGACTGAGCTCGAGTATTTGGTTATGTCGTTTCCGGCCGCCCCCGGCCGATACACGTAACCGCACTGAATCCAACTTCCCCCTTCAGCATCTACATTCGCATGCCAGAACTGGAGTTTCTTGATTCGGCGATTGCCGCGCAGTCGCCTTTGGCAGCTTCCCCCAACATTCACGAAGACGCATCGCTGCTGGATGCTTACTCCCGCGCTGTAACATCGGCGGTCGAGAAGGTTGGACCTGCTGTGGTGCACATCGCGGTCCGTCAACGCACTGCACAGAATTCGCAGCGAGTTCCTCGCGATGCTCAGGGAAGTGGCTCCGGGTTTGTTTTCACTCCGGACGGCTTCGTACTGACCAACAGCCACGTGGTAAATAGCGCCAGCGAGATTGTAGTTACGTTCCCCGACGCCGAAACCTATCACGCCACGCTCATCGGCGATGACCCCGATTCAGATCTCGCCGTCCTGCGCGTGGATGTTCCGGGACAACTTCCGTTTGCGGCGCTAGGCGCTCGCCAACCACTTGTCGTCGGGCAGGTTGCAATCGCGATCGGCAATCCCCTTGGTTTTCAGCACACAGTGACGGCAGGAGTAGTGAGTGCATTGGGACGCAGCATGCGCTCGCGTACCGGTCGGCTGATTGACAACGTCATCCAGACTGATGCGGCGCTGAACCCCGGGAACTCCGGCGGTCCCTTGATAAGTTCCCGCGCGGAAGTCATTGGTGTAAATACGGCGACGATTATGGGTGCCCAGGGAATCTGCTTTGCCATTGGTGCAGACACCGCGCAGTTTGTCGCTGTACGCTTAATCCGGAATGGCAAGATCGACCGTAGTTTCATCGGGGTGGCCGGCCAGGATGTTCCGATACATGCCCGCATTGTTCGGCACTATGCTCTGCCGGTCACAACTGGAGCGATGGTGATTTCGGTCGAATCAGCCTCACCAGCGCAAATCGCAGGACTGCGCGAGCGTGACGTGATTGTCGGATTTGGTACCCGGCGGGTGGCAGGGGTCGACGACCTGCACCGGTTGTTGACCGAAGCGGTGCCCGGAGAAGTTGTTGAAATCACCGCACTTCGCGGCACCGAGCTGGTGAAACTGGGGATCAGGCCAAGGCCCAGAAATTAACCACCCGCCGGTCTGGGTCGTTCCCGAGTTGATTCCAATTGCCAGAATTCTCGGGAAATTCATCCAGATTTTCCACATCCTGCACCAGAATTGAAGCATGGAGCGGGCATTCGATACGCTCATCTTGTCCGACGTGCATCTGGGTTCGGAAATCAGCCGAGCTCGGGATGCGTTGAGCCTGCTGAAGTCAACCAGCTTCCGCCGGCTCATCCTGTTGGGCGACATCTTCAACGACCTCAACTTCCGCCGGCTCAAGAAAGAGCACTGGCAGTTTCTCTCCTACATCCGCAAGCTCTCGAATCCCAAGCGCAACGTGGAAGTCGTCTGGGTAGAGGGAAACCACGATCTTGGACTCTCTGACCTGATGTCGCACCTGGTAGGAATTCCGGTGTATCAGCAGTACATGTGGGAGTACCGTGGCAATCGCTATCTGGCGATTCACGGACATCAGTTTGATCGCTTTGTCGTAAACAACTTCCTTGTGAGCCGCGTTGGTGAAGCGCTGTTCCTCTGGATCCAGAAGTTGGACGCCAGTAAAAAGAGATTCTCGCGCTATCTCGATCGGCTAAACACCCGCTGGCTGCGACTGTCCGACAAAGTGGCCCGTGGCGCCCTCGCCTACGCCGACCATCACGGAGCGAGTCACGTTTTCTGCGGACACACGCATGTGCCGACTCAAGCTCAACGGAACGGAGTCAAGTACTTCAACTCCGGCTCCTGGGTTGATCAACAATGTACGTACATTACGGTGGACGAGCAGGGCGTTGAAATTCAGAACTACACACCCGCGTCAGAACAGCTCACGTTAGTAGACACCGAAGGCCATTCCGAATTCGGACCCCACGAAGAATTAGAGATTCCCTCGCATGCCTTCTATCGGCCGGTTAGAGGGTAGATCCTAGAGAAGTTCGGGCTCCCCAGAATTCACCAGGCCCGAAGGTCCGCAAGCATCAGAGCCCAACGGTGTAAGCCCTGGGTTGAAATTGAGGATCATCACGGCCGAGCCCCGAAGGGGCGGCATTCATCGTGATTGGGTCGGCGACTCAGAAATGTGCCGTCCCTTCGGGACTCAAAATTCAAAATGGAATTAATCTTTCGCCAACCCAGGGCTTACGCCACTGGGCTCTGCTTCCTGAGGCCCTTCGGGCCTGGTATGTGATGTTTATCGATTCGGTGATCTAGCGCGCAGCAGGTCCCGCGAACACCGCATCCCGTTCTGGAACGCCGTCCATGAACTTTGCCAATATGTCCACAGCCTCGTACACAGCCCGATTCTTGTGGACTGCGACCTTGCTGCGCAGGTGTTCCAAAGTGGAACCATCGAGCAACTTCTTCACCGCCGATTCAATCTCATCGAAGCCCTTGAGTACGATCCCTGCCTCGTTTTCCTCAACCCATTCTGTGTTGTAGCGCTCCTGCGGCATGGTAGTGGCATTGCGTTCAACGATCACCGGCAGTCCGAAATGCAGCGCTTCGGCGATGCTTCCCGGGCCTGGCTTGCCGATGAAGAAATCGGCTAGTGACATGTAGTAATCCACCTGCTTGGTGAAGCCTTCAACGAACATCGGCTTCAGGGGCGCAATCCGCCGTAGTTCGGCAGCGATCTTTTCGCTATGTCCGCAGATGAAAATCATCTGCACCTGCGCGGATGATTGTTGCAGTGCGCGGGCAATTTTTACCATGGCAGGAGATCCGTGCCCGCCAAAAAGAACGAGGGCTGTGGGCAAATCCGCACGCAGCCCCAATTTTCGTCGCTCGATCTCGCGATCCACTTTTGCTGAATGATAGAACCGCGGATTCAACACCATGCCCGAAGTGGGAAATATAGCCTTGCGCGTGTGTCCCAGCGCGATCGCCTGTGCGACAGCTCGTTCTGTGCCGCAGACGATGTATTGCGATTCGTTTTCGATCCAGAAGTGTGGCGGATAGTCAGCGAAATCGGTAATCAGCGTGACGAACTTGGCCTCGGGAAGCGATGTCCGAATGCTTTGCGCCAGTGCACGATTGAAATTTGGAATAACGGACAGAACGACCTCGACGGGATTCTGCTTCCAATATTTCTCCAGGGCGCGTGTCACAGGGTAATGCCAGAGGCGAATCATCGCGTGCAACACCATGAGGAGTTGAGGAGTAAAGCGAGTCCAGCCCTTGCGAAGGAGCAGGTTGTAGCCGTCCTGCAGGCGGATTTTTATGATTTTCTGTAGAGGATCGATCGAGTCCAGCAGGTCTTGCAGGTTCAGGAGATCCACTTGCCATGGACGCTGCTGCTGCTCGATTACTGTCTTGATGGCATTGGCAGCATTGCGATGGCCGCCACCCGCGTCGAAGAAGACGATGCTTAGCTTGGGATTCCCCTGCGCCAAATGAGCTCCCGTACCTTCTCAGCCAGAGTATTGCCAATGAATATTACGCCCCTGTAAACGGCATCCAGAACGTTAACCCAGCTGGCTTGTCCAGTTTGGAATTGTCGTCGAGAAGATTGGCTTAGACCTTTGTTTACTTAAACTTCCAGAGGCGGCCGTTTTCTCCATTTCTTAGGTGCTATTACCTGCGTAATTCAAGCCGGATGGTTTTCGGGCGGGGCCCCAAATCGGTGGCGATAGCATGGAACGAGCCATACCCCTGGGAATCGGAGCCGATGACGCCAGAAGCCCTAATCCTGACCAGCGATTTTGAACTTTCGCACATGGTTCGAGTTGCGGTCGAGCGCTTTGGAATTACGGCCGGCGTGGCCCTGGGCGAACCTGATGCCCTGAGGCAAATAGAAAGAAACAAATTTGATCTGGTGATCGTGGACTGCTCTGACCTCGATCAAGGTTGCGCAGCTTTGCGCAAGATGCGCCTCAACCGCACGCATCGTTCGGCAGTGTCGATTGCGATCGTCGGCGACCGCGGACATACAAAGTACGTTTCCGATTCGGGAGCGAATTTCGTCGTCTCTCATACAAATTACGAAGTCGAGATCATGGCGACTCTGCGCTCCGCTTATGGGTTGGTCCTACGCGAGCGCGGCCGCTACAACCGGTTTCCTTCGACGTCGACAATCAATCTCCGCCTTGGGGCATTCGTTGCCGATGGACGAATTCGGAATATCAGCCAGGGCGGTCTATGCATCAGTGGTATCGACCATCCCTTGCAAGGGAGTGTGCAACTGCGTTTTGCATTGGAAGACAGCAGCATACCGATTCAAGCCAACGGGCGAGTGGCATGGCAGAAGGACGGGCTGGTTGGAGTCGAGTTTGCAACCATGACCAAGGCCAGTCGTGCAGAACTGGAGCAATGGCTAGCAGTACAGTTCGAAATTCAAACAAAGGTGAGGCCCAAAATCAGCTTTGCAACTTTAACCAGCGCTCCGGATGACATGGTTGCCACAGAAAGCGCACGTTCAGTAAGTATCAACCACGGAGAAATTCACCCGATAGTTACAGCGATCATTCGCGGCGGACCAGTGCGGGCTCGATGCTCGTCGTGCCAGGCAACGATCACTTTCGGGAATACGATTCACAGCCCTCTGGAACAGGAGCGCAAATTGCGCGACGCGTTCGCGATACATCTTCACGAAAAACACGATGGTGAGTTAGGACCGACTCCGGTGTCTGCAGACGTCATATCTGACAAACAGCACTAAGGGCATTTTTGTTCGCTCATCGATCCCTTTCCTAAGAGCCGAAAATTTTGCGACTGTCATCCCTCGCGCCACAGCGAGATCGTTGACGCCGCCAACATTTGGCTGTAGCGGCGCGGGGGATCCGCTCTTCCGCTCTGGATTCTGAAAAGAAAAGCAGATCCCCGCGCCGCCTCTGACTACTACTCGGAGCGCTTGCATCTTGCGCTGCGGTCCGAGGGATGACAGTGTCAAATTGAGGGCGCATCGCACAGCTGAGTCATGTAGGTTTGGGCGTACGGAAGGAAACTGACTTCGCTCCTTTCGTCCCACGCACCCTTGTTCCCGCATCTTCCAAGTTGCACGCAAAACTGGTTTGTGGTCAGATGCTGCGGCTCGTAAACGTACGCGCAGAGGAGACCCTATGCCATCCTTCCGCACAGCGCTATTCACACTACTCATCTTGTTCGCTTCAGTTAGTGCCATCTGCCAAAACAACACACCGGACAAACCCAGCTGGTGGAATAAGTACCAGTATCTTTCGACGCACGCGGCAAGTCCTAACGCTGGAAGCAGTAACTCTGCGACTGTCGGTCCAAACGTGGACGTTTCCAACGAGTGCGGTCCGCAGAGTGAGACCTTCATCACGGTCAATACCGGCCAACCGATGAACCTTGCGGGAGGCTCGAACGAGATCTTTCGCGATCCCATGCGTGCTTATGCTTCGTTCGATAACGGAGCGTCGTGGACCGGAGTGGACGCGCCGCTTCCTCCGCCTCTCAACACATCTAATGGTTCCCGTTTCGGATCCGATCCGAGTCTGGTATTCGACACCAGGGGAAATCTCTTCTACAGCTACATTGTCGTATTCTTCGGCGCTGGCAACGGCATCAACGGAACTGAGCTGGCGGTAGCCAAATCTACTGACGGCGGAAAGACCTTTAGCGGCACCACCTTCTTCAGCTTCTCCGGCGGCTCTAACCACTTCAACGACAAGCCGATGATTACGGCCGATCGCTCCATAAGCAGCCCATTTCGGGACAATATTTATGTAGCCTGGGACGCGGCGAGTGGCGGTTCCAGCGCGGGAGGAATTCGCGTTGGGCACTCGAGCGATCATGGAGCGACGTTCACTGTTAACCGCGCGGACGACCCGCATGGTCCGGGAAGATCGATTGGAGCTGTTCCCTTTGTAGGACCGCACGGCGAGTTGTATGTCGCCTGGAACGATTTCTCAGCCAACGCGATCATCGTCAACCGCTCTTTCGATGGCGGCAACAGTTGGGGAACTCCCAGCGTGGTTTCCTTTAAGAGCCTGCCGTTCGATATCGCCATTCCCGCCGAGGCCTTCCGAGGAGCGCTCGAATATCCAGCCTGTGATACGGATCGTAGCGGCGGTCCTCACAACGGCCGGCTGCACTGCGCGTGGATGGACATCACTGCGCTCGGCACAACAGACATCTTCACTGCGTTCTCCGATGACAACGGTGCAACGTGGTCATCTCGGCAGTCTGTGACGGATTCTCTCGGACTTGTGGATCGCTTTAATCAGTGGCTCTCCGTTGATCCGACGGACGGCAGCGTAAACGCTTCCTTTTACGACACGCGCAACGACCAGACCGGCAGTCGCTTCCAGACAGACATCTACTTCACGCAGTCCGAAGACGGCGGCGTGAACTGGCGGCGGCCGAACACACGCGTCTCATCAGTCAGTTCGAATGAGCATGACTGCAACGGTGTGTTTCCCTGCCCTGCGATTAACTATGGCAACCAGCAAGGCGATTACTCCGGACTGGTTTCCTTCGGCGGAGTCTCACATCCCATCTGGACTGACAGCCGCAACAACCTGCAGGTTTGCGGGAGTGGGTTGAGGATGGAGGAGGTGTTCACCGCGGGGGTGCAGTAGAGGACTAACTTACGCAAACCGCTACACTCAGCTCCGCCACCAATCTCTTTTGAACCTGTTCATCCCTCGGCGCCGCAGCCAGTTTGTTTGCGCCACCAACATTTTGGCTGTTGCGGCGTGGGGGATCTGCTTTTCTGACAGCATCTCAAACCAAAAGCAGATCCCCCGGGCCGCGTCTAATTCTTGGAGAACCTCTAAAGATACGCTGCAGCCCGAGGGATGACAGTGCCAAAATGGGTTTGAATGTATCGGCTCACACTTCAGTGCGCAGCGCTTCGACAGGATTCAATCCCGCCGCGCGGCTCGCGGGCTGGTATCCGAAAAGCAGGCCTACGGCGCTCGAGACCAGCAGCGCGAAGACAACCGAGGGCCACGAGACATCCAGATTTACAAAGTCCCTGAAGAAGGCCGTTGCGGAAATGACTAGCGCAATTGCACAAATAGCACCAGCCACTGAACCCGCGGAGCTGATGAAGATCGCTTCCATCAGGAACTGAAGGCGAATCTCTGACGACTTGGCTCCGAGCGCTTTGCGCAAACCGATCTCCTGCTTACGCTCGGCGATGTTGGCCAGCATGATGTTCATGATTCCGGTTCCGCCTACGGTCAGCGTGACGAGCCCCACTGCAAGCAGCACGAGAGTCATTGCCAGCGAAATGTCCCCAGCTGTCTCAAGCAAGGACGAGAGATTCTCGACGTTGTACCGGGTCTCGCGTCGATGGCGAGAGTGGAGGACCTCCTTCATTGCGGAGGTCAGCATATGAACTTCTGTCGACGAGGACGCCTGAGCATAGATCACTTGCAGGAAAGCTTCGCCGGTAACCAGCCTCGCTAAGGGAAACGGAACCAAAATGGTCTCGGCCTGAATCTCTGCTTGACCGAAAGTAGGCACCCCCTCAGTAAAGGTCCCAATCACCGTGCAGCGGAACTGATCGATACGCAAGCTTTCTCCGAGTTGCAGACTGGGATTCCTTTCCGCAATCGGATCAGTTACAAGGCATACCTTGTCTCGGGAAAGAAAATCCTGTTCGTCGAAATAGCGGCCCGAAGTGATTTGCAGATTCCGAATCCTGAGAAAGTCGCGGGTTGCACCAACCAGTCGCGCGCGGCGAGGCCGGCCGCCAATCTGAAAGTCCACTGGCAAGTCATACGTTCCGGCGGCCGCAAGGACGTTCGGTAGCTTACGAATCGCCTCAAGGTCGTCCATTGCAAGTTCGTCCTGCAGGATGACCGGACTTCCATTCCGATCCAACGTGGCGTACGCAAGATTTGCACCGATTCCCTCAATGCGAGAAACAACGTAGCGCTTGCCGGTCCCGGCAACCGTTAACACCAGCACAAGTGAGGCGCTTCCGATTAAGACACTTACCGTGGTAAGACATGCCTTCACCTTGTCGGCCTTCAGCGCCGCCACTGCAAGACGAAAACATTCCAGCCACTGCTGCATAGGTTTACTCATTCAACGGGCAAATTCGTCAGCAAATAGTTATCGGCATTCCGAGCTACCACATGCATTCGCGAGGCGCCCACCAACTGCTCCAAGTGCGGCACATCGGTGCCGTAGGCCAGCAAGTACCAGCGCGAGGGCTGTGACCACCGTGACTGGAATCCCTGATCGTCAATGAAAACTTGCGGAGCACGCGGAGCATACGAGCCGTATTCCAGGTTGTCGCGGCGGCCATTCAGCAAGAGCGCGGTGCGATTCGTATAAAAGAAGACAGAAGAAAACGCGTAGTAAGCGTCAGCCTCAATCAACTGGCCGGGAGGACTCTGATTAAGTGCGCGAGCCAGCGGATAAGAGCCCAGGTATGAATCGAAACGCACAAGCGCCACTCGCGCTGCCTGGAAGAATACGATCATCGACGCGGCGATGGCGATGACTAGCCTCTTCAGGGAGGCAGTGTCTCGGAAAAGCGCCGTTCCCACCAGCCCGATGGCGAATGCTAAAGCGGCGATTGCCAAAGGCAGTTTGAGGTAAGCAAACGCGCTCAACGTCAGATCGCCAAAGTGGCCGAGTGAGAGTGTATATAGCTCCGGATGTTGCACCAGCGCCTGCGAAATGTCGCCGGGAGCTGGCTTATTCCACACCGTCAGCAACACCGTCGTCAGCACTACGAAAAGCATGGCGAATACAACTTGCAGCGTGCGGATCCCAGTGCGAATGCGTGAGTCTTCAGAAGCTAAAGCCGATCCGATCAGCAACGCCATGGCCGGATAGATCGGCATCGAGTAGTACTCCTGCGTGGTTGAGAAAGTGAAGAAGACCATCACCGTCCCAATCCAGCACAGGGCCATGAGTCGCACGCGGCCTGCACGTGAGACTGGCCGATACGAAAGCTTTGCCGCCGACGGCAAAAAGGCGGTCCACGGAAACAGCCATGCAAGGTTCAGTATCCAGAAGAGTGCGCGCGGGACCGTGTTGTAGTCGCGTGGATAGCGCAAATTTAGGAAGCGCAGCAGGTGCTCATTAAGGAAGTAGAACCAGAAGAAGCCCCTGTACTCTCCTGGTCCGCTGTGCAGGGAGAAGGCCAGGTATGGCGGATTGCGAAGCGTTGCTAGAACATGCCAAGGAGCAGCAATGAGGATTGCAATTCCCAGAACGGAAAGCACGCGTAACCGGCGCCACGAACTCCACACGAATAATTGTCGCGTGCACGCTATGTACGCCAATCCTGCAAGGATCGGGAAGACAACTGCGATCAATCCTTTGAGCAGCAGCCCAACTCCAAGACAGGCTCCGAGAACAATGGCATGTCTTAAGCGAGGCGTTTCGTCAGGATCAAGCAGGCGCAGCCACGTCCAGATTGCGCCAGTGATTGTGAGCGTCAGTATTGCATCGGGAATCAGAATGCGGGTGAAGAGGAATAGTCCGACGCAGGTGGCAAGCGTAACTCCGGAGTACAGCGCGGCTGATTCGCCGAAAGCCCAGCGTGCAAAGCGATACGTGATCCAACACAACAGGATGACGCTGAGAGCGAGCGGCAGACGCGCGGCCCAGTCGTGCACGCCAAAGACGCGGTACGACGCGGCCATCATCCAATAGATGAGAGGGGACTTCTCGAGGTAGGGAACGCCGTCGAGACGCGCGGTGACGTAGTCACCGGAGCCGAGCATGTTGCGTGCGATTTGCGCTTGGACGGCATCGACGTCGTCCATGAGCCGTGGGGGACTAACGATGCTTACGAGGAAGACAAGGCTAGCTGCGGCGATGACGATTCCGCCAGCTCCAAGTCTTCGACGAGCACCTCGGACACCTGGTCCGTCGCCGGCAGCTCGATACTCCAGCGCTTCATCCACATCAACAACACCATGAGTCCCCATAACTGATAACCAGCGTTTTCTCTCCTGTTTAAATGTCTCTGTATCAACTTCTCAATCGCGTGCCAACGAAACAGTCCGCTTGCTTCAACCGCATCTCGGCTCAGCGTATCGAGTAGAAGCTGCCGCAGTGGTCCTCGGAACCAGTCGTGCACGGGGATATCAAATCCCATTTTGGAGCGATGCAGTACGTGAGCCGGAAGCTTGTCGGCCATCAAGCGACGCAAAACGTATTTGGAGGTGCGTCCGTTGAGCTTGAAATCGTCTGGCAGCGACGCGGCAAAGTCGACGATGCGTGGATCCAGGAAGGGAGGCCTTACTTCCAGAGCATGAGCCATGCTCATGCGATCCACCTTATAAAGAATATCGTCAGCCAGGTAATAGCGCTGGTCGAAATCCAAGTATCGCTGCAGCCCGCCCGCTCGGCACATCTGTGAGACCCAATCACGCACCCTCTCGGGCCTTGAATACATGTAAATCGCCTGTTTCTCTTTTTCGGAATGTGTTCCGTTCCAGAATATGTGTGCCAATTCAGGAGAGAGCAGGCAGCCTTCAAAGAACCGTTTGGCTTTGTATTCGAAGCTGATTCGCCCATCCTGCACTGGCAATCCCATCGCGCACGCCAGCGCCGCTCTCCGCAAGAACCATGGGAAGCGCCGAGCAGTGGCACTGTACTGATTGGCCTGGTAAGTGAGATATCCAGCAAAGAGTTCGTCAGCGCCCTCGCCGCTCAGAGCTACGGTTGCATGCTGGCGCGTGAGTTGTGAAAGAAACCAAGTCGGCAAAGCTCCAGCATCTGCGCTGGGCTCGTCCGAGTAATAGGCCAGTTCTTCGATCGCGCCGGCAAGATCCATCTCAGGATGCAGATCGAACTCAACGTGCTCGGTTCCGTAATGGTCACTTACGCGCCGGATGTGCGCGCTCTCATCTCCTGAACTTCCCTTAAAGGTGATGGAAAAAGTCTTGACCGGGTTGTCACTATGCGCAGCGGCGTAGTGCAGCACCGAAGACGAATCGATTCCACCGCTCAACCAAATGCCTACCGGAGTATCGGTGACAAGCTGTTCCCTAACTGCTTCTGAAAGAAGGTCGTCCAGTTCCTCACACGCCTCATCAATCGTTCGAGCAGCGCTGCGACGGGCTGGTTTGGCAAAGCCGACCACACGAGCTCCCCCATATTGCCATTCGAGCATCTGGCCAGGCATTAACTTCACGATGCCTTCCACAAGTGTGTGCGGTGCTGGCACATAGTTGACGCTGAGGTAGGCATCCATTGCATCGAGGCACACTTGTCGAGGTACATCCGGATGAGCAAAGATGCACTTCAGCTCCGACCCGAAGAAGATCTCTCCATCATGCAGGCGGTAATAAAGAGGTTTAATCCCCATGCGATCGCGCGCGAGGATCAGACGGCGCTGCGACTGCACCCAGACAGCAACCGCAAACATCCCGCGGAATCGCTCAAAGCAGGAGTCGCCCCAAAGCAGAAATGCATTCAAAACTACTTCGGTATCGCAACGAGTTTGGAAGCGGAAACCACACTGCTGGAGCTGGGAACGCAGCTCCTGATGATTGAAGATTTCCCCATTGAAGACGAGCACCACATCGCCATCAGGACTCTTCAGCGGCTGATCGCCAGCGACCAGGTCGAGAATTCTTAATCGCGTCGCGCCAAGCGACACGTGCGCTGACTCAAAACATCCCTGGTGGTCTGGACCACGGTGAACGATAGCGTGAAGGGCCGAACTAAGAACTTCCCCAGGAAGGCGTTTGGCGACATGAGTGAATCCTGTGATTCCACACATGGTTATCCGGGCTCTCCTACGAGCATTCTGCTCTCATCCAGAACTACCGAGGATAGTTTGGGAAAGTTTTTAGGGTTCGTACGGCGAATTTCCGTTGCCACGGGTGCGGTCATGTTTCTCAGGGTGCTTAAAAGTGCCACATCGTTGGCGAATTGTAAAGGAATGTTAAGTAACCTTATCGCGATGTGGAGCGCGTTACCTTCTGATTTTACGGAGTTTGCGCTGTAAAATCCCTTTCGAGTCCGGGATTCACGAACGAAATGAAGGGATCGGCCGGAGGTTAAAACCGGAGGCCAGTCGGAACGAATACCACTTTAGTGGCAGGACGCCTACTATGAGGGTGAAATGTCGGCGACGGAAACTACGCAGCCGTGTCGGCACTGCGATCAAATCGGTAACCCACACCGCGCACCGTCTTCAAATACACGGGACGCTCGGGATCGGGTTCTATCTTCTCGCGTAGGCGACGGACGAATACGTCGATCGACCGTAAGGTGACGAAGTGAGAGTCTCTCCAAACGGCATCAAGCAGTTGATCACGCGTAAAGACTCGGCCGGCATGCGATGCCAGATACTCCAGCAGTCGATACTCCGTCGGCGTTGTGCTCACAAGCTGCCCACCGACCGAGATGCTCATCGCCTCGCCATTAATCTCAAGCTCTCCGACCCGGATAATTGCAGGCTTCTCCGGCCGCTGCGTTCGGCGAAGGACAGCGCGAATACGCGCAACCAGCTCTCGTGGGCTGAACGGCTTCACGATGTAATCGTCGGCGCCGAGTTCGAGACCGGCAACGCGATCCGACTCTTCCCCTTTAGCCGTTAAGAACATGACCGGCGTCATCTCTAGCTTGTGGCTCTCGCGAATACGTGGGCAAACATCCAGTCCGCTTTCTCCCGGCAGCATGATGTCGAGAATGAAAAGAATGGGCTGCACTCGAGCCGCCTGCTCAAGCATTCCCGAAGAGGAACCAAAGCCAACCACGTCGAAGTTGGCTGCCTTCAAGTGATGCTGAATGAGCCGGAGGATGTCCGGATCGTCTTCGAGAACGAAAATCACTCCAGGTCGGACAGCTGTTTTTGCGACCACTACGCGCCTCTCGGTTCCCTGCGCTACTCCCAGATCTGGATTCATGAGCGTCACGTCCACGGCCAAATCACGCTACAGAATGGGTGTGACTAAGCAGTAAACGCTGTATTACTGCGGCTTAAACATTGTGTGAAAAGTCTGCGACTCTTTAGAAAAGGAGAGGTGTTGTTGAAGAAGAGCCTCAAAAATCCTTAGCACGTTTGGAGAGCAAAACAAAAGACCTCCGATCGGGAGGCCTTGAGTTAATCCGGTTAAATGAGAAGAAAGTGTTACTGAGCGTGCATCCGTGCAAAACCCTTCACGGTAATTGGGGAATGCACTACGGGATTCCTCAACGCCGACCACAGTATCGCGAGGTGATCCGGGCAGAGATGAACATCTTTCAGGCTGTCGTGAACCACCTGCACGTCAACTGAGTAGCGCGCCCGATGATTACAGCTGTGTGTTTTGGAATCGATCTTCGCGCATTCGCAGCACGGGGCAGGGTTATTCTCGGTCATAGAATGGCCTCGGTCCTTTGTGTTCCTTGGTTGACTGTCGACGCGGATTCATTCTACCGAAGGCAACGGGCCCGCGTTTTTGTGAACGCCATCTTACGCCGGGAGCAAAAAACGTCAAGTAAGAAAACAAAGCACTTAATATGGTCATCTGCCCCCGCACTGGGCGGGAAAATTAACAATTTGTTAACACAAATAC
>Ga0126376_10000971_pt1 | contig 14947 bp, 13 predicted proteins | sample PanSoiMetPlot_15_FD_92760 | JGI IMG/M metagenome (GOLD analysis project Ga0126376, IMG submission 92760) | Tropical forest soil microbial communities from Panama - MetaG Plot_15 | ecosystem: Environmental > Terrestrial > Soil > Tropical forest > Bulk soil | place: Panama | collected 2016-02-17
GACGAATTAGGAGTTCCAAGATGCGATGCGCTTCGAAGCCAGTAAGGTGTTGATTACACAATGAGCTTCGAGAATACGCTGCTCAGGAAACCAGGTGTGCAAAAAAATAGGTTGGCTAATCGTTCGCTTCCTTCTGGCTTCGTCTGTAGCGGAAGCGCAAAGTTACAGCGCGTGCGCCATTTCGCCGCCGGAGGGCTGGGTGCGGAGTGCGGTGAGCCGCGACGGTGCATGCCACGCAGGACTCGCAGATGGCCTTGGCGTGCTCAAGGAATTCAGCCGGAAAAGTGTCAAGCGACTATTCTTCGGCTAGGTGAAGTACGGCGAGGTGAAGTCCGGCGCGATTGACCAAGAAGAAGGCTATATCACAGGCAATTTTGAGCACGGCAGGGTCGTGCAAAGCGAAGATCGGCAAACTGTGATCTCTGCCTTCGACAAAGCCGCCGCCGTCGCCGAAGAAGCAGCGAAGCGTTTCGAAAAGGCCGGGAATAAGGCGTCATCCTGGTTTTACCAGGCCAAGGCACAAGCCCTCCGGGAACAAATGGACTAACACGGGTATGGCTATTAAGGAGCCCTCACGAACGGGATTTTCTGCCGAGGAGCTGCAACTCTCGCCTTCCTGTACAGCCCGAGCAGAACTACTATCACAGGTCAACAGGTGCCTTGACGCGGCGGGCAGCCCGTTCAACTCGTTCCACTTGAAAATTTACATGCACGGGAGCATCCGCGCAGATCGAACGCCACTCCCGGTCCAACTCTCATGCTGCTGGATGCGCATCAGATCCCGTTGCACAGATTCGCTCAGGGGTACTGCGCCAGCCCAGCGTGTGGCTGATCGCCAACGCGAGCCCATTGCGGCTTGCCCATATGCCAAGCGCACGGCCGCGCGCGATCGAATCGGGCGAGGCTACCCCGATGATGACAAGCGAAGCGGGCAGCGGCAGCAAGCGCCCGACCACCGATCAGCACCGGCGCCCGCGCACACGCGCGTCGTCGAGAATCAATGCCGCACCTTTCTCGGCGATCATCATGGTCGGCGCATTGGTATTTCCCGATATGATCGTCGGCATGACCGAGGCGTCGACAACGCGCAAGCCTTCCAGGCCGAACACCCGCAGTTTGTCGTCGACCACCGCAAACGGATCGCTGCCGCGTCCCATCTTGGCGGTGCCGACCGGATGAAAGATGGTGGTGCCGATATCGCCGGCGGCTCTAACAAGGCTCGCGTCGTCGTCACCCACAGACGGACCGGGCAGGTATTCCTGGGGCCGGAATCGTTGCAGCGCCGGTTGCGCCACGATGCGCCGCACGACGCGCAGCGAATCGGCTGCGACGCGGCGATCCTCATCGGTCGCGAGATAATTGGGACTGATGGCCGGCGTCGCGTCAGGGTTGGCCGAGCGCAGTTTCACGTCGCCGCGGCTCGTCGGCTGGACGTTGCATACGCTTGCCGTAAAGGCTGAGAAGGCGTGCAGCGGCTCGCCGAAACGATCGAGTGACAGCGGCTGGACGTGGAACTGGATGTTGGCGCGCTCGCATGACGGATTGGAACGAGTGAACAGCCCAAGCTGCGACGGCGCCATGGTCAATGGCCCGCGGCGCAAAAACGCGTATTCCAAACCCATCCCGATGCGCCCAAAAACCGAATGATATATCGTGTTGAGCGTCTTGGCGCCCGACACCTTGAAGATCGCACGCAGCTGCAGGTGGTCCTGCAGGTTTTTTCCGACGCCCGGCCGGTCGAGCACGATCGGAATGCCGTGCTCGCCCAACTGGGCCGCTGGGCCGATGCCGGACAGCAGCAGCAGGTGGGGCGATCCGATGCTGCCGGCGGCGAGAATGATGTTGTGTCCGCGCGCCCGACGCAGCGTCCGCTGCTGCCGCCACCGCACGCCGACAGCATGGCGACCGTCGAACTCGATGCTCTCCGCACGGCAACCAATTTCGAGGCGCAGATTGGGCGCCTTCAATGCAGGCTTAAGGAAAGCGCGCGCCGCCGACCACCGCCGCCCGCGCATCTGGTTGACATGAAAAAAGCATGAGCCTTCGTTGTCACCAGTGTTGAAATCGGCGATTGGCTTGATACCTGCCTGCATCGCCGCATCGCGAAACGCTTCAAGTAATTCCCACCGCACCCGCTGCTGCTCGATCCGTAATTCTCCGCCGGCTGCATGACTATCGCTGGCCGCAAGGAAGTGATCCTCGTGCCGCTTGAAATAGGGCAGAACGTCGTCCCAGCCCCAGCCCGTCAGCCCAAGCTGACGCCAATGATCGTAGTCGACCGCCTGGCCGCGCATGTAGATCATGGCATTAATGGATGACGAGCCGCCGATCACCTTGCCCCGTGGATAGTTGAGGGTGCGGCCATTGAGGCCCTTCTCGGGCTCGGTCCTGAACATCCAATCCGAACGCGGATTGCCGATGGCAAACAGGTACCCGGCCGGGATGTGGTACCAAATCCAGTCGTCACGCACACCGGCCTCCAGCACCAGCACCCGGCTGCCACGATCGGCCGAAAGTCGGTTAGCCAGCACGCAGCCGGCAGACCCAGCTCCGATGATGATGTAGTCGTAGTGGCCGTCAATCGTTTGGGGATGGCTCATGAGCACAATTTTGAGCGCAAAGACACGTTGCCGCAACACCTTGTAGGGTCTTCCACTGCCGCTGTCCTCCCTCAGCTCGCGGCCGTTTTTTTCTGGCAAGGGTTAAGAGAACGGAGGGGATGTCCATGTGCGACCCGTTTGGCTCACTGCGGAACCACGGGTTCACTTTCACTCCGCGCGACGCGCGCGACCGCGCAGGCGGGCAAACGCACGCCCCATGGACAGCCTGATCCGCGCTAGCCACCATTCCGGCGCCGCCAGCTCCGCAGCCTCCCCAAGGTAGAGCCCCACGGTCGTGACGCGGCCCCTGGTGACGCCGTCGACGACAAGTTGGATTGCCCCAAGCGGAAGGCGGTCGCCGACCTTCGCCTTATGGTGCAGATGGGCGGCAAACCAGTCCGCGAGCGTCATTGTGGTGTCGTCGGGCGCGATGGCGAGACCGTAAATTTCACCAAGCGTGCCAAGCGTGACGTCGCCCGAAACGAAGAAATCACCGAGCAGGCGCACATCGGGGGCGGCCGGCGGCGGCATGTCGACGAAAAATCGGTCAAGTGCTCGCGCCTTCTCCGGCGGGGCCAGAAAATACGCATAGTCGCCCTCCCGAATTCCGTCGGCCTCAGCCGCAGCGAGAACATGCCGGTCGCGCACCACCAACGTGAGCTTTGCCCAGGGCGGGACGAGGCGGCGACGCAGATAGGGATTTTTCGCACCGATCGCATAACCGACCAGTTGGTGCTCAAGCTCGCCAGGCAGGTCGAGCTCGATGCGCCGTGGCGCCGGATCGCTGCGCGGCAGGGAGATATTGAGACGGCGCGCAGCAATCGCAATTGTCCAGCCTTGCACCAGGAGGGAAACGAGCACGACCACGAATCCGACGTCGAAGAAGATCAGGGCATCACGCATGCCTACCAGCAACGGAATCGAGGCGAGGAAAATCCCGACTGCGCCGCGCAAACCGACCCAGGACACGAAGGCCTTCTCGCGCCACGAAAACCGGAACGGCGCAAGGCACAAGAACACAGCAAGCGGACGGGCGAAGACCATCAGCGCGGCTGCAACCGCGAGTGCCGGTACGGCATGCTCGAAGAGCCGCTCGGGCGACGCCAGAAGGCCAAGCAACACGAACATGACGATCTGCGCGAGCCACGTTGCGGCGTCGAGAAACGCGATCACACCGCTTTGGGCGCGGGTCGGCCGATTGCCGACAAACAGCCCGGCGAGATAGACCGCAAGAAAGCCAGACGCATGCACGGCCTGGGCGATACCGAACACCACAAGCGCTCCGGTCGTGACCAGAGGTGCATGAAGCCCTTGCGGTAGCTCCAGCCGATTTAGCGCGCCCACGATCACCCTACCGCCCAGCAGGCCAATCGCAACGCCGCCAACCGATTGCACGGTGAGTTCGCCGAGAGCCGTGTACCAGTGCTCACTCGCCGCCAGGGCCATCTCGACCAAGGCGACCGTCAGAAAGATCGCGAACGGATCGTTGGTGCCGGATTCGATTTCGAGAGTAGCGGCGACGCGCGGGCGCAGCCTTAGGCCGTGCGTGTGAATCAGCAGGAACACCGCCGCGGCATCCGTCGACGCCACCATCCCTCCGACCAGCAGCGACTCGATCCAGTCAAATCCAAGCAGGAACCGCACCACCGGTGCCGTCAGCGCCGCGGTGAGCAGAACTCCGACGGTGGCAAGCATCAGCGACGGCGTGAGCACGCTCCGGAATGCCGCAAATCGGGTGCGCAGCCCACCGTCGAACAGGATCAGGGCAAGCGCTACCGAGCCGACCAGATAGGTGGTGCGAACGTCGTCGAACTTGATCCCGCCGGGCCCGGATTCCCCGGCCAGCATGCCGACCAGGAGGAAGACCAGCAGCAACGGCGCGCCGAATCGCAGCGCAACGAGGCTCGACAGGATGCCGGCCAGCACCAGCAGTGCCGCGAACATGATGGTGAGGCTGACGGTATCGAGCACTGCCATGACATGTCCTCAACCATCCGCCGAATCGATGCAACCCCACAAGGCATCGGCGACCGGCCAATCGCCCCCGGATCGTTCAGGATACGATGGTGAATTCGGCTCGCCCGGGTCCACCGTTCAGCGATGGATCGGATCCTTCCACACCACCTGCTCGGGCGGCTCGACCGCCTCGATGTCGAGATTAACGACGACCGGCTCCTGGCCGGAACGCACCAGCACGCATTCGAGGACTTCGTCTCGGCTGGCGTTGATTTCCTGGTGCGGCACATAAGGCGGGACATAGATGAAATCGCCTGGGCCTGCTTCTGCGGTGAATTCCAACTTCTCGCCCCATCGCATCCGCGCCCGGCCCTTGACGACGAAGATGATGCTTTCGAGGTCTCCATGGTGGTGGGCGCCAGTCTTGGCGTTGGCGTGAATCGTCACGGCGCCGGCCCAAAGCTTTTCAGCGCCTGCTCGGGCCCGGTTAATCGCTGCCGCGCGGAACATCCCCGGCGTTTGCGGCGTGTTAGGGTCGAGGGCGTCGCCAGGAATGACCTTGACGCCATGAACTCTCCAGTCGATGACCGCGCCCGAACGAGGATGCGAAGGCGAATGCCCGTTGCCGTGATCTTGATCCATCAAATCCACCAACTCCGGTCGATCGTGTAGTATGTCGTGTAAGTATAACGCGCGTGCCAGGAAGGCAGGCCACGTATTTTTCGCTAATGGCTGAGCGAGTGCGCTTCACCTCTCCGGTCGGGAAGAGGTCGGAATCGACAGCTTTCGCGCGCGAATTCCAGGTGAGGGGCTGCAGGAGCCAGATTGGCAGGGCAACGCCGCAAGTCTTACATTCAACCTATCGAAATCCGCGCTCGCCATCAGCGCCGCAACACGCACGCTTGCGAACTTCGGCGTCGTTCCCATCCGGCGCGTTCGAGTTCCGGCAGGTCGCTCTCGGCTTGCGGATAGCCAAGACAAAAATACCCGATAAAGCGCCAGGACTGCGGGACGTCGAGAATCTCATTCATGCACACCGGGTCCACAATCGAAATCCAGCCCATGCCGATGTCTTCCGCGCGGGCCGCGAGCCACATCATCGAGATTGCGGCCACGGCTGAATATTCAGCCGTTTCCGGCATCGTCCGGCGCCCGAGACCGTGTCCGACCATCGTCGCGCGGTCGGTGAAGACAGCGAACTGGCAAGGCGCTTCCTCAAGCCCCGCCAGCTTGAGCGCAGCATATCTCGCGGCCTTTTCGCCCGTATAGGATGCGAGCGCGTCCGCGTTGCAGGCCTTAAACACGCCGCGAACCGCCTCGCGGCGACCGAGATCATCGACCACGACAAACCGCCATGGCTGACACAAACCCACGGACGGCGCCAGACAAGCGATTTCAAACAGTCGCTCCAGCGTCCCAGCCGGCAACGGATCGGCGCGAAAACGCCTGACATCGCGCCGCCAGATTAAAAGATCGCGCAGGCGCAGGCGGAAAGCTTCATCGAACGGCCCAAGTTCGTTCATAGCCTCCTTCCTGACATTGCGACAGCTGTGAGCAAAATGACGATTTCGATGATCTGTTCCAGCGCTCCCAGCACGTCCCCGGTCTGACCGCCGATCTGCCGCATGCTCAGCCACGCCATCAAAAGCCCGGCGCATGTGGCGAGGACGAGGCCAATTATTGCTGTAGCGGGCCCGAGCGCGGCGGCCAGCGCCAAGACCCCGAGCAGAGCCGCGACAGCGGCAGCTCGCAGCGCCGGCCGCCCCGCATGCGCGGACAAGCCGTCGAAACGGGCCGCCGGAACGAAATGCATGAACACCGGCAGTGCCGCGCGTGCGGAGACGTGAGCCGCGATCAGCGCCGCCGCGACCGTCATGGGGCTCGCCATCGCGGCGAGCGCGGCCCACCGCAGAAGGAGCGACATCATGAGCGCGCAAGCTCCGTAGGTGCCGAGACGGCTGTCGCGCATGATCTCAAGCTTGCGCGGGCGGTCCCGCCCGCCGCCGAGGCCGTCCGCCGTATCGGCAAGGCCATCTTCATGCAGGCAGCCGGTAACAAGGAGAGTAGCCACGAGCGCAAGCGCGGCCGACAGCGTCGCTGGAAACCGGATTGCCGAGGCCATCGTGTAGGCCAGTGCGCCAGCGCCGCCCACCACCGCACCGGCTACGGGCAAGGCCCAGCTCGCGCGCGCAACACCGTCGCCCTCAATCGGCGCAGAATGGGGGATCGGCACACGGGTGCAGAAAAGGATGCTGGTCTTGATATCAGCAGCAAGACTACTTGCCCAACCGTCGCTTCTCGTCATCTTGGGCCCCTGATCCGCTCAGTCATATCGACCCGGCGTCATCGAAATCGGTGGACAGGCGGTCAGGAAAGGCAGATTTTCTGACGCCCGCAAGGTCTCCCGCCCGCCATGACGCGCTTTCCATCCTTCACGACATTGCGCACCGCTTGTCGTGATCTGCCGTCCGGCGATGCCGCCACGGCCGCCTCGGCCGTGGATCGCAACGCGACGCTCACGAAGCCGCCCGGCAGTCTCGGCCGCCTGGAGGAACTGGCCACTTGGCTTGCCCAATGGCAGGCAAGAAACCCGCCGCGGCTCGACCGCATCGAGGTGCTGGTATTCGCGGGCAATCATGGCGTGGTGAGACAGGGCGTCTCCGCTTTTCCGGCCGAGGTGACGGCGCAGATGGTGGCGAATTTCGCCGCCGGCGGCGCCGCGATCAACCAGCTTGCCGCCCTGGCGGGGGCCCGGCTGCGCGTCGTCCCGCTGGATCTCGATCGACCTACAGCGGACTTCACCAAAGAACCTGCCATGGACGAGGACGCGTTCCTGCGGGCCGTCACCACCGGCCATGACAGCGTGCCGGACGACGCAGATCTCGTCTGTCTTGGCGAAATGGGCATCGGCAACACGACGGCAGCAGCCACCATGGCGGCCGCCCTGTTCGGCGGCGGCGGGATTCGCTGGGCCGGTCGTGGGACCGGCATCGATGACGACGGCCTCGCCCGCAAGCGCGCCACGATTGATATGGCCTTGAAACGTCATTCCGGCATCCTTGACGATCCACTGCACGTCGCCGCCGCGGTCGGGGGGCGCGAGCTCGCCGCCCTCCTGGGCGCCGCGCTGGCAGCCCGGCGGCGGCGAATTCCGGTACTGATCGACGGCTTCGTGTGCACCGCTGCGCTCGCTCCGCTCGCCATGCTGCACCCAGATGGGCTTGCCCACGCGGTCGCCGCCCATGTATCGGCGGAAGCCGCTCACCGGGCACTCCTCGACAAACTCGGGCTCGAGCCGCTGGTCGACCTCGGCATGCGGCTCGGCGAAGCCTCCGGCGCAGCCGTGGGGGCGCTCATTCTTCGCGCCGCCGTTGCGTGCCACATCGGGATGGCGACGTTCGCCGAGGCCGGCGTCTCCGACAAGCAGTAGTCATACCTGCGCGATTGCATGAAAAAACGTGCCGCTGACATGGCCTCGCCGGCCGCTGGCGTGGCCGACAGGTCGTCCCTGCGCGTCGGTCAGATCAAGGAACCCTTCATCGGCACCGGGCGAGGCCAGCGTCGCATAGTGGAATTCATGTCCGCGTATCACGCTGCCGGCTCGCCCGAGCGCACTGTCAGCGAGAAGCCGCGCTTCCCGATAGCCGAGATGCAGCTTGCGCATCGCAAAGCTCGTGGCATGTCCAAGGAGGCCTACCATCGCATGGCGTGTCGCTTGCGCGTCCGCCAGGCCTTCGCCGAGCACCATGTAGCCGCCGCACTCGCCGTGCACCGGGCGGGTCGATCCAAATCGCCGCAGCCCCTCCCGGAAACGATGAGCGTTTGCCAGCAGGCCCGCGTGTAACTCCGGATAACCACCGGGCAGCCAACAGGCATCACAGTCGTCAGGAGGAGACTCATCGGCCAACGGCGAAAACGCCACGATCTCTGCACCGGCGTTCCGCCAACCGTCGCGCAGGTGCGGATACATGAACGTGAAAGCCGGATCCGCCGCGACCGCGATGCGTTGCCCGGGAGGTGGCAATGCGGGGCCATAGTTTGCTGCGGCAACCGTGAGCGGCCCCGCCATCGCGACGATCCCATCGAAATTAAGGTGGCGCTCCGCCATACCGGCGAGGCGGTCGAGGCGGGCCGCAAGGTCGCCATGCTCTTGCGCCTGCACGAGCCCGAGATGACGTTCCGGCATAGCCAGCGCGTCCTCGCGCGGCACCGCGCCGAGTACTGGGACGCCAAGCGCCTCGACTGCGTCTGTGACCAACATGCGATGGCGCCCGCTGCCGACGCGATTGAGAACCACGCCCGCAATGCGCACGCCCGGATCGTGCACTATGAGCCCGCGAACGACTGCGGCGGCTGTCTGCGATTGCCCCGAGACATCGAGGACGAGAAGCACCGGCAGGCGAAGGCGCGTCGCGAGGTCTGCCGTCGCGCCGGTACGGCCGGGCGGTCCCGCCAGCCCATCGAACAGCCCCATGACCCCCTCGATCACCAGTAGGTCGGCGGATTGCGCGGCTTGCCCTGTCAGTGCGTCCAGGAGCCCAGGTGCCATCGCCCAGCTATCGAGATTGACGCTCGCAGCTCCCGTCGCCGCCGCATGGAAAGCCGGATCGATATAATCCGGCCCAGCCTTGGCGGCGTGGACCGCGATCCCGCGCTGTTTGAGGGCCGCGAGCAGACCGAGGGTCATGGTGGTCTTGCCGGAACCGGACCGCGACGACGCCACGATGAGGCCACGCGCCGTCATGATTGGCAGGTTCGACCGTGACGGGAACGATTGGGCGCACTATAGGCAACATAATGAGCCCGCAAGACCGTCCGCTCCGCCGGGGTTGGACAACCGGCACCTGCGCCACCGCGGCTGCGAAGGCCGCCTACACTGCGCTGTTGACCGGCGAATTCCCCGATCCGGTCGAGGTGACGCTGCCGCACGGCGAGCGCCCGTCCTTCGCGCTCGCGGTCACCCGAAGGGACGCGGACTCCGCCACCGCCGGCGTCGTCAAGGATGCCGGCGACGATCCGGATGTTACCCACGGTGCGCTGGTGCTGGCGACGGTTCGCGCCGCGACGGCGGGCAGCGGCGTTAAGTTCCGCGCCGGAGCGGGCGTCGGCATCGTTACCCGCGCGGGCCTTCCGGTTCCGCCCGGTGAGCCTGCCATCAATCCGGCACCGCGTCGGATGATTTGCGACGCCATTGGGGAGGTGGCCGCGGCCCACCCCCTCCCCACCAAGCGGCGGAGGGGAGGAGACGTCGAGGTCGAGATCTCCGTCGCGGACGGCGAGCGGCTCGCCGCCAAGACGCTCAACGGCCGCCTCGGTATTGTGGGCGGCCTGTCGATTCTCGGCACCACCGGCATCGTGGTGCCGTACTCGTGCGCCGCCTGGATTCATTCGATCCAGAGCGGCATCGACGTGGCGCGGGCGGCGAGCCTCGATCACGTCGCTGGCTCGACCGGGCGGAATTCCGAAACTGCAGTCCAGGAATTCCACCACCTTCCTGAAATCGCGCTGATCGATATGGGAGATTTCGTCGGCGGCATGCTCAAATATCTGCGCCGGCGCCCCGTGCCGCGGGTCACGATCGCCGGCGGCGTTGGCAAGATGACCAAGCTTGCCCAGGGCTTGCTCGATCTTCACTCCAAGCGTGGCTCGGTGGACCTCGCGGCGTTGGCCGGTTTCGCCAGAGTAGCCGGCGCCTCGGAGGCCCTGGCGCAACAGATTATGGCTTCCAACGGTGCTGCCGAGGCTTTCGCACACGCGGCCGCGGCGCAGGTGGCGCTCGGCGATGAGGTGGCGCGCGCCGCGCAGCGGACCGCAATGGGCGTGGTGGCAGACAGCGGTATCGACGTCGAGATCGTGCTGTTCAATCGCGGCGGCCAGTTGGTTGGCCGTGCGCCCTTCGGCTGGCATCACGACGGCGCTCCCTCGCGAAAGCGGCGGCGATAGTCGGGGTCATAGAGGGCGCTGTCGCGGAAATCCGTCGCGGCAAGTGCGCGACCAACGAGAACAACAGCTGTGCGTTCGATTGGCGCGGCGGCGACGAGTTCCGCAATGTCGCCGAGCGTGCCGCGGATAACGCGTTCGTCCGGCCAACTGGCTCGCGCCACCACGGCAACCGGACAATCTCTCCCGCAAAAAGGCGTGAGCTCGGTTACGATGCGGTCGATCGAGGTAATCGCAAGGTGGATGGCGAGCGTCGCCCCGGTGGCCGCGAAGCTCGCAAGCTGCTCTGCCACCGGCATGGCAGAAGCGCGGCCTGGCATGCGGGTCAGTACAACGCTCTGCGCCACCTCCGGCACCGTCAGCTCGCAGCCGAGTGTCGCCGCTGCGGCGGCGAACGCCGGCACGCCGGGGGTCAAGGTGTAGGGGATGCCGCGGCGATCGAGGCGCCGCAATTGCTCGGCAAGCGCGCTGTAAATGGAAAGGTCCCCCGAATGAAGCCGTGCCACCTCAAGTCCAGCCTCGTGGGCCTTGACGAACTCCGCCTCGATTTCATCCAGCGTGAGCGGCGCCGTATCGACGATGCGGGCATCGTGAGGGCAGCAGGCGAGCAACTCACGGGGCACGATCGAGCCGGCATAGAGGCAGAGCGGACAACGCGCGATCAGATCGCGTCCCCGCACCGTAATGAGGTCCGCCGCGCCCGGCCCCGCGCCGATGAAATGCACCGTCATGGCCCGGCCTCCGTGTCGGTCGGGCTATCGCATATCGGGGCGCGCCCCTTCTTCTCTCCTCTTTCTCGTGGGGAGGCGGTCGTGCCAGAGGGCAAATCCCCCCCGTGCCGGTCCTTCCCCAGCAGAAACCGCGTGGACGCGGGTTTCGGCCACTCAATAACGTGATCTAAATCGGCAACAGCCGATTTAGACGGGGGGGCGTGAGTCCCCTCAGCTTCGACAAGCGCGCACGTCGCTCCGCCGACCGCAATGCGTGGGCCGATGAGCCGCGCGGCCGCCCCCCCTGCGGCGAGCGCCGACGCTTCTGCGACGGACGGCACGCCTGCGAGTGCGATAACCCGCTCGGAGCGCGTCTTGGCACGGACACCCGCGGCCACGAGATCGCCCTGCGATATCAAGACGAACGGCACACCAAACGTCACTGCGGCCTCCGCAATGGCCGATTCGTCACCCTTGGCGGCCGATGTCGCGATGAGGCGAAGCTGCGATGCCGCGACGCCCGCCCGGGCGAACGCGGCTCTGATAACGGCCTCAATATCGGCCGCCCCCACGCCTTTCCGGCATCCGACGCCCGCAACAATCATGGCTTGATCCAGGTCCATTGGGTTACCGGCAAGGCCGGGCGCCAGCCGGTCTTGGCACCGACGGCATCAGCGCGTGTGATCGCCAGGCGAGTCAGTTCGCCGCCAAGTGTGGCGTGACGCGCAAGCAGCAACGCTTCCGTTTCCAACGTCACGGCGTTGACAACCAGCCGGCCGCCGACGCGCAACAGGGCTCCTGCGGCATCAAGCGTTTCCTCGGCGCCACCGCCGATGAAGATTGCGTCAGGATTGGGGAGGCTCTCCAAAACCGCAGGTGCCTCGCCCTCAATGACCTCAAGTCCCGGTACTCCGAACGCCGCGGCATTGCGGCGAATGCGCGCTGCGCGGTCGGGGCGTCGCTCGATGGCTATGGCCCGCAGCGACGGGTCAGCCAACAACCATTCGATCGCCACCGAGCCGGACCCGGCGCCAATGTCCCACAGCGCCTCGCCACGGCGGGGCGCGAGCGACGAAAGTGTTACGGCGCGGATCTCGCGTTTGGTGATCTGGCCGTCGTGCTCGAACATGGCATCCGGGAGACCCGCCACCCGGGCAATGACACGCGCGCCTGGCCCCGCCTTCGTTTCAATGGCAACAACGTTCAGGTCGTGGATCTCGGGGAAAGCGAATTTCGCAGCCGTCGTGGCCCGGATTCGCTCCTGCCTGCCGCCCAATGCCTCCAGAACAATCAAAGAGGACGCACCGAAGCCGCTATCCGACAGCAGGCGGGCAAGTGCGGCAGGGCCGTCGCGATCGGATGTCAGCGCCAGCACGCGCCTGCCGGGCTGCAAATGCGGACGGACAAGGTCGAGGGCACGCCCGTGCAGGGACACCTGCGCTGTCTCTGGCAGGGGCCAGCCAAGCCGGGCCGCCGCGAGGCTGAACGCTGATGGCGCCGGCAATACCCGCATCTCGGACGGATCGATATGGCGCGCCAGAACGGCGCCGACGCCATAGACGAAGGGGTCACCCGACGCGAGCACGCAGACCTGCTTGCCGCGCTGGGCAAACACCGCATCGACGGCGCCATCAAAGGGCGAGGGCCATGGGCGCGCCGCACCACGAATCAGCCCGGCCGCCAGGGCCAAATGTCGCTTGCCGCCGAACACGATCTCGGCGTCCCCGATCAGTCCCCGCGCCACCGGGCTAAGCGCGCCAATGCCATCCTCGCCGATGCCGACGATGGACAGCCAGCGCCCCGTTACGGCACTCTGCTGCGAAACCGGATCAACGCACGACATGCGAGTTCTCATTCTCGGCGGCACCATGGAGGCGCGGCAGCTTGCCGAACGCTTGGCCAAGCGGGCCGATGTGGCGGTCACGCTCTCGCTCGCGGGCCGCACGAGCGCTCCGGCGTTGCAGCCGGTTCCGGTGCGGGTCGGCGGCTTTGGCGGCGCCCGAGGCCTGGCAGATTATCTCCTCGGCCAGAAGATCGATGTTCTCATCGATGCGACGCATCCTTATGCGGCCACGATTTCCGCGAACGCAGCTGCCGCCGCGCCCCGAGCGGGAGTTGTATTTCTTGCTCTGCGCCGTCCGGGCTGGACGCCCATCGCGGGCGACCGCTGGGTCGAGGTTGGCGATGCGGCGGGTGCCATCCAGGCACTCGGCAACATGCCGCGCCACGTCTTTCTGGCGCTCGGCCGCAAGGAAATCGCACCCTTTGCGGACGCGCCGCAACACCGTTATTTGGTGCGTAGCGTTGAGGTAATCATGTCGCCGCTCATGGTGCCGCGCGCTGTCTACATCACCGCCCGTGGCCCTTTCGCCGAGGCGGACGAGCGCGCCCTGCTCGAGCAGCATCGCATCGAGGTCGTGGTCGCCAAAAACAGCGGCGGCCCTGCGACATACGGCAAGATCGCGGCGGCGCGAGCGCTGGGGCTGCTGGTCATCATGCTGCGCCGGCCGTCGCTGCCCGCCGTCGAGGCGGTTGAAACCGCGGAAGATGCCGTGGCCTGGCTCGATCATGCACCCGCCCTTGCGACGGCCCGCGGCGTGTAGACGAGCGGCGCCCGGCCTTCCCGGACCACGATGCGCGTATCGGACGAGCCGACAATGACAAGGGTTGCCATGTCGGCGGCGATGGACTTGGCGGCGCCGAGCGTCGTCACGTCCACACGCTCGCCGGCGCGCCCGATCGCTCGTCCGAATATGACCGGCGTTGATTGTGGCAACAGGCACCCGACGCGATCGAACGCGGCGCCAAGTTGCCATGGCCGCGCCCGCGACACCGGATTGTAGATAGCGATGATGAATCCGGCGCCCGCGGCGGCGTCGAGCCGCTGCTCGACCAGCGCCCATGGCTTGAGGTTATCGGAGAGTGAAAGCGCGCAGAAATCGTGCCCGAGCGGCGCGCCAACCCGCGCCGCTACCGCAAGCATCGCGGTAATGCCCGGAACAATCGCGACGTCCAGTTCGCGCCATACTGGCGGACCGGCTTCGATCTCGGCGCATACGGCCGCGGCCATGGCGAATACGCCCGGATCGCCCCCAGACACCACGGCGACATTTGCGCCATCGGCGGCACGCTCCAGCGCGGCGGCGGCTCGTGCCTGCTCTTCGCGGTTGTCGGACGGATGGCGCGCCTGGCCGGGCCGGACCGGCACCTGTTCCAGGTAGGCGCCGTAGCCGTAGATGGCTTCGGCGTCTGCCAGCGCCGCATCGGCCTGCGGGGTGAGCCAGCGCGCATCCCCGGGCCCGAGCCCGATGACGGTGAGGCGACCGCTCACGGCCGGCCCTCCCACCCTGCCACCAGCACGGTCGCGAAGTAGGGCGCACAGTCATCCGGCTTGTCGGAGAGACGCATCACCACCGCATCGGCCATGGTGCCGCGCTCCACATAGATGGCGCGGCCAAGCCGGCCGGCACGCTCGAGCGCACGGCGGACCTTGGGCAAGTTACGGCCGAGCTTCATGACGGCGGCCGCATCGGCATCCGCGAGACGACGTGCCAGTTCATCCTCGGCAAGCGTACCCGGCAACACCGTGAACACATCATCGCCCTGCGCTATGGGCGCGCCAGCCGCCGACCAGCAGCCCGACATCCCGGTTACGCCGGCGATCACCTCGGTCGGGTAGCGCGCTGCAAGCCGCACATGCAGGTGCATATAGGAGCCGTAGAACAGCGGATCGCCCTCGCA
>Ga0126376_10000973_pt1 | contig 14943 bp, 8 predicted proteins | sample PanSoiMetPlot_15_FD_92760 | JGI IMG/M metagenome (GOLD analysis project Ga0126376, IMG submission 92760) | Tropical forest soil microbial communities from Panama - MetaG Plot_15 | ecosystem: Environmental > Terrestrial > Soil > Tropical forest > Bulk soil | place: Panama | collected 2016-02-17
CAAAGTTGGTCAGAACACGATCGGCAGAGATGTAGACCAGAATTGCCCAATCAGCTTCTTGCTCGCTCATATTGTTTCTCCCTCAGTATAAAAATGCCGCACGGCAGCCCCTTGCCTACCGGACTTCCAACGGCAGGCGCCTTCAAAATGTGAATGCCTCTCTTTGAAAAGCATTTCACCTGTTCTGTCTCCAGGCGAAGAAGAAAGGCCGACTGCGCCTCCTCGGGCAATGCCAAATCCCCGAGGAGAGCCGACGGACGGCGATCGAAGGTTGGAACCGGAACCAAGCGAGGATTGGACGCGCCGGGCATGGCATACAACTGTTGTCCACTGATTACGATAGGAGAGTTATAACAGAGTCTGCCTTCACAGCCGCCTCAAAGCAATAGAAAAGCCGCGCCGGGTCAACGCCTTTGCAGGAGTCTTCGCGTTAGGTCCAGCAAACAAACAGCGCTGCTGGCTGTCTTTTTCAGTCTCGAGCGTACCCAGACTGTCGCAGCAAGGCGAAAAACCTGAAACATTTCCCGCCGCAAGACACTAGATGTGTGGGAACTGTCTTGACGGAGGCTCTTTATGGCGCGCTACCGTTCTCTCGCCATTTGCACTCTTGCTTTCCTTCTCTCGGTCATCGCTGCTTCTCAAACGAACGCTCAAGACGGCCCTCCCGGCGAATTTGGTCCGACCGACCCTCACAACCTCTCGCCAACAGGGCTTAACCAGAAGGTGCTCGTCATTTATGTCCAAGCGGATGATTTCCGGATTCTTCCAGCGGCATTGGCGGCCCTCAACAACACAGCCGATCAGAATCGCAACAAGGTGTCTCCTTGGTTCAATGAAACTTCCTGGGGCAAATTGACGGTCGACATGCAGCCACAGCGGGCCGCGGGGAGCCAATGGTATGTACTCCCGGATTCGCTTTTGAACTATGTCCGCCCCGGTGGTGTTCTGCCTATGCAGGCTCGCAACGCAGCCAGTGCTTCTACCGCAAATCCAACTCCACCCGCGAGTGTCGCCGCAACAGCAGCGCCAAATGCGGCGAGTACGTTCGGCGCCGGAGACGCCGGCAATTACTTCTATGCCGTTTCTTCGTTTCGCAATGGCGTCGAATCTCAACTGACGAAGATCCCTGCCGCCGTCGCCGTCACGGCTGGAGATCAAGTCAGCCTGACCATTACCAGCGCCGCGAATGATGCCGACCGATATCTGGTCTACAGAACTCCGGCAGGATCAACCAATGCCGATGGCAATTTTGCACGCATTGGCCAAGTAGCCCCTGTCGGCGCTACTACTACGTTCGCCGATGCAGGGATCAAGATGGATGCACTCGGCGAGTGGGAACACGTCATTGTGGACGCCCTGACCGCTGCCCATGCGGATGTTCCCGACTTCGATCCCTTTAAAGGGGTTCTCGTCGTCTTCTTCGCGCCATCCCTCCGCGGTCAGGCAGGGGCCAAAACCTTCACCGTCGCTGGTTCTCCGATCAACATTTCCGGTGTTTATCTGTCCTCGCAGCAGGATTTTGGAAGATACACGCATGAGATGGGGCACTGGATCGGACTGCCGGATCTGTACGACCCGGTAACCGCTTTTTCCATCGCCACCTGGGACACGATGGACTGTGCGTGCGATGGTGAATATCAAACCTGGGAAAAGGACTTCCTGCTCCACTACCTCGCAAATCCGTCGAACGTCGTTGAGTTGACCCGGCCCGCACCCGGCGGACCCGATCTTGATCAGGACTTCGTTATTCATCCGACGGAATTGGCCGATACCTTCGCCGGCCAGGTCACCGCAGTAAAAGTCAAATCGTCCGATACCGTCCACTACTATGTGGAAGGCCGCCGGCACGTTGCGGCCGGTGCCAGCGATCAGAATACGCCGCCACAACACATCATTGTTGACGAGGGAATCGACGTTCTCCCAATGGGAATCATTCCCCGAAGGAACGTCAAGCTTCTCACTACCCTCAACGCTGGAGACCCGGCATTTCAACCTGAACCTGGCGCGAACGTTCAGATCACCTTCACCAGCATCAATCCCGGCCCCGATGAGAGTTACAACGTACATGTAAAGCTAAAGGCGCTTCCCCAACCTGATCCGTCCATCACCCCGTGGGCCGCTCCACCTTGGGAAAGCCCCGACATCTGGATCGACAGCGAACGCGAAGGAGGTGGCTTTCAGGATCCGGCCACCGCCGTTGCCCTTCCGGGAAACGGAGAGCATGCGTGGGTAAATCATGTGAACCGGGTGTGGGCAAGAATCACCAACAAGGGGGACGGCGCGACAACTAACGTCCACGTTAAGTTCAAGGTCAACACGCCGGGCGGCATCGGCGAAGCTGGCCAATTTGTTGACCTCCCCGATCCACCCCCTTTCGATCTCGCGCCACACGAAGTGAAGATGATCTTCACGACCTGGACTCCCACCGTCGCCGGCCACACCTGCATAAAGGTGGAAATCGATCACGTTCCAGGCGAAGCCGACATCAACAATAACTTCGCACAGGAAAATGTCGACGATTTCTACACCGGTTCTAACAGCCCTTGGCATGAAGTCTTGATTCCCCTCGATGTCGCGAATCCCCTACCGGAGCCGCGCCGAGTGGACATCGAAATCGCCGGTTTGCCGCAGGGTTGGAAGGGCAAACTCGATAAGCGTTGGGTCACTCTCGGCCCGAAGGGACGAACCTTCGTGAATGCCACAATCATCCCCAAACCCGATGCTCCCGAATGCACTGCAGCCGTGCTCAACATCTACGGTTTGATCCGCATCGACGACTTTATCCAACCGTATTCCGGATTCACTCCGGTTGTGCACCTGGCCAATCCCATAGGCTTCAAAGTCACCGTCGACCGGGGTAGGCCAACCGGGGAGAGTTTCTCGCCTACATATCATGTTCATGGCTGCACTTTTCCCGCGCAGCCCAACACCGAAATTGCCATCGAGTACACCGATCCCTTCGGCCAAACGCACGTCACGTTCGCGCAGACCGATGCGAGCGGCTGCTTCGACAAAACGCTCACCTTCCCGACGAACGGCAATTGGACCGTTCGTGCTTACTTCCCAGGGTCTCAATGTAAGGCTCCAACAGAAAGTGAGCCCATTCCCGTGGTCGTCACCGGCACTGGCGCAGGAGGAAGCCCCGGCAAGCGCGGTCCCGTGTACTTCGGCGCGCTCACCGGAGGCAACTGGCCAGTCGGCAATGTGCAAAGGTTCTTCGATCCGGGCTTCATGTTTGCCGTGCAAACCGAATACCAGGCGACGTCGAACGTCCGACTGGGGCTCCAGCTTGGCTATCATCAGTTTGCTCAGGAGCCCGCAAACTCTCCCGACAATCTTGGCGTCACGAATCTTTCTGGACTCGTTCGCGTCACGGCGCCAACTCCGAATTATCGCGTGTTCCTCATGGCTGGCCCCGGTGCCTACCGTGTGAATAGTTCCTGGAAGCCAGGCGCTCAATTTGGAGGAGGATTTGAAGTGCAAGCGGCCTCCGGCGTCCTACTTTCCGTGGGCACGGCATTCCATGTCACCGGCACTCCGCCACAGACGGACATCGGCAAACTCAAGTGGGTGGATGCCTATATCGGCTTGAGCTTCCGGATTCACTGAAATTCTCGGTGTAACCAGCTAGTTGGAGGTGAGATCCCGATTGGCGACATTCTTTGAATTTAGCGAGGCACTCTTATGACCGTTCGAAACATCTATCTCAAGATCGAAAAAATCTTTGGCTATTCACCCGTGGAGCCTGATGATCACGTGTCACCGCCGATCCAATATCGCCGTGACTGCATGCGGAACACGGGCCATGACGACGGCACAATTCCCGCGGACGAAGTGGCTGCGCGACGGTTGACGGCCCTTATCTATCGGGAGTACTTAGACGCTCAGTATCTGGTCCCCAAGCCAGACAAGCTCATCGCGGCAGACATAAATGAACCGGCATTTACGCGCCACGTTCCCGGCGCCGTCATCTATGCAAAGCCCGGCGACTGGCTGCACATACACGTCAAGAATGGAGACAGCGCGCCGCACAGCTTCCATATCCATGGACTGCGTTACGGGATCGATTCGGATGGTTCTTGGCCCTTCGGCACCCAAAGTGATGATGGGCGCCGATCTGACGAAATCTGTCCAGGACAGACGTGGACGTATACATACGAAGTTACGAAAGAGACGATCGGCGTTTGGCCCTTTCACGATCATTGCCGCAATATCGGTACGTACGTGAATCTGGGCCTCTTTGGCGGGCTTGTAGTGCTCCCCGACAAAGATCACGAGCACTTGCCCAGATTTCCTTACCCGGGTGACCTCGAAAATGATTTGCGTAAGGCGATCAAGAAGTTAGAAGGCAAGCCGCGCCGTTCAAACAAGACCCAACGGGCGGACGGGCAGTGCTGCGGCAGAACAAAGATAGTTGCTACGCCGATGATGGCGATGGGCGGCTCAATGCAGAGACCGGTGTCCGCCGCAATGCCAATGCCCGGCGCCGGTCAAATGCAAGTTCACGGACTTGACCTAAGCGAAGTCCCTCCCGAGCTCGTTTCTTACCTGGTTACTCTCGACGAGCTAGCGCACGCGCCACAACCTCTTCCGCTGCGCGACCACTCATTGCACGTCCCACTTTTCATTCATCAAATGAGCGGCTTTCGCGGGACACCGGTGTTTCAGAGCGCGCCACTCAATCCCGGTATTTCGTTTACATCGCCCGTGCTTACAGTGCCCGCCACTTATCACTACATTTGCGGAATCCATGGTGCTTCGATGTCTGGCTCAGTGACCGTACAGCCAGGTGGTCCAAGCACCGCGAACGTTTCTATCGTCGACTTCTCTTTCAATCCCCCGAACATCACCGTAGGGATCGGCGGACAGGTGATTTGGACCAACAGTGGTCCAAGTCAACACAGCGTTGTCGAGGCCGGCGGGGATAACTTGCCTTCCTATTGCTTCAATGGACGCTCCTTCGTAGGCAACACTCCTACGATCGTGGCGCACGCCGGGCAGAAAATTTGCTGGTACGTCTTCAATCTTGATCTTGCAATGAACTGGCACAACTTCCACCTCCATGCACAGCGTTGGCGTTTCGCCGATCAGACGATTGACGTGCGCAGCATTGGACCCGCCGAGTCGTTTATGGTCGAAACGGAAGCACCGCCGGTTTTGCTGCTGCCCGAAGGATTCGAGCACTGCCACCATCCGCACAAAGGTGCAAAGGAATATCATCTGCGCGGCGACTTCCTTGTCCATTGCCATGTCGAAATGCATATGATGCAGGGACTCGTTGCGCTCCTGCGCTCCCGCCAGACGGTTCACCTCACCCCTCACGAGGCGCACCAACTCGGAACACAAATTGGACTGGCCCTCGATCCTGGCAACAATTCATGTCCATCGGTGCAGCTTGACCGCTGCGCAAACTTAATAGGTGGACGGTGGGAGGAACTTCCCGGACTACCGGAGATTACGTTCATGCACGCCGTACTGCTGCCAAATTCTTCCCGCTTGCTTTATTGGGGCTATGGACAACTCGCCGACCAGACGCGGCTCTGGGACCAAGCGACGGGCCTATATACCCAGCCGGCCAACCAGCCGATTGCGATTGCACCCGACGAGAACCTCTGGTCCGGAGCGCATGCGCATTTGAACGACGCAGCCGGTACCGTCCTCGCTCATGGCGGCTTCATGACGGGCGCCGGTGTCGGTCCCAATACTGAACGGCGAGCCTTCCTTTTCGACCCAACCACGAACGCCTTTGCGCCTGCTTCGGACCTCCACACCGGACGCTTCTATCCAACTACGGTCACCCTCGCCAACGGAACTGCACTGACGTTATTTGGGGAAGATCATGCAAACGCACCCGGCGCCGCTGTTCAAACACTCGAGATTTTTACGCCAGGTGGGGCTGGCGCCTGGAGTGCTCCGAAGCCCGTTCCATTCAACTATTTTTATTATCCTTGGACGTTTCTGCTCCCAGGTGGGGATCTTTTCATTGCCGGGCCGCAGAAACCGGCTCGCCGATTCGATCCAACTGCCACGCCCATCGTCGACAACCCCGCGATACAGTACAACCAAATCTCTTCTCAAAGAGGTGTGAACATGGACGGTACAGCGGTCTTACTCCCGCTGAAGCCACCCAATTACGAGCCCCGCGTTCTCATTCTGGGAGGTAGCGCCGCTGACGCACAGCAAACCGCAGAATGGATTGATCTGTCGGTGGTCAACCCGCAGTGGCAAGCACTTTCCAATCTCAACGTCACACGCGACAAGGTGAACTCGGTTCTGCTTCCCGACGGTCACATCATGGTCGTCGGCGGCATTGAGACACTCCCCAACGGCGGACCCGTGGAGATTTTTGATCCCGAAGATCCGGCTTCGGGATTCCTCCTCGGACCCAACATGAGGCACATCCGCGGGTACCACTCAGCAGCGATTCTCCTTCCAGACGGCAGCGTAATCGTGGGCGGGGATCCGAATGGGGGCAACACTCCAAACGAGCGTTATCTGCCTGCATACTACTTCAAAGCGCGCCCGACCATTATCGGCGCACCTGTTGTCGTCGCGCACGGCGCTGCCTTCTCCGTACAGACCCCCTCTCCAGCTACCATCGCAGAGGTCGTCTTCATGGCTCCAGGCGCGGTCACACATGGTTTCAACCAAAATCAGAGGTACGTCGGCTGTGCTATTAGCGGCACAACTGCGAATTCGGTTGACGTGACCGCACCTCCGAACGGAACCATTGCGCCGCCCGGATATTACCTCCTCTTCCTTGTGGATCATGATCGCGTGCCTTCGATAGCGAAATGGATTCGCTTGACCCCGTGAGATGAAACACGAAGTCACGCGAATTAAATAGAACTGATCGAGGAGCTCCGTCGTGGCTATCACGAAAATTAAAATCTACCCATCCATCGGCATCGCCCGAGTAGGCAACAGTCCCAAAGAATTTTTCGTTGGCCCTGAGATACCAGGGGAAGGCACCCCTCCAAAAGGCGGATACAAAGACGGGAGCCATCGTATCAAGCGTCAAGCGGCGCGATTTCGGTTGTTCGGCTACGATCAGAACGATGTATTGCAGAAGGAGATCACCTCTCTAGACGCATCCATCGAGTGGACGGTTCATTTGGCGAACAAGAAGGCCGAGTGGATCCAGTTTCAGGGTCCCGAGGCACAGACGGATACAAGCCTGCGCAGAAATCCCAAGATCCGAGATCGTGCCACCTTAATCATTGACCCGGGACCTCGCACACTCCGCGGAAAGAAAAAGACGGCACATTTCGATACGGGAAAATTCCTCGGGAAGCGAGTACCGCTCGGAGAGCTCGGCACGGATCAGGACGGCCGCTTACTCGTTCTGGGTGGGTTTGGCAAGTCGGGCTCCCCGAAGAATGCCAGGATCGTACATTGGGCGAATAATGATGGATGGCATGACGACGTATCCGATGGGCCCGTGACTGCAATTGTTAAGCTTAACGGAACGGATCGCCCTATCCATGCTGTGCCGGCGTGGGTGATCTGCGCGCCGCCAAAGTTCGCCCCTCCGATCTTTAGCATCATCACGTTGTATGACACCCTGTTTCACAAAGCCGTTGTAAGCGGATGGCTTTCCGAACCTGAACGGCCTTCCTTCACAAACGACATTTACCCCATTTTGCGTCGGGCCATCCATGCAAAGTGGGTCAGTGCGATGGCAGCTCCCCACCATTCAACGGTTTCGGACGAGATTCCGCCTTCACAGACGGCCTCGCACCGCCAAGCGATTTTTGAAAGGCTACGAGACCCCAATATCCCCCTCCCACAACCCAGCGATGGTGATATGCCGATGATCTGGTCTGACATTTATGACACTGCCGGCCATGATTCCAGTCAGCCGCTCACGAAAACACAGTACAACGCGATGAGCAAATGGAGGGACGGAAATTTCATTGACGATTGGTCAGGTCCACCGAAAGTTTCGGCAGAGATCTCGCCCGACGGGCTTGACCGCGCCGCCCTGGAGGCGTGCGTCGGAGGTGCGCTCTATCCTGGCATCGAAGCCGGCTGGATGCTGCGTGACATCTATACTTTCTCCGAACCATTCCGACTGGACCACACTTTTCTCACCGCAGGTGATGTGACGAAGCAAATGGCAGTACCTTGGCAAACAGATTTCTACGACTGCGCAGTTGATGGAAGCCTTGCTTGGTGGCCAGCGGCTCGTCCCGACGACGTCATCCCTGAGGATGAAGAAAAGCAGGTTCCGTGGACTCGCGGAATCATTCACAGCGGGAAAGACATGATCGAAAAATGGCACAAGCTGGGCTTCGTGATAAAGGAGAGTGGCATCTACATCGAGAGACGCAACTAGAAGACGAAAACGCGTGCTCTGTGTTTAGAAAAAGGAACCCGGAAATGAATGGAAATTCGCCAGCGAGTAAAGTGGACGTGGCCATCTTCGGTGGCGGCCCGGCGGGCTGTGCTACTGCCATCGCATTGAGGCAAGCGGGTTTCACAGTCGCGTTGATAGAACGCTCCAACTATCTCAATGTTCGCGTCGGGGAAACGCTTTCACCAGAAGTCAACGCGGTGCTGCAAACTCTGGGGATCTGGGAACAGTTTCTGCAAGATTCGCCCGGCGCGTGTGAAGGAATCCGGTTCGTCTGGGGCAAAACAAATGTGCTTGAGCGAAGTTCCATCCTCAATCCCTATGCAAATGGATGGCACATCGACCGGGCCCGCTTCGACGCGATGCTCGCAAGAAAGGCTGAGGAAGCAGGTGCGCACGTACTCACCTCGGCGTCGAGGATCGCCTGCTGTGAGGACGCAGACGATCACTGGAAAGTTCACGTAACTGCTAATGGCGAACGGCTCGTCATTGATGCCAATGCTCTTGTCGATGCGAGCGGGCGGGCATCCGCTTTTGCGCGAAGCCGTTCCGTTCGGAGAATTCTCTTTGACCGTTTAGTGGGTGTTATCGCTTTCCTTCCAACAGCAAGCACAGACGCCCTGGGCAATTGTACTTTTGTGGAAGCGGTCGAAGACGGTTGGTGGTATTTGGCGCCACTGCCTCATTCCCGCACTGTGGTCGCTTACTTGACCGATGCAGACCTCTATCCGGAGTTAGCTGGCCGTTCAATGCAGCACTGGCGTCGAGTGCTTCGCCGGACAACTCATACAAAGGCCCTTCTCAGTTCGCTCGTGCCCGTGTCGGGCCCTTTCATCGTCGCGTCAAACAGCTCGAGACTTAGCCGGTTCGCCGGCAAGAACTGGTTAGCTGTGGGAGACGCGGCGATGGCCTTCGACCCTCTTGCCGGACAAGGCGTCTATCGCGCGCTAGAATCTGGAGCTCGTGCGGCGCGAGCCCTTCAACAATTTCTTCAGGGCAAGTGCAACGCTCTGCAAGAGTATGAAACCGAGATAGAGGAGTCTTTCGATCGATACCTCCGCATGCGGGACCGATTCTATGGTCAAGAGAAACGGTGGTGGCAGGCCCCCTTCTGGTATCGGCGCTCCAAACTCACGTTGGACTGGTGCACTCAGAGCTTGGCTGGATGAGACCAGCATCCTGGATATGAGCGTGACCAGCTTGCAATCCAACAAATCCAAGTAAGAGTCTAGTGCGGCGCTCCCCGATTTTCTTTGGATCAGAACCAGCGATGCAAGCAGTATTGGCCGATCACAGTTAGAGCCTCGAGGGTGGCGGAGTGCTCGCGGGGCACAGACTCGGCGTTTCTGACAAGGTGATTCAGCAAATTCTGCGTCACGCGAACCTTACGACGACTATGAATATCTACATGAAGACTGTAAGTGTGGACGCGGCGAATGCGATGAAGAACCCGGAAGCGATGTGTGCAAACTACTGTGCAACCCGAGAGATCATGTAGGGGTTTTGTTCAAATTGAAGTTAGTAAGTCTCTACCCAGTTGTCGGTCGGAACCATACATGGTGCATCTAGGTCTCAGTGCGCCAAGCCTTAGCTCTGGCGTTTCGCAACCCGGCCCGCACACGTTCGGCCCTATCTGCGACCCGTCACTCTCCCATCCGATCCGTTCTAGTTTTTGGAGTCCCTTCAACGCCGCCTCGTAAACTGATTCCGCCCGGACTCGAACGCTGTGCTCGACACCATGGTCGTCAACCAACTTGACGACACAATCGCGTGCTTCTGCCATGTTGCTCTCTGGAAAGGAAATCGAGGTAAGAGGAAGGGGGACACTCAGTTTACGACTTTTCGTGTTGTAATTCATGGAAGAGTTTGACCGTTAGTTTTTCGGTGTCTCGATTACTGAGGTTCCTAGCCCCACTCCACCTGCAAAACATATAATCCACCTAATGGCTGGGGAACCCACAACCCACATCCAGCAGTCACTCAAAGACGCTTTGGCATTCAGAAAGGACTGGCGTGTCTACCAATCCCGGTTGCTTGAGCACCTTGACCGCTACCTCGACAACAAGCGGCTCCACTTAGTCGCTGCCCCCGGCTCGGGAAAAACGGTCATCGGACTAGAAGTGATACGCAGGATCAATCAGCCGACCTTGGTGCTGGCACCCACCATCACGATTCGCGACCAGTGGGTTGACCGCCTCGTTGATCTTTTCTTGCCTGCGGGGAATGGCAAACCAGCGTGGGTTTCGACAGAACTAAGGAACCCGGCATTGCTGACCGTTGCGACCTATCAGGCATTGCATGCGGTCTACTCAGGGGAACCGGAAGAACCTGCGGCAGATTCCGACGAAAACGGCGTTCCCAAAAACCATTTCGAGAATCACGCGAACGGCGAAGACACCAATCACGCTTCCCAAGTTCGCATGCCAATCCCCGGATCTTTGGCAGGGGCAAATTTTAAAACGCTGGTTCTCGACGAAGCGCACCATCTCCGGACGGAGTGGTGGAGGACTCTCACCTCTCTCGCGGATCAATTGGAAAAACCAACGATAGTCGCGCTCACTGCCACTCCTCCGTATGATGTTTCGCCATTCGAGTGGCAACGTTATGAGGAACTCTGCGGGCCGATTGACGCCGAGGTTTCGGTTCCCGAATTGGTGCAAGAGGGCGACCTCTGCCCTCATCAGGATTACGTGTACTTCAGCACACCGACTCCGAAGGAGCAGAAAGTTATTACAGATTTCCGCGCCTCGGTGGATGCGTTCGTTGCGAAACTCAAGGGGAACGTAGCTTTTAGGGATGCGATCCTATTGCATCCGTGGATTTCCGCGCCGGATCAACACACCGAAGACATCTTGGACGACCCAGAATACCTCTCTAGCATGGTCGTGTACCTAAACGCCATTGGACGGGAAGTTCCTAATGCGGTCATCAGCACCCTCGGCTTGTCTCGCAAGCGAATCCCAAAGTTGAATCTCGAATGGCTAGAAGTGTTGCTCTCAACTTGCTTGTATCAGGACTCCCAGAATTTTGCGAAAAGCGAGACCGCGCTCAAAGCCATTCGACATGAGTTGCTCGGAATAGGAGCTATTGAACGACGGAAAGTGAAGCTCCGAAACCCCTCAGACCACCTGAAGCTCCTAACGACATCGGTCACCAAACTGGAGTCTGTCGCGGAAATCGTAAAGCTCGAATCGGGTGCTCTGGGCGACAACCTGCGCTGTGTGATTCTCACGGATTTCATCCGAAAGTCGGAGTTGCCGAGGTCGGGAGGCGAAGTTCCGATCTTCGAAGACATCGGCATTGTCCCGGTCTTTGAGTCCCTGCGAACTGCCTCGTTGCCGAATATCCGTCTGGGGGTGTTGAGCGGCTCGTTGGTCATACTTCCGAGCAGCGTGGAGCCGATGGTGCGGCAATCCGCAAAGGCACTCGGAATCAACCCGCAGGACTTGTCCATCTCTCCACTTGCCCATGATGCTTCGTTTTCCACGGTCGAAATATGCGGCGAGCACCTCCGGGGTGCAGTACGTCTGATTACATCCGTCTTCGAACAGGGCGGGGTCACGGTGCTGATCGGAACGAAGTCCCTACTGGGTGAGGGCTGGGATGCGCCGTGCATCAACACGCTTGTGCTTGCGAGCTTCGTTGGCTCTTTCATGCTCTCGAACCAAATGCGGGGGCGGGCGATCCGAGTGGATTCGGCGCAACTGCAAAAGACAGCGAACATCTGGCATCTGGTCTGTGCCGAGCCGGGAATGTTTGGGCCGGGCGATGATTACGAACTGCTGGTGCGTCGATGCTCTGCGTTCGTTGGCGTGAGCGCCACGGCTCCGGTCATCCAGAACGGAACCGAGCGGCTCGGATTCGGTCACCCACCGTTCAGCCGTGAGGAGCTTGACCAAATCAATACGCAGACCCGCAGCCGAGCGCTCGACCGTGGAGGTCTTCGCAAGCAGTGGCACGATGCGCTCAATGCTGGCTCTATTAAGCAGATGACGGACGGGCTGAAAGCACCAGAAGAGTCGCTGCCGCGAGGCTTCGTGCTTGCGAATACGATTGCGGCGCTGTTGATTCAATCCGTTTTCGTATTCTTCGCTGTGCTTGAATTGCTAGGACGAGCATTGGCTCGTGCCCGAATCAATCAGGACTTCTGGACGTTTGTGCTGACGTGGCTTGGGGTCGCAGCCGTCGTGAGTCTGCCTTGGAGCCTGCTTGCGCTCTGGCGGCTCATTCGGCACGGAACACCGGAACGCAGCATTCAGCAGATCGGACGGGCCGTTCTGGACGCCCTTGAGTATGAGGGCTGCATCGACCAGCGTGCGGCTGACTTCCGTGTGTATGCAAACCGGAACAAAGATGGCACGGTTTATTGCTGGATCGGTGGGGGCACTGGTATAGAACAGACGACCTTCCTTCGCGCTCTAAGGGAGACCCTGAGTCCTATCGACAACCCACGTTACATGCTTGCACGCCGGAAGATATGGCGGATTTTCCGCGAGGACTATTTTGCGGTGCCGGATGTGCTGGTACGCAAGAAGGAGTTTGCGGAGTTCTTTGCCCAACGATGGAAGAAGTACGTCGGCCCTGTGCAGATTGTCTTCACACGCACACCCGAGGGTCGCAAAATGTTGCTGCGGGCTAGAAATCACTCGCTGTCCGGTGCATTCCAGAAGCGCACTGAGCGCGTGAGTTGCTGGAAATGAAAGTGGGTCGATGCTGGCAAGCTCTGAACAGAATGACAGCACAAGTGTGGCGAGCGTAACGGATTTAGTCCACCGCGTTGAACAGGACGGCTTCGCTGTTGTCCCTTCTTGCCTCAACGAGGAAGTCATCCAAAGCCTTGCCGCACACTTGAGCGAAGGTTCATGCGCAAAGCGGAATATCTTGGCGCTACCAATCGTTCGAGGGGTAGCCGCCTCGGCTGCCGTTCGAAATCTAGCTGAGGCGGTTCTCGGGAAATGCTTCGCTGTCAAGGGGACGTTCTTCAACAAAACGGAAGAATCAAATTGGAAGGTTGCATGGCATCAAGACCTCACCATCATGATTCGAGAACGCGACGAAGTTGCTGGGTTCGGTCCTTGGACGGTCAAAGAGGGCATCGTTCATGTTCAGCCGACCGAAGACGTACTGAGCCGAATTCTAGCAATCAGACTGCATCTTGACGCGAGCGAGCCAGACAATGGACCGCTCCGGGTAGTTCCCGGTTCCCACAAGCACGGCAGGCTCTCATCGGAGCAGGTCTCGGCATATCCGAAGAAAGGTAGCGTGGTCTGCACGGTTCCACGTGGAGGTGCGTTGCTCATGCGCCCCTTGTTACTACATGCCTCGTCTGCGTGCGTAGTTCCCAAGGCGAGAAGAGTCGTCCATTTGGAATTTTCTGCGGACGAACTGCCTCAAGGGCTGGAGTGGTTTGTCAGAGTCTAATCTGGGACGGGTGGGTGCTAGAAACACAGCGTCCAGTTTTGCGCTGTCAATCGGGTGAGACCTCTCCGACGACCACAATGCCCTCGATGGGTGTGCCATTGGGTTCCAGCAAGTAAGCCCTGCCATTCTTCCACTCAAATTGCGATTCCATGGTGATCTCCCTTTCGGGGAACCACCACCAGTGCTGTAGCACGGAACTTGTGCAGCCACACCTCGTCCTCCGGCAATCCGGCGCGGCGTGCGATAGCTTTCGCAATGTCCAAGAAGTCGAACTTCGGCTTGCCGTTGGAAGTGGGAAATAGAAGACCACCCTTGCCGCGCTCAACCAGCATTTTCTTCAGCTTCGCCGTCAGAGCCTTCGGCACAGGAATGGTGCGCCCTTTGTACATCTTCGGCGTCCAGCCGTAGGTCGGGTTCTGCTTGACAATGATGGCGCTGCTCTCGAAGTCTAGGCTCTTGTCCGTGGCGTAGATCACTTCCTGCTCGCGCATCCCGGTCATCAGGAAAAACTCGAATAGTAGCCGCTCCTCGTCCGTGCATTCTGCAAAGAACTTGTCCAAGAAATCCTGCTCGTAAATCTCCGGCTCTTCCTCTACGTATTGGGGCCAGTCGTGCGACGTGATTCCGAGAGCCTTGAGCGAGATGCCGCGGCGCTTCAGAAACGTCGCGCTGTTCTCGAACTTGTTGTAGCAAGAGCGCGGCCCCTGCCCTTTCTCGTCGCGGAGGAGCGCCGCGAAGTTCAGCAGGTCGCCACGGTCGATGTCCTTCATCGCTTTATTGCCGACGCACTCGTAGAAATAGCGCAGCGATACGCTGTAGGCGTCGTAAGTCTTCGGTTTGCGGCTCTTCTTTGTTTCGGTGAGGTAGCCGTCTATCGCCTTGTCGAGCATCTGTATGATCGGCTCTTTCACCTTCACCTTCGTGGTCGGACGCCAGCCGCCGTCGAGTTCGATCTGTCGCCGAAGCCGGAGCGTCGTGGCTTCACCTAAACTCTTGACGTCGAGTGTCTCCCACGTGGTGCCGTAGCGCAGCACCCAGATGATACTGCCGTTCACCGGATAAATCTTTTTGGGATTGTGCTTCTTTTGCTTGCGCGTCCCGCGCTCGCGGACATAAAGACTGACCTTCATCGGTATTCCTCTTGAAGGCTTAATACCGATGTGGGA